>Ga0082335_1004003_pt1 | contig 23078 bp, 20 predicted proteins | sample Subgrocontami58m_FD_72375 | JGI IMG/M metagenome (GOLD analysis project Ga0082335, IMG submission 72375) | Subsurface groundwater microbial communities from S. Glens Falls, New York, USA - GMW37 contaminated, 5.8 m (SPADES assembly) (version 2) ...
CTGTCGAAGAAACGATTTCTGCAACTAACTGGCTATAGTCATATGGATTACCGCCCTGTAACAAAACCCGCCCAGCCGCATAATACACACCAAAATCCACGCCGCCAAAGGTATAGGCAAGTATGGCAAGCGCCAAACTAAGCACAGCCAAAAAGGACAGGGCTATAAAATCGGTTATTGGGTGAATATACTTATTATCAATCACAACACAGTTCCATGGTCACTAATCAATAATGACAGGTCAAATTCACATTACACAAACTCCGCACAAGTTATAATAGGACGGAATCATAGCTGGTTTATCGAATCAAAGTGAGATTATATGACACATATTCCTTCCGCGCAGGCACTTCCCAAAAGACGCAAGACAGCAAATAAAAAAAACAAGCAACAGCCAGCCAAATTATATAAGAAAGAACTAAGCATTGTTTTGCCTTGTTTAAACGAAGAGCTAACCGTCGGAGTTTGCGTTTCCAAAGCAGTCAGTTTTCTAAAAAAATATAAAATAAATGGGGAAGTTATTGTTGCAGACAATGGCAGTACTGACAATTCCGTGAAAATTGCCGCGAAAAATGGCGCAAGAGTTGTGCATGTCGAGCAAAAGGGATACGGAAGCGCCCTGCGTGGGGGCTTTGAAGCAGCGCAAGGCCAATACATCATCATGGCAGATACGGACGACAGCTACGACCTTGTCAACTTGATGCCATTTGTCGAAAAACTTCGTGAGGGCTATGATCTCGTCATGGGAAATCGTTTCAAAGGCGGGATTAAAAAGGGAGCCATGCCCTGGCATCACCGTTATATTGGCAATCCCATTCTCTCATTCCTCGGAAAATTATTCTTCAAATCGCCTGCGAATGATTTTCACTGCGGCTTGCGCGGTTTCCCAAAAGAAACCATTGAAGAGATGAACTTGCAAACCACAGGAATGGAATTGGCGAGTGAAATTGTGATCAAGTCTTCGATCCTGGGAATGAAAGTGTGTGAAGTGCCTACTACGTTATCACCTGATGGCAGAGACAGGCCGCCGCATCTCCGCAGTTTTCGTGACGGCTGGCGGCATTTGCGGTTTTTGCTACTCTATAGCCCGACCTGGTTGTTTGCCTACCCCGGCTTGTTCATGATGGCCGCCGGCGGATTGCTCTCGATTCTGTTGTTTTTTGGCCCGGTCAACATCGGCTTTCGCTATATTGATTTTCACTCCTTCATTGCCGCCGGGTCGCTTTCGTATCTCGGCCTGAACATGCTTTCATTTGCGGCAATTACGCGTGTCTATGCCTTCTACAGCGGATTGCTGCCGCGTCAGCCGCGCTTTTTTGGCCTTTTTCGCTACTTCAATCTGGAGAAAGGCCTGCTGGCAGGCGTGCTGCTGGCCACGGCAGGACTGATTTTGTTGCTGCGCGCCCTCCTGCTCTCGGATAACTTTGCCCAAGTAGGGTTCGATGTCAGTGTGCGCTTGGTCTTTGGCGGCGCGCTTTCCCTGGTCAGTGGCGCACAGGTGATGTTGACCAGTTTTGTACTGAGTATGTTGGGTTTGAAAATAAGATAATGGAACAGGCAGGAATAATGATAAATCAAATGCTTTTTGTTGAATTCTTATGTGTGTACGCTTTCCAACCCGCCACAGCCTTTTGGCGCGCGGTGGAAGTGGATGTTTTGAAACGCTTCATGCCCACCGCTGGCGCCGCCCTCGATTTGGGCTGCGGCGACGGCAAACTGACCGCCATCCTGCTGGAACAGTTGCCTGCCGCCTCCCTGATCCTGGTGGGGGTTGACGGCGACCCAGACGAAACCGAACAGGCGGCTCGTTTTCCTTTCTACGCGCGCGTTCACACTTGTTGGGCATCCAGCATTCCCGAAGCGGCGCAAACCTTCGGCCACATTTTTTCCAACTCAGTTCTGGAGCATATTCAAGACATCGAAGCAACCATTGCCGAAGTAGCGCGCCTGCTCAAACCCGGCGGCACGTTCACCTTTACTGTGCCTGCGCCCGGCTTTCATGCCTACCTGCGCGGACCGCTGCTTTCTGGCACAACGCGCGAAGCCTACCTCCAGGAAATGGACCGGCGTCTGGCGCATTACCGCTACTGGAGTGTGGACGAGTGGCAGGTGCTGCTTAACCGCTATGGGTTGGTCATCGAACAACAAGCGGAGTATTTCCACTCTGGCGAAGTACGCCGCTGGGAGACCATTTCCCGCTTTACCGCCGGCGTTTTGTATGCGTTGAGCGGACGCCAGCGAGCGCCCATTGAGATTCAGAAAAAATCGGGCTTACGGCAGTTACAAAACCGCTGGCAACTACCGTGCTGGCTGGCGGCTTTGCTAGCGCGTTTGCTTGCGGCAGGGGTGCGCCAAACAGGCCGCGAAAATGGCTGTTTGTTGATTCAAGCCCGCCGCATCTAACGCAGAGACGAGGCACAGTATGAGCGTTTCTAAATTCAACATCGCCGTCATTGGTCTGGGCTGGGTTGCCACCCAGCGGCACATTTCCATCATTCTGCGCCATCCGCGCCTGAATCTCTACGGCGTGGTGGATAAACGCGCCGAGCGCATTCAGAAAATGGGCGCGCAATATCCCTGGCTGAGAACTTCGCTTTCGCGAGAGGGCGAAATGCCGTGGGGCGAGGCTGTCCAGGCCGTGTTGATTGCTACCGACCCGCCGAATCATTACCCGCTGGCAAAGAAAATGCTCCTAGCAGGAAAACACATCCTGATGGAGAAGCCGTTCACCATGTCGGTGGAGGAAGCCCGCGAGTTGCAGGAGACCGCTGCTCGTCAGGGCGTTTCCTGCTGCGTGGTCCATAACTTTCAGTTTGCGCGCTCCACCCTCAAACTCCAGGCGATGATTCGGGAGGGACGTCTCGGCGATTTGCAAAACATGGAAGCAACTCAATGGTCGAATCCGCGCCGCCGCCTGCCCGCCTGGTACGAGCAGTTGCCTTTTGGTTTGTTCTATGACGAATCGCCGCATTTGCTTTACATGCTCGAAGCGCTCGCTGGTGGCGACATGCGGCGAGTGAGCTCTACCGTTGTGCGCAAAGCGGGACAAAACACACCTATCAGCGTGAGCGCAGGCTATCAACGCGGCGCGCTGCCCATCCACCTGCGCATGAACTTCACCGCTGCCTTGAGTGAGTGGCATATTGCCGTGCAGGGGACGAAAGGCGTGGGCATTGTGGACTTATTCCGCGATATTCTCGTCACCCTGCCTAATGACGGCGCGCACCGTGCCCACGAGATTTTGACCTCCAGCGTCTCGGCGGTTGGCACGCACTTGTGGGGCTTTATTCAATCGGGCGTGCGACTGGTGCGCGGCAATCTGTTCTACGGCGCAGATGTGGTCTGGGAAAAGTTCACCAGGCAAATGGAGGGCATATCTGCTCCCGAAATTTCTGCCGAACGCGGCACCCGCGTGGCAATGCTTCAACACGAATTGATGACGCACAGCCAGTTCTTTGACCTGCCCACCGATGAACATTCTGACGCTGAGTAATTATTACCCTGAACATACGGGCGGCATTGAGTACGTGGTTTTTAACCTTGTTCGGCGTTGGCGGCGTAGACATACCGTGCGTTGGATGGCGTGTGATGTGGCATCCCACCCGCACGCAGCCGCGCCCGACGACGTTCCGCTGCCCGCGCTGAATTTCACCGAGAAGCGGCTTGGCTTTCCCTATCCTTTGCCGCTGCCTGCTGCTCTGCCGCGCATTCTGGAGCAGATGCGCTGGTGCGACGTTTTGCACTTGCACGATTGCCTATATGCCGCCAATCAAATCGCCTTTTGGACAGCGCGCCGTTACCGTAAGCCGACGCTTATCACCCAACATGTGGCGCAGGTTCCATATCCACAAGCGTATAAAAACATGTTACAAACGCTGGCATACAACACGCTCGGCAAGGCCCTGCTCGAAAACGCCGACGGGGTGGTTTTCATCAGCCGGCGCGTGCAGGACTGGTTTAGCGAGCGAATGCGCTTTCGCCGACCGCCGCGCCTGATTCCAAACGGCGTAGACCAAACCTTGTTCCATTCGCCTGCTGAAGGGGAACGGGAAGCATTCCGCCGGCGGTTGGGATTTCCTATCGAAATGCCGCTTTTGCTTTTTATCGGGCGTTTTACTGCCAAAAAAGGCTTGCACCTCATCCGACAAATGGCGGCGGCGCGCCCCAACTGGCGCTGGATGCTGATTGGCGCGGGCGAACTCGACCCTCAGGGCTGGGATTTGCCCAATGTGTGCGTCTTGCCGCCTCAACCGCAATCTGTGTTACGAGCGTTTTACCTTGCTACCGACCTGCTGGTTTTGCCTTCGCTGGGAGAGGGATTTCCGCTCGTGGCGCAAGAAGCCCTCGCTTGCGGTCTGCCCGCGGTGCTCTCAACCGAAACCGCCGCTCATTTGGACGACGCACCCCTAGTCAGTTTAGACGTGGCGAATCCGGACGCTGCCCTGCATGCGCTCGATACGCTGTTGAACGATGCGCCGCGCTTACGCTCCCTGCGCCTTGCTGCTGTCGAATACGCCCGCCGCTGGGACTGGGATGCGGTGGCATGGGAGTATGAACAAATCCTGGTTGATCTCTTGTAGTCTTTTAGCAAGAAGAGTTTAAGATATGTTCAAGAGGATATATTCAGTTATTTTATTGTTTTCGTGGGAATTGATTTGCTTATATTTCTTTGTAGTCACGCAGCACAAAAGTGGCGTCCATCTTTTTTCTTTTGTAGATGTTGGATGGGAGACCATACGCTTTACAGGCTTTAATTTTTGGATATTTTTATTTACGCTTAGTACATCTTTATTGGGCGTTATGCTCTTTTCCTTGAGCATTGTTGGGTTTGGAATGACATTTATCTATCTCATAGATAGGGAAAACGTTACGGCAGGAGAAGGAGGCAAAATCGGTGTTACGGCCTTTGGTATAGGTCAAAGCATTTTTTCGCTACTGATTTTTGTGCCGCTTCTGATCGCAAAACAACTTCCCTCTTCTTACACATTCTCACTTTTTCTTGTTGGGCTGATTTTCTTATTTGTTTATATTTTTCATCGCAGGCACAAGTTTATAGAAGGTATTACCCATACTGCGGTTTCTCTTCTTTCTAATAGCAAAGCGCTTATTCTCCTTTTTTGCATCATTGTCTTTGGGTTGGCCATTTTATATTCCTCATCTCGTTTGAGTTATGATGCGGCCTCGCAATATTTTGCTCAGGCTAAAATCATTGCCGTTTCCGAGAAACTTTTCTTACTTTCGCTCAAAGATAACTTTGTGGGCAGCGCTCTCTACCTGGAAGGGATTTATGCAGCCCTGATTCAACTCTTTGGCGATCAGGCTGCCAGGCTGTATTCATGGGTTAATGGGTTGATAATCCTGCTCTCCTCCATGATGATAGGAGAAAAAGTTGGTCTGTCCCGTCAGGCACGCAGGTTATTTCTTGTCTTTCCTCTTACCACTACTGCTTTTGTTGATTTATTGGGTGATGGAAAAATTGAACTTGCCGGCACTTCGGTTATTTTAATAGCTGTTTACTGGTTTCTTGAGAGTCTTCAGACCAGGTCTACATTCTCTTTCATCATGATTGGTTTACTTGTGGGCTTTGCCATTGTTGGCAGACCTTACAATGCCATTCTTATCGGTGTTTTGTTTGTCTCACTTTTTCTCCTTAGTTTTTACACACAAGACGAAAAAAAAGCCTTTCTGAGCGTTTATGCTGACGGTTTTGTAAGATGGGCATTTCCTTTCCTTATGCTGTGGGGCATATCTTATCTTATTGTAAATGCTGCTGTATCAGGAAATCCCTTGGCGACTCTGTCTGTGTTTAATTTCAACTCGGATGACTGGCCATTTTCTCCCACTGGTACACAGGCGATTATTTTGATCTTGCTTTATCCATTTTCCATTACTTTTACAGCATTATTGTTTGATATACCGGGTGCCATTTCGCCGTTATTTTTGGCTTTCCTGCCCCTTCTTTTCTTCAAAAGCACTAGAAGAGTAAGAGCGTTTTCGAAAGAATTGATTTTCATTTCACTTGCCTCGTTGGTTACGTTATATTTCTGGGTAGGCTTTGTGGGAACTATTCACATATTGGAAGCGCGTTATGTTCTTTTTCTCTGGTTGCTGCTTTTTCTACTCATTGCACAACTTGTGGAAAAGGCAACACAACAATCCTTCTTTTCCAAAATACAAATACATCTCATACTGATTTTGATTCTATCTTTCATGGCGTTCCGAATAACCCTTATTGCACTATCAACTTACTCTCCTCTTGACGACAATAACGCATTTCATTGTCGTGACCTTCCACAATGTGCTTTTTTTGAACCTGTAAATCGTTTGGCCGATTCTGGCGATCGGGTGTTGGTTCTGGCCCCTTATCGTTATTATCTGCGACCGGATTTATTTGCTTGCGCATCGAATGGAGATGACTACCGCGCTCTGGAAAAAGCCATCACGCAAGGTGTTGATGAGTTTTGGCGAGAAATTAAGCGACAAGGATATCGTTTTATTATCTATGATAGTTTTTACAATGCTTATATTCTCAGGTTCCGCACTTTGCCCGATTTATCCGCGAGTCCTGATGGTTTCCCCATCTTTACAATATATGACGAGATTTTCAAAGATTATGACCTGAGGAAGGTTCGAGAAAGCATATACCGCCTTGACTTAGCACAATTTGATCAAATGCCAAAAAGGCGGTGTGTTCTCAATAATGGAAAATGGGAATTGCAGGCCGCAGAAAATGCTAAATAAATCTTCATTCTTTCGCTCAATCCTCCTGGCCTGGCTGCTATTAACGTTCATCTTGTATGCCTGGGTCAGCCGCCTCAGTTATCTGATGGGGTTCTTCCCCCAGGATGTCGCACACTTTCTGACTCATCTTGCCCGCATTTCGCCGCTGACTTATTTGTTTGACCTGGTGCGCGCCTTTTGGGGGATGACGCTCTTCGCGTTTGCGGCGCTGGAGCTGGGGTTGACACTGCTCCCGCGCCGCACCCTGACTGACACTCCTCCGCTCGCACGCGGGGCAGTGGCCTTCACACTCGGCGAGGTCGTCTTTTCGCTCTTATTTCTGATCATTCTGCGCCTTTGGCGGCTGCCCCCGCTGCTCACTGGCCTGACCTATGCCTTGGCGCTGATGGCTGGATTGCCGGCCCTGCTACGCTTCTTCCGCTCCCTCCCGCGCCCATCCCTGCCTGCCGATTGGGGTCGCACCGAAAGGCGATTTCTCGCCCTGCTGCTGACCCTCCTTGCCCTGGGGCTAACGCTTGCCTCAGCACGGCTGGGCTACGATGCGGTAGTGGAATATTTCTCACACGCCAAAATCATGGCCGTTTCACAGCAGCCCGTGTTTCTCTACCCCAAAGATTCGTTTGTGGTCAGTTCGTTTCATCCCGGCATCCTCTTCACTGTACAGATTCAAATTTTTGGTGACCAGTCGGCGCGGATGCTCTCCTGGCTAAACGGCACCGTTCTGCTCCTGCTCACTTGGGCGCTGGGCGAGCGAATGGGGCTTTCGCCGCTCGCCCGCCTGTATGCGCTGATGCTACTGGTCACTTCCACCGCTTTTCTGGATTTGCTCGGCGATGGCAAAATTGAACTCATCAGCACCGCGCCCCTGCTCGCGGCAGTGTATATGGCGCAAAATTCATCCTGCGCAGCACAAGATAAATCTTGCGCTACATGCGTTGGCCTGCTGGCAGGTTTTGCCATCATCTCACGTCCCTACAATATTTTCCTTGTACCCTGCTTTGGTATGTTGTTTTTGGCCACGCAGGCCATTGCACAGGCTTCCACCCTGCGGCAGGGATTCGTGAGGCTGAAAGAACAGTTCAAAGACCTGCGCCAGGCTGCTTCGAGCCTTTTCTGGCTGGTGTTGCCCATCGTCTTGCTGGGGCTGTTTCATCTGTGGCAAAACACCCTCTGGCTGGGCAGTCCCCTCGCCCCGCTGACCTATGCCCGCGAATTGAACAGCGGCATCTGGCAGTGGCAGTTCGACCCGTCCCTGCTGAACACACTGAAATGGCTTTACCCGCTGACCCTGACCTTTTTCAACACGCCGCAAAGTTTGGGCAACCTCTCGCCGCTGTTTGTGGGGTTTCTGCCGTTGCTGCTTTTGCCCGCGGTGCGGCGCAATGTTTCACTTTCGCCGCAAATGCGCGCATTGCTGTTTGCCGCCCTGCTCACGCTGCTGGCCTGGGTGACGTTTTTCTTTACCGTGGTTGAGATTCGCTATGTGCTGTTTTTATGGATTTTGCTGTTTTTACCTGCCGGTCAGGTCATCGAAAGCGCCAGCGAACACAGCGGCAGATTTCTTCAACCGTTTTTGCGCCCGCTAATGGCCACACTGTTGATGTTTCTTGGCCTGCGCACGCTGGCGATTGCCCTCGATACCTATTCGCCCATTGACGTCGATGGCTGGGCGCATTGTTACGATTCCGCTCTTTGCACCTTCTTCGAGCCGGTCAACCAAACCGCTTCGCCGGGCGAGCGGGTGTTGGTGCTCAACGCCTATCGCTACTACCTGCGCCCAGATCTGTTTGTCTGCTCTTCACGATCAAACGAATATCCAGCACTTCAAGAACTAGCACAGAAAGACTCACCAGAATTCTGGGTAGAAGTGTATCGTTATGGGTATCGTTTTGTTATCTACGAAAGGAATTTTGCAGAATTTCATTCGCATTTTGGAACAATCCCTGAATCTCAAATTGCACCTTCATGGTTGCAATTTAGTGTTATCTCATCTTCTGAAGATAACGATGAAATCGTTTATCTTATTCAGGCGGTTAACCCTCCCATTCAGCCTGAAGTCCATTGCCAATTAGATCTGCGGGGCAACTGGAACTTAACATCGTTGCCTGCATTGCAACGTTATCAATTTCCCCAATACATTGAAAAATATCCCCGATGACTTTTTGCTATTGAGGGTATTTTATCAAGTCGATTTTACATTACCATCCCAGCAGCACCATTGGTGCCCCGGCTATTGTTGAAAGCCATTTCCTGCGGATGGGAAAATCAATCCGATTAATATCCTCCAAAGACAAAAGAGTGCTTTATACAAAACAATCCATTTACAAAACCGGCTCCTGACACTATAGCAGAAGCCGGTTCTTGGATGGTATTTATTCTTCTTCTTACTTCTTCTTACTTCTTCTTACTCTTCTTGCTCTTCTTCTTCGGGACTTCTATTTCTACCACCATCGAAGGCGCCGGAGCCTTCGAGCGGACAACCGCCCAGTAAAGCACGCCAATCAAGGCGAGACCCACAACCCATACTACATACAAAGTAGTGCCGGTCGCACTTTGATATTGCACCACAATCGGCGCAATGATCACGGCAACAAGGTTTACAACTTTGATCATCGGGTTGAGTGCGGGGCCGGCAGTATCTTTGAACGGATCGCCAACGGTATCGCCTACCACGCCCGCTTTGTGTCGCTCAGAACCCTTGCCGAGATTGTTCTTCGGGTCTTTGGGTTCATCTTCGATCAACTTCTTGGCATTGTCCCATGCGCCGCCGGAGTTGTTCAGGAACACCGCCAGCAACTGGCCTGAGACGATGATACCCGCCAGGAAACCGCCCAGCGCTTCCACTTGCAGGAATAAGCCGACCACGATCGGGGTCACGATGCCGAGCAATGCGAGCGAGACCAATTCCTTCTGCGCGGCAGTTGTCGAAATTTCCACAGCCTGCTTGTAATCAGGCTTGACCTTGCCTGTAAGCACGCCCAATTTGAATTGGCGGCGGACTTCCATTACGATCAACGAAGCCGCGCGCGCCACAGCCTGGATCGCGAACGAGGAGAATAACCACGGCAAAGCGCCGCCGATCAACATACCAACGAAAACCTGTGGAGCGTCCACGCGGATTCCGATTGCCTGAATTTGCTGGGCAAGAGGAATACCCTGACTGGCCTGTGCGCGAGAAACATCCACCAGGAACGATCCAAAGAGTGAAACCGCCGCGATCACTGCGGAGCCAATGGCCACGCCTTTTGTAATCGCTTTGGTCGTATTACCTACCGCATCAAGGTCAGCCATGATCTGCTGTGCATCTTTGGTAGCCTTGTCTGTTTTACCAGACCAGGCCATTTCACCGATGCCATTGGCATTGTCAGAGATCGGACCAAAAGAGTCCATCGCGACGTTGTTACCGGTCAGGGTCAACATACCAATACCGGTCATCGCGACTCCATACAAGATAAACGTCGCCCGATCTACGCCTTCCACACCTGGGATGGTGCCGAAGATGAAAATAGAAGCGACAATTGTCAACGCGATCACAAGCACGGACCAAACAGAGGATTCAAAACCGACCGAGATACCGTTCAAGATCAAGGTTGCAGGGCCGGTATCTGCGGCTTTTTTGATGTTATTGACTGGCGCGGCATGCGTACCCGTAAAGTATTCAGTCAGGCGGTCAATCACAATGGCAAGCAAAACCCCAACACCTACAGCCGTCGGCAAACGCCACCAGCCGCCCCATGCAGCCATTGCAGGGTTATTCAAATAGAAGAAACCGGCGATGAAGAACAACGCAGCAGAGATCACTGCCGAGGTCAGGAAGCCGCTAAAGATAGCCTTCATTGCATCTTCGCTCTTGCCGGTCTTGCCGGCCTTCACAAAGTACGTGCCGATGATGGACGAAAGCACGCCAATACCGCGCACCACCAACGGGAAGATGATCCACTCGAGGCGTCCGGTCGTGTGCCAGAGGGCCAGACCAAGAATAAGTCCGGAAACGATCGTCACTTCATAGGATTCGAAAATGTCAGCGGCCATACCGGCGCAGTCGCCGACGTTGTCACCAACCAGATCGGCGATCACAGCGGGATTTCTCGGATCATCCTCAGGGATGCCTGCTTCCACCTTGCCGACCAGGTCCGCGCCGACGTCAGCCGCCTTCGTGAAGATACCGCCGCCCACACGCATGAACAACGCGAGCAGCGTACCGCCGAAACCGAAGCCGAGCAAAGCATCGGGCGCGGCAATACCAAGGATAATGAAAATGATGGTTCCGCCAAGCAGACCGAGACCATCGGTAAGCATACCAGTAATGGTGCCGGCGCGATAGGCAATACGGAGCGCTTCACCAAACGACCTCTTGGATGCTGAAGCCACGCGCACATTGGCTTCGACAGCCATACGCATACCAAGCTGTCCGACTGTGAGCGAGAAGCCCGCGCCCATAATGAAGGCCAGACCGCGGGCGATGCCGATCCACAGCTGGAGTTGAGCATCGCTCATGCCCTGGAAGCGTTCCTGCGCTTCAGGAGAAGGCGGAACAACATACACAGACAGGAACAAAGCGACGGTTAAAACAGCGATCAAAGGCAAAATGGAGCGAAACTGCTTCTGTAAATAAGCGTTCGCTCCATCTTTGATCGCGTTCCAAACTTCCTGCATTTTTTCAGTGCCTTTATCTTCGCGCAGGATCTGGTTACGAAGGAAGATCGCATATAAAAGACCGACAATGGCAATGCCAAATACGAGCCAGATTGCGACCACCTCAAAATCTTGAAGTCCTTGCATATAGTACATGTGGGTTATATCCTCCAGAGGGAATAAAAAAATATGGGCTTTCGCCTATAAACCAGAGAGATTTTACAGGCGCACATAGAATGTGTCAAGAAATGTGAGAAGTATGTTAACCCAATGGGTTAGCCCAAAGTGTCAACCCAAAGTTGACAATGCCCCCCAAACCTGATAAGATTTGGCGAAATTTAAAATCAATCAAACAAGGAGAACAAACATGCTCCAGGAAATTGAAACCCAACTCTTTACCTTAACTCCCGCTGCCAGCCAGGCTGTTAAAGATATTCTCGAACAACGCAGTCTTGAAGGCTATGCCTTGCGCGTTTATGTTGCGGGCGGCGGTTGCTGCGGCGTGAATTTTGGCATGGCTTTGGATAATAACTTCCGCGATATTGACACCCTGTTTGACGCGGACGGCGTGCAGGTCGTCGTTGACAATGTGTCCATGGATTATTTGCGCGAAGCAAGCATTGACTTCGTGAACGATCCCCAACATGGCGCCGGCTTCGCAGTCAACAGTCCAAACGCCAAAAAAGGACATGGTCACGAACACGGCGAAGGCGGCTGCGCCTGTGGCAGCGACGGCAGTGATTCTGGTGGCTGCGGCGGTGGTTCCTGCGGATGCAATAACTAATCTAACCTAAATTAGAAAATAACAAATACGCCTTTCCAATAAAAGGCGTATTGTTATTTAATCTACCGGCCGCGCAGGAAGGAAATTAAAGTGCCAAAGGCCCCAATAAAACCAAGACCGAAAATTAACAAGCCCATCGGCAGACGGTTAGCCGTTGAATTGTCGTTGAGAAAAGTAGCAATGACCAGGGGCGGCGGGGGAGTGAATGTTGGCAGACGGGTGGGTGTAACAGGGGCAATAAATGCCGCCGCAAGAGTTGGGTTAATGGTGGGAGTGGAAGCCGGGGTCGGCGTGGGAGGCGCGCTCAACACAGCCAGCTGCCCCGGTCTTACAATATTGACATACGGCCCATAGATCCATGCAACCGCGCTTGGAACGCCGGGATAATAAACCTGTATCCAATCCCTGTCCTCGGAGATGCCCAATGCAGGCACTTCCTGTCCCTTCAACAGCACGCCCACCGCAGGGTACAGATACGAACTGGGACCTGAATACACACTGACAGTAACCATATCAAGGTTCACTGCAACGATCATGCCGGAGGGTGTGCCTGTCACCGTTGGGACGGAGCCGGTGGGCTGCTGGGCGTGTGCAGGGGATTGAATGGGAATAGAAAACATGACTCCTGCCCCGGCAATCATCAATGCGATCAGAGCGACAAGCTTTGCCTTGAATGAGACCATCATCTTATCGGCGTATAAAAGAGAGCAGAAAACCAATCAGCCCCAAACTTGCAAACGCTACAATGATCGCGGCAATTGGGACAGAGTTTTCAGAATATCTTGCGGGGGATTCTGTATAAGCATGTGCAGTCAAAGATGGCGGCGGAGTAAAAGTTGGCAGACGGGTATTGGTGGGAATAATATTGAACTGCGCGGCAAGCGTCGGGTCAATGGTGGCAGTTGCAGGTGGAACAGGAGTGGGAGGCGGCTCCACGATCTGTAAAGCCCCGGGAGATACCTGAACAAGGGGGGAATAGACCCAGCCTTTTCCACCTGGGGCGGATGGGAACTCGATCTGTATCCAATCTCCACCCTGTGACCTGCCAAGCGCCGGCGCTGTATCTCCTGGAAACAATTGACCTACAACAGGATAAATGGAAGAGTTTGGACCCATACGAATATTAGCAAAATTTTCACCACCAAACAAGACGGTAATGAACATGCCTGCAGCTGGGACATTCGTCGGTTGTTGAGCCAGCACAATGGTCGAGGTAAAACCGAAAAATGTCCCTGTCAATGACAGGGAACTGAGAAGGAAAAGAATTTTGGATTGAAAATGGATATGTTTCATCTCAAATAACTCTTAAAAGGAAATCGTAAAGGCGATTATAATCCACTTCATGGAACGAAAAATCTTTCATGGAAATATCAAGCCCGCGGATATTGCGCAGGCCCTGCTTGGCGAATTCAATCAAGGTAATTTACTGGCGCAAACGATCGGGCAAAGTGACAGGATGATCGTGCAGGTAAGTTCCCGTCCAGATGCGATGTCCGGCGGAATGACTGCTATGACGGTGACCATTCAACAAATGGAAGAGGAAGGGGTCATTGTTGAATTGGGACAGCAGGCATGGCTCGGTCTGGCCGCGAGCCTGGGTGCCAGCGCTCTTGCCGCGATTCGAAACCCCTTCAGCCTGCTTGGGCGGCTGGATGATATCGCCCAGGATTTTGAGCATCTTCAGCTTGGGGAACGCATCTGGCAGGTAATTGCAAAAACCGTGCGCACCGCCGGAGCATCCACTGAATTATCAGACAAACTTAAACGTCTGACTTGCGAATTCTGCCATACGGCTAACCCGGTCGGCGAACCGGCCTGTCTTGCCTGCGGTGCGCCTCTCGGAAACCTACAGCCCGATACGTGCAAAAAGTGCGGATATGTCGTAAAAGCAGGCGTCAAGACCTGCCCCAATTGCAAGCAGTCCCTGTGAGTTTTAAACAGCTTTCATTACTCCAGTAAAAACATCATCAGACTTCTATAATGAAATCCGGAAATTACATCCCATGAATCTAAAAGAACTCGAAGCCCGCCTTCAGACATTGATCGAAGTGGATTTGCTGAACATACTGCCCGGGAAAAAAGTGGATGACATCATCGTTCAAAAACTCGCGGCATCAATTCAACTGAACAGCATATCACAGGATGACGGCACGATCATTGCGCCGAACGTATACACTTTGTTAATGAACCCAGTCACATCAGCAAACTGGCAAAACTCACAAATGCTGACAGTATTATTACACTCCATTACAACCGTGGCAGAAGAGGCGGGATTCAGGTTTACAATCTCACCTACTCTCACCATTTCACCAGTTGAGAAAATACCATTAAATGATGCCCAAATCGTTGCATCGCATCGGATCGAATCTATGGCAGAAACAAATGCAATCCCGCTGGATACCGAAAGCCATGAAGACAACAGCAAGAGCCCTGAAAAAGCATTTTTGATCGTGGAGGGTGTAAAGGTTTTTCCCCTGGTTCTGCCCGTTGTCAATATCGGCCGCAGGTTGGACAATCAATTGATCATTGACGACCCGCGCATCTCACGCAGTCACGCGCAGCTGCGCACAATTAATGGTCGTTATACGGTCTTTGATCTAAACTCAACGGGGGGGACTTTTGTAAATGGACAGCGCATTAACCAAAGTGTCCTGTATCCCGGGGATGTAATTTCCCTCGCAGGCGTTGCCCTGATTTTTGGACAGGACAATCCGCCTCCCCGCCCTGACCTCAAAGAAACAGCCCCTCTTCCCAGCGCCGCCGATGATTGGCCAACAGTATTCATTACCGATACCACTGATGCACAAATCAGGAAAAAATGAGCGGCTCGATTGTTTTAGCCTTACGGCTTATCACTGCTTTGGCTTTACTTGGTTTCCTAAGCTGGGTGTTGATCTTTTTGTATCGCGAGGTAAACAGGCAGGGACTTTCACTGGCTGGTCGCAGGGTGCCCGGAATCTACATCTCGGTCAACCATATGCAGGGAAACCCAATCTTAAAACAATTTTTTCAACCTGAGATCATGCTTGGGCGTGACCCGGCTTGTGACATTCCCATTATGGACGACACAGCCTCCACCAGGCATGCGCAACTCACTTATCATCACGGACAATGGTGGCTGGAAGATCTTGCATCCACGAACGGCACTTCTTTGAACGACTCCCCTGTTGACATGCCGACCGTGATCACCTCCGGCGATGAGATCAAATGTGGATCCACGCGACTGATCGTAACCTTGCCGGAAAATATGATTGACCAACCCACACAAAGATTGAGGGATAAATGACAAAAAAAGCATTCATGGCGGTCATCGGCGGTTCAGGTTTGTATCAAATGAGCGGTCTTGAAAATGCAGAAAGCGTTGACCTAGACACCCCGTTTGGGAAGCCCAGTGCGCCCATTACAATTGGTACTTTGGAAGGGATGCCTGTGGCCTTCCTCGCACGGCATGGAATAGGTCATCACATCACCCCAAGTGAAGTTCCCTATTGTGCAAACATTTACGCCTTGAAATCACTGGGCGTCGAACGCCTCATCAGCATTAGCGCCTGCGGATCACTGCGCGAAGATTACGCTCCAGGGCATATCGTCATCCCTGAGAATATCTTCGACTTCACCAGGAATCGCGTCCGCTCCTTTTTCGGTGAGGGACTTGTAGCCCATATCAGCGTTGCAGATCCTTTCTGCAGCGAGCTATCGCAGCAATTGGAATCGGCCGTCCGCGCAACAGGCGCAACGACCCATCATGGGGGAGCATTAATTACGATAGAAGGACCGCGTTTTTCCACAAAGGCGGAATCGCAGACTTATCGCAGCTGGGGAATGTCCGTTATTGGGATGACGGCCTCGCCGGAGGCTTTCCTGGCGCGGGAAGCGGAATTATGCTATGCCACCATGGCGCATGTCACAGATTATGATGTCTGGCATGAAAGCGAATCACCAGTAACCGTGGAAATGGTGATTCAGACCCTGAATAAGAATACGGAAATTGCGCAGAAAGCTATCCGTAATTTAGTGCGTGATCTAAACAAGGAACGCGCCTGTAATTGTGGACAGGCTTTAGCCACCGCGCTGATTACAAACCCCGAAGTCGTCCCTGCCAAAACCCGTAAAAAACTTGACCTGCTGATTGGCAAATACTTCAAATAGATTCTTAAACTCATATCAAGAAGAACGTCCTGCTGGGTGGATACATTGACTTCATGGTCCTGCATGGATTGACCGCAAATTGCCGTTTCCTGAAATGCAGAAATATTCGCATCCGACCATTTCCAAAATATGATGTACCATTAATGAATGCATGATTCGATCCAAAGCCGATTATTAAGCTGGTCGGCATTCTTCCTCTTCGTCCAATCCATCATCTTCACGCTTTCCCCGGCAGTCCGCGAGCGCAGCTGGGATGTAGACTACAGACTATCCCACTGGGTTGGCTTCATAATTTGGGGTGTCTTAATCGGGTTGGCACATCGCGCCACGGTTAAATATTTGCCTGAACGAGACCCCTATCTTTTACCTGCCGCGGCCCTGCTCAGCGGGTGGGGTATGCTTACCATCTGGCGGCTTGAGGAGACATTTGGGATCCGGCAGATGATCTGGCTGGGTGTGGGCATTTTCGTTTTTATAACTGCATTGACCTCCCTTAAAAATCTCACTTTCCTAAGAAGATACAAATACATATTACTAAGCAGCGGCTTATTCATTACCGCACTGACTTTGCTCTTTGGCACAAACCCGCTTGGGTTTGGTCCGCGCTTGTGGCTGGGTTGTTGCGGCGTTTATTTTCAACCCTCCGAACCGCTTAAGTTATTGCTGGTCATTTACCTTTCCGCATATCTTGCAGACCGCGCCAGTATTTACCTTTTCTCATTTCCTCTGCTTGTTCCTACTTTAGTCGTCACAGGTCTTGCACTTCTGCTCCTGCTCGTCCAACGAGATCTTGGCACCGCCTCCATTTTTATTTCCATCTTTACGATCATCATTTTTTTAACAACAGGCAAACGACGTGTGTTATTAAGCGCAGCTCTGTTCCTGTCGTTTGCGTTTCTTTTGGGATATTTCTTTATCGATGTTATTCACATCCGCATGGTCGGCTGGTTAAACCCCTGGACAGACCCATCCGGCAACTCCTACCAGATCGTGCAGTCACTTCTCGCGATAGCCAATGGCGGCACAATCGGAAGAGGACTTGGGATTGGCAGTCCGCTGCTCGTGCCGGTTGCCATTTCTGATTTTATATATTCTGCAATTGCGGAAGAAACGGGTCTGATCGGGACCTTGAGCCTGCTGGCTGCCATCTGGCTGATCCTCGCCCGAGGCTTGATCATCTCCCTGCGCGCGCCAGATGGATTTCGGCGGTACCTCGCAGCAGGTATTGTAACGTACCTTGGCGTTCAAAGCCTGCTTATCATAGGCGGAAACATCAGGCTGCTGCCCCTTACAGGTGTAACCCTGCCCTTTGTCTCCTACGGCGGTTCTTCGCTGCTGACCTCCTTCATTGCGCTTTTTTTACTGCTCGTCATCAGCAACGTCGAAGACAAAGAACCCGCAGTTTTGCATGATCCAAAACCGTATTCATTCCTTGCCGCCGCGCTCGCATTTGGAATCGCCGCATGTGCATTGACAACTGCCTGGTGGGCGGTCATTCGCGCACCAGACCTGCTCTTGCGGACAGACAATCCTCGCCGTGCAATCGCAGACCGCTATGTTCCACGCGGTGAATTGGTGGATAGAAACAATCAACCCATTAACGTCACTGAAGGGCAAAGCGGAACCTACAACCGTATTTATCTTTATCCCGACCTTGCGCCTGTTACCGGATACACGCATCCTGTTTACGGTCAGGCAGGGTTGGAAGCGGCCCAAGATGGTTATTTACGCGGGTTGCAGGGATACCCTGCAAGTGTAATTTTGAAAGACCAATTACTCTATGGCACTCCCCCCTCCGGACTGGATGTGCGCCTGAGCCTTGACGTCACTTTGCAATCCGAGGCAGATCAATTGCTGGGCGACCATACGGGCGCGATCATTCTGATGAATGCGGAAACAGGCGAGATCCTCGTTATGTCTTCCCATCCGACTTACAATCCCAATAATTTAAACGAAGAAGGGGAGGCGCTTTCACAGGATTCTTCTTCGCCGTTACTTAACCGGGCAACGCAGGGCTTGTATCCAATTGGCACTGCACTCCTGCCATTGCTCCGGGCGGAATTTGGGGAAAGACTGCCGTCGAATTTTGAGTTACAGGCATTTTATGAAAAGCTGGGCTTATTTCAGGCCCCCACATTGAATATGCCTGTTACGGTTGATGAAAGAATAGATTCATTGCAAAACTTGAGGGTCAGTCCATTGCAAGTGGTCATCGCCGCAGCTTCCATAAGTTATCAGGGGATTCTGCCCGCGCCGCGCATTGCCACGGCGGTCAACACGCCGGACCAGGGTTGGGTGGTGCTTCCAGCGTTGAGTCAGCCTGTGGAGGTGATTCAGGCTGAGGCGGCGAATGAAGCGGCTTTGTCTTTCATCAAAAAAGGAAAGCCGTATTGGAGTCATACCGGGCGGGCAAGTGTGGGCAATACCCATTTCACCTGGCTTCTGGCAGGGACGCTTCCAGATTGGCGGGGAACGCCGTTGGTGTTGGTTGTTGCTCTGGAGGAAAACAATATCTCCCTGGCGGAACGCATTGGAGAAAATCTTCTAAATGCCGGGCTGAGCCAGTAGGAATCAAAAAAGGTCAGGCATAACACCTGACCTTTTTTATTTACACGTGAACTACAAGCCCTGATCGCTGTCTTTCGCAGAGTAACCGGGTCCGCTTTTGAAGAAATCATAATTGGGCTTGATATCAGCAGTCAGATCTACAACTTCGCCAGCCGCAAGTTGTTTGGTGGTTTCCAGGACAATCGGTTTGCCATGATGATTGGTGCCTTCGAAATGCCCAGTGAGTCCGACCTTACTGATATATTCCCCGCCCTTGGCGGTGTAAGCGGCGGGAACCTCATCTTCGGGGAAGATGGCGGCATACGGGCATTCTGGCACGCAAGCGCCGCAATCAATACAGGTATCCGGGTCAATATAAATCCACGGCCATTCTTCAAGAGGCAGGCCAGGGATCATGCATTCGACTGGGCAAACATCTATACAGCCGCGGTCACGAACGCATAAACTTGTGATAATGTGGGTCATGGGAAATTGCTCCTTGTGAGATTATATACAGACAATCTTTTCACTATTATATCTTTGTTTATTTTTGTGACAAGGGGGCCGATGCAGAAATTCTCAATCCGGCTTTAATTTATCCACAGATTTACCCATTCGGGTACGATGGCGTAGGTTACGCACACCTGCCCTCCCACTCACTTTCGCTTCGAGGACTACACCCTGCCCTGGCGGGCGGTGCCAGGATAGTGATGGGCGGTGCCAGGGGAAAAAGAAGCAAAATAATCTGCTAAATCTGTGCCATCTGCGGATGAAGGTTCTTTTATAAGGAAAATCGCTGGGGCAAGATCAGAAATTAAAAATCTTCCTACAGAAGAAAACCTGCGGGAAGACTCTTGAACTTGAACTTGTTTCTTGATATTTTTACTTCGCGGCGAATTTTTCAGCAACCGCATCCCAGTTGATCACATTCCAAAACGCGGCGATGTAATCAGGACGGCGGTTTTGGTAGTTGAGGTAGTAAGCATGTTCCCAAACATCAATTCCTAAAATGGGGGTGAGTCCATCAGACAAAGGGGAATCCTGATTTGCAGTGGATACAACCGCCAAACCACTGCCCTTCTTCACCAACCAGGCCCAGCCTGAGCCGAAGCGGGTTGCAGCAGAAGCGCCAAATTCAGCTTTGAATTTATCGAAGGAAGTGAAGGAAGCGTCAATGGCTTTGGCTAATTCGCCTTTCGGTGTGCCGCCAGCCTTTGGTCCCATGACCTCCCAAAAAAGATTGTGGTTGTACGTGCCGCCGCCATGATTGCGGACTACGCCGCGCACGCCTTCGGGGACGGCATTCAAATCACTGAGCAGGGCTGCAAGCGATTTGCCAGCCAGATCGGGAGTCTTTTCGACAGCCCCATTCAAATTGGTGATGTAAGTCTGGTGGTGCTTGGTGTGGTGGATTTCCATCGTGCGCGCATCAATATGCGGCTCCAAAGCGTCGTATGCATAAGCAAGTTTGGGAAGTTCAAAAGCCATGAGGTTTTCTCCTTAATAGTTGGAAACGATTATAAAATTGTGTTCTTTGAACGTATAATTCGATTTTACCTTGAACGCAAAATAGACGCAAGAATTTGGACAATTTTTATACAAATATCATATAAATCAAGGTTGAACCATGACTGAGCCCCGCGCCCGTCTTTTCCTGCCTCTTGCAATTCTCATCGCCATCCTCGCGGTTTCCACCGCGAGCATCTTTATCCGTTTCGCGCAGAATGACGGCCTCCCTTCGCTTGTCATTGCGGCATTGAGATTGACTTTTGCCACCTTGATGTTAGCTCCCGTCGCTCTCACACAACATCGCGACGAGATCAGACGCTTCACACGCAGCGAGATCCTGCTCGGTGCCGGCTCGGGTATTTTCCTCGCGGTGCATTTTGCCACCTGGGTTTCATCGCTCGAATATACAAGCGTAGCGAGTTCGGTGGTGTTCGTAAGCACAGGTCCGCTTTGGGTGGCCTTGCTCTCGCCTATCTTGTTGAAAGAGCACCTCGCGCGGACTGCGATGCTTGGGTTGGCGTTATCCATCGTCGGCGGGGCAATTATCGGCTTGTCTGATGCCTGTGTGTGGGATGGCGGGTTGTCCTGTCCCGCCTTGCAGGACGTCCTGCAAGGCCGCGCGGCATGGGGCAATTTCCTGGCCTTGGCTGGCGCATGGTCTGTGACGGGTTATCTGATCATCGGCAGAAAATTGCGGACGACGGGCGGCATGTCGCTTGTCCCTTATATATTTTTGGTGTATGGCATGGCGGCGATCCTCTTGATCGCGATCATGCTCGTTTCGGGGAATTCGCCATTTGGTTTTGGCCCGCAAACCTATGGCTGGATTTTTTTACTTGCCGCGATTCCACAATTGATCGGGCATTCCACATACAATTGGGCTTTGAAATATCTGCCCGCCGCTTTGGTGGCTGTCACCACGCTTGGTGAACCGATCGGCTCTGCAATTCTGGCATTTTTCATTTTAGATGAAACCCCGACCCTCGCAACCATTATCGGCGGCGTATTTATTTTGGCGGGAATTTACCTCGCCTCAAGGAAAAACCATCACCCTGCCCTCTACCCTGACGGGCACACGTCCCCAAGGGAGAGGGGGAAACCGTCCTGACGAACAATCACCACAAACGGGGTGAGGGAAAATATTTTATAAAGGATCGAATATATGAAACTCCCTCCTCACTTGTACCTCGACAAGCACAACATCCCATACGAAGCGCGCAGTTTTCCACCCGAAACAGAGAAGGGCGCGGCAAACGTGGCGCACGTTTTGGGATTCTCCGAGAGACAGGCCGTTAAAACTTTGATCTTTCAAGTGGATACCGGTGAGCGCGTATTGGTGATGCTCGGCGGCGATCAAAATGCAATTTCTGGCAATCTCAAAAAAGCGATCGGTTCACGCAATATTCAAATGGCAAAGCCTGAAGCCGTACAGGAAACAACGGGATATGTCATCGGCTCGATCCCCGCCTTTGGCTGGCAGCCAGTGGGATTCAGAACCTTCCTTGAAGCGAGCCTGCTGGACGAACCCATGCTCGGCACGGGAGCGGGTCAATGGGGCGAGGAGATCATGATCACGCCTGAGAATCTGGTCAAAGCGAGTCATGCGATTGTGGTGAATTTGACGGAGAGGGAAAAGCCAGTGAGCAGTGGACAGTGAGCAGTTATCAGTGAACAGTGATCGGTGGTCAGTGGCAGATTACAGTGGAACGTTTGCTATAATCGAACTATTCCTTAAAGGGACAAAATAATATGCCAGCATCTGAAAATGTTCGTCAACTTGTAAAACGATTTGAAGCCAACCGCGAGTCGTATCGTTCGGGAAAGTATAACGAGACGCAGTTGCGGCGCGAGTTTTTAGACCCATTCTTTGAGGCATTGGGTTGGGACATATTCAACAAGGGAGGTTATGCCGAAACCTATAAGGATGTGATTCACGAAGATTCATTGGAAATTGAAGGTGAGAATAAAGCGCCAGATTATTCCTTTCGTATCGGGGGAGTACGTAAGTTCTTTGTTGAAGCCAAGAAGCCAGCCGTAAACATTGAATCAAGTATTCATCGTGCAAAGTTGCTCCCTGCGCCGTCCCCGGCGCAGGAGTTTTCCAGTAATACGCCGCCGAGGACTGCGGCTTTGAGCCTGACTTTGCGCTGTAATATTATGAAGCCACATGAAAACGAAGATTTAATTAAGAATTTTCATAAACGTTTTAATAAGCAAGATGGGACAGCATCAATGATGTTGAAAAAAGATTGACAAAGTACCGCAAGGGCAGGAGACGGTCAAACGGGAGATCGAGTCCACGGATAGGGCGATTGATAAGTTAATCTCCCCATTCGGGGACAATGTATGGGTTGACTAAAAAAGAGCTGAAAATTGTCAGGGGTTTAAAAACTTCGCGCAGGGTCAGGGGATACCCTAAACGGAGCCACTTGATTATTACCAGATTTCGTGTCTTTGGCAGGAGCAATAAAATCGCCCCTTTTCGGAAGGGCATTTTTTTGTCGCAAAAAGGCTTTTTCAATTCTAAGAAAAGAAAGAAAGCCAAATAGGAATTGTGTAAGAAAATCCCCCGCAGTTTCCTGAGAGGGATTTTCAATTTATGTTTTGCCGTTTGTACAATGTGAAACTTAAGGCGTCACGCCAAAAGCAGCAAGCCACGCCAAATCATCAGCCTTATCCACACGATAGACACCGCCGGTGCCGGCACAGGTGC
>Ga0082335_1004005_pt1 | contig 23066 bp, 22 predicted proteins | sample Subgrocontami58m_FD_72375 | JGI IMG/M metagenome (GOLD analysis project Ga0082335, IMG submission 72375) | Subsurface groundwater microbial communities from S. Glens Falls, New York, USA - GMW37 contaminated, 5.8 m (SPADES assembly) (version 2) ...
GCGCTATATTTCAGTCTCTTCAGTCGGGTAAGCCAAGTGAAATTAAGCGCGTTATTATTACAGCGTCAGGCGGTCCTTTTTATGATTACCCTGAGGACAAACTTTCCGATGTAAGTCCTGCTCAAGCCCTCAAACATCCCACGTGGCAGATGGGGCAAAAGATCACCATAGATTCTGCCACTCTGATGAATAAGGCGCTGGAGATTATTGAGGCGAAATGGCTGTTTGATCTGAAGGTCGAACAGATAGATGTTGTGATACATCCTCAATCGATTATTCATTCAATGGTTGAGTTTTGTGATGGGTCGGTTGTTGCTCAGATGGGGATGCCTGACATGAAAGTGCCCATACAGTATGCCCTCACATATCCTGAAAGAATGCCCCTGAGCGTACAACCATTAAATTTATCAAATATAGGAAGTCTCACGTTTAAGAAACCAGATATGGAAAAATTTCCAGCTTTAAGGCTGGGTTATCTAGCTGCCAGGGAAGGCGGTACCATAGGGGCAACGCTTAATGCCGCCAATGAAGTTGCCGTGCAAGCCTTTCTGGATGGTCAGATTAAGTTCACAGAAATCGCAACCTCTGTAGAAAAAGTAATAAATAATCATCATTATATTAAAAATCCTTGCCTGGAGGATGTTTTAACGGCAGACGCCTGGGCAAGACAGGAGATTAAAAAATGCCTTACGTAAACGTATCAACCAATGTCCTATTGGTAATTGCAGGTATTGGGTTACTTATCTTTATCCATGAACTTGGTCATTTTTTGGTGGCAAAAAAGATAGGAGTTAGAGTCCTGGCGTTTTCGCTCGGTTTCGGGCCTGCTCTATTTAAAAAGAAGTGGGGAGAGACAGAGTATCGTCTTTCTCTTGTTCCGCTTGGGGGCTATGTCAAACTGGCTGGGGAAGGCCCGGAAGAGGAAAAGACAGGAGCATCGTGGGAATTTTCTTCAAAGAGCGCAGGACAGCGCGCCTCTGTTTTTGTGGCGGGTGTTGCATTAAATGCCGTACTGGCCTTTATCGCTTTCATTGTTGCCTTTCAGATCGGAGTGCCTTTTATTACACCCGAGGTAGGCCAGGTCATGCCTGGCTGGCCTGCATGGGAGTCAGGGATTCAACGAGGTGATAAGATTGTTGAGATTGATGGAAGTAAAGACCTGGACTTTGAAGACCTCTTTACCATTGTTGCACTGAGTAACCCTGCTACAGGTGTATCTCTCAAAGTCGAGCGGGACAATAAGACTTTTGACGTAACCGTCATACCTAAGTACGATGAAGAGCACGGTATCCAGCGCATCGGAATCATGCCGGCCACGAGTCTGGAAATTGATAAAATATTTGCCTTCGAAAATAATGATGCTCCTGCCAGGGATGCGGGTATACAGGTCAAGGATATCGTGACTACCATAAACGGTAAACAGATTTCCGCAGAGGACGAATTCCGTGAGATAGAGGCTGTGAATCCGGGAAAGGAGGTTTCGCTTACCGTATTGCGAGATAATAAAGAGGTCGAACTAAAAGTAACTCCTTCCAGGGTTGCCCGGCGGATGCTGGGTATTTCTTGTGCTACTGCTGTTTTAGATGGTGTGAAAAATAACAGCATTGCAAGTAGCTCTGGCTTCACGAAAGGAGACGAAATTCTTGAAATCAATTCAAAACCCGTGACAGGCTTTACGGATATCAGGAAGTTTGTTGCCGATTCGAAGGATGATGAAACATGCATCTTTACGGTTAAAAAAAATAATACGGTTAATTTAATTGCTGTTCCCCTCAAGGATATAAAGGCGAAAGAAGAATTTTTGGATGGACTGACACCTTTTTACGGGTTGAAGGTTGATTCGCTTGTTGAAGGATTCCCTGCGGAGAAAATTGGTTTAAAGCCAGGCGATAGGATTACCTCTCTTGATGAAAAGGAAATAAAAGAGTGGAATATCCTCCTGCAGATGGTAACCACCGGACAGGGGAAACCCATGGTAATTGAGTGGATGCGGGGCAACGAGCGATTTGTATCTACCATTGAGCCCCAGAAGGACGAAAAGAGCGCTGCAGGCCGTATTGGTGTAAAATTCAGGGAAAAGACAGAAGTCAAACAATATGGTTTGTCCGGCTCGTGCATCGTAGGCACAAAAAAGGCTATTATTAACGTTCAGAGACTTTATCTTACGCTAAAGGGTTTCTTTTCCAAAAGACTTTCGACGAAGAATGTTGGGGGGATTATCCTCATTGCTCAGGCTTCGTATGAATCAGCAAATGTGGGTTTTGGTAAACTGGTGTATTTCCTGGGCATTCTGAGTCTTCAGCTTGCACTCTTAAATATCTTGCCTATTCCGGTGCTGGATGGCGGTCACTTACTGTTTTTGGCAATCGAACGAATCAAGGGTTCTCCCGTAAGTCAGAGAACACTCTCTATCGCCCAATATATCGGCTTTGGCCTCATCATCACCCTGGTAATTTATGCCACACGAAACGACATTATGAGGCTGCTGACACTTTAGAAATCATTGCTCGTAAAAATAATCGCAAAGTGTCAGTCTTTTTTGTAATTGTACAGCATTAAGTGTAATTTTATAACCACCTCTCTTTCCCCTCCTTTGCAAGGAGGGGACTTCGTCGTGAGTGCTCAGTCGAACGATGAAGGGGAGGTCTTCCAGTTTGATATTGTGCAATTACCTTTGTTCGTATGGTTGAACTAATCGACGTTACCATCCCCGGACAGAAAAAAAGCTATCCTTTAAAGGATGTTACCATCATTGGCCGCGCTTCCACCACAGATATCAAATTTGATGACCTCATTGTTTCACGACACCATGCAAGGATCTGCAAATCGGCTGGTGGATATCTGATTGAAGACCTGGGCAGTCAGAACGGAGTTTTTCTGGGTAGTGAACGGATTACTTCTCCGCATCCATTAACCAACGGCGAAAAAATCTGTATCGGGCCATATACCTTAATTTTTAACGACACCGAGTCTGGACAACCATATCCATCAGAATTTCCATCCACCGAGTATACCCAGATTATCATGGCCACCAAGGATCCGTTGCCAATTGAAACTTTGGGCGAAACGATTGGCCGTGAAACTGCGGACAAAGGGGAATTTGAGCCATTCCAAAAGAGACTAAAAATATTCCATGATATTACAAGGGTTATCGGTAATATCTTTGATCTCGATGCGTTACTGAAAGAGATTATTCAGATTATTTTTACCATGTTTCCCCATGCTGGCCGATGTTTTGTGGCTTTACAAGATTCGGATGAAACACAATTGACCATTCGAACGATTCACACAAAAGACCATACGTTGACTGCAGAAGGGAATGTCATGAGCCAGACGCTTGCGCAGCGCGCCATCAGGGAACGAAAGTCGTTGCTCATCATGGATACACAAATGGATTCCAGGGTCAGTACGAGCATAAAGATAATTGGTGCCCGTTCCATTATGTGTGCGCCTCTTGTATGTCCCCAAAAAACTTTAGGCATATTACAGATTGAAAGCAAGAGCAAGGATTACGAATTTTCCAAGGCAGACCTTGATCTTTTTACCGGTATAGCATCTCAGGTGGCATTGTTGATTTACAGCGCAGAACTCTTTGACGATCTTAAGAGGGCAAATGAACGTATCGCATCCGAAAACAAAAACCTCAGGAAGCAGCAGAAAGTACAATCCTCTTTCGCCAACATCATTGGCAAAAGCGAAAAGCTCAGGGAGGTATTAGAACTGGTGAAAAAGGTTAGCAACGCTCCCTATAGCGTCCTTATTACCGGCAAGAGTGGTTCAGGGAAAGAACTCATTGCCAAGGCTCTCCACTACAACAGTTCGAGGTCAGGTCAACCCTTTGTAGTCTTAAACTGTGCCGCCATTCCGCGAGACCTCCTTGAAAGCGAACTGTTTGGATATGAAAAAGGGGCATTCACAGGGGCAACAGAGACCAAACAGGGACTCTTTGAGGTGGCAAATAAAGGAACTATTTTTCTGGATGAAATTGGAGATATGCATCCTCATACTCAGGCGAAACTCCTGCGTGTCTTGCAGGAAAAAGAATTACAGCGGATAGGCGGTATAAAGGTTATTAAAATTGATGTGCGTGTCCTGGCAGCAACCAACAAAGACTTGAAGACTGCAATGGGCAGTGGGGAATTTCGGGAAGACTTGTTTTACCGGCTGAATGTGGTACCCATCCATCTTCCGCCTTTATGTGAACGCAGGGAAGATATCCCCCCGTTGATTGCACATTTTCTGGAGTCAAGCTGTGCCGATGTTGGTAAGCGTGTAAAAGGGTTTGCCCCTGAGGCTGTAACATTGCTTCTAAATTATTCTTGGCCCGGTAATGTGCGGGAATTAAAGAATGTTGTCGAAAGGATTGTTACCCTTGCACCGGAAGATAGTATGCTTGGTGTAGACATGTTACCGCAGGAGATAAGTAATAAGTCCTCTGTGCAGTTACAAAAATATAAATCTACAGGCACTCTGTATGAGGCACAAAAGCAGTTAGAAATAGAAATGATTATGGATGCGCTGAAATCTGCAGAGGGCAATAAGTCCAGGGCCGCAGAACTGCTGGGAATCAGCCGAAAGGTATTGTATGAGAAATTGGAGGCATCCAAAATTTCATAAAATGTTAGGTAGCGATTAACTAAAGGTGGAAAATTGGATGCAATGTTCTATTACATCAGGCAACAAAGGAACCGGGGATTTCCGCACGCTGACACAGCAGGATATTCAAGGTTTCCCGCACCATTGCTGACCTCGATGAAAGCGAAACGATAAAAAGAGGGGATATTTCAGAAGCAATTCAATACAGAAGTCTGGACAGAGGAGTTTGTGGAAATGGATATCTTCCCATGAACAATCATGGTAAAATATACACAAAAAATCCATTGGAGATAATTAAGATGAGAAACGATACAGCAATTAAATTAGAAAAGGTTGAAGAAGACGCTTTAGAAAAAATGGTTCAGATTGGACTTTTCCCAAGTAAAGATGAAGCAGCAAGGGCAGCGATTATAAAATATGCCTCAGATCTGGGGATTTTCAGTCCAGAGATGTTATGGAATAGGATTGGTAAATATAAAAGGCGAAAAGTTACACCAAAACAATTAATGAAAGATTTAGAAGCAATCAAAAATGAAATTTAGGGTTTTTCTTGATACCAACGTCTTCATTTATGCCTTTGAATTTCCCCAGTGTAACTCCAATAAAATAATTGACTTACTTAACAAAGGGCAAATCGAGGCTGTTATCTCTGAGCGGGTATTAAAAGAGGTTCAATCGTATTTTAAAAAATTCTATAGTAAAGATTTAGCATCTGCTTTCAGGGATTATCTTTTAAGGACTTCTACCGTTGTATTTTCCACTGATGTTAAGAGAGAAGCGATCAAGTATAGAAAGATGATAAAAGAGAAAGACCTTGAGCAATTGGCAACGGTAAAAAAACTCGGTATCAAATATTTGATATCTTATGACAGGGACTTTGAAGGTATTGAAGAATACATTACACCAAAGAGATTCTTAAAAGAAATGGGCATCAAAACGGCATTGAGCAATTATTAGGCTTGAAGGATGAGAATTAAATATCCTGTTAATTATCCACCACTTTGGAATTTTAAAATTCAAGCGTGTGACAAGAGATGCAATATAAAAGAGTATTTATTCAACTGAAATATTATATCCAGGGCGTCTAGGGGATTGAATCTTTCAAATTGACAAATTATATCCGAAGGGAAAAGTTCAAGGGTGTATTTTTGCTATCACGAAAGACGAGGATTGCTTGCAAAACCCTGATAAACAAGCCAAAGTCCACGATTTGGAAAAATAATTGACCAGATTGTCTATAAACTTTACGACCTCACGCCGGAGGAGATTGCCATTGTGGAGAGGAGGTAATAGCGATGCAGATCAAATATTCAAAATTCAATCTGGAAGATGGAGGAAAATATAATGGACGATTTTAAGGTCTTTTATGATGAAAAGGAGGACTTCTTTACCTTGCAAAAGCGGGTGAAGAAGCAGAGGTTGTGGAAATATCCCCGGGTATAAATGTGGAGCTTGACAGCAACGGCAATCTCATCGGAGCCGAACTGTTTAAAGCATCTTACATATTTAAAGACGTCCTTAAATCAATGGAGAAGAAACTTCAGATTGTATGACTGTGTATGTTTATTTCTTTTAAAAAATAAGAAATGGGATAAAACATGAATAACAACTATTTTGTTGTATGTGCGACAAAATATTCAGAATCTGTATAATTCGGTACATCGATAACAAACGGGGTACAGTTTGTTTTTTTTGGTAATGCTTCTGAATCTCAGGTAGTTTTGATTGTTCCAAATATTTTTAAATGCGTCTTCTTTAATATTTCCGGCAACGTAATTTAGCGACTGGCAGGGTCTTACCGACCCATCAGGAAAGATGTATGCCACCATCCAGGGGCTTATGCATCGGTGCTTGTAACTGGAAGGTTTAAAATTAAAGTCTGTGTAGTATTGACGGATTTCTGTATCGGTCAGGTTTGGATAAAAATGGATAAGTGTCTGGCTGACTCTTTTTTTTAGATTATTAATACTGTTTATTAATTGTTCAACATCTATGTTGGGTAGTATTTCTCGAACAAACCCGCGCCAGTCCTGACAGGTGACGTTAAACATGTGCGTAAAGATTTCGTTATGGTGCGCATACGTTTGCTGGTTGAGGAATATCAGGTGATGGAAGGTTATAGAACTTGCCAAAAGGTTTTCTGCAATATCAACGATCTTGTCCAGGTGCAGATAATTTGTCTCAAAGATGGTGCTGGAGATGTTGATAAGAGGAGTACGGCATTTCTTCTTTTCTTTCCAGGTATTTATGGCTTGTAAACCTTTAAATGCCTTGTCAAATATTCCTTCGGCGCCTCGTATTTTATCGTGAATTTCACGAGTGCCATCCAGCGAAAAGATAATTTCATTTACACCCAGGCTGACCATTTCTTCTGCATGTTTTTCTAGCAGCATACCATTCGTAATAATATTACATCTGAGTCCTGCCTCTTTGATATAACGAACCAATGCAGCCCACTTCCTGTAAAGGAGCGGTTCTCCACCAAAAAGGGTGATATTGGGTCCATAAAACTTTACCTCATTAATGATGGACTTTAATTCATCAATAGAAAGTTCTGATTTTAAGGTCTCCGGGGGCAATTCCCGTGACGAACCCGCAACCCCCCACTGTCCGCACATGGAGCATCGTAAGTTGCATCGGTACGTAAGGAATAATGAAATGGTTTCCGGGTACGAACTGAAGCCATCCTTAAAGTGATAATTCAGGAACGACTTTGCCCTCTGTCCGAATGCCTTCATGGCGTATCGGGGTTGGCCTATAGCCTTTTTAACGGCTCTGATAAGGTTTCTTCTGGGTATCATCTGTTATTATGGGAATTTGCCCACGAAAGACGCGAAAATGGCGAAATGCTTTTCACTTCTTTTTGTGTGTTTCGTGGGTAATGTGTTGCTGCCATAAGTAGCCAGGGAATTTCAAAGAGATTACAAAACAATCCGGAATCGAGTTCTGGATATAGTTCGGAATAACATTTTGTTGGTTTTGGTTCAGTCGCTATTCAGCCTCCAAGGCAGTTTTTTATAATATTTACAATTGTGGATAATTTCTTAATATTCATTATTGGGTGTGTGGGGATCAATAACAACCGTCTTGAAAAATAGGTGGCATTGGGGAATGGGTCTTTGTCTAAATCATACCCCAAATTATATACCCGATGAATTGGGTCGGGATACAGTTTTGTGCTCTCGATGCCGATACTGTTGATTTTCGTAAAAGCAGTTTCCTTAATATTTTCGTCACGGAAAAGCACAGGGAATTGATTGAATACGGGAACTGTATGTGGAAGCAACTCCGGAAGCCTGATTCCTTTTGTGTGCGCCAGCATGTCAAACAGGAACATACCGTGGTCGTACCGTTTATTTAAAATTTTTGAGGCTTGTTCGAATAAGGCGCATCCGACACCTGCCTGGAACTTTGTATAAACGAAGCTCTCGAAGTCAGTATGCAGTGTTGTATACTTTAATTTGGATATAAGGTCGTTGAATATCGTATAAAAAAATGGACGCACGGCAAGGGCTAATGCAATTAATTTCATTGCGATTTTTAATTTCGAAACTAATCCCAGTTCTGGCAATAAGGCGCATTCTGTTTTGATCGCTGCTGCTATCTCTTCCCTGTCAGTAACAATACATCCACCTGAAAGGGTAGAGAGGTTTTTCCCGCGGTTGAAGCTGTAAAAGCCTATATCTCCAAAGACGCCGGTTGGACGATTATCAATCGTAGTGCCCAATGAAGATGCTGCATCCTCCACAACAAATAGTGAATGTTGTTGTGCTATCTGCATAACGTCCTCCATGTTCATCGGTAACCCAAACATGTGTACGGGAATGACACAGAGGGTGTTTCCATTTATGCATTTCTCAAGAGATTGGGTGTCCATGTTGAAGGTTTTTAGAGAAATATCGCATAACACGGGCTTTAATCCTGCCTTTTTGATGGGTAAAATCAGAGAGGGCGCGGTGTAAGCAGGCAGGATGACCTCTGTTTTCGTGGAGATGGTTTTTAATGCCTTTAAGATGATATAAAAGGCGGTAGTGCCGGAATTGGTAAAGCAACAATATTTTTTATTTGTATATGTTTTTATAACTGATTCGAAGGTTATATCAGATTGATTGAAAGAGGACGAGAATCCCTGTAATATATCAGAAAAAGAGACAGGTGTGCCTGCCGATGGGGTTAATAATTTCATGATTGTTTCATCCTTCCGGCCTCTATTAAAAATGCCTTTGCAATAAACTCAACGGGACAGCCGACAGGGAAAATCCTTGTGCAATGGAATGCGTGACGTTTAAAAATGTCAGAAATATCCTCTACCTTGTAAGCTCGTACCGGGAATTTTTGCCTTCTAGCATGCATCCAATACTTCAAGCGAATATATGGATTGGATTGATTCCGTATTTCAACGAGAAGCCTTCCGTTGGGTTTGCATATGCGCATGAGTTCTGCAAGGAGCGCTTCGATTGCATCGAGGGAAGCTATATTCAGTAACGTATTAACACAAACAACCCGATCAAAAGTTTCTGGTTTAAAAGGCAGTTGAAAGGCATCCCCACGGATCAAGGAGACATCTTCAATACAGTTGTCCTGGAAAATCTTTTTTGCCTCCTGGAGTAGTTCCTCAGATCTATCAATACCCACCAATTGCCTTTTGGCGGTAGTTTTCTTTTTGCTATTCAAGAAGAATAAGCCATTTCCGCAGCACACGTCGAGAATGGTTTCGGAATTTTGGCACAATTCCCATGCCTTATTGCGCACGGCCATTGTGATGTTGCCGAGAAACGCCTTCTTTCGGGAAACGCCTGAAATGTTCATAATATTTTTCCCATGGTTTTGACGATGTGCTGCCAGTCGAATTCTTTTTCTGCCCTGTTTCTGCCTGCCGTTCCAAGACGATTGGCAAAATTTTTGTCTGCCAGGATGCGCTCTATGGCATGGGCAATCTCATCTTCGCTCCTGGGGTTAACCATGAGACCTGTTATGCCATCAACTACGGCTTCGCAACTACCCCCGGATTTGCCTGCAATTACAGGCTTGCCGCATGCGCTGGCTTCAAGAAATACGACGCCAAAGCCTTCATAATCCCCCTTTAACTGATCGTGGGATTCCGTTTCACGGTTGGGAAGTACAAAGACATCGCATAAATTATAATAATCGGGTAACGATTCGTCTGCCACAAATCCGGTAAAAATAACATGGTCTTGAAGTTTTAGATTATCAGCAAGATTTTTGAGTCGTTGTTCTTCCCGTCCTTTGCCCACAATCATATATACCACATCAGGAAACCGTTCTGTGAGGTGTGTCATGGCACGGATAACCATGTCGTGTCCCTTACGTTCGTCTAGCCGTCCGACCGTCATGATAACCTGTTTGTCTTGCAGTCGGTATTTTTCAACAAGATACCGGGATTTCAGTTTTGGGTGAAAAAATACACTGTCTACGCCCGGTACTATCGTGACCATCTTTTCTCGTGGAACGCCCCACCGTTCATATTCGTGCAAGGTAAATTCACTGTTCGGAACGAGTTCCTCTGCTTCTTCTATGACCTTCTTCATGAGCCAGGTCATTAACTGCGAATTGCCGAAACGCAGGGTTTCTGAGCCGTATACATACACACTGTACTTTATTCCAAACAACTTTTTGCATATAAGTCCGGCGGGACCTACAGAAAGAATCTGGCCGCAGTGTAATTTCCCGATATTATACTTTCTTGTGTAATAGAGCGCATAGAAAATATTTAACGCCATCTTTAAAAGCTTGGCCTTGCCAGATTCGCCGGTAGGTATTTTTTTTCGAATGATGTGAAATGTCTCTCTTTTGTCGAACTCGTCGCACCCAGGTACTTTTGGGGCTAATATCATAATCCTGTCTGGAGGAAGACGTTTCCAGATTTGATAAAAGACCGTTGAAATTCCGCTTATAATAGGTGGAAAGTCGTTGCTAATCAGCAGATTGATTTTTTTTGAACTTTCAGGTTTAATCTTCATTCGGGCTAATTTAGAGGTTTTCTGGAAGAATATTTTAGTTTTTGGACTTGTAATAATTTGCAAGCCCGGTCATATATCCTTTTGTCCCCCAGATCACAATCATGGGATTATACCTTTTAGCGGCAGAGAGTAGTAAACGTATAAAACTTGAAGTAATAAATATAGGAAACAAATATTGATTAAAATTTTTCAGGAAAAAAAGCATGTTGTTGTGTCCGTACCAGTAAAACCACTGTTTGTAATTCTCAGCGCGGCAGCCGCCTTTGGTGTCTTTTAAATGGATAAGTTCTGCCTTTGGGTCAAAAACGATTTTATATCCAGTCCTGCAAATGCGTAGGCAAAGGTCTGTCTCTTCCAGATGTGCGCTTCCGCCAAAACGTTCATCGAATCCTCCTGCTTTTATGATGGCTTCTTTCCTGAATGACATATTACAGCCCTGTACATGGTCAATATACGCCCTCTCGGTTGCATCGAAGTTATCAATAAGGTATGCATCCCACCATCGAACTTTTCCAATTACCTTGTTATGGTTCGGATTATCGTGAGACTGCTTCCCATTGAGTATGATGCGTCCGCCAACACCGCCTACCTCTTTTTCCTGATAGTTCTGAAGATGATTTTCTATAAAATTATGACTGGGGATGACGTCGTCATCACAAAAGATGATAACTTCGCCAAGTGCCTGCCTTAGTCCATAATTCCGTGCGTGTGGCAGCCCCTTTACAAATATTTTGTAATAGTGTATCTGTGTGCTGTGGTTTTTGGCGATTTCCATGAGTTCGCTGCATACTTCATCGCTCTGGTCTACAACAATAATTTCTCCGTCTGTGGGTAGTTGCCCAATAAGGTTTCTGAGGGCATTACAGAGTAGCTGTCCGCGGTTGTATGTAGGGATTATTATGGATGTCTTTATCATAAGAATAGGTTTAAATGTTTCTCAACCTGAAAAGCCAAGCTAATATCGAATAGTATAATAAACAATTTTTACGTATTCGGATAGGATATATCTGATTTCACCAGGCGACCACAAGCCGCCTAATAGGAATTCACCATCATCCGCAGGGCTAAAAGCTAAAGAGACAGGGGTGTCTTTAAAAACCTTTTTGAATATCATTGAGACGCGCCGCATGTGAAAGGGATCGCTTACGATGATGGCTGAATGGATGCCCATTTTAAGCAAGTCTTCTTTTGCATATTTTGCATCTTCGTAAGTATTCTGTGAACGTTCTTCTAAAAAGAGAATATCTTCAGGAATACCGTATAATTTTGCCAGCATCCCGGCGAATCGGGGTTCTGTCAGCTTGATATCCTTGAATCTAAACTTTCTGCCATCGAATTCCATCTCCTGTCCTGTAAGGATGATTATAGGTGCAAGGCCTTTTTCATACAGTTTTACCGCATGGATAACTCTCTGGACACCCAATCCTCCACCCAGTACCACTATAGCCTCGCTTGGTTTTTGAGTATCGGGTACGATGAGGAATCTGGCGATAGGTTCAAGAAGGACAAGATGTATGAACGCAACTGAAACTATAGCCAGGAAAATGAAAAATTTTTTAGGAAGGATTTTTTCCATGAAAATACTTCGGAAAAATGCGATTAATCCCATTATTACTACAAATGAACAGTCTATCAGGAATACTTTGGCGTTGCAATTGACAAAAATATCGTGCGAGTTTTGTTGAAAATTCACTTTGTTTCGTGTATATATATTACGTTTTCCACGTTGTCATGTCATTAAGACTAACGCTCTAAAATATTTTACCTGTTCAGGCTCGTATGGAACTGATTGGCAAATTTTCAAAAATTGATATTGAGAGAGAAATTATTTCTCATATTCAAATCTACTTGATGAACCTTTTGAATACCCAGGATGTCGTATATAATGTGGACAGCGAGGTGGTCAATGAGGTTAATTCTTCCCCGTATTGTAAGACCCTCCGTTTTGTCAGCGAGCGAAAAGACCTGTGTCAGGCGTATAGCAGGGAATTGTCAAAGAGCGCTATTTATTATAAAAAACCATTTGAGGATATATGCCCTGGCGGCCTGACAATCCTTTCGGTGCCGATATTCCTTGACGAACATACCGTGGTTGGCGCGCATTCCGCGGCGATTTCTAATACCCCCCGTTCAAAGTTCAGTGTATATGATATAGCTTCGCAATTTAATATTGATGCCCATATCCTGTGGGATGCAGTAAAAAAAACACCTCTTGTGCCGAAGCCGATCTTGAAAATTGCAAGGGAGCAAGTGATTTCAGCAACTGAGTTAATGTCAAAAGTTTTCGCCCGCATTTACACCCTGAAGCAAAGTGAAGCAACAATGGCAAAAAAATATCACGCTGTTGAGGAAATTTTCAAAAGCCACAATATAAGTAAGTAGTCAATTTTGTTAAATTTATAGCTTGAAATTTCTATTATAAATGCTAAACTTTAACTAATTTGTTTTTAGGTGCATTACAGAATTACAAATTTTTAAATTTACGTTGATTACTGCCCTGCCTTAATAAAATGGGAGGATGTGCATTATGAGAAGTATTGCATTACTGAACCAGAAAGGAGGAGTCGGCAAGACCACGACGACAGCAAACCTGGGTGCCTGTCTTGCGATGCTGGGGAAAAAGGTACTCGTCATTGATATGGATCCACAAGCCAATTTAAGTGTGCATCTTGGGGTAGATATCCACAGTCTAAAATATTCTGTGTACGATATTATTAGGGGTGCGTGTAAGCCAGATGGGGTGATTTTAAGTACCAAGATACATGGTCTTGACATTATTCCTGCGAATATTGATCTATCTGGGGCAGAAATTGAGCTGGTGGGTGTGGTGGGGCGGGAGACGATATTAAAAGAGTATTTGGGGGGCGTACTTGACCGATATGATTATGTTCTGATTGATTGCCCTCCCTCCCTTGGTTTATTAACCCTGAACGTCTTGACATTGGTGCATGAAATATTTATCCCCTTACAAACTGAATTTTTTGCATTGCAAGGGGTAGGTAAATTATTAGATACTCATGAAGTTGTTCGGAAACGGTTGAATAAAAATTTGGAGATTACGGGTATTATTTTTTGCATGTATACCAGCCGTACCCGTCTTTGCAAGGAGGTTATCGAAAAGGTTAGGGAACATTTTGCAAAGGATCAGGTATTTGATACAGTTATCAGAAAGAATGTAAAACTTTCAGAATCACCGAGCCATGGTAAGCCGATTATCTCTTATGCGCCTAGTTCGCATGGTTCTGAAGATTATATGTCCCTTGCAAAGGAAGTCGTGCAGCAAGAAAATAGCAAAAAGTATTAATGTATTGAAAAATATAAGTTGTAAATCTGTTGGGAGGTAATATGGGTAAGGAAAGTGCGCTTGGACATGATCCCTTGCGTTGGATGAAAATAACAAAGGAAAATAAAAAATCATTATCGTCGGAGAATGCGAATGCAGCAGGTCAGAATGCCGAAAAGGCTGAACAGCAGACAAGTATCCAGGCAACGCCTAAACAAATACCACTTCCAAGAGATAATGGTGAGACTCCGCTTGTATCAAAGGCGACACCACTACCCAATAATAGAGCAAATTACCCTGCAGCACCTAAACCCAAGGTTGTGATTGGACGTTTGTATGAAAAACCTTCTCCAGAAAAGATAAAATCAGTCCAGCGTAACGAAAGTGAAATTCAGGAGACAGGACGTTCCGTCGAACCGTCAATTCCTGTAGCCAGGACCATACAACCAATTAATAGAATAGCGCCAGAAATAAATCGTGTCCCTGTCTCTGCCACCGCAAGCCAATTTTCTACGTATATTATTGTCGGCTATACGGCGCTTTTGCTTATTCTGGGGTACTTTGTCTATGGTGACCTTTCTAAACGAACGAGCAGGATCGAGGCTAAGATTATGGCAATTGAGAAAATCTTGCGAGAAAAGCAGTAGCTGATTTGAAATATATTCCTGCAACAGGTTCAACCGTGAAAATAATTTTGATATGAGTTGTTAGCGGTGGATTTTCCGAAGACATCTTAATATTTGATCGTGGCATGTTCGCCGCGAAATATCTTTATTTCCCCATTTTCCAGCTTCATCATCAAGCCGCCGTTGTTGGATATATCGATGACTTTTCCTGTATATTCATTTCCGCAGTCAGTAATGGTCAATTTCTCTCCGATAGTGACGCAAAATTCCCTCCATCTGTCGGTAATATATCTATAGTGATCATTCTTTAAAATTGAATACCACTTGTCTATATCCTGGAGCAGCGCCTTTGCAAGGAAAATGCGGTTTATAGGTTCTTTGCTTTCAATAGCGAGTGAAGTTGCCGGTAGACGGGTCTGTCCCGGGAAATCTTCTTCGATGAGATTGACATTTATTCCTATACCAATTAAAAATACGGATTGTTTTTTCAGCCCCTTTTCAAGCTCTACCAATACTCCACCTACTTTTTTCCCTCCAATCAGGATGTCATTCGGCCATTTAATTTCTGCGGGAAGTTGTAAGGTTTCGCGAATTGTTTCTGTAATTGATACAGCCATAGTGCCTGTTAACAAACACAAGTGATCGGGTTGCATGTTGTGTTTTACCAAGAGTGTAAAAAGTAATCCCTTGTATTTAGGACAAGACCATGAGTGATCAGAGCGTCCCCTGCCTTTCGTTTGCTCTTCAGCAAAAATTACGGTGCCATTCTTAAAGCTGGTATGCGCGAGTTTCTTGGCAGTGTCCATTGTTGACGTTGTCCGTTCCAGGATAATCACATTACTTCCAATGATCTTTGTTTTTAATTCCCGTGTGATTTCTTCCGCAATTAAACGATTGTGTGAATTTAATATATGGGTATCCTGTAAGGGATTGTCAAACTGATGTTTTGCCATGGTAACGGATGATAATTTAAGATTTGGCCATTCTCTCTGTAGGCTGGTTTTACCATGGAGATTATGCAAACTGTTAAGGAGATTATTCTCTGTTCTTGCTTTTGTCATAGGGTATGTGTTTGAAAAGATAAATTTTTGCGATAGATTGTTGTTGTGTAAATATATGTCATAAGTAATTTAAAAGTCAACATCAAAAAGAGAAATCATTTTTCTTTAGGCTACAGTCTGTTTTTAATAAAAAACGCCAGACTTCTGCCAGTATGGCAGGCGTTGTCTATGACAGAATTTTTGTGCTGTCACAATGGCATACTGATATAAACATTGTGAGGACAATTTTAATAGATATAATAATCTTAAGGTAGTTAATTTCAATTGGTTAAGGTGTTTTGGTGTTCAGTAATTTGCTACGGCATTATGTTTGCTAACTGTACTTAGTCGATGGATTTCCTGATATTTATATTTATTTTGTTATTCAGTTAAACATAAGTTTTGAAAGGAGGTATTCAATGGCGAAGCAACTAGCCTTTAATGAAGAGGCAAGGGCCGCTATTGCTCGAGGCGTTACAAAACTTGCCAGGGCGGTTAAGGTTACTCTAGGCCCCAGAGGAAGGAATGCTGTATTGGATAAGGGGTATGGGAGTCCTACAGTGACAAAGGATGGCGTGTCAGTGGCTGAGGAAATTGAACTGAAAGACCCTTATGAAAATACGGGGGCCAAGTTGGTACGGGAGGCGGCATCCAAGACCAGCGATGTTGCTGGGGACGGTACGACCACTGCTACGGTTCTTACTGAGGCGATATTCCTGGAAGGATTAAAGTGTGTGACGTCAGGCGCTGATCCCATGGCGCTCAATAGGGGGATGCGCAAGGCTATGGATAAGGTTGTAGAGAAACTGAAAGAGACAAGCAAGAAAATCAAGAACCAGACAGAGATTGCAAGCATTGGGTCTATTGCGGCGAACAACGATCAGGAAATTGGAAAAATGATTGCCGATGCGATGGATAAGGTTGGAAAGGACGGTGTTATTACCGTTGAAGAGGGAAAGGGTCTCGAAACAAGCGTAGAAGTAGTAGAGGGTATGCAATTTGATCGTGGTTATCTCTCTCCCCATTTTATCACGAATCCCGATTCAATGGAGGTTGAATTCAAAGACCCTTACATCTTTATTTATGAGGATAAGGTGTCTTCCATCAAGGGATTGGTTCCGTTATTAGAAAAGGTAGCAAAGACGGGTAAGCCCCTTTTGGTTATTGCAGAAGATGTAGAAGGTGAGGCGTTAGCCACGCTCGTTGTCAATAAACTGCGAGGCACAATTAGCTGCGCAGCGATAAAGGCCCCCGGGTATGGCGATCGCAGAAAGGCAATGCTCGATGATATTGCTATTCTTACGGATGGCAAGGCGATATTTAAAGACCTCGGAATTCAGTTAGAAAGCATTGATATCCGCGACTTGGGAAGGGCAAAGAAGGTAACCATCGATGCGGATAATACAACGATCATTCAGGGTGCAGGCAGTTCGAATACCATTGCCGGACGTATCAAACAAATCCGCAATGAAATTGAAGCTACGACGTCAGATTATGACAGGGAAAAGTTACAGGAGAGGCTTGCGAAACTTGCTGGAGGCGTTGCCCAGATATTCGTTGGAGCTGCTACAGAAAGTGAAATGAAGGAAAAGAAGGCCAGAGTTGAAGATGCGTTGCACGCCACAAGGGCGGCGATTGAAGAAGGGATATTGCCTGGTGGTGGTGTCGCACTGTTAAGGGCATCTGAGGTTTTGAATGACCTCAAACTAAAAGGTGACGAGGCTATGGGTGTTGATATTGTAAAGAAAGCCCTATCCGCTCCCGCAAAACAGATATTTAAAAATGCAGGACTGGAGGGATCTGTGGTTGTTCGCAAGATATTAGAATCCAAAGATAAGTCCTATGGCTATGACGCAGAGAAGGAAACATACTGCAATCTGATGGAAGCAGGTGTTATAGATCCTACAAAGGTAGCAAGGTGTGCGTTACAAAATGCCGTGAGTATTGCTGGAATCCTCTTAACCACAGAATGTATCATTACCGATATCCCAAAAAAGGGGGATGAGAAGATGCCGGGAGGTATGGGTGGCGGCATGGGAGGCATGGGAGGCATGGGCGGTATGGGTGGAATGGGAATGTAATTCAATAATTTATAATATAAATTTTAACATTAAGAATTTCATTGTTTATTTTTCATGAGGAGGTAATACGAAAATGATCAGACCATTAGATGATAGGGTAGTTATTGAACCTATGGAAGCTGAAGGAAAAACTCAGGGTGGAATTGTGCTGCCTGATACTGCAAAGGAAAAGCCCATGAAGGGAAAAATTATCGCTGTCGGCGATGGGAAAATGCTGGAGAGCGGAAAAAGGGCTGAACTTTTGGTAAAAAAGGGAGATAAAGTCCTTTATGGAAAGTACGCCGGAACTGAGATTACTATTGACGGTAAAGAATATTTGGTTATGAGAGAAAGCGATATTTTAGCCAAGATTGAGTAATATTGATCAGACTCTTAAAGTTTTTTGATGATTTAAATTTTTTGGAGGTTATGAAATGGCGGCAAAACAGCTAGTTTACGATGAAGATGCCAGAAAGTTGCTCCAAAAAGGGATTAAACAGCTAGCGGATACCGTTCGGGTAACCATGGGCCCTACGGGGAGAAATGTGATCCTGGAAAAAGGATTTGGTTCGCCCTCGGTTACAAAGGATGGTGTCACGGTAGCCAAGGAAATTGAATTGAAAAATCCCTTTGAAAATATGGGGGCAAAGATGGTTTGTGAAGTTGCATCAAAGACCAGTGATGTTGCAGGAGATGGCACCACAACGGCCACCATCTTTGCAGAGGCTATCTTTAATGAAGGATTGAAGAATGTTGCAGCCGGCGCAAACCCAATGGCGATCAAAAGGGGCATTGATAAGGCTGTAGAAATTGTAGTTGCAGAAATTAAGAAATTAAGTAAGCCTGTAAAGGGGCGCGCCGAAATTGCTCAGGTAGGAACTATCTCTGCCAATAACGATGCATCTATCGGAAATCTCCTGGCCGACGCTATGGAGAAGGTCGGTAAGGATGGTGTTATTACCGTAGAAGAAGCGAAGGGGATTGAGACTACACTGACAGTTGAAGAAGGTATGCAATTCGATAAGGGATATCTTTCAGCATATTTTATTACCGATGCACAGAATATGGAGGTTGTCCTCGATGATGCCTATATATTGATTCACGAAAAAAAGATATCCGGCATGAAGGATATCCTCCCATTATTGGAAAAGATTGCCAGCAGTGGAAAGCCTTTATTGATTATTTCTGAAGACGTTGATGGTGAAGCGCTGGCAACCCTGGTAGTTAACAAGCTCCGCGGCGTGTTGAGTTGCGCGGCCGTTAAGGCCCCGGGTTTCGGAGATCGCAGAAAGGCGATGCTGGAAGATATTGCTGTATTGACGAAGGGGCGTGCTATTACCGAGGAGTTGGGTGTAAAGCTTGAAAATATGGGAATAGAAGACCTTGGTCGTGCAAAACGGATTACCATTGATAAGGATAATACGACAATCATCCAGGGTGCGGGAAAGAAGGCCGATATACAGGCAAGAATCAATCAAATCAAAAATCAGATCGAGCAAACCACTTCAAATTACGACAAAGAAAAGCTCAGTGAAAGGCTGGCAAAATTGGCCGGAGGCGTGGCGGTTGTCCATGTTGGCGCTGCAACTGAGGCCGAGATGAACGAGAAGAAGGCGCGAGTGGAAGATGCACTGCATGCAACCCGTGCCGCAGTTGAAGAAGGGATTGTGCCGGGAGGCGGCGTCGTGTTTGTACGGGCAATGCCTGCACTTGATGAAGCGCGTAAAAAATTTAAAGGTGATGAAAAGGTTGGTGTGGACATCATTACAAAGGCGCTTGCGGCTCCGTTGCGTCAAATTGCTTCCAATACCGGCGCCGATGGTTCCGTAGTCCTTGAAGAGGTGAAGGAATTGTCGACCAATGTGGGATATGATGCCAATACGGGAAATTATGTAGATATGTTTGATGCAGGGGTTGTGGATCCCGCGAAAGTATCTCGTGTTGCCTTACAAAATGCGGCCAGTGTTGCTGGTCTCTTGTTAACAACAGAAACCATGATTACTGAGCTGAAGGAAGATGAAGAGGAAAGAGAGATCGAAGGCAGTATCCATTAATCAGGCATTTATTGAAAATTTACATAACGGATAAAAGTAAAAAGGCTGCGATGAGTAGCCTTTTTGCTTTTATACACTTAGAATGTTATTTAAAAAAATAACGGGCTGATTTTGCTCGGTATTTAGGGTGTATTTAAAACGCCCTTGATTTTGTGCTGTTTTATATACTATAATTTTAAAATTAGTAAAATTGGGAACGCATAGTATCTTTTTACAAAATAATAACTTAATATAAAGTCGATATACATGGAAGAAGATTTTTACCAAGTGTTGGGCGTTGATAGAAATGCAAGCGGGGAAGATATTAAAAAGGCATATCGTAAGATGGCCATGAAATACCATCCGGATAGAAACCCTGGAAATAAAGAGTCCGAACAGATATTTAAGAAAGCTGCCGAGGCATACGGTGTGCTGAGCGATCCTGACAAAAAAAGACGGTATGATCAATATGGAGTGGACGGCCTTAGAGGCACAGAGGCTCCTGGATACAGCACCTTTGAAGATATTTTTGACGCATTTGGGGATATTTTTGGCGGAGGCAGTATCTTTGAAGATTTTTTTGGCGGAGGAGGGGGTCGTGGCAGGGTAGGCCGTCGAGGGGCGAGCCTGAAGTGTGACATTGAGATCGATTTTAAAGAAGTAGCTACAGGCGTTGAGAAAAAGATTGAGCTGACTCGCAGAGAAGTGTGTGATACATGCCGTGGAACCGGCGCTCGGGAGGGAACTTCTCCGGTAAGCTGTCCATATTGTAAAGGTAGGGGAGAGGTGCAGCAGTCTCAAGGGTTTTTTACACTCCGTACTACGTGTCCTAAATGTCATGGTAATGGCAAGATTATAGAGTCTCCGTGCGCAAAATGCGGAGGTTCAGGCCGCTATCCAAGAAAGTCAATCATTTCTATTCAGATTCCTGCCGGTGTTGAAGACGGGACTCGTCTGAGGCTGACCGGACAGGGAGAACCAGGTGAAAGTGGAGCGGCCCCGGGAGATTTGTATTGCGACATCCATGTTACTCCTCACCCTGTCTTTAAAAGGCAGGGGAATGACGTTCTTTGTGAGGTTCCGATTACTTTTGCACAGGCAGCCCTGGGTTGTACCATTGATGTCCCCACCCTTACGGGGAGGGTGATTCAGGTAAAGATACCGAAAGGGACTCAGAACAGCGAAGTTGTTCCGATTCGTGGAGAAGGATTTCCTAATGTACATGGATATGGGAGGGGTAATCTTCTTGTACAGGTGATTGCTGAAGTTCCAACGAAGATGACGTCCAGACAGGAAGAGTTGCTACGGGAATTTGCGGAATTGGAGAAAAGAAATGTCTCTCCTCAGCAAAAGAAGTTTTTTGAGAAAATGAAGAATATTTTTGAATAAATTTTATTTAAGCATGGAAAGGTATTTTGCTAAAGAAGGAGGTAAACTCAGTTTGTTATTTGGGCATGCCTGGCTAAATAAATAACGGAGAAAGAAATATGCCAACATACGATTATAAATGTAATCACTGTGATCATTCGTTTGAATTGTTTCAGCACATTACGGAAAAGCCGGTAAAGAAGTGTCCCGCATGTGGAAAGCTGAAAGCGCAGAGGGTGATTGGATCTGGTAGTGCTATTATTTTTAAAGGTTCTGGCTTCTATCAAACAGATTACCGGAGTGAAGAATACAAGTCTAAGGCTAAAAAGGAAACCGAATCTGTAAAAACTGATACAAAAGCTGCAGAGAAAAAGTAAAAGAAAAATGCCAAAAATAAACTGCCCCAATTGCAAAAAGGAGTTTGTCTACCAGCATATAAAAAAATTGCCAAGCTTCCCTTTTTGCAGTGAGCGGTGTAAGCTTATCGACCTCGGAGCATGGCTGGATGAAAAGCATCGTATTGAGGAGCCAATGACTCCTGAAGCATTGAGTCGAATAGAAAAAAAAGGAGGGGAAAATGGGTGAAACGAAAACTGTCGTACATGACTGGCGCGATATTTTTCGCGCCTTTAAGATGGCATTTGACCCCAAGAAGATGTTTCTTGGATACATTGGCCTCTTGGCGAGTTTGGCTTGGTGCGTGGTTGCAGTTGCATTTTTCTCGGCATTAAAATTGGTCAGTACCAATCCTTATGCCTTTATAAAACTTGCCTTATATTCGGCCAGGGAAGGCATCCCTCTCGCTATAAAAAATTCCTTGTTGGCGATTATGCCCCTGGATTTTGGTGAATTTATTGTTCTTGGGGTACTCGTTTTTGGGCTGCTAGCCATCTGGTCGTTGATAGGGGGGGCAATTACACGAATTGCCTCGCTGGACTATGCCAGAGACGAAAGTGTAAGTCTGATGGACGCCCTGAAATTTGCCAGGAAAAAGTTCTGGTCTTATTTCTGGTCACCTCTGGTGCCGGTAATGGGCGTCTTATTCTTCGCGCTGTGTAACGTGATCGGAGGTTTGATAGGACGGGTTCCTGTCTTCGGTGAAATTGCGGTTGCATTAGGCTTTCCCCTCGCCATGCTCTCTGGATTTTTAATGGTCTTTATTGGTGTGGTTGGCGCATTGGGATTATGTTTCATGTTTCCCACAATCAGTGCAGAAGGGTCAGATGCCTTTGATGCGATGAGCCGGGCATATAGTTACGTCCTCTCACGCCCCAAACAATTTATCTGGTATTGTATTGTAAACACATTGTATGGACTGGCCTGTCTGATAATTATTGCATTTGTAGCATGGTTGATGATACGCCTGTCATTCTGTACGGTGGGTTTGGGTATGGGACAGAAGTTTCAGGCTGTTCAGACTTTTATATTACAGAAGTGCGACATTGCATGCCTCGGATTTTGCACTACGCCTTCTGCTGAGACAAAAACTGCGGTGGTTTCTCTTGATCGCTGGTCTTTGAAATTCCTGGCAGGTATGTTAATTCTTTATGTCGGATTGATCAAACTGGCGGTATGGACATTTGTAACGACCTACCTGCTTTCTGCGAAAACAATTATCTATTTCCTGCTCAGAAAAGAAATTGACAGTACAGAGGTGACTGATGTGTATCTGGAAGAAAAGATAGAAGAAAAAAAAGAAATATCGACGAAAGAAACCGATAAACTTTCTTCACCAACAGAAAGTACTAAAGAGGAACGTTCTTCTAAGGAAGAAGGATCTAAACCAAAAGAAGGTGAAGCGGTTTAATCTAATTCAAGGTACAGGAATTTCAAACAAATAGTTCCTCCCCCTTGACTTCGTCGTGAGCTCAGTCGAACGATGGGGGAGGTTAGGTGGGGGTGAAAGAAACAAGCTGATCACTCTCCCTTTGTCCCTCCCATCAAGGGCAATGTCGTTGAATTAAGGGGTAGAAGTTTTTCTGCATGTGGTAAAGCCCGAAGGGCTGACATAATATAGCCCAGGGCGAGCAGCCCTGGGTATATAGTTCGATAGTATTTAAGCCCTGAAAGGGCGACACA
>Ga0082335_1004006_pt1 | contig 23039 bp, 19 predicted proteins | sample Subgrocontami58m_FD_72375 | JGI IMG/M metagenome (GOLD analysis project Ga0082335, IMG submission 72375) | Subsurface groundwater microbial communities from S. Glens Falls, New York, USA - GMW37 contaminated, 5.8 m (SPADES assembly) (version 2) ...
AGAGTGAGGGCGGTAAGTGCATCCGGCGCCTCTCTCTGGGTTATTGCCTCGTTTAGGACCGCGTGACCCGATTCATACGAACATACCTCGTCAACCTATTACAACTCGATTGCACCGGTCTTCTCGCAAGCACACCGAGTTCCACATTGACAGCAGACGTGGTCCCTCTGCAGGATTCTCCAAACGCCACCTTTGGGCCAGTATGTCAGGAAAGCAGGATTGGAGAAAGGGCTGCGGCAGGCGGGCGAGCTTGAGGTTGCTGGCAGCAGCATATCAGGAGTAAACTAACTCGCAGGAGGAGCCAACGTGTCTACCGCAAGCAGAATTCTAAAGGATGCGCTGAATCTGAAACCAGCGGAAAAAGCAGAACTTATCGACAAGTTGCTCTCCAGCCTGGACAAGCCCGACGCCGAGATCGAGGCCTTATGGGCAAACGAGGTGGACGCTCGGATCGACGCGTTCGACCGCCGAGCCACCAAGGCAGTCAAACTGGAAAGCGTCATCGAGAAGCACAAACACGCTCAGCGATGAGAATCCGGTTCCTCGAGGTCGCTCAAGTCGAGCTCGATGAGGCCCGTCCAGTTCTATGATCATGAACTAGCCGGGCTCGGGGCGACATTTCTTGCGGAGGTGGTAAGCGCCATCGACCGAATCGCGAAGTATCCAGAAGCGTGGCAACCTTTTACAAAGCGAACCAGGAGATGTCAAACCCGGCGCTTCCCCTACGGGGTCATCTACCAGCCTCGGAAAAACGGAATCCTGATAATCGCCGTGGCAAACCTTCATAGGAAACCGAACTACTGGAAAGATAGAACCTGAGGGCTCCCGCCTCACACAACCTTGGATAGCCAGAATACCTCTCCGAGTCACTCACACCATCGCCCGCGGCCGGTATTGGAGCGCCTCGGCGACGTGGTTGGTACGAATCAGGTCCGCGCCATCCACGTCAGCGATGGTGCGCGAAAGCTTGAGCACCGAACGGGCCCCGCTATTCCACGCTCTTCCGAAGGCCTTCATGGGACACCTTGCATCCCCCGTGCCAGGCCACTGATGGCCACGTCGACCACTCCAGAACACTTGCGCCAGACTCAACGCCCCGCAGCAGACTGATCGTTGCGTTCGTAAATCACGACCCCTTCGGCCAACGCCCTCTTCGCGAACCAGTTCCCCTCTTGGACCATACTCGCCAACTCCTTTTCGGTGTAGGCGAACACGTCAACGCCAACCGATATGCCCGAGGGCCAATACCTTACTGCACGGTCGAGGAAACGTTCACGACTTTCGGAGAGCACAAGCAGAAGATCGACGTCACTGCCAGGCACCGCCTCTCCCCGCGCCATCGAACCGAACAGGACGACGCGCTGTATCTCCGGATGAGCCGCGGCGAGCCGCATCACAGCGCGCTTGACTGACCGGACCACCCGCTCGCGGTCAAGCCAAGTGACTCTTACAGAACTCGATGATTGACTTGGCATTCCTGATCGCTCGCTCTGCCTCTCTCCTCGTGTAGAGGTCAAGAGGGGCTCCCTCCTGCAGGGCATCCGGGTATCTCGTTGGGATGTAGTTCTTGTCCAGTTCCTTCGCCTTGCCTTCGAGGGCCCTCGGCACCGTCAGTCTGGCAGAGAGGCCCGCCAGCAAGCCCCGCAATGAGTGGCCTCTGGCCTCCCCGGCCAGCTTCTGATAGACTGCCTTGAGACCTTTCTCAGCCGCCTGGTGCGCGGCGAAGCAAGCCCATTCGAAATGGCCCGCCTGAAGGCTCACCGACGCGTGGTCGAGGTCTCTTTCCGCTTGCGCCATCCAGTCTTGTTGCCTTGTACCCATTCTACACCATCGCCCTTGGCCTGTACTGGAGCGCCTCGGCGACGTGGTTGGTACGGATCAGGTCCGCGCCATCCAGGTCAGCGATGGTGCGCGAAAGCTTGAGGACGCGGTGAAAGCCGCGGGCCGAGAGCGACAACTGCTTCATGGCAGCGCGCAATAGCGCCTGCGCAGCAGGCTCCACCTTGCAGAACTGCTTTACCTCCACCACCGTCATCTCGTTGTTGCAGGCCAGCTTGCTGCCGTTGAAGCGCTGCCTTTGTACTATGCGGCCCGTCTCCACGCGCTCGCGCACTTTCTGGGAGCTTTCGCCGGAGGTGTCGTCGGAAAGCTTCTCATACTCCACACGCGCCACTTCGATGAAGATGTCTATGCGGTCCAGCAGAGGCCCGGAAATACGTTTCTGGTATCGTGCCACCGCGCCGGGGGAACAGGTGCATGGCTTGGACTGGTCTCCGAAATAGCCGCACGGGCAGGGGTTCATTGCCGCGACCAACTGGAAGTTCGCCGGAAACGTGACGCTGCCCTGGGCGCGGGAGATGGTAACTACCTTGTCCTCGAGCGGTTGCCGCAACACCTCCAGCACGGTATGGCCAAACTCGGGGAACTCGTCGAGAAACAGCACGCCGCGGTGACTGAGGCTTATTTCGCCAGGGCGGGGTATGTGCCCTCCTCCGACCAGGCCGGCGTTAGATATGGTGTAATGCGGTGAACGGAACGGGCGTTGCCTCATCAGTGGGGTATCGGATGGCAACAGCCCGCTCACGCTGTATACCTTGGTCACTTCCAGCGATTCGTCAATAGTCATCGCCGGCAGTATCGCAGGCAATGCCCTGGCCAGCAGCGTCTTTCCGCTGCCCGGGGGGCCCGACATCAGGATATTGTGGCCGCCCGCTGCTGCAACTTCCAGCGCCCTCTTGGCGTGCTCCTGCCCCTTGATGTGGGCCAGGTCAATGCCGTGGCCCGCCGGGACCTCCTCCTGCTCCTCGGACATCCGGTCGACAGGGGATATGACCAGCTCGCCCCGCATATGCCTGATAAGCTGGGTAAGATTCTCCACAGGAAGGATGTCCAGGCCCTCGATGAGCGACGCCTCGCGGGCGTCTATGGCCGGAACCGCCACGGTGGACACGCCTCTTTCCTTGGCAATGGCAACCATGGGCAGGATACCCTGAGTGTGGCGCAGGCTTCCATCGAGGGACAGTTCACCCAGGAAAAGCATATTGCTGACGTCAGCCGCCACCTGCTCAGTGCTGATGAGTATGCCGATGGCAATTGGCAAGTCGTATGCAGGGCCTTCCTTGCGGAGGTCGGCCGGCGCCAGGTTTACCGTGATGCGTTTGGCGGGAAAAGAACAGCCGGAGTTCCTGATCGCCGAGCGGGCCCGCTCCCTTGCCTCCTGCACTGCTATGTCGGGAAGCCCGACGATGGTGAAGGCAGGCATACCGGATGAGATGTCGACCTCCACATCGACCAGCGCACCCTCCAGCCCAACGACAGCGCAACTGTTCACCTTAGCCAGCATAGTGCGGCCATTATAGCAGAGGTGAAGGGCGGCGGATATACCCTGCAACCGTCCGCACGATGCCATCGCCATTTGATGAGTGTACGGCATCGCTCATCCCTGTACCTGGTGGCATAATAGTACCCACAGCTATCTCCGGCGTTCGGAGCGGAAATCCTGGTCTTCGAAGCGAGACACTAAACGAGCCAGGCAATGCTTGAAAAGGATGGGAGTCCCCTTTTGCTGGCGTGATATCGAAGCTGACTTACAACTCACGCATTCTTCAGGACTTCTTCGGGCGAACAGGGAACCAGCCCCGTCTACCGGGGCGACTTGCTCACGGTGAGATGCAACTCATAGGCGTCTGCCGCTATCCCCTTGCCCGCTTCAGGGTAGGGCGTTACGCCGAAAGCCAGCTTGTATCCTTCGTATGTCTCCGTGGAATACTCGTCTGTCAAACCAGGCTGGGAGAGGGCGATGCTACGCGAGACGCCCCCACGAGTCAGATCAATCGTGCAGCCAACCCTGCCCGCCTGGATACAGACTACATCTTTCGGGCAGCGACTGTCCTCAGATACCCCCACGAATCTGATTCTCAGGTCATCTGACGCTATTGAAGCGCTCTGACCTGCGGACAGCGTGACTTCCCGACCCAGGGTGGCGCGCACATCCCCTGAACTTCTGGCACAGCCAGAAAGTACAAGGATAATAGCCAGCGTGAGTGCCAGTGACAAGTGATGTTTCAACACAGCGATTCCCCTTCGTCTGCGGAGCCGCGCTTCCGGGCGCTCCACCCGCGTGGAAACCCACAATACCACTTTCGGCGTCAGGCTCCACACCGATACTACAAATATAGCAGCCATTGCTGCAACTGGCCAAAAGCAGGGATTGTCCACCCCAGTGGCAAAACAGCGCCGTTGCTTGTATTATTCCAATTGTAACCGGCGGCAAAGGGGGTACCTAACATGTCAGCAAAACAGGTCTACGGCTATGCAGGGAAAGTCCTTCGGGTCGACCTCAGCAGCGAGCGCATCTCAGAGGAAGTGCTTGATGAGGCCACGCTCAGGAGGTGGGTTGGCGGAGTCGGCCTGGGAGCAAAGTACCTCTACGAAGAGGTGCCGCCGGGAGTCGAATGGGACGATGCAGCAAACCGCCTGATAGTGTCAGCCGGCCCATTCAGCGGCACGAGGATCGGCGGGTCAGGCACTATCTCCATCAGCACCAAAGGATGTCTCACCAACGGCGCCACGTCCACCCAGGCGAACGGCTTCATGGGCGCCTACATGAAATTTGCCGGATACGACGCCATCGTTTTCCATGGCAAGGCGAACCGATGGCTTTACCTCTACATGCATGATGGCACGGCGGAACTGAAGGACGCTCAGCATCTGGCAGGGAAGAACACGTGGGAGACGGAGGACGAAATAAAGAAGGACCTGGGTTGCACCGAGAGGGAGATGAGCGTCTTCTGTATCGGGCCGGCCGGCGAGAACCTGGTCAAATTCGCCGGCATTTTCGGTGACAAGGACCATTGCGCCGGACACAACGGAGTCGGCGCCGTAATGGGTGTGAAGAAGCTCAAGGCTTTTTGCGCCGCACGAGGCAAGGGATCTGTGCCAGTGAAAGACCCGGAGCGGGTATCCGAAATAGCCAAGGTGATTTGGGACTCCGTCTCAGGCGACAGGATAGGGCAAAGGCTATTCACCTGGGGCACCGGCGGCAGCTACGAGTCGGCAGACCAGAGGACTTCGAGCGGAACCCTCCCGATCAAGAACTACACTACTAACATCTATCCTGAGACCCGCCTTATGAGCAGCCAGCATTCCCGTGAGCACTGGAAGGCCCGTCCTACCCCCTGCTGGGCCTGCCGTGCGCATCACTGTCACATGATCACGTTTACCGACGGACCTTATGAAGGGCAAACGGTCGAGGAACCGGAGTACGAGCTTTACGCCGCCTGCGGGCCTCTCATCGGCAACACGGACCCGGCGGAGACACTTGTCCTGGCCAACCTGATGACCCTCCTGGGACTGGAGGGCAACGAGGCCGGCTTCATTGTGTCAATGGTGATCGAGCTCTTCGAGAAGGGTGTTCTCACCAGGCAGAATACCGATGGGCTGGACCTGACGTGGGGGAATACCAAAGCCGTCCGGACGCTCCTTGAGCGCATATCCAGCCGGCAAGGCGCCTTTGCCAATCTTCTGGCAGAGGGCACGATGAGGGCGGCCGAGACCCTTGGTCCGGAAGCCCGGGAATGCGGCATCTACACCTTCAAGGGGCATTCACCGCGCGGGCATGACCACCGGGCAATGTGGCGCGAGATGTTCGATACCGCCACTTCCGACATCGGCACCTACGAGTCGGGCTATTTTGGCAGTGACCCCGACGTTCATTCTTTGAGCAATCGGTTTTCGCCCGAGGATGTGTCCAGCAATGTCGCGCTGGCAAAGGGAAGGCGACAGTTTGATGACACCGTTGGCGCCTGCAACTTCTGCACTGTAGTGCCTATGCGCGTTCTTGCCGAGGCATTGAACGCCATGACCGGATGGGACTTCACTTCCCGTGAAGCCCGGGATGTCGGTTTCAGAGTGGCCAACGTGATGCGGGCCTTCAACCTGAGGCATGGCGTCAGCCTCGATTCGGAACGTCCATCTCCTCGCTGGAGCTCCGCCCCGGTCGACGGGCCGGCACAGGGAATCAGTATCGCCGGGCACTGGGACAGCATGCTGGACAACTATTACAGGCTGATGGGATGGGACAGGAAGACCGGGCGTCCGTTCCCTGAGACGCTGAAGGCACTGGGACTGGAGAATATCATCGGCGATCTCTGGGAGAAACGATATCCCTGAATGCCGCAGGCACTGAGAATGACTCGGGCCGCCAGGAACCAGGGGCCGCCTGGCCCGAAGGGGTCATAACGCTTCTCCCCGCCCTTGCTGGAGGACAGCCGGTTAATGCAGAAACACGGGACTTTGCTGGCGGTTGTCACTGCCCTGTCCGAGGAAGTCGAAGGGGTGCTCAATGCCGGACGTTTCCGGCTTGTGCGGCCGGAGGTGTGGCGCGGCAACCTGGCCGGCATGGCTTGCTTGGCTGCTGTCCTCGGCATTGGCAAGGTGCGGGCGGCGGGGAGCACGCAGTTCGTTCTCGACAACTACCATCCTGGCCTGGTACTTCATCTGGGGGCTGCCGGGGCAACGAACCCGGATTTGAGCTGCGGGGACCTGGTGGTCGGTCGACGGGTGGCCCAGCACGATTTCACAATCTCCGATGCCTCGCGGGAACGCCTGAAGTACCCTCTGTGGCAGGAGATACCCGAACACCTGCTGGACCTGGCGGTAGCGTCTGCCCGAACGGTCTCCCTGCCCCCTTTGCGATTGGGCCAGATCGTCACGGGAGACAGGCCGATAATGGACCCAGCGGACAGGGACGCGCTGCGGGACAACTTCAATGCCGACTGTGTCGACATGGAATCGGCCGCCGTTACGGAGATATGCGCGCGGCAACGGGTCCCCTGTCTAACCGTGAGAGCTATCTCTGATAGCTGCAATGGGAACACCAGGCAGGACTTCAGGTCCAATATCGCTGCCATCTCACGGTCGTTGGGGATATTCGCGTCTGCCCTGGCTGCCGAACTGGTCAAAAAGCAAAGAGCTTGAGAAGAGACAAAGAACAACAACGCCCGTTTCTTTGCTTTGTTAACCCTGTACGCCAATCTGCCGCGCGCCTGACAGCGGAGTTTGAGTTGTAACCAAATAAACCAAACAACCGTGCCGTTTTTGTATCTGCGCCGGGAGTTGTTCGGGAAACAATCCGATACACCGCGCAGATATGCGCCAGCTTGCGGTGCGGGCTTCTCAAACAGCATTTTTTTCTGTGCCATCTTTTGTAACCTGGGGCCGGGCGGATTCGCCGGGGCGGCCCAGCCAGGGCGCGACGCCGAACGGCACTCCAATTTCCGTCATGACCTTGTGCATGGCCTCCTTGAGCCTGTCCTGCTGCGCGCCGCCGAGCTGGTAACGGGTCTTCAGGAGCCTGCCGAGTATGCTGGCGGCCTGAAGTTGCAGCTTGAGATTATCCGGCTCTTTCTCCAGAAGCTCGCGGATGTGGAACCTGAGCAGGGCGATCTCCTCGTCGATGCCGCTGATGCAGGCGGCCTGGTCAAGGGCAACGCGCGAGGCCTTACCCAGGACTTTGGAGTAGTAGCCGTGTTTGCGGGCGTTCTGGTTGCCGCGCGGGGCACCTCCGGGCATGATGACCTCCTTGTTCGGACAATCCGGAAACCTGAAGCTCGAAATCCAAAATGCCAGACATGTCCAAAGCTCCAACTTTGTCTTTGCGAGTGTCCGAAGTCGCGCAATGACAGCCCACGGGTGCTGAAAGCGTACGCTGCGGGCGCGGCCCGGGTCAATGGGGTTTTGTCGCGTGCTCTTTTCTTCTGTCTCCCGGACGAAGGTCCCGCATGCAATCGGAAAAGCAGCCCGTGTCCAATTTCGTCCTTGTGAGGGTACCCCCGAGGCAAACTCACAGTGCCCCGCAGTTCCGGTCATTAGTTCGCGTTGACGCATGTATCACATTGTGATACCATGTGGGTGGGGAGAACTTGGTGAAGATACAAGCGCCAGTATAAGAAAAGGCTGAGAAGTTAAGCAGGACCTGGATGATGCCAGATAAGAAAGTAAGCAGGAAAGCCATGTATGAAAAAACTGACACAAAGGCACCAGAGTTCAATACGCTAGAAGAAGAAAGGAAATATTGGGAGGAGCGAGGGCCGCTAGCTGAGGGCACGAAGGGGCGGGTCAACAGACCTAAGGCAGGCCAGAAACGGGCTTCTTTCCTGGCTGTTCGATTAACCGGCGATGAGTTGACTCGTCTGAGGGACACGGCCTCCAGGTTCGGTGTAGGTCCGTCTACTTTCGCGAGGCTGGTGCTGACATCTGCCATCAAGGGCGAGAATGTCTCCAAGGGTGCCGTTACTATGGACGAGTTGATGGAATCTGTCGTCCGTGATATGTCACCACAGGACAAGGAAAGAACTGACAAACTTGCGAGAGAAATTGCGATCGGAGATCCAAAAAACCCCTCGTTCGTAATCATTGATGCTGGCAACAAGAAAGCCGTTGAGGATTTCACGATGTGGTTCTTGGGGACCTTAGCCTCGAAGATGGGAGCCAAGATCGTGACTCCCCAGAACGGCAATTTCCAGGCGGTCAAAGAAGCCGCAAGAACTGAATTTGTCGCACGACGCGTATCGACTATGCAGAGTTCTAAAGCGATTAGCGGTTAGCGATTAGCGGTTAGCGATTGGCGATTAGCGATTGGCGATTGGCTATTAGCTATCAGCTCCACAATTGCCCTTCGGTTGTTGTAGTTTCGCCATGGGGCATAAGTATAATTAGAAGATAGCGACCTTAGTTCCTGGCGGCTGTATTCTGCGCCCTGTGAGGGGAGGTATGAACCATGTGGCGGAAAAGGCTTTTTTTCGCTCTTCTCGTTGTGCTTCAGGCCATTGTTTTCTCGGTGAAACCGGCGTTTGGACATGAGCGGTGGTTTGTTGACAAGGGAACCCATTCGACGGATAGCTTTCCTTTTGACTCCATTACCGTCGCCGTCGTTTTCGGGGCAATCGCCATTTTGGCTCTCGCCATTGCGGTGGAACGCAGCCGGTTTCACAATTGGGCTGCTTCGATCCCGGAGCGAATGCAGCGATTTCTGCCAATCGGCTCCGAATGGCGCGTTGTCGCCACGCTTACCGGAGTAATGCTAATCGCAAATGCGGTTAGTGGGGTCTATCTTGCCTCCGACCTCGTGCTGCCTGAAGGCTGGCCGTCAACGTTCGGGCGCTATGCTCAGGCACTGATCGGTCTGACCCTGCTGAGTCAGGTCTCCTTCGCCCTGGCCGGCGCACTGGTGCTTGTCGTTGCCATCCCGGTGGCCATCTGGTTCTTTCCTGCCGCCTCTCTTGCCGATTACGCGATAGAGTACCTCGCCCTGGGCATGGCCATGGTCTTCGTCGGGCTTAGCTCATGTCCGGACCAATTGGCGTGCCGGGTCGTCAAGTCGAAGCCAGAGCGTTTCGCGCACCTTCCCTTGCCGATAATGCGTATCGGACTTGGCCTCAGCCTGGTAGTTCTCGCGTTACACAACAAACTGTTAGACCCGGACATAGCTCTGACCTTTCTCGATGCCCATGATCTCAACTTCGTGGCCGTATCTGGTTTCGCTGGGTTCAGCAATCTGCACTTTGTTTTCGCTGCGGGTGTGGCTGAATTGCTGCTGGGCGTTTTGATAGTCGCCGGCATACTCACCAGGTTAGCCACGCTCGCGCTGTTCGGCTTCTTCAGTCTAACGCTGGCCATCCTTGGCGTCGTCGAGTTGGTCGGCCATCTGCCGCTCTTCGGAGTCGCTCTTCTGTTGGCCTACCGCGGCCCCGGGGACTATCGCCTTTCCTCTTTCTGGCGACGGAGGGCTGTTCCATCCGGCCCAGGCATGACATCAACTTAGGATCGCTCCGCCAGCGTCTCAATGACATGCGATTAGCTATTAGCGATTAGCGGTTAGCTATTGGCTATTGGCTACCAGCTAACAGCTATCCGCTACCAGCTACCAGCTACCAGCTACCAGCTATCAGCTACCAGCTATCAGCGATTGGCGATCAGCAATTAGCGATTAGCGATTAGCTACAAGCTACCAGCTAACAGCTATCCGCTACCAGCTACCTGCTACCAGCTACCAGTTTCTTATGCAAAAGGGGGTCTTGTCTACCGACGCAGGGGCCGTCGGCCCTGTCAGCCTCTCTGGATCGCCCCTGTGGTTGACAGCCGGACACCAACGAGTTATAGTTGTCAACCAGAGAACGGCGGAGAAGATGATGATCGCGCATCGCTTGCAGCAGTTGAGATTAGCCCGCAATTTGTCCCTCGAAGCACTGGCCGCAATAATGGGCGGCATAGTTACTAAACAGGCTATCTCGAAGTACGAGCACGGCCTGGCCAATCCTTCTCCGGTGGTACTTGCCAGACTTGCTGACGCTCTAGGCGTCCGTGCCTCCTATTTCCTCGAAGAGCCCGGTGTCCGCGTTGAGTTCATCGCTTACAGAAGCGCCGCCGGGCTCCGCGCCAGAGAATCGAAGCAGTTGGAAAGCCGGATTCAGCACGAACTCGAAAGCAGGGTAGCGGTACTCGATTTGCTGGGCAAGTCTGACGGTTCCCGAGTGCCGGTCCGCGCTTATGCGGTACACACTTTGCAGGATGCCGAGGCCGCTGCGGAGAAGCTGCGTGCGGAGTGGCGGCTGGGCCTGGAGCCCATAGCCAACGTTACCGAGACTCTGGAGAACAACCTCACCTGCGTTTTCGATATTGAGACCGGAGCGAATTTCGACGGAATATCGGCGAAGGTCTACGACGCCGGGAACCATCTCAAGACAGTTGCCCTGGTAACCCGGAACAAGGTGGACGGGGTCCGGCAGAGGCTCAATCTGGCCCATGAGCTGGGGCATGTCGTCATGAAGGTTGATGAAGGTGTGGACGAAGAAGCCGCCGCGTTCAGGTTCGGCGCGGCCTTTCTCGCGCCTGCGGCGGGGATTATTGAGGAGGTTGGCGAAAAGAGAGAGGTCATTCAGCTCGAAGAACTCCTTCATCTCAAGAGGCGCTTTGGCCTCTGTGTCCAGTCCCTGCTCCACAGGTTGCTTGAGCTGGGGGTCATCAGGGAATCCCATTACTCTGAATGGCGTGCGCTGCTCAACAGGATGGGCTGGAAAATGCACGAACCGGAGGACTGGCCCTTTGAGAAGTCGGAGTGGATGAGCAGGCAGGTGCTGAGGCTGGTGGCGGAAGGCGTTGTCGGGGTAGATCAGGCTGAAAGCCTGTTGGGCCGCCGGCTGGACGTCCCGCGGCCCGAGTCGTTGGTCCGGCGCAAGGAGTTTCTCAAGCTGCCTGTTGAAAAGCGCCGGAAGATAATGGCGGAGCAGGCGCTGGTATTGGCGCAGCAATATGCCGGGACTGCTGAGGAGCCGGGATCTATTGGGGGAGGTGACCTGATTGAGTATTAGGCTCTCGCCCAGGCGGGGAGAAATCTGGCTCGTCGATCTCGCGCCCACGGTTGGGGACGAAATAAAAAAGGTCCGGCCTGTGGTAGTCGTCAGCTCCGATGCGTTGGGCGCCTTGCGCGTAAAGCTCGTCGCGCCCATAACTTTCTGGAAGCCCACGTTTTCGGGCAAGTTGTGGCTCGTGCCGTTGCGCCCTGACGATGTTAACGGGTTGTCCGGTGATTCCGTTGTTGATGTGCTGCAGCTCAGGGGTGTTGCCTTTGAGAGGTTTGCCAAAAAGCTTGGAAAGGTATCCGCGGCGCAGCTTGAAGAAATAGCCGCGGCGGTAGCGATCGCAGTTGAATACCAATAGCGTTGCTGATTCCGGCCATGTCATCGCGATATCGTCCCTCCTGGGACGAAGTGGCGATCTACCCCGCTCGTCGGGTCATTGCAAAGACTCCGCGTGACCCGTGGGAATCCCGTATGAACATAGGGAAAGCAATCCGTACCAGTGGGGCCGGGAGCCAGCCCCGCCGGCACCCACTTGACCCTTGTGTTATTCTGGTACGGTGTCCTTCGTTCGATTTTGCGAGAAGGAGCAAACATGAGGCCTGAGCCGAAGTTCCCCTCGGAGCCGATTGTCACCAAATGGACTTCCCAAACTGTCACGGCTGGTTCAAATGCCTCAAAAACGGAAGTCCTAACAATGCGGCTGTCACAGTGGTGGAAACCCCTGAGGCTGCCCAATGAATCTTGTCTGGGAGGTTTGGCCTAATGCCGGTTGTGGATGTTTTTTTCCGACTTCAAGGTGGTTTGATTCCGGCAGACCACGGTTATCTGCTTTTCTCGGCCTTGTCTGCAATCATTCCCGAACTTCACGGAGACAATGCAGTTGGCGTGCATCCCATTTCAGGTCGGCTTGCCGGGAATAGAAGCCTTATCCTGACGCACAGCAGTTTCCTGACCATACGGCTTCCTGCGGAGCGGGTGAGCCAATTCATGCAACTGGCCGGAAAGGCTCTAAGTATCGGAGATAGCCAGGTTCGTACCGGCGTGCCGCATACCCGAGCCCTGCTGCCAAGTTCGACGATTCATAGTCGGCTCGTGGTCATAAAAGGCTTCATGGAGCCTGAACCCTTTTTGGAAGCAGCCTACCGCCAACTTGAAACCGCCGGGATAAGGGGGCAACCTCGCCTGAAAGAGCAGGCTGGCGTGGCGAAGGCCAATGCCGGTCTGCCGACTGGCTCACATTCAACCTTCCTTCGAAGGACAATCAGGATACGGGACAAAGAAATCGTCGGGTTCGCCTTGGAGGTGCAGGGACTCAGTCCTGCGGATTCCATCGCCCTTCAAGAAGCCGGTCTGGGAGGAAGGCAGCGTTTCGGATGCGGAGTCTTCGTGCCAACCCCGGGCCAAAGAGCGGAGGAATGAGTTTCCCCACGGTGCTCCTGGCAAAAACGCCCAAACAAAAGGACAGGCCCGCTGCACGGGAGACGTTCATCGGCCACATGCAAGACGTGTCCAAGGTGGCCGGGCTACTTGTAGAGAACATTGGCGACTACGCTCTGGGTGCGATGGGCCTTGTTGCCTTTCAGGACGAGTTGCGCCGCTCCGTGCTCGGCAGCGCAGTCCTTCACGACCTTGGCAAGGCAAACTCTCAATTCCAGCGCAGCGTGCGGGCCGGCGGTCAGATCACGCAGGCATTCCGTCACGAGTGCCTCGGTGTATGGCTTGTAATCAGGTTTCCCGAGTTCAAAAAGTGGCTCTTCAGCGGCCTGTCCGAAACGTCCCAGTGGGCGGTCATGTTCGCGGTGCTTGGCCACCATCTGAAAGTCAAGGACGGGACGGCAATCATTGCCCGGGAAGGAAGCGGGGAGGCCGGGGTGGACCTCTACACTGACCATCCTGACTTCATTTCCGGCCTGAAATTCGTGCGGGACAGTCTTGAACTGCCGATGGATGCTCCCCGGCTTCCGAGGGTCAAGGTCGACCTGTTGAGTCCGCGACCGCTTGGTGACCTGCTCGATTGGCTTGTCGATGCGGTCCAATGGTTCGAGAGTTCCCCGGTTGAAACCCGCCGCTTTGTCGCGCTCATAAAGGCGTTGCTGGTTGCCGCTGATGTTGCCGGCTCGGCGCTTCCCCGGGTGGGTATTGACCCGGGGGTCTGGACCGATGCTGTCTTGAAAAGGGTATGCCTACCGGAAGACCTTGATGATATAGCCCTCAAGCGCCTGGACGGCCAACCACCGCGCTCGTTCCAGAAACACGTCGCCGACAGTGCCAGCAGGGTAACGTTCGTCAAGGCTGGCTGCGGGAGTGGCAAGACGGTGGCGGCATATCTATGGGCTGCCCGGAACGCTTCAGGCCGCAAGCTCTTCATCTGCTATCCGACGACCGGCACAGCCACTGAAGGCTTCCGGGACTACATTCTGCCCGCAGACATGTCCGCAGACTCCATGCTGCTGCACAGTAGAAGCGAATTTGATTTAGAGGGGATGTTGCCCGCCGAAGAAGAAGCCATCGAGTGTGCCACACGGGTGGAATCCCTGGTTGCCTGGGATGTTCCCCTCATCGTCTGCACCGCCGACCAAGTGCTGGGGATTATCCAGAACGGGCGGCGGGCGTTGTTCTCGTTCCCCTCAATCGGCAACGGGGCTTTCGTATTTGATGAGATTCACCAGTATGACGAGAGACTGTTCGGCGCTCTGCTCCGTTTCCTTGAAGCCTTCCCTGAAGCGCCAATCCTGCTTATGACCGCGTCTCTGCCTGTTCCCCGGCTTGAGGCAGTACGGGGATTGTTGGCACGCCGCGGGACTAGGATCGAGGTCATAGAGGGGCCGGCCGATTTTCAAGACATAGAGCGGTACCAGGTGCTGGGCATTCAGAAATCTCCTCCATGGGAACGCATCGAGAACACCCTGCGGGATGGAGGCAAGGTCCTGTGGGTCTCCAATACCGTTGGCCGCTGCGTTCAGTCAGCCCAAGAGGCTCAACGGCGACGGCTCGCGCCGCTGCCGTACCATAGCCGCTACCGTTATTGTGACCGCATCAAGAAGCATGAAGCCGTCATAGAGGCTTTCAAAACCAGAAATCCGGCACTTGCTATTACTACTCAAGTGTGTGAGGTCTCCCTGGACATTTCGGCTGACCTCTTGATAACCGACCTGGCTCCCGTGCCGGCCCTCATCCAGCGCCTGGGCAGGCTCAATCGCCGGGCTACGCCCGATACTAAGGGAAATGCCAAACCAGCACTTGTCCTGGCAGCCGAATCGCCATTGCCCTATGAGAGTGCCGACCTGGATGTTGCAGTGGCTTGGCTCAAATGCCTTGGGACGCAGCCATTGTCACAGAATGCTCTCGCCTCTGCATTCGAGGATATGACTCAGAACAACGCGGCGGGTCCTGTTTCATCTGCATGGCTGGACGGGGGTCCGTTTGCCGGGCAGGCTCCACTACGTGAGACGGTGGCAACCATCCCTGTGGTCAGGAGCGAGGATGAGCCGTTATGCTTGGACCAGAAGGGCCGCCCGATAGCAAAAGAAACTACGCGTTTCTCGATACCGATGACATTGGGTCCCGTATCCGGCGAGGTGGGCGGTTGGAAACAGATGGGCTTCGTCTTCGTGGCACCAGAAGCAAGGATAAGTTACTCGGAAGAGTGGGGGGCTACATGGGCAAAACGATGACCAAACTGAAAGACACGGGTGGTTTGCTCACCGTCAATCTTTTCGGGCCTGGCATGACTGCCCTGCACAAGGTGGGCCTTGCGGGACTATGGATGACGCTGAGGGCCTTGGAGCAGGAAAGAGACCACAAAGCAGAGTTGCCCGAACCTGGCGGGTCATGGGAACGCACTGCTACCACTGTGACGCTTCGCTGGGACACGGATGCTGCCGGATTCTTCAAAAAGCTGTTCGAAGAATCCTTTAGGATTGACAAGAATGGTCTCGTTTGGTTCCCCGGCTTGGGCGAACCGATGAACAATCCGCAGCACGCGGCTATCCTGCAGGAAGCACTTCTCGGCACCTTCCTGCAACACGGGCGGACGAGGAAATCCGACCCCGGCAAGAAGCCCGGTGGTGCCGTCGCATTTGAAATCGATGGTGTTTCGACGCCGTTGAAGTTTCATCGGTTTACCAGCTACAGTCATCAAGGGAGTGCATTTTCCGAGAACGCTGTCAACTCTGTCGTTGGCTGGCTGTTCCCCGGAGGAACCGTGCGGCACACGGGCCTGCAAGACTCGACCGCACTGGAAGAGTCTCCTGAACGCGCACTGTGCCTCAGGTATGCGCCCGTCGGCGCTATCTATTATGAGATTCGCCGCCGCGGAGGAGGGGTGAAGCCGCGCTACGCTCTGGTACTGCCTGAAGTGACCGACCTCGAAAAGTATGCGAGGTGGCGGCAGTATTTCCTGCAGTACGGTGTCCAGCAGTTGTTCGCGGCGGGAACATCTGAGGCGGGCTTTCGTTTCCTTTCGCAATTGCAGGCGGCGAACCTGCTGGGTGACGTACGTTCCGCATGGTGCCGGGTGATATCCTTTGGCGTTGTTCCGTGGGATGCCCAGCAGAAGACGAGGGTAGATATGATGACCGTGCGGGCAGGGTCTGAGGCGGCGTTGCGGACATTCAATCTGTGCCGTCAGGTCCTGCCACCAACACTGGTCAGACCGAATACAGGCACCCCCTTCTGGGATGTCATGCAGGTTCCGGACTTGGTGGCCCGCAACCTGACCGGGGGGCGGGAATGGTGGCGCGATTTCAGCGATTTCACGGGCGACACGGACCGCAGGGAGCATATCTTCCGTAACGAGAAAGGAGGACTAGCAGAAATGGTTGCGAACAAAGAGGCGTTTCCCGAGGGAGCTGCACGTACTTTTGTCCTGGCGTGTCATGAAGCGTGGCACAGGCGTATGGGGCAACTCAGCGACAAGGCGAAGCGCCAGGGGTCCGGGTTCAGCGACGTTGTCGGACGTGAGTTCGAGCATACCCGGGTCACATTCTCCCGCTGCAAGAACAGTGCGGCACTGCGCGAGGCCGTCACTGACTTCTGGGCGCGGGCCGGCGGCCCTCTCAAGGCGCTGCAGGACGGCTGGCACGATATCCTCCCGCTGCTCAATGATGACAACTGGCGCGAGGGCAGGGATCTGGCTTTACTGGCGCTTGCCAGTTACAAAGGTGCAAACAAGGAAGAGGAAAAGTTGCTTGAGAACCTGGAAGAATCCAAATCAGAAGTGGAGGCTTGACCATGAGCAAACACCTATTTGGCTTGGTAGTCACCCCTTACGGTACGGCGGCCAATAATCGCGGTGTGACTGACGGGAACATCACCACGCTCCAGAAAATACTGTGGAACGGGAATGTTCACAGTACCGTCTCCGCTGAGGCCATCCGCTGGGCCATCCGCTGGTACTGGCAGCGGGAAAAGGGCAAAGGCTCCCTCAACCGCAGGTGGAATGACGCAGAAGGGCGGCATGAATGGGAAGATGCTGACTTCGTCCGCTGGGCTGACTTCCTGGATGATGATGTGCTGGGATTCATGAGTGCGAAAGCGGGGAAGGAAGAGGGTTCCAGGGGCACCGTCGATTCAAGACGAGCGCGGCTCGAGATAACCCGAGCAATCTCTCTCTCTCCGTTTGCTGGTGACATTACGTTTAATGCGGCGAGCGTTGGAGCGACCCCCTCGGCAAGCAGTACCGGACGAGACCCTGTGCCGTATGGCACCGAAGTTCATGCTACCCGGTATCAGTACGGGTTTGCGCTTACTCCGGAAGAGCTGCACGACCGAAGTCGGGCTATAGACGTCATCGATGCCATCATCTCTATCTCGGAGGTGGCTGGCAATCAGGCGCGGTTTCTCTTCGATTTTGCGCCGGAGTCTGTCATCTTCCGCTGGACTGACGATTTCGCACCCCGCATCCTTTACGGATTTGCCATGGGCAAGGACGGTCAAGTGGACATTCCGGGAATCAGCAACCGCGTTGACGCCCTGGACATCGCACCAGAGGAGCTCGTCATCGGGGGTTCGATTGCCGGTCTGGAATCTGTCAAGAAGCTCGGGGGCAGGGGTGCCTTCATCTGCCCCGGCGTCAAAGCCGCGGCTGAAGAGGTGAAGAAACGAATGAAGCGGTCACTGGCCTGAAGGAGGAGTCCCCTATGGACATAATCCATCTCTATGTATCAGTTCCGGTGGCAGGCTTCCGGGTCGCTCAGGCGCGGGAGTTCTGGGAGACATATCCCTGCCCTCCGCCTGCGACAGTGTACGGCATGCTGCTCTCGTTAGTGGGAGAGACCGACAGGTTCGCACATCAGGGGGCAGAAGTGGCTGTGGCCATGGCCTCCGAGCCAGGACGTTCTGTTGTCCTGCGGACCCTGTGGCGAGTCAAGGACACAAATGTCGGCCCCGGCCTTGCTGCCAACAAGAAGCCAGACTTCCAGGAACTACTGACAGACGTCAGGCTGTCAGTGTGGGTGCGGCAAGGGGACGGTGAAAAAGCTACGGCTCCGTTACAGGAACGACTGCGGTTGGCGTTAATGAAACCGGGAACCGTGTCCCGATTTGGCGGCCTGTCTTTGGGTGAAAGCACGCACTTGGTGAACGATGTACGCCGCTGGCGGCAAGAGGACCCTGGCCATGGTCGGCTGCTCATAGCAGATGAGACCGGAGACATCAGCATGCCAGTCTGGCCCGACCACGTTGGCTCAAAGGGAACTGCTTGGGGACAATTCAATCTCCAGGAAGATGTTCTCCTGCCCACCGAACTTCCTGAACAGGCGTGGATCACTATTCACCCACCAGAGACATGATATGCAAACACGTACCGCAGAGTACGAGCCCCTCATCCGGGTCATGGCCCTGCATGCCCTGGCCTACTGCGAACGGCTCTTTTACCTGGAAGAGGTCGAGGAAATACGTATTGCCGATACTTCCGTCTTCGCCGGGCGAACTCTCCATGAAGAAATCAAACAGGACGAGGAGGAAGGCGGCGAGTGGACCAGCCTGGAGTTGCAGAGCGAATGCCTCGGCCTGACAGGGAAGGTGGACTGCCTGCGGCGCCGTGACGGCCACCTCATCCCGTACGAGCATAAACGAGGCCGTGCCCGCAAAGAGAGGAAAACGGCGTGCGCCTGGCAGGCGGACGCGATGCAGATCAGCGCCTACGGCATGCTCATCGAGGAGCAAGAAAGGGAAACCATTACCGAAGGCCGCGTCCGCTATCATGCCGAGAATGTTACGGTACGTGTCCCGCTGGATGACGCCGCCCGTAGCTCCGTCCGCAACGCCATTATGCGGGCCAAGGAATTGCGTTCTTCGGCAAACCGGCCCCCTGTCACGGATAATGACCGGCTCTGCATCCGCTGTTCGCTAGCCCCTGTTTGTCTTCCCGAAGAAGAACGTCTGGCCAGCGATGACACATGGCAACCGGTGCGCCTCTTCCCTGCTGACCGCGAGCTTAAGACGATCCACGTGGTACATCATGGCGCCCGGATAAGCCGCTCCGGCAACACGCTGAAAGTCGAGTCCCTGGAGGGTGAACTCCGCGACTTTCCCATCCATGAGGTGGGCGCGGTGGTCCTGCATGGCTACCCTCAAATAACGACCCAGGCCCTCCACTTTTGTGCCAATAACGAAGTGGCTATTCACTGGATCTCTGCCGGCGGAAAATATCTCACCGGATTGGCTACCGGCGCGGGAACTGTCCAACGCTGCCTCCGGCAATACCGGGCGCTATCAGACCCTGCGGTCTGCTTGCCTATGGCTCGTAAGCTCGTGATGGCCAAAGTGGAAAACTCGCTCCGCTACATTTTGAGAGCGACCCGAGAAGGAGGCCGCGATACCGCCGGTGTTGCGGAGGCCATGGAAACCCTGAGGAACTGCTTGAAGCAGGCATCTCATGCCGCTGACCTCGACGCGCTGCGCGGCTTTGAGGGATCGGCTGGCCGCGCCTATTTCGCGGCTCTGCCCACATTGTTGATCAACAACGTGCCTGAAAGCATGAAACTCTGCGGCAGGAACCGGCGCCCCCCGAAGGACCGCTTTAATGCGCTACTCAGTTTTGGTTACGCCCTTCTCTATCAAGCCGTGCTGCAATCCATTAAGACGGTGGGGCTGGAGCCGGCGCTCGGCTTTTTCCACACCCCCCGATCTTCAGCCCATCCCCTGGCGCTGGACTTGATGGAGCTTTTCCGCCTTCCCCTGTGGGATATCGTGCTGGTGGGATCGGTGAACCGTCTCCAGTGGGACCCGGACGCAGATTTCGCCGAGACCAAGGGGGGCATCTGGCTCTCCGACAGCGGCCGCCGAAAGGCGATTCAGCTTTTCGAAAAGAGAATGGAAGAAGCCTGGAGGCATCCAGTCGTGGACTATTCTCTGTCATATGCACGGTTGATTGAGCTTGAGGTCAGGCTACTCGAAAAAGAATGGGCCGGACAGCCCGGTCTGTTTGCCAGAATGAGGTTACGATAACATGGCCAAGAAGCTCTGGCACCTCGTGGCCTATGACGTCCGGGATGCCAAGCGGCTCCGGGACGTGGCCAAACACCTGGAAGGCTACGGCGAGAGGGTTCAGTTCAGCATCTTTCGGTGCCGCCTGACGGAACGGGAACTGGAGAGGCTGCGCTGGGAATTGACCAAGAAGATGGAGAAGGAAGATGATCTTCTTATTATCGGGCTGTGCCCGAACTGCGGCGCTCGCATATCGGAAAGACAGGGTGATGACAAGTGGAAAGAAATACCGGCCAGCTTTGAGGTGGTCTAGTCTTGCGCATTCAAGCATCGAAGAACGTTCAACAGAATCCCGATGAAAAAGGCCGACAACCAGCTTGAGAAATGGCAAACCCCGCTACGAGGGTTAGCGTTGTTAATGCTTGAATCGACCGAAACTGGGGGGAAATGTGGAATTCAAAGCTAAAAACTTGCCGATGGCACACTTGGCGCAGGCCGCCCAGTCTCGTTAGGTGTATGATTGTGCGGGAACGATGGGGTCATTGAATGCACGTTCGGGTTTTATACGGGGAACAACGACTGGACTGAAAAGACCTCTGATGCCGAAAGGCGTTGAGCACCTCTATAACAATAATAACGATAATTATTTTCATAAACTGAAAAGACCTCTGATGCCGAAAGGCGTTGAGCACAGACGATAGCCCACTTCGATAAGTATTTTTCACAAAGAGCTGAAAAGACCTCTGATGCCGAAAGGCGTTGAGCACGCGACTATACTGGCGGGCAATGCTCCCCCCTTTACGTGGCTGAAAAGACCTCTGATGCCGAAAGGCGTTGAGCACTATGTCTAATATGTCAAGGGATGGAATTAGACTGCCTGAAAAGACCTCTGATGCCGAAAGGCGTTGAGCACTGCATGCGGGGCGACACGAAAATCAACAGCAGCTACTGAAAAGACCTCTGATGCCGAAAGGCGTTGAGCACCGGACTTCCTCGCGGTCAATGCCGCACTGCTGGACTGAAAAGACCTCTGATGCCGAAAGGCGTTGAGCACCTGTTGATGCTGCCTGTGTCCACCTGCCACACGCCCACTGAAAAGACCTCTGATGCCGAAAGGCGTTGAGCACAAATACCACCAGGTGACCATCCCGCCGGAGAATGCCCCTGAAAAGACCTCTGATGCCGAAAGGCGTTGAGCACAACCATGCAAGGCCATGCCAGTGTCATTGTAGTGCGACTGAAAAGACCTCTGATGCCGAAAGGCGTTGAGCACTCCAGGCTCTCCAACGGCGATGCGCAGGCCGCTGTATCTGAAAAGACCTCTGATGCCGAAAGGCGTTGAGCACCTCCTTCCAATAACGTTTAGTGCCGTTGGTCGAGGCCCTGAAAAGACCTCTGATGCCGAAAGGCGTTGAGCACTTCTGGCCCACTGCCCCCCAGGTCTTGAGCATCATCTGAAAAGACCTCTGATGCCGAAAGGCGTTGAGCACAAAACCCCGCCGGCATATTTGCGTACCCACCTAATACCTGAAAAGACCTCTGATGCCGAAAGGCGTTGAGCACCGCTCCTGAGCCCGGGAAACGACCTTCGGGTCGTTGCTGAAAAGACCTCTGATGCCGAAAGGCGTTGAGCACGCGTCCATATTTTGTTTTGTTCTTCCATTAATACCTCTGAAAAGACCTCTGATGCCGAAAGGCGTTGAGCACAGCCAGCCGGTATTGCCGCCCTCCAGGCCAAGGCTGCTGAAAAGACCTCTGATGCCGAAAGGCGTTGAGCACCGCTGACGGAAGGATGTTCGAGAGTGGGCGCGTGCCTGAAAAGACCTCTGATGCCGAAAGGCGTTGAGCACGGGACAACCCGCTCATGAGGATAGCACTCTGCGGGTACTGAAAAGACCTCTGATGCCGAAAGGCGTTGAGCACCAATATTGCCCTCGAAGCCATAGACCTCCGTGTATCTGAAAAGACCTCTGATGCCGAAAGGCGTTGAGCACTATCCTCCGGCGGCCGGGCTCCCCGAAGGGCACGACTGAAAAGACCTCTGATGCCGAAAGGCGTTGAGCACAACAGGCAATACAGACATGGGGATGTGTTTCTGCGCTGAAAAGACCTCTGATGCCGAAAGGCGTTGAGCACTATCTTGTTTTCTCTGGGGCTAATGACTGTGGAACATCTGAAAAGACCTCTGATGCCGAAAGGCGTTGAGCACCCCTTAACGCGGCTGAACCAGGGGTAGGCGGGATCTGAAAAGACCTCTGATGCCGAAAGGCGTTGAGCACTGATATGCAAATCCTGATAGTTTTATCAAGCTGTTCTCTGAAAAGACCTCTGATGCCGAAAGGCGTTGAGCACCACCCATTCCGGCGCATAGTCAGCATCAAGGTAGTGCTGAAAAGACCTCTGATGCCGAAAGGCGTTGAGCACAGTGGACAACCAGTCGAAGTCAGCGCACTCGGCAACTGAAAAGACCTCTGATGCCGAAAGGCGTTGAGCACTCAATAAGAAAGAAAGGAGGATACTATTAAGTGGAACTGAAAAGACCTCTGATGCCGAAAGGCGCTGAGCACGTGGGATCGCCAGCGATAGCCTTGTCGTGAAATTCCTGAAAAGACCTCTGATGCCGAAAGGCGTTGAGCACCTAAGCAACGAGACGCAGGTTAATTTATTCGGGGACTGAAAAGACCTCTGATGCCGAAAGGCGTTGAGCACCCCTTGATGCGCTTGGTATCGAGCACGCAGCGGACTGAAAAGACCTCTGATGCCGAAAGGCGTTGAGCACACGTGCCCACACTCAAAGAATGCTTGCCGGCCAACATCTGAAAAGACCTCTGATGCCGAAAGGCGTTGAGCACCTGGACCAATATCACGACCTGCTGGCCAAGGCCGCCGCTTTTCCTCTGGCGTCAGATAAGGGCAGAAACCGCCGTATGGAAGTTGGACCATGGCGAGGATGTATTCTAAGGCGTCCCTATTAGCCAAGTTATGCAGAGGGACAAAACGACCGCCGGATGATTCGATCATCCGGCGGTTTAGTTCACAGATCTCATCGAGAGAAAGATAGACTACTTCTTGGCCAGGCTCTTCCACAGGTTGTCGTACTTCCGCAGTCCTTCCTCCACCACAGCATTGAATCGCTTGCGCTTGGCAGATGCGTTTCTCGGAGCAAAGTGACGAGCGTCTCGGACCAAAGTGACACACTTCTCGGAGGAAAGTGGCAGGTGTCTCGGACCAAAGTGACATGCTTCTCGG
>Ga0082335_1004008_pt1 | contig 23036 bp, 21 predicted proteins | sample Subgrocontami58m_FD_72375 | JGI IMG/M metagenome (GOLD analysis project Ga0082335, IMG submission 72375) | Subsurface groundwater microbial communities from S. Glens Falls, New York, USA - GMW37 contaminated, 5.8 m (SPADES assembly) (version 2) ...
GGATGACCTCGCCCTCCTCGACGTACGGGAGGACGACGTCCTGCTGCGCCTTGTTGAAGCGGTGGATCTCGTCGATGAAGAGCACGGTGCGCGCGCCGGTCGCCGCGCGGAGCCGGCGCGCATCGTCGATGACCCGTCGGAGATCGGCGACGCCGCTCGAGACGGCGGAGAGCGGGACGAAGTGCGCCTTCGCGCGGCGCGCCGCGATGGCCGCGAGCGTCGTCTTCCCGGTGCCGGGCGGCCCCCAGAGGATCATCGACGGGAGCTGGCCCGCCTCGATCGCCTTCCGCAGGACGTGGCCCGCGCCGAGGATGTGCCGTTGCCCGACGAGCTCGTCCAGCTCGCGCGGCCGCATCCGCGCCGCGAGCGGCTGGCCCGGCCGCGGTCCGACCGCGTCGTCGGTGCCGCCGAACAAGACGTCCGTCAGCTGCTCGGTCCGGCGCGCGCGAGGGGACATCTCGCGAGTATGAGCCCGTTGACACACCGGCGCCGTTTCTCTAGCCTGCTGGAGAACCCATAAACGAACGTTTAAGTAAGGGGAGCGATGCTCAGCGAGGCGCACCTCCGTGACCTCCGCGCCTACCACCGCGCGCTCGGCGACGTGACGAGGATGCGGATCGTCCAGCTGCTCGCGACCGCGGGCGAGCGGAGCGCGTCCGAGATCCAGGAGCACCTCCACGTGAGCCAGCCGCTCCTCTCCTGGCACCTGCGCCGCCTCCGCCGCGCCGGGCTCGTGAGCACGACCCGCATCGGACGCGAGGTGCGTTGCGCGCTCGACCGAGCCCGCTTCGCCGAGCTCCACGAGCGCGGGTTCCGAACGCTCATGAACCCCGCGCAGGCCACGGGATGACGCAGGTTCCGCACGCTCGTGGACCCCTCGCAGGCCGCGGCATGAGGGCGGAGCGTGCCGTCCGGCTCCGCCGGGTGAGCGCGTGAGTCACGGTGTCGTTCCGGCGGCCGCGGCGGACGGGGCGCGCGGCCTGCTCGCGCCGGTCGCGCACGGCCTCGCGCGCCTCGGTGTCTCGCCGAACGTCGTCACGGTGGCCGGTCTCGTCGTGACGCTCGGCGGCGCGACCGTCCTCGCGGCGGAGCGGCCCCTCGCGGGTGGGCTCCTGCTCCTGGTGGGCACCCTCGGCGACGCCCTCGACGGCCAGCTCGCGCGCGCCACCGGGAGCGGCACCCGTTTCGGCGCGTTCCTCGATTCGACCCTCGATCGCGTTGCCGACGCGGCGCTCGGCGCCGCGGCGATCTGGCTCGGCCACGTCCACGGCGATCCGGTCCTGCTGCTCGCGGGCATCGCGGCGCTCGTCGCCTCGTCGCTCGTCCCCTACGTCCGCGCGAAGGCCGAGTCCCTCGGCCTGGCGGGAGCGGTGGGCACGGCGCCCCGCGAGGCGCGGATCGCGCTCTACCTCATCGGCGTCCTCCTCTGGGCCGTGACCGGCGACGCGCGCGCCTTCCTGGTCGCGGTCATCGCCGTGGCCGTCCTCGGGACGCTCACGGTCGTGGAGCGCGTCGTCCATGTCTCGAGGGCACTCCGCAGCGCGAGCCAACACCACAACGAAGGGAACCGATAGTCACCATGCCGACCACCAAGAAGGCCACCACCCCGAAGGCCACCACTCCCTCCAGGCGCCGCGCGACCGCCGGCCGCCGCGCGCCCGCGAGGCGGACCGCAGCCGCCGCGAAGCGGAAGATCCGCGTCGCGATCATCGGCGTGGGCAACTGCGCGTCCTCGCTCGTGCAGGGCGTGCACTACTACCGCAACGCGAAGCCGAAAGACCGGATCCCCGGACTCATGCACGTGGACCTCGGCGGCTACCACGTCCGCGACGTCGAGTTCGTCGCCGCGTTCGACGTGGACCGCACGAAGGTGGGCAAGGACCTCGCCGACGCGATCCACGCCGGCCCGAACAACACCTATCGCTTCGCGGACGTCCCGCGGACCGGCGTGAAGGTGAGCCGGGGGATGACCCACGACGGCATCGGCAAGTACCTCTCGACCGTGGTGCACAAGGCGCCCGGCGCGACCGACGACATCGTGGCGATCCTCAAGGAGCGCAAGGTCGACGTCGTGGTGTCCTACCTTCCGGTCGGCAGCGAGGAAGCCACCAAGTGGTACGTCGAGCAGGTGCTCGAGGCCGGCTGCGCCTTCATCAACTGCATTCCGGTGTTCATCGGGCGCGAGCCGTACTGGCAGAAGCGGTTCGCCGCGAAGAGGCTGCCGATCATCGGTGACGACATCAAGTCGCAGGTGGGTGCGACGATCACGCACCGGGTGCTGACCCGGCTCTTCATGGACCGCGGGGTCCGGCTCGACCGCACCTACCAGCTCAACTTCGGCGGCAACACGGACTTCCTCAACATGCTCGAGCGCGAGCGCCTGGAATCGAAGAAGATCAGCAAGACGAACGCGGTGACGAGCATGCTCGACTACCCGATCGCGCCCGCGAACGTCCACGTCGGCCCCTCCGACTACGTGCCGTGGCTCCTCGACCGCAAGTGGTGCTACATCCGGATGGAGGGCACGACGTTCGGCGATGTGCCGCTCAACGTCGAGGTGAAGCTCGAGGTCTGGGACTCCCCGAACAGCGCCGGCGTGGTCATCGACGCGATCCGCTGCGCGAAGCTCGCGCTCGACCGCGGGCTCGGCGGGACCATCGTCGCGCCGGCCTCCTACTTCATGAAGTCGCCGCCGCGGCAGATCCACGACGATCTGGCGCACATCGCCGTGGAGGACTTCATCAAGGGAACGAACTCCCAGACGCTCAACGGGCGTTGACCGTGGGCCGGCGGCTCCTGCACGGCGCGGGGTACTGGGCCTGGCGAGCGGCGTCCGGGCTGGCCCAGCGGGTGCCGGCCGGCCTCACCTACGCGCTCGCCGCCGTCGGCGGGGAGCTCGCCTACTTCCTGTGGGCGCCGAAGCGGGAGATCGCGAAGCGGAACCTCGCGACCGTGCTCGGGCTCTCGCCCGACCACCCGGCGGTGGCGCGGGCCGCCCGCGGCTCGTTCCGGAACTTCGCCCGCTACCTGGTCGAGATCATGCGGTTCCCCGCGCTCACGGCGCACGACATCGACCGCCTGGTCTCGATCGAGCCCGCCACCTGGCAGCACCTCCGCGACGCGCGGGCCGGCGGCCGGGGCCTCATCTTCGTCTCGATCCACTTCGGCAACTTCGAGCTCGGCGGCGCCCGGATCGCCGCGGAGCTGCCGATCACCGTCATCGCCGACGACATCGGCAACGCCCGGCTCATGGACCTCCTCGCCGGGAACCGGGCGCACAAGAACATCACGCTCCACACGCCCGACGGCGCCGCGAAGAAGGTGCTGCGGGCACTTCGCCGCAACGAGCTGGTCGGGCTCATGATGGATCTCGGTCCCCGCGCGCTCTCGTTCTCGAACGTCGAGGTCGATTTCTTCGGCAAGCGGACCTTGTTCCCGGCGGTGGCCGCCGAGCTCGCGCGCGCCTCCGGCGCGCCGATCGTCGTCGCGGTGACGCTCCGCGAGCACGGGAACACGTTCCGCGGCGTCGCGCTCCCGCCGGTCGTGGTCACGCGCACGCAGGACGCGGCGCAGGACGTCGAGCGCGCCACCCAGGCGATCGCGCGCGGGCTGGAGACGTTCGTCCGCCGCGCGCCGGACCAGTGGTACATCTTCCGCCCGATGTGGCCCGCGAGCGCGACCGCGCGATGATCGGCGCGGCCGTCGCGACGGTCGCCGGCACGGTCGCGTACCTCGCCTCGCCGGGGGCGCGGGCGGCGGTCCGCGCGAACCTGGCGGTCGCGGTGCCGGAGCGGCGCGACCGCGAGCGGCTGGTCTGGCGCGCGTTCGTCTGGCAGGCCCGTCACTACCTGGAGATCCTCGCGCTCGAGCGGATGGACCCGGCGGCGGTCGCCCGGGCGATCCGCGTCGTCGGCTGGGAGCACTTCCTCGCGGCGCACGAGCGCGGCCTTGGCGTCGTCCTCGCGAGCGCGCACCTCGGGAGCGTCTCGGTCTGCGGGCAGGTCGTGGTCTCGCGCGGCTTCGAGGTCACCCTGCCGGTCGAGCGCGGGAGCTCCCCCCTCGCACGCCTGGTGAACCGCGCCCGGTCCTCGCATGGCCTCACCTTCGTGTCCACCGACTCGCCGCTCGGCATCCACCGCGCGCTCAAGCGCGGTGGCACCCTGGGCATCCTGGTCGACCGCGCGGTGACCGGGGTGGGCGAACGGGTGCCGTTCTTCGGCCGCCAGGCGCTGCTCCCCTCCGCCCACGTCGCGCTCGCGCTCCGCACGGGCGCCGCGCTCCTGCCGGCCTTCGCCGAGCGCGACCATGGCGGCGGCCTCGTCGCCCGCTTCGAGCCGGAGATCGCGCTCGAGCGGACCGGCGACCATGCCGCGGACGTCCGGGAGGGAATGCGCCGGTTCCTGGTCATCCTGGAGAGCGAGATCCGGCGGCGGCCCGACGAGTGGTCGGTCTTCGAGCGGTTGTGGGAGCGTTAGGGGCCGGATATGGGGAAAGCGGATCTCCAGGTGCACTCCGACCTCGGCGACGGGCTCCACTCGCCGGCCGAGATCCTCGCAGCCGCCGAGCGCGCGCGGCTCGACGTCGTCGCGCTCACCGACCACGACGACATCCGCGGCGCGTTCACGCTCCGCGAGCTCGCCGCGCGCCAGGGGAGCCGTGTCGAGGTCGTCATCGGGATCGAGGTCACGACCCGTTCCGGCCACCTCCTCGCGCTCTTCGTCGAAGACGAGATCCCGATGCTCCGGCCGCTCGCGGAGACCATCGCCGCGATCCATCGTGCCGGCGGCCTCGCGGTGGTCCCCCACCCGCTCTCCTACCTCACGTTCTCGGTCGGCGAGCGGGCGCTGCGCGCTCTCGCGGCGAGTGGTGACCCGGAGGTGCTCGTGGACGGGATCGAGCTCCACAACCCCTCGTACGCCGGGCGGGTGCGCGCGCGGCGCGCGGCCTGGCTCAACGCGCACGTGCTCCGCATCGCGGAGACGGGCTCGTCCGACGCGCACCACGCCCGGCTCGTCGGGACCGCCTGGACGGAGTTCGCCGGCAGCAGCGCAGCCGAGCTCCGCGAGGCGATCACGACGCGGGCGACCGCCGCGAGCGGACGCCACTGGAGCCTCGGCGAGCATCTCGACGGGGCGGCGCGCCAGCAGTGGCGCTCGATGGTCAAGGATCCGGCGAAGCGATTCTTGGGCCGCGGGCGACTGAAGCGGAGCAAGACATGAGGCGCGAACGAGCCACGGCTCTGCCGGGGCGAGTGAGCTCGAGGCCGAAGGCCGCGAGCCCTTGGGCGAGCGACGACGACGCATGAAGATCGGGATCGTTTCTCCCTACGCCTACCCGCGGCCCGGCGGCGCGAACTCCTACATCCGCGAGACGTACGAGCGGCTCCGCGAGCTCGGGCACGAGGTGCGCATCATCACGGCGCCGTGGGGCGACGACCCGCAAGCGCGCGACGTGATCCCGATCGGCCGGGCGATCGCGATCCCCTTCAACGGGAGCATCGGCCGGATCACGCTCTCGCTCCGCCTCGACTGGCTCGTGAACCGCATGCTCCGCCAGGAGAAGTTCGACATCATCCACCACCACGAGCCGCTCGTGCCGGTGCTCTCGATGCAGATCATCGACAACGCGACGTGCGCGCAGGTCGCCACGTTCCACGCGTTCGGCGGCTTCTCGGTCTCCTACTGGGCCGGGCGGTGGATCGGCGAGCACTTCCTGCGGAAGCTCGACGGGCGGATCGCGGTCTCGAGCGCGGCACGCCACTTCGTCTCGCGCTACTTTCCCGGCGAGTACCAGATCATCCCGAACGGCGTGGACGTGGACTTCTACGCGAACGCGAAGCCGTTCCCCGAGTACCGCGACGGCAAGTTCAACATCCTCTTCGTCGGCCGGCTCGAGCCGCGCAAGGGCGCGATGTACCTCCTCCGCGCGTACGCCGCGCTCAAGACGCGCCACCCCGAGACGCGGCTCATCCTGTGCAACTACGGCCCGCAGCTCGGCGAGCTGCGCCGCTTCGTACGCCGCGAGCGGCTCGCCGACGTCCTCTTCGCGGGCCGCGTCTCCGACGAGGACAAGGCGCGCTTCTACAAGACCGCGGACGTGTTCTGCGCCCCGTCCACCGGCCAGGAGTCCTTCGGCATCGTCCTCCTCGAGGCGATGGCCGCGGGGCTCCCGATCGTCGCGAGCGACATCCACGGCTACAAGAAGGTCGTCCAGCGCAACGTGAGCGGCCTCCTCGTCGAGCCAAAGGATCCCGAGGCGATCGCGGAGGCGGTCGAGCGGCTCATCCGCGAGCCGGAGCTGCGGGCGCGCCTCGGCGAGGCGGCGTCACGGCGCGCGCCCGAGTACGACTGGAAGCACGTCACGGAGCAGCTCGTGGCCTTCTACGAGGAGGCTGTGCGTCGGCACGCGTCGCACGCCGGGGCCGGCGCGCCGCCCCTGCGATAGGGCCGCGCCGGGCCGCGAAATGGCCGTCGAAGCGCTCGGCCGGGCCGGCCGCGTCGGGCGCGGCCGGCGGCCGACGGGCGCCGCGGGCCGGTCCCGGTACGTGGGCGACGGGCCGGCCGCTCCGGGCAAGGCGCCACGGGCCGGTCCCGGCGCGCTAGAGTTTCGGCCAGCGTGCGCGGCGAACGGCCGCGCGGGGGAGGCATACATGAAGCGCTCGGCTCCGTTCGTCGTCGCGCTCGTCCTCGTCGCGCTGGTGGCATCCGCGTGCGGGCAGCAGACCGCCACGGCCCCGGCCACGCCCGCTCCGGCCGCGGACGCGGGTGGCGAGAAGCCGACGGCCGGCGGCACGCTCACGTTCGTCGTCAACGCGGAGCCACCGTCGTTCGACGCGCACAAAGAGACGACCTTCGCGCTGCTCCACCCGACCTCGCCGCACTACAGCACCCTCTACCGGTTCGATCCGAACGACCTCACGAAGATCGTGCCGGACGTGGCCGCCGCGATGCCCGAGATCTCCGCCGACAAGCTCACCTGGACCGTCAAGCTCAGGTCGGACGTCAAGTTCCACGACGGGACACCGCTGACCTCTGAGGACGTCCTCGCGACGTACAACAAGATCGTCTTCCCGCCGTCGGGCGTCGTGTCCGCGCGTCGGGGCGCGTATGCCGTCGTGGACCGGATGGAGGCGCCGGCCAAGGACTCGCTGGTCTTCAAGCTCAAGTACCCGTCCGCCTCGTTCCAGGCCGGCCTCGCCTCGCCCTGGAACTGGATCTACAGCGCGGCGAAGCTCAAGACCGATGTCAAGTGGTACGAGAAGAACGTGCTCGGCACCGGGCCGTTCACCTACGTCAACTATGTGAAGGGCGCGTCGTGGGAGGGGAAGAAGAACCCCGACTACTTCCTCAAGGGCCAGCCGTACCTCGACGGGTACAAGGCCCTCTTCATCTCCGACGCCACCGCCGCGGTGAACGCGATCCGCGGCAAGCAGGCGCAGATCGAGTTCCGCGGCTTCACCCCGCAGCAACGTGACGACCTCTCGCGCGCGCTTCCCAACGACCTCGCGATCCAGGAAGCGCCGTGGATCTGCGTGAACTACATCGTGCCGAACGCGAAGAAGAAGCCGTTCGACGACCCACGGGTGCGCCGCGCGCTCACGCTCGCGATCGACCGCTGGACCATGGGCGCGGCGCTCTCGAAGATCACGATCATCAAGGACATCGGCGGCCTCATGCGGCCGAAGGGTCCCTTTGCGATGTCCGACGCGGACCTCGAGAAGATCGCCGGCTTCTCGAAGGACGGCAGGGCCTCGAAGGACAAGGCGAAGGCGCTCTTGGCCGAGGCGGGCGTCACGAATCTCACCTTCGAGTTCCTCAACCGCAGCATCAACACACCCTACGAGCCGCTGGCCGTGGCGATCATCGACCAGTGGAAGCAGGCAGGGATCACCGCGACGCACAAGGTCAAGGAGACCTCCGCCTACCTCGCCGACCTGCGCTCGGGCAACTTCGACGTCGGGCTCGACTTCAACTGCGACTTCCTCGACGAGCCGGACCTCCAGCTCGCGAAGTTCCAGTCCGCGTCCCTGGGAGGCAAGGGCCTCAACCTCGCCGGGTACGACGACCCCAAGCTCGACGCGATGATCGACGCGCAGAGTCGTGAGACCGACCCGGCCAAGCGCAAGGCCCTCATCGGCGGCATCGAGCGCTACGCGATGGACGAGATGGCCTGGCAGACCCCCACGCCGTGGTGGTTCCGGATCATCCCGTACAACAACAAGGTGCGAGGCTGGAGGGTTGGTTCGAACCACTACACCAACCAAGACCTCGTGAGCGTCTGGCTGGCGAAGTAGCCGACTAGCGCCCGGGCGGGAGCCGGACGACACTACCGGGGTGCGACGGTATGTGGTCGGCCGGCTCCTGCTCATGGTCCCGACCCTCATCGGGGTGGCGATCCTCACCTTCGTCGTCATGCGACTCGTCCCGGGTGACATCGTCGAGCTCCGTTACGCCGGCTCCGGCGGCGCGGTGGCCCAGGAGGTCATCGACCTGGAGCGCCGCACGCTCGGCCTGGACAAGCCGATGGCCCTGCAGTTCGTGGACTGGATGGCCGGGCTCGCGCGCGGCGATCTCGGGACGTCCCTCTGGACCGGGCGCTCGGTCACCGACGAGGTCATGCTCCGCCTGGGTCTCTCGCTCGAGCTCGCGATCATCAGCACGCTCATCGCGGTGGCGCTCGCGATCCCGGCGGGGGTCCTCGCCGCGGTCCGCCAGGACACCTGGGTCGACTACGCGCTCCGGCTCACCTCGATCGGCGGCCTCTCGTTCCCCTCGTTCTGGCTCGGGATCCTCACGATCCTCGGGCTGCTCACGGTCTTCGGTTGGTCCCCGCCGCTCCTCTTCACGCCGATCTGGGAGGACCCGGTGGCGAACCTCTCGCAGATGATCTTCCCCGCCCTCGCGGTGGGTTACCGCTCGTCGGCGGTCACGATGCGCATGACCCGCTCCTCGGTGCTCGACGTCCTCCGGGACGACTACGTCCGCACCGCGCGCGCCAAGGGCCTGTCGGAGTCACTCGTGGTGATCCGGCACGCGCTCCGGAACTCGCTGCTCCCGGTCGTCACCGTCATCAGCATCGAGTTCGCCTTCCTCATCGGCGGTCTCGTGGTGACCGAGCAGGTCTTCAACCTCAACGGCGTGGGCAAGCTGCTGGTCGACGCGGTGGCGCACCGGGACTACACGCTCATCCAGTCCATCGTCATGCTGCTCGCCACGGTCTTCGTCCTGGTGAACTTCCTCATCGACATGCTCTATGTGGCGCTCGACCCGCGGGTGCGCAGCTCATGAGACGACTCCGCGACGGCGTGGGAGACTTCGTCCGACGCAGACCCCTCGGCGCCGCCGGCGCCGTTCTCATTCTCGGCATGGTGCTCGCCGCGGTCCTCGCGGAGGTCATCACGACGCACGATCCGACGAGCAACTCGTTCGCCGACATGCTGAAGCCGCCGAGTCTCGAGTTCCCCTTCGGCACCGACCAGTTCGGCCGCGACGTGCTCACCCGCATCATCTACGGCTCGCGGACGGCACTGGTCGTTGGGTTCGGCGCCTCGCTGACCGGCTCGACCCTCGGCTACATCTTCGGCGTGGTCGGCGCGTACTTCGGCGGACGCGTGGACGGCGCGATCCAACGACTCATGGATGTGCTCATCTCGTTCCCGCTGATCGTCATCGCGATCGCGGTCGTGGCCGCCCTTGGCCCCGGGACCCTCAACGTCGTGGTGGCGATCACGATCCCGATCATTCCCCGCGTCGCGCGCGTGGTGCGCTCGAGCGCGCTCACCGTGGTGGCGATGCCCTACGTCGAGGCCACGCGGTCGGTCGGCGCGCGGTCCGGACGGATCATGTTCCGCCACGTGGCGCCGAATGTCTTCGCCCCGTACCTCATCATGCTCACCGCGTTCCTCGGCCAGGCGATCCTCCTCGAGGCGTCGCTGTCGTTCCTCGGCCTCGGCGTCGCCGAGCCGACCGCGGCCTGGGGCCTCATGCTCCGCGGCGCCGGCATGCAGTTCCTCGAGCGCGCGCCCTGGCTGGCGATCGCGCCCGGTCTCGCGATCAGCGCCGCCGTGTTCGGCTTCAACCTCTTCGGCGACTCGCTCCGTGACGCCCTCGACCCGAGGTTGCGGGCGGCCTGAAGCCAAGGCCGGAGCCGGCCGTTGCCGTCCCCGCTGGGGCCGGGCCGGAGCCGGCCGTACCGTCCCCGCTCAGCGACCCGTCCAGACCGGCTTGCGCTTCTCCAGGAACGCCCGCACGCCCTCCCGGAAGTCCTCGCTCGTGTAGCACATGACGACGAGATCCTCGGCGTCCGCCGGACGCATGCGCTCGCGGACGCGGCGGAGCGCCTCCTTCGTCGCGCGGAGCGTGAGCGGCGCGTGCGTCGCGAGCTGGCGCGCGAGTGCCTCCGCCCGCGGCAGGAGCGCCGCCTCGTCGGCGACCACCTCGCTCACGAGGCCCGCCGCCTTCGCCTCGGCGGCGTCGATGAGCCGGGCCGTGAAGACGAGCTCGGTGAGCCGGGCCTGGCCGATGAGCGCCGACACGCGGACCAGGTTGGCCGCGGCGAAGCAGTTCCCGAGCGTCCGGGCGACCGGGACGCCGAAGCGGGCGGACGGCGAGCAGATCCGAAGATCGCACGAGGCGGCGAGCGCGACGCCACCGCCGACCGCCGGGCCGCGGATCGCCGCGATCGTGGGAGTGCGGACCTGCTCGATCGCGCTGAAGACCGCGTCCATCTTCCGCTCGTAGGCGATCGCGTCCGCGGCGGTGCGCAGGTCGACGAACTGCGCGATGTCGGTCCCGGCGACGAAGGCGTCCCCCGCCCCGGTGAGCACGAGCGCCTGGAGCGCCGGGTCGTCGTTCGCGGCGCGGCAGAGCGCGGCGAGCCGCTCGTACATCGCGAAGGTCATCGAGTTGCGCGCCTCGCTGCGGTCGAGCGTGATCCAGCCGATCCCGTCGCGCCGCTCGTAGCGGACCTCGCCGTCGCTCATGGTGCCCCCTCTGCTCGTCGCTCGCCCGAGGGCTCGCGGCCTCCGGCCTCGACCTCACTCGCCCCGGCGGAGCCGTGGCTCGCTCGTGCCCCCTCTGCTCGTCGCTCGCCCAGCGACACCGTACCGCGCGCCGCGAGCGCGTCGATCTCGGCCCGCGCGAGCCCGAGCTCCACGAGCACCTCGACGGTGTGCTCGCCGAGCAGCGGCCCGGCCCGCCCGAGGCGCGCAGGTGTGCCGGTGAGGCGGAGCGGCGTGCCGATGCCACGCACCGTCCCGAGGACCGGGTGCGGGAGCTCGACGAAGAAGCCGCGCGCCTCGAGGTGCGGGTCGGTGAACACGCGGTCGTAGTCGGCGATCTCGCCGCAGGGGACACCCTCGGCCCGGAGCGCGGCGAGCGAGTGGTCCATCGGCCGCACCCCGGTGACCGCCTCGATGAGCGGGATGAGCAGGTCCACGTTCCGCCGCCTGTCGTTGCCCTCGGCGAACCGCGGATCGCGCTCGAGCGCGCCGAGGTCGAGCGCGCGGCAGAAGCCGGTCCAGTTCCGCGGCGTCGTGGCGCCCACGACGAAGTGACCGTCCGACGCGCGGATCGCCTGGTACGGCGCGAGCACGCGGTGGGCGGAGCCGGCGCGCCGTGGGACCTCGCCGCTCGTGAAGAACTGCCCGGCCTCCCACTGCGCCAGCGAGACCGCCGACTCGAACATCGAGAGGTCGATGAGCTGGCCCGCGCCGTCCCGGTCGCGCGCACGGAGCGCGGCGAGCGTCGCGATCGTCGCGTAGAGGCCGGCGGTGAGGTCGGCCACCGAGACGCCGACCTTCACGGGAGGCCCGCCGGCCTCGCCGGTCACGCTCATGAGCCCGGAGAGGCCCTGCACGATGATGTCGAGCGCCGGCCGGTCGGCGTACGGACCGTCCTGCCCCCATCCGCTCACCGCGACGTAGATGAGCCGCGGATCGGCCGCGCGCAGGTCGGCGGGGTCGAGGCCGAGGTCGCGCATCGTCCCCGGCCGGAGGTTCTCGACGACGACGTCGGCCGTGCGGGCGAGCGCGCGGAAGATCCGCGCTCCCTCGGCGTCCTTGAGATCGAGCGCCACGCCGCGCTTGCCGCGGTTGAGCCGGACGAAGCTCCCGCTCTCACCGTGGTCGAAGGGCGCGAGCGAGCGCGTGAGGTCGCCGCCCGCGGGATTCTCCACCTTCACGACGTCGGCGCCGAGGTCGGCGAGCTGGAGCCCGCAGAACGGGCCCGCCATGTAGTTGCCGACCTCGATGACCCGGATGCCGTGGAGCGGCGGCGGAGGTCCCGCGAGCATCAGCAGGCGCCCCAGCGGCGCAGTCCGCTCGCGTCGCGTCGCCAGACCGCCGCCCGCGTCGCGGCCGACGCGACGAACCAGACCTCGCCCCCGCGGAGGAACACGCTCCGCACCGCACAGGAGGTGCCGAGGTCGATCCGCTCGGCGCGCTCGGTCTCGAGATCCATCCGGAGCACGGTCCCCGCGTCGCCGGCCGCCCAGGCCACGCTGCCGGCGAGCGCGACCGCGCGGAGCGTCGAGGCCGTCCTGCTGGCGAAGCGGGTCCAGCCGCCGCGCCAGCGGAGCAGCGCGCCGTCGTCACCCACCGCGACCGCGAGATCCGGACCGGCCGACACCGCGCGCAGCGTCAGCCCGAGTCCGGTCGACAGCGCCTGCCAGCCCCCCTCGTCGAGGCGGTACGCCGCGCCCTCGATCCCGACCGCCCACGCCGAAGCGGGGCCCGCGAACGACACGCCGAGGAGATCCTCCTCGATCCCGCGCGCGAACGGCTGCCAGCCGCCGTCCCGACGCAGCACGGTCCCCGCCGCGCCGACCGCGAGCGCGCCGCCGTCGGGAAGCGCCGCGATCGCCGCGAGGTCGGCGGGGCCGGTCGTGTCCACCCTGATGGTCCGCGCGACGTCGTCGGCGGTGAGCACGCGGCCCGCCGGACCGACCGCGACCGCCTCGGTGGCGGTGCACGCGACGGCGACGAGCGAGCGGAGGGTGGGGTCAACGAGCGACCAGCGCCCGTCGGCGAAGCGCGCCACGCCCCCGCCGTCGGCGACGACCCAGACCCCGGCGTCGGTCGCACAGCCAGCGCTGAGCGGCTGGGCGAACACGAGCGTCTCGGTGTCGGCGGAGGGCGACGGCGCGGCAAGCGGTACGGACGTCCCCGACGGCGACGGCGCGGCGGTCGCGAACGAGGTCGCCGACGGCGTCGGCGCCGGCCTCGCGCCGAGGCGCGACGCGCCGAGGCCGAGGAGGACGCCCACGAGCACGAGGAGCGCCGCGGCGACGGCCGCGGTCCGTACCTTCAGGCTCCGTCCCTAGCCCATCGCGTCGAGGCGCTTGATCCGCTCCGCGATCGGCGGGTGCGTATCGAAGAGGCCGTCGAACAGCGCGGGGCGGTCCTTGAGCGGATTCGCGATGTAGAGCGACGCGGTCGCCTTGTTGGCGACCTCCAGCGGCTCCTTGTCCGCGGCGATCTTCCGCAGGGCGCTCGCGAGTCCCGCCGGGTAGCGCGTGAGGAGCGCCCCCGAGGCGTCGGCGAGGTACTCGCGCTGGCGCGACACCGCGAGCTGGATGAGCGTGGCGATGACCGGCGTGAGGAGCGCGAGGACGAGCGCGAGGACGGCGATGAGGCCGCCGCCCTGGTCGCGGCCGCGGCGGCGCCCGCCGCCCCACCACATCGAGCGGAGCATCCAGTCGGCGAGGAGCGCGACCATCCCGACCAGGATCGTCACGAGCAGCATGACCCGGATGTCGCGGTTCCCGACGTGCGACAGCTCGTGCGCGAGGACGCCCTCGAGCTCGGGCCGGTCCAGCTTGTCGAGGAGCCCGCGGGTCACCGCGACCGAGGCGTGCCTCGGGTCGCGCCCGGTGGCGAAGGCGTTCGGCGCGCTGTCCTCGATGACGTACAGCGTCGGCGTCGGGATGCCCAGGCCCAGCGCGAGCGACTCGACGACGTTGCGGAGGACCCCCTCCTCGCCCCGGCCGATCGCGCGCGCGCCGCTCTGCGCGAGCACGATCCGGTCGCCGGCGAAGTACGAGAAGAAGGCCGACCCGCCCGAGAGGACGAGCGAGAACGGGAGGAGCGCGATCCCGCCACCGGGCGTCAGATACTCGCCGAAGACCCAGGCGACCGCGGCGACCACGGCCACGAAGAACGCGACGAGCACCACCGTGCGCACGCGGTTCGCGGCGATCGCGTCGTAGAGGTTGACGCGCGGCGCGAGCGGAGCGGCCACCTGCGCGGTCTAGAACTTCACCTGCGGATTCTGGCGCTCGGCGGCGTCGGCGAGCTCGAAGTAGACCTCGGGCGCGAAGCCGAAGGCCCCCGCGAGGAGGTTCGTCGGGAACGTCTGGAGCGTCGTGTCGTAGTCGCGGACGTTCCCGTTGTAGAAGCGGCGGGCGAAGGCGATCTTGTCCTCGGTCGCGGTGAGGTTCTCGGAGAGATCCTTGAACTCCTGCACCGCCTGGAGCTGCGGGTAGTTCTCGGCTACCGCGAAGAGCGAGCGCAGGGTGCCGCTGAGGGCGTTCTCGGCCTGTGCCCGCGCGGCCGGCGTGCCGGTCGCTCCCGCGGCGACGGCCGCGGCGCGCGCCTGGGTCACCGCCTCGAAGACCTTCGCCTCGTGCGTGGCGTAGCCCTTCACGGTCTCGATGAGGTTCGGGATGAGATCGTACCGGCGCTTGAGCTGGACGTCGATGTCCGCCCACGATTCCTTCACGCGCTGGCGCAGAGTGACGAGGCGGTTGTAGGTACCGATGACGAACAGCGCGATGACCGCCACGACGGCGAGCGCGATCACGAGCTCCATGACGACCTCCCCTGGCTACGACGAGTCTAGGCGCGGTGACCGCGGGGGTACAGACCCGGCACGGCGACCGGCAGCCGGCCCGTCGCGCGGCGCTCGCCGAAGAGGACCTCGGCCACCGCGCGCGGGACGCTCCCGACCGAGGTGTAGGCGCAGACGAAGGTGCGCACCCACGGCAACACGAGGAGATCGTACGGCGAGCGCGTCGCCACCACGACGAGCCGCGCGCCGCTCGACTCGCGGATCGCCTCGAGCAGCGCGACCTGCGCGGGATCGCTGCTCGCGTTCATCGTCGTGGCCACGACGACCGCCGCGGCCCGCGCCGCGTCGACGATCGCGCGCCGCTCCGCGTCGGACGGGGGGAACGTGACGCCGAGCTCGCGCGCGCCCGGCGCGAGCCGCGCGATCTCCTCGCCGAGCGACGAGGCGGACGCGATCGATCGCCCCGTCATCGTTGCGGTCGTCCGCGGCGCGCCGATCACGAGGAGACCCGAGCCGAGGCCGCGCGCGAGCGGCAGCGCTGCCTCGTCGTCGCGAACGATCGTGATGCTCCCGCGCGCGAGCGCGTTCGCTCGCGCGCGATGGGCGGGCGAGCCGACCTCGGATAGCCTCGCGCGGTCGGGCCTGACGTCCGCCACGCGGGCCTTCGCCGCGAGCGCACGGCCGGCGGCGGCGTCGAGGCGGGCCGCCGAGAGGCGCCCGGAGCGCACCGCGGCGACGAGCGCCGCGTGCGTCTCGCGCAGCAGGTCGGGATCGCGATGCGCGAGGACCAGGTCCGCGCCCGCGGCGACGGCGCGCACGGCGGCGTCGCCGACGCCCGTGAGGTCGGCGACCCCGTGCATCTCCATGGCGTCGGTGACGATCACGCCGGCGAAGCCAAGCTCGCCGCGGAGCAGGCCGCTGAGCGTCGCGTGCGAGAGCGTGCTGATGTCCAGAGGGTCGAGCGCCGGCACCGCGAGGTGCGCGCTCATGACCGTCGCGACGCCTGCGGCGATGGCTTCGCGGAAGGGCGGGAGCTCGACGCGGTCGAGGCGCGCGCGGCCATGGCGGATCGTCGGGAGGGTCAGGTGCGAATCGCGGTTCGTGTCGCCGTGGCCGGGGAAGTGCTTCGCGCACGCGAGAATGCCTTCACCCTGGAACCCCGCGACGGCCTCCTTCGCGAACGCGCCGACGGTCGCGGGATCGTCACCGTACGAACGGACCCCGATGACCGGATTGGCGGGATCGCTGTTCACGTCGACGACCGGCGCGAGCACCCAGTTGACGCCGACGGTCCGCAGCTCCGCGCCGAGGATCGCGGCGGCCTCGCGCGCGCTCGCCGGATCCCCCGTCGCGCCGAGGCCCATGTTCGGCGGCAGCTCGGTCGCCCGACCACGCAGCACGCGGACGTGGCCGCCCTCGTGGTCGGCGCAGACCAGGAGCGGGATCCCGGTCCGCGCGGCCGCGTGCGCCTGCGCGTCCTCGATCCAGGCCGCCATGCGATCGGGCTCGTCCGTCATCCCGGGGTGCACGATGTAGCCGCCGACGCCGATCTCGGCCGCGGCGTCGCGCCGATCGAACGCGTCCCCGATCGGGCGGGCCACCAGAAGCTGTGCGCACTTCTCCTCGAGCGAGAGCATCTCCATCCAGCGCGCCACGCGCTCCGCCCGTGCGACGGCCACATCGACCCCCGCGACTGGTCCGTTCATACCGCTTCGCTCGCTCCCGTCTCCCGGAGACAAGGCCGGCCGCTCACACCGACGCCGCCGCCTCGTGGACCGCGATCCGGAAGCGGTACATCGCCTCGTCGTTCGCCCGGCCGAAGTACACGCGGTTCGTGAGCAGGATCACCGTCAGATCCTGAGCGGGATCGATCCAGAGCGACGTACCGGTGAAGCCGGTGTGGCCGTAGCTGTCCGGGCCGAAGCGCTCGCCGGTCATCGGCCCCTTCGGCGCGCGGAGCGCCAGACCCAGCCCGCGACGGGCGTTGTCGCCGCGCGCGTGCTCGCGGCGCGCGAGGCCGGCGAGCTCGTTGCCGATGACCGCACCGTCGCGATAGATGCGCGCGAGCGCGGCGACGTCGGCGGCGGTCCCGAACAACCCGGCATGTCCCGCCACGCCGCCCATGGCGTGGGCGTTCTCGTCGTGCACCTCGCCGCGCAGGCGACGGCCGCGCAGCGCTTCGTCGCGCTCGGTCGCGGCGCACCGCTCGGCCCCGCGCGGACCGAAGCCGAGCGTCGCCGCCTCGACCGGCCCGGCCACGCGCTCGCGGACGAGCGCGTCGAGCGGGGCGCTCCCGACGCGCGCGAGGCCCGCGGTGAGCATGAGGTAGCCGAGATCGCTGTAGGTGAAGACGCCGCCGTCCTGCGCGAGCGGCTCCTGCGCCGCGAGCCAGACCGCCTCGTCGAGCGAGCGTGCCTCCCGCCAGAGCGGCTTCGACCAGGCCAGCCCGGCGGTGTGGCTGAGCACCTCGGCGAGCGTGACGCGGTCCTTCGCCCCGCCGCGGAAGTCCGGCACGAGCTCGCGGAGCGGCGTGTCGAGCCCGATCATCCGCTCGCGCACGAACGAGAGGAGCAGCGCGGACGTCGCGAGCTTCGTGAGCGAGGCGAGGTCGAAGAGCGAGTCCGCCGCGCAGGGCGCGTCCGCGCCGGCGCTCGGGTCGGGACAGAGCGACCCGGCCGCGTACGTCTCCACCGCGCCCGCGCGCTCGACGCGGAGCACGCAGGCCGTGCACACGGAGCCGATGGCGAGATCGATGGCGGCGCGGGCTTCCGGCAGGCTCAGGGCTTCTGCACCCCGCCGCCTCCACGACGCGCGCGCCCGACACGCTTCGCGGCGACGGGAGGCTCTTCCCCGGCCATCGGCCCACCGGCGCTCGTCGTGGCCGCCCCGGCAGCGTCGCGTGGGCGTCGCGCCGCCATCGCAAGGTGGGCGGTGGCCGCCTCCTCCGCGTCGCGCAGGCGTTTCGCCGCGATCGCAAGGTAGTCGCGGTCGATCTCGCAGCCGACGCACGGCAGGCCCAGGCGAAGGGCGGCGACCAGGGTCGAGCCGCTCCCGGCGAACGGATCGAAGAACGTCCCGCCCGGTCGAGCGAGCAGGACGAGCAGGTGCTCCATGAGCGAGATCGGCTTCACCGACGGATGGGTGTTGTAGGCGCCGCGCTCGCGCGTGGGCGATCGTCCGACGATGAAGAACCGGTCGTGCTCACCGAGGATCCCCGCGTCCTCGGCGGCGACGACGACGGACGACGGTGACCGCGTGTCCCGCCTGTTCTCCGGACTTCCGCGCTTCAGCGTCAACGCTCGGTTGTTGTCGGGCAGCGACTGGGCGGGCCAGGCGGGGATGCCGCCGCCCGCGACGCGCGCGTTCTGGACGTCGAGGGGCCGCGGCTCTCCCCGGGACGCGAGGATGACCGCCTCCCAGCCTCGCTTGAGCCCGCCGGCTCGACCGATCGCGTACGGCCTGATCCAGGCCAGCGTGTCCTGGATGCGCCAGCCCCCGGTCTCGAGCGCGAGAGCGGACCGGTGGAAGGTCCGCACTCCGGTGAAGCAGGCGAGCCAGCCTCCCTCTTCGGTGTGCTTGAGAAGCTCAGCCCAGAAGTCCGGATGCGGGAAGCCGTTGTCCCAGCGCTTCCCGTCCATCCCCACGATGCCGATCCCGTACGGGGGGTCGGTCACCGTCGCGGCGAATGGCGCGCCCGAGTACCTGCGCAGATGGTCATAAGAGTCACCCGCCACGAGCTCGATGCCGTCGAACCGGAGGCTCGTCTCCGTACCGGGGACCGGGGCCTTCCGGGAGGCGGCCATTCGCTTCCGCCGCTCAGCGCAGGAGGTCGCGCGCCGCCGTGACGATGTGCGTCGCGGAGATCCCCGCCGCGTCGAGGAGCTCGGCCGGCTTCCCCGAGCCCGGCATCGCGCGGACCGCGAGGTGGCGGAAGGTGAACGCGCCCGCGCCGCTCGCGGCGAGCGCCGCGAGGACCGCGTCGCCGAGGCCGCCCTCGGCCCAGTGGTCCTCGACGACGACGACCCGGCCGGTCGCGCGGACGGCCGCGGCGAGCGCCGCGGCGTCGATCGGCTTCACCGAGTAGGCGTCGATGAGCCGCACCGCGACGCCGGAAGCGGCGAGCTCGTCCGCGGCCTTGAGCGCCTCGTGGACGGTGATGCCAGCCGCGACGATCGTCACCCGATCCGCGTCCGTTCCGCCGCGGACGACCTTGCTGCCGCCGATCGGGAAGACCTCTCCGGCCGGGTAGACGAGCGCGGTCTTTTCGCGCGTCGTCCGGATGTAGGAGATCCCCGGAAGGTCGCGCATCGCGACGACGAGACGCGCGGCCTGATTCGCGTCGCACGGGTAGAGCACCGTGGAGCCCTGCACCGCGCGCATCATCGCGAGATCCTCGAGCGCCATCTGCGAGGGCCCGTCCTCGCCGATCGAGACGCCCGCGTGCGAGCCGGAGAGGTGGATCGTCGCGCGCGAGACCGCGGCCATCCGGATGAAGTCGTAGGCACGCGTGAGGAACGCGGCGAAGGTCGACGCGAAAGGCCGCAGACCGAGGACCTGCATGCCGACGGCCGCGGCGACGAGCTGCTGCTCGGCGATGTACATCTCGAAGAAACGCTCGGGTGCGGTCTTCTTGGCGTCCTCGGCGTGGGTGGAGTTCGAGACCTCGGCGTCGAGGACGACGACCGACGCGTCGGCGGCCGCGAGCGCGGCGAGCGCTTCGCCGTACGCCTTCCGCGTCGCGAGCGGCGCGCTGTAGGTCGGGAGCGGGACCGCGACCGCTGTCCACGCGGGTGCGGTCCATGGCTCGGGCTTCCGCACCGCGAACGTCCGCGAGACCGGGTCGCCGAGCTCGAGGAGCGCGCTCTTCGTCTGCGCCGGGTCGAGCGTCTTCCCGTGCCAGCCGAGCTGGTCGGCCAGGAACGACACACCCTTCCCCTTCTCGGTGCGCGCGACGATCGCGGTCGGTCTCTTCGCTGCGCGCGCCTTCGCGAGCGCCGCGTCGATCGCCGCGAGGTCGTGCCCTTCGACGACGAGCGCCTCCCAGCCGAACGCCTCGGCGCGCCTCGCGTAGGCCGCGGTGTCCCACTCGTCCATCGTCGGGCCGCGCTGGCCGAGCCGGTTCACGTCGAGGATCGCCGTGACGTTGGCGAGGCCGGAGTGCCCGGCGTGGTGGAAGGCCTCCCAGACCGAGCCCTCGGCGAGCTCGCTGTCGCCGGTGAGGACCCACACGTGCGCCGGGGAGCCGACGAGGCGGAGCCCGAGCGCGACCCCGACGCCGATCGGCAGACCCTGACCGAGCGAGCCGGTGGCGACGTCCACCCAGGGGATGAGCGGGGTCGGGTGGCCCTCGAGACGGCTGCCGAGCTTGCGGAACGTCATGAGCTCGGCGTCGTCCACCGCTCCGGCGGCGCGGTACATCGCGTAGAGGAGCGGCGAGGCGTGTCCTTTCGAGAAGATGAGGTGGTCGTTCGCGAGGGCCTTCGGCACGCCGAAGTCGTAGCGGAGGTGCCCGGCGAGGAGCACCGCGGCGAGGTCGGCGGCGGAGAGGGAGGAGGTCGGGTGCCCGGAGCCGGCCGCGCTCGAGCAGCGGATGCTGTCGGCGCGCAGCTGCGCCGCGAGGGTGCGATACGTGTCGGCGCGGTCGGCAGTGTTCATGGTCGAACGGTATCGCAGAATGGAGGGACGGAGGTGAGGTCCACATGCAGCTAGGCCTCTACGGGCTCGGGCGGATGGGCGGGAACATGGTCACGCGGCTCGCGGCCGGCGGACACCGGGTCGTGGCCGGGAACCGGAGCGACGGCCCCGTGAAGGATGCCGTCTCGCACGGCGCCGTGGCGGCGTCGTCGATCGCGGACCTGGTCGCCCGGCTCCCGGCACCGCGCGTGCTCTGGGCGATGGTCCCCTCGGGCGACGTGACGGAAGCCACGCTCGACGAGATGGCGCGGTACGCGTCGCCGGGCGACGTGCTCATCGACGGCGGCAACTCGAACTTCCGCGACTCCATGCGGCGCGCCGAGAAGTACGCCGCGAAGGGCTTCGACTTCCTCGACATCGGCGTCTCGGGCGGCATCTGGGGCCTCGAGGTCGGGTACTGCATGATGGTCGGCGGACCGGCGCGCGCGGTCGAGCTCGTCCGGCCGGCGCTCGACACGCTCGCGCCGCCGAACGGCTGGGCCCACTTCGGCAAGAGCGGCGCCGGCCACTTCGTGAAGATGGTCCACAACGGCATCGAGTACGGGATGATGCAGGCCTACGGCGAGGGCTTCGAGCTCCTCCACGCGAGCGACTTCGCCCTCGATCTGAAGCGGGTCTCCGAGGTCTGGATGCAGGGGAGCGTGGTCCGCTCCTGGCTCCTCGAGCTCGCGGTGCGGGCCTTCGAGCAGGAGGGCAGCGACCTCAAGGGCATCAAGGGCTGGGTCGCCGATTCCGGCGAGGGCCGCTGGACGATCCAGGAGGCGATCGCGCACGACGTGCCGATGACCGCCCTCGCGCACGCGCTCTTCGCGCGCTTCTCCTCGCGGCAGGACGACTCGTACGCGATGAAGGTCGCCGCGGCGCTCCGCAACCAGTTCGGCGGCCACGCCGTGAAGAAGGAGGAGTGATGGACGGAGCCGCCATCCCGGCCACCCTCGTCATCTTCGGCGGCTCGGGCGACCTCGCCCGGCGCAAGCTCGTGCCCGCGCTCTACAACCTCGCCAGGGCGCGCCTGCTCCCGGCGACGCTCGCGGTGGTGGGCGCCGCGCGCGCCGAGCTGACCGACGACGCGTTCCGCGCCGAGCTCCACGACGCGGTCGCCCGCTACTCGCGCACGCAGCCGCTCGACGAGGACGTCTGGCGCTCCTTCGCGGCGCACATGCACTGGGTGAGCACGCCCGGCGACGACGGGTACGCGGCCCTCGGCCGGACGCTCGACCGCCTCGACCTGGAGCTCGGGACGAAAGGGAACCGCCTCTTCTACCTCGCCACGCCGCCGGGCGCGTACGTCCCGATCGTCCGCGCCATCGGCCGGCACGCGCTCGCGCGCACGACCGAGGGCTGGTCCCGCATCGTCGTCGAGAAGCCGTTCGGCCGTGACCTCGCCAGCGCCCGCTCGCTCTCCGAGGCGCTCTCCGATGTCTTCCGCGAGGACGAGATCTTCCGCATCGACCACTACCTCGGCAAGGAGACGGTGCAGAACATCCTCGTGTTCCGCTTCGCGAACGGCATCTTCGAGCCGCTCTGGAACCGCCGGTACGTGGACCACGTGCAGATCACGGTGGCCGAGTCGCTCGGCGTGGAGGAGCGCGCCGGGTACTACGAGCAGGCCGGCGCGATCCGCGACGTCGTGCAGAACCACCTCCTCCAGCTCCTCGCGCTCGTCGCGATGGAGCCGCCCGCGTCGTTCGAGCCCGACGCGGTCCGCGACGAGAAGGTGAAGGTCCTCCGCGCGCTCCGGCCGATCCGCGCGGGCGAGGTCGCCGAGCGCACGGTCCGCGCGCAGTACGGCGCGGGGTACCTCGAGGGAGCCCGGGTGCGCGGCTACCGGCAGGACGACGGCGTATCTCCGACCTCGGAGACCGAGACGTACGTCGCGCTGAAGTGCTTCGTCGACAACTGGCGCTGGGAGGGCACCCCGTTCTACCTCCGCACCGGCAAGCGCCTGCCGAAGCGGACGACCGAGATCGCGATCCAGTATCGAGGTGCGCCGCACCAGATGTTCGGCCGCGAGGCGGCGGCCGGCCTCGAGCCGAACACCCTCGTCCTGCGGCTGCAGCCGGACGAGGGCATCTCGCTGAAGTTCGGAGCGAAGGTCCCGGTCCAGGGCGTCCGGATCCGCGCCGTGAACATGGATTTCATGTACGGCACCTCCTTCGCCGGGGCGCCGGACTCCTACGAGACGCTCGTCCTCGACGCGCTCCGCGGTGACGCGACGCTCTTCACCCGGCGCGACGAGGTCGACGAGCAGTGGGCGTTCGTCGATCCGATCGTGCGGGGCTGGGCCGCGGGGAACGCGACGCTGCCGCTGTACGACGCGGGGACCTGGGGACCCACCGAGGCCGACGTGCTCGTCGCGCGTGACGGCCGCGCCTGGCGGAAGCCGTGACGGGGCCGGGGTGCGCGACGGGGCCGGGGTGGCGGCGCAGCCCTTAGACCCGATCGGGCGCTACCGCCTCGAGCGGCGACTCGATCCCGGCGGCCTGCGCGAGGTCTGGCTCGCGAGGGGCGCGGACGGGCGGGGCGTCGCGCTGAAGGGCGGCGGGGGGGCGCGGG
>Ga0082335_1004010_pt1 | contig 23029 bp, 25 predicted proteins | sample Subgrocontami58m_FD_72375 | JGI IMG/M metagenome (GOLD analysis project Ga0082335, IMG submission 72375) | Subsurface groundwater microbial communities from S. Glens Falls, New York, USA - GMW37 contaminated, 5.8 m (SPADES assembly) (version 2) ...
GTCCTGCCTTCTATGACACAATGAGGGCCTATCACTGTGCCTTGCCCTATAGTAACACTCTCGTCAATAATTGAATAGGGACCTACCTCAACATCTTCAGCTAACTTCGTACCCTTATGAATTATCGCAGTAGGGTGGAGTTTCATATCTTTGCCACCATAATATCAGAATTTATCGCAGGGAATAACATGGCATTGGCAAATTCTTCCTGAAAATCAGATCTTCCTGACAGTTCAATGTGTTCCACTTTCTTTGCTATCTCTATAGATTCCTGTAGCGCATCCTTTGAACATAGTGCCATCTTTGAACCCACGAATGCAGCGTTACCTATAGACCGGACATTTTCCAGTCCAATAGATGGTATAAGGCCGAGCCTTAATGCACTCTCCTTCTTTATGTAATTGCCAAATGCCCCTGCCAAAAGTATCTCAGATATAGACTCATTTTTAATGCCTAATTCTTTCTTCAATATCTCTATCCCTGCCTGGATTGCACCCTTTGCCACCTGTATCTCTCTTGCATCCTTCTGGGTTATCGTTATATCCCTGTGGCCATCCCTGTATAGGGAAAAACTCATATCTTTCATCCGCCCGGTTTCATCTATGATATGTTCCTTTAACATCTCGCTTATCGCATCAACTACCCCGCTGCCGCATATGCCAAGGGGGGTTCCACCACCGATAATGCCTAACCGGACATTTCCATCAGTGATATGGACAGATTCTATAGCGCCGAGAGATGCCCTCATCCCATGCCTTATATGTATCCCTTCAAATGCAGGCCCTGCAGCAGTAGACGATGCCAGAAGTCGCTTCTTTGAGCCGAGCATTATCTCGCCATTCGTGCCGATATCTATTGCCAATCTTATATCATCGCTCTTGTGGAGTCGGCTTGCAAGTATAACCCCTACAGAATCAGAACCAACAAATGCCGATATATTTGGTAAAACCCGCATATTCGCATTTGGATGAACCCCTATCCCTAAATCATGTGCCTTTACTTTAACAAGTTCCTTCACCACAGGTATATACGGGGCAGAGGCTATGAACTGAGGCGGGATTTTTAATAAGAGGTGCTGCATTGTCGTATTACCCACTGCTGTCATAGAATATATCCTGGAACGGCTTATGCCTGCCTGTCCCGTAGCCTCTTCTATAATCGTATTTATCACCTCTATTACCTTGTTGTGTAATTTTGATAAACCATCTTTATTATTTATCGTAAGATTTATCCTGAATATTATGTCGTCGCCATATATTACCTGCTCATTCATCCTGGAAGAAACGGCAACTTCTCTGCCAGTCTTCAAATCAACTATGGCACCGACTACAGTTGTCGTCCCTATGTCAAAACACATACCGTAACATTCATTACTCGTATCTTGAGGTTCTATGCCTATAAGTTCTCCATCATCTAAAATCGCAGTTATCTTGAAATTTGAAGCTCTCATTATGTGTGGCAGTTCCTGAATCGCTTTGAGACTGGCATACATGGTCTGTCCTTGTGACCTGAATACCTTCTCTTTCAGGTTTTCAAAATCTGAAATCTGATTGTCAAGTGTTGGAGGGGTGAGTTCCAAATACACCTTCTCTACTGTAGGGTTTACCCTGAATTCTTTCTCTTCACCATACGCAAGTATCTTCTGTGCGTGAAGGCGCGTCTCAGAAGGTATACGGACTACCATGTCACAAGAAAGTTTCAACATGCAGCTGAGCCTGTAACCCTCTGCGAGCTCATCGCCAGACAAGAACTTCCTGTCTGATAAACTTATTTCGGCTGAGCCGCTTATCACCTGGACTAAACACTTGCCGCAGGTGCCTGTCCCGCCGCATGGGGTATCTATAACTATACCGGCAATCCCTGCAGCCTCTTTCACTGTTGTGCCACCAGGCACATGGAGCACTCTGCCATCAGGTTGAAATTTTATCTTATGTACCATTAGACTGCAATAGCTCCTTCAAGTTTCTTTGCAATCTTATCCTTGGGCATTACGCCCACAAACCTGTCAACTTCTTTTCCACCTTTGAACAATATCAATGTCGGAATATTCATAACGTGCCGGGTAGTAGCCGTCCTCGTATTCTCATCCACATCCAATTTTCCAACCTTGAGCCTGCCTGAATAATCGCGTGCCAGTTCCTCAACTATAGGTGCTATCATCTTGCACGGACCGCACCAGCCTGCCCAGAAATCCACAAGCACAGGTATATCTGACTTTATAACCTCATCCTCAAAATTCCCATCCGTAATTTGCACAACCCCTTCAGCCATTTATTGCCTCCTCATCTCTATACCTGGATAATAAAACTTTAGTATATCTTCTGCCTTGTATCCTGCCTTTGCCATATAATATGCACCCCACTGGCATAACCCTACACCGTGGCCCCATCCAAACCCTTCAAAATATGCATATCCCTTTTCTGTCCATACCTTAAAATTTGTGCTGCGGATAGTGTCAGGCCCTATTATAAGGCGAAAGTCCTTGGCAGGGATGGACAGGTTACCAAGGGTGTGATTTATCTTTAAAGCCTTTATACGTCCAGAATCGGTCCTACCCATCGGTATTATTGCCTTAATCCCTCCGGCATTTCTGCCATTCCTCGCCAACAATTCCTCTATCTTATGTAAAGGGACCTTTCTAATCCACTGGTAAGAAGGAGAGTCTTTACACCAGTCACACTTGACCATAGGAATAGGATATCTAAAATCCATCTGCCACAATTGATTGGCATCCTCTGTCCCCCCACCGCATGCGCCATGAAAGAAGGCTATGAGGGGTTTACCATCGTCCACCATAATCTCACCTTCTGTCTCTTTTACTGCCATGGAAGAGTTATAAGATTCTACCTTCTCACCCTTATACACTTGAGAATAGACAGTGCCCTTCAGGTCATAGTCTTTATCTATATTCTTAGAAAGGTGATATGCCAAATATGACCTTGAGGCTATAGCCTGAGCCTTGAGCGCCTCCCGTGGCCAGTTAGCACCTATCTCAGAAGCCACTACACTCTTCAGATATTCTTCACTATCTAAGTGGTTGATTACAAGGAGTTTTTTGTTACTCTCCCTGATGATTTCTACATAGCCCTTGAGCCGCATATTGCCGATATATATAGAAGATTCCCACTCTGGTTTGATTCTTATGCCAAATATCTTAAAATCGGAATTGCCTATCTTTACACCTGCCATTGTCGGATAGGCCTCTGTGCGTCTGATATATTTGCCCTCACTTAATAATTCTTCAGTATACGGTGCTGTAATCCTGTAAGGGCCATTTATCCTGATATTTATCTTTTTCGCATTTTCAATCACAGCCACTCTGACGTCTTGAGAAAATGCAAGATCATTTATTAATAAGAAATTTATAAATACAATAAATATCTTCCCAAAATAATTTAATAGTATAGGAATTTCCTTTTTGAGATTCTTCAGTCGCCTTGCTCCTTCAGAATGACATTATTGTCATTCTGAGCGAAGCGAAGAATCTAATTTATTTAAACATCTCTTTCTGTAATTCCTTTTTTGGGGGCACTTTTTTAAAATGCTCGTATGCCACTCTTGTAGCCTCTCTACCCCGTGACGTCCGTTTTAAAAACCCAATCTTTAAAAGAAATGGCTCTACAACATCAGCTATAGTATCAGTTTCCTCATTTAAGGATGCTGCCAATGACTCAATTCCTACAGGCCCGCCATCATAAAATTCCATTATGGCATTCATCACCTTCCTGTCTAAGATATCTAATCCCATCTCATCCACACCTTGCATATTTAATGCGTCGCTCGCTACGGCAGAGGTAATCCTTCCGTCAGACTTAACCTCGGCGTAGTCCCTTACCCTCCTGAGTAATCTGTTAGCCACGCGCGGCGTTCCCCTGGAGCGGCGAGATATTTCCCATGCCCCTTTTTCTTCTATTACAATGTCCAATATCTTTGCAGAACGCTCTACTACACAAATAATCTCTTCTGTAGAATAATAGTCTAAATAATAAAACATCCCGAACCTTCCTCTCAATGGAGCAGTCAGAAGCCCTGCACGTGTAGTGGCACCTACAAGCGTAAATGGCTTTAGGTTAAACTTTATAGTCTTTGCAAAAGGCCCTTTATCTATCACAAAATCTATGTGAAAACTCTCCATGGCAGGATATAGGAATTCCTCTACCACCTTGGATAATCTGTGGATTTCATCTATAAATAGTATATCCCCCTCACCAAGGTTGGTAAGGATTCCTATCAGGTCACCAGCCCTTTCTATCGCAGGTCCAGAGGTAGTAGTTACCTTTGTCCCCATCTCACGGGCGATAATATGTGCCAGGGTAGTCTTACCCAAACCAGGGGGACCTGCCAGAAGGATATGCTCTAAGGGTTCTTTACGTTTTTTTGTCGCAGTAATCGCTATGGAGAGGTTCTCTTTCAGGCTCGTCTGGCCTATAAAATCCCTTATCGTATCAGGCCTGAGAGAGAGGTTTAATATAATATCCTCTTCAGTCTCATCTGCCTCTATTAGTCTCTCTCTTCCATCTTTAGATTTGCATGCTTCGCGAAGTTTTAAAGGGTCATCCATTCTTTCTCTTCTGCCTGTAAATCTCATTCAGGACGTCTTCAATAGTTTCAGGGTGAGAATTTTCATTTACAGCCTTATTAACCATCTCTTCTGCTTCATGCCTGGTATATTCAAGTTGTAATAAAACCTCTATAGCCTCTTTTTTAATATCTTTTACTGCATCTTTAACTTCTGTTCTCTCACTCTGTTTTCTTGGCTTTTCCTGCAGCAGTCCGAATTTACCCACCTTACCCTGCAATTTCGCAATAATATCTTTTGCCCTCTGCTGACCTATCCCAGGGAGTGACTTCAAAAGGGTATAGTCGCTTGAGTCAATCGCTCTGGCAATAGTTGGTATTGGCAGAGTCAATGCCCTGACAGCAGCCTTAGGACCTATGCCTGAAACTGTTATAAACTTTTCAAAGAACTCTCTCTCTGTTTCGTTAGAGAAACCAATCAGGACCGGAATACTCCTTGAAGGTTCAATATGGTGGTAATGAAAGATAACGAATTCCACTTCATGGTCATCACCTATCTTATCTTCCATATGTCCCAAAACAGCCTTGGGAACAAGGATTTCGTAACAGAAGTTATTTACTTCAATGACGACCTTATTCTCTCCCTTTTCTCTCAGTTTACCACGGACTTTTGAAATCATACTTCACTACACTTATAAAAGGCGTGTGCAATCGCTAGTGCCAGTGCATCTGTAAGGTCTAAAGATGCAGGAGATTTTTTTATCTTAAGGAAATGCTGAACCATCCGCTGTGTCTGCTCTTTACTCGCCCTGCCATTACCAACCACAGACTTCTTGACTTGTGTGGCAGAATATCCTATAACTGGCACTTTCCTCTCAGAGGCTGCCAGGCATATTACACCCCTGACGTGTCCCATCAATATAGCGGTCATTGGATGTTTGTAATGTGAATATAGTTCCTCAAGGACTATAATTCCTGGCTTATAGTCCTTTAATATCCCGATTATTCCCCCATAAACCTTTTTGAGCCTTATAGGAAGTGGAATGTTAGATGGATTCTTTATAACGCCTGCTTCTATTAAGATTAAATCCATTCCTTGTGAATCTATAACACCATAACCTGTAACACCAAGTCCCGGGTCTATACCCAAGATACGCATAAGAAAATTCCTCACTTACTCAAGCCTCAGCAAGGACTTCGTCAGGTATATCAAAGTTTGCATACACATTCTGGACATCATCAAGTTCTTCTAATGCCTCAACCAATCCGAGTACCTGCTTCGCCAGACCCTTATCTATTTTTACAGTAGTTTGAGGGAGCATTGTAATCTCAGCGGCCTGATAAGGTATATTATTCTCCTGGAGTTTTGCCTTTATCTTCTCAAAATCCTTTGGGTCTGTAATAACCTCATAGGTATCCCCCTCTGTTTTTAAATCCTCTGCGCCACTTTCAAGGACTATAGACATCAGTCTATCCTCATCCATTACCTTCTTATCTACAAGTATAAAACCTTTTTTGTGAAAGAGCCAGTTTACAGAACCTGTCCCTGCAAGATTTCCTCCTCTCTTAGAAAACATATTCCTTATCTCTGCAGATGTCCTGTTCTTATTGTCTGTGGTAACATCAACCATTACAGCCACACCGCCAGGGGCGTATCCTTCGTATACCACCTCTTCATAAACAACACCGGGCAGTTCACCTGTCCCCCTCTTTATTGCCCGCTCTATATTATCATGCGGCATATTCGACTCTTTTGCCTTGAGCAATACAGACCTTAAAGTGGGATTAGCATCGGGGTTACCACCACCGTGCTTGGCAGCAACCGTAATATCTTTGGTTAATCTGGAAAAGAGTTTACCTCTCTTTGCATCTATCAAAGCCTTCTTATTCTTTATCCCTGCCCATTTAGAATGTCCTGACATATCCTCACCCCCTTCTAATCTTAATTATTCAAATTATACATCATGGATAAAGATTTGTAAAGAAAATTTACTTATATATTTATCCCCTCTTCTCCACAATCTCCTGCTCCTGCCTTAACTTCACGATGGAATGAGGGGGGCAATATCCTCTCCATGAAACGTTTGTATAGAGTCTGCTACATTTCCCTATAAGGGAGCCTGGATTTAGCACGGAGTTGCATCCCACCTCAACCTCATCTCCTATAATTGCTCCAAATTTCACAAGCCCGGTTTCATATTTCTTGCCTTCTATATTGATATCTATAGGTTCCTGGAGCAATTTTATATTGGATATCTTCACGCCTGCGCCTAAATGCGACCTCCAGCCGAGTATGCTGTCACCCACGTATGCAAAATGTGGGACATTTGCTTCATTAAACAATACAACATTCTTAAATTCACAGCAATGGCCAAGTGTAACCCCACTGCCTGCAATTACGTTCTCACGGACATAAGCCCCATGGCGTATAATGGAGTTCTCACCGATAATAGCAGGGCCCTTTACAAAAGCGCCCGGCTCTACAACGGTGCCTTTTCCGATATAGACATCGCCTGAGACAATCGCTCCATCCATTACCTTGCCATATATACCTGGCTTAAGGCGTTTTTGGACGTAGCCTTCTAAATGTTTCAGGACATCCCATACGTATTCAGCATTTTCAAATAGGTCCCTGAATTGAGTCTTAGTCAAATCAAAAAAATCCATAGGCTTCAACATTTTACGTTCCAATCCTTATATTTGACAATATCCCTTTTAACGTAGCGATGGCAGAAAGAATAGCCAGATAACTCGTCTTTGGATTATCTGGTGAAGGAATATTCTCTGTCCTCGTGATTAATTTACCGAATTCACCCTCTGCCTCTATCTCATGGATGTTTAGTTTATAATCAGGAGAAGTAATAATTCTAACCCTCGTTTTATCCACGCCTATACCGGCAAGGCTCAATATAACCGATACATTTATATTCTGTGGAAATCCTTCTATCGCTTCTCTTGCACTCCCTTCAAATATAATCTTTTCACCCTTTATGCCAAATAGGTCAATCTTATTCTTCACGATGAATGGCGCACCATTTAAAGAGAGTGGGGGTTTTCTTGTAGTGAGCACTACTTTCTTTATACCGCCTATAAATGCCGACTTTATCCCATCTAATCCGCATATGGCTCCACTCGGGACATAGATGTGGCAGGATTTTGCTTTAGCCTCCTCAAAAAGCCCGACAGAGTCAATTAGACCTCCTGCGCTCATGACCATTATATCTTTACCCTTAGATATAACAATTCTGGCTATCTTTGCACAAACTTCTTTAGAGGCAGACTCAATTATTAAATCGGCTGAATCAATAAGTTCTTCCTGGGATAATATATGAGGAGGGGGATTAATGGAATTGGCGAGGATTTCTGATTTATTCCTGTCTATGTCATTGATACCTATAAGGCAAGAGGCTCCTGAGAAATCTTCTACAATTGCCCTGGCAAGTTTAGAGCCGATTGTTCCACAGCCTATAATGCCTATTTTGAGCATACATTAGTACCCGGCTACTGCAGCCCACTTCTTATCACCTGAAACATCTAACATCCTGTCCAATGACATTTTGGCACGCACCCTCACCTCTTCAGGAACCTGAATGACATGGGTCATAGTCTCAAGTGAATGTGCTACCCAGCCTAAAGTGGTCAGCTTCATCGTTGGGCAGACTAATTTTTCAGTAGGTAGATAGAATGACTTGTCAGGATTTTCTTTCCTGAGCCTGTATAGCATACCAGACTCTGTGCCGATGATAAATTTCTTTGCTGAGGATGATTGGACATACTTGAACATCCCGCCTGTAGAACATATATGGTCTGCGCGGCTGAGCACCTCAGGATTACATTCAGGATGTGCAACGAATTCCGCATCAGTATGGTCACTCTTTGACTGCATAACGTCCATCTCTGTGAGCCTTATATGTGTTGGGCAGAAACCGTTCCATGGTATTATCTTCTTCTCAGGAACCCTTGACTGAACGTACTTTGCAAGGTTCTTGTCCGGGACAAAGATGACCCTCTTATGCGGTATAGAGCGAACAACCTCTATGGCATTGCTTGAAGTACAGCATATGTCACTCTCGGCCTTTATCTCTGCTGATGTATTCACATAGCACACGACTGCAGCGTCTGGATACTCTGCCTTCTTTGCCTTCAGTTTCTCAACGGTTATCATATTCGCCATCGGGCACCATGCCTCTTTCACTGGTAGGAGTACTATCTTGTCAGGATTGAGTAGAGATGCACTCTCTGCCATAAAATCTACACCGCAGAACACTATAACATCTGCATCTGTGCCGACGACAGCCTGGCTCAATGCCAATGAATCGCCACTTACGTCTGCTATATCCTGCACCTCATCCCTCTGATAGTTATGGACTATGATTATCGCATTCCTTTTTTCCTTTAGTTCCAATACCTTCTGTTTCAGGTCTTCTTTATATTTCTTATCACTCTTCTCAAATCCTGTCATATCACCTCACCCTTTTTATCTTATTCTTCTCATCCAAAAATACAATTTTCGGCTTAAGAGACTTAGCATCATTGGTTTCCATAAGGCAATAAGAGATTATAATCACAGTATCTCCAATCTCAGCCCAGCGTGCAGCAGCCCCATTCATACATATCGTACCTGAGCCGTGTTTGCCTTCCATAACATAAGTCTCTAACCTTGAGCCATTGTTCAGATTGACAATCTGCACCTTTTCGTTTGGCAGTATATCTGTAGCAGCAAGTATTTTCCTGTCTATAGTGACACTCCCCATATATTTCAGGTTCGCATCAGTAACTGTTGCATGGTGTATCTTTGATTTGCACATTATCCTTAGCATGGAATTTCCTTTTTGAGATTCTTCGGCTACGCCTCAGAATGACAAAAAAGGATGTCACTCTGAGCGTAGCGAAGAGTCTAATTTACAATATCACCAGGTTATCCCTGTGAATCACTTCATCGTAATACTTATATCCGAGTATACCTTCTATCTGGCGTGTCTTGGCACCCTTAATCCTCTTGAGTTCTGAAGAGGAATAGTTTATAAGTCCCCTCGCAAATTCTGTCCCGGATTCTTCTATAGTTACCATATCCCCCTGTTCAAAACTCCCTTCTAAATCCATTATGCCAGATGAGAGGAGACTTCTACCTCTATGGATTAATGCGTCCATGGCACCAGTATCAACTATAATCTTACCCCTGGATTTAGATGTATAGGCAATCCAGTGCTTCTTAGCAACCAACTTATCCGGGCTTGATAAAAAAAGCGTCCCGATATCCTCACCCTTGACTATTCTCAGGATTATATCCTTCTCCCTGCCATTCGCAATTACAAGAGAAATACCTGCATGGGTGGCTATTTTGGCAGCCTCTATCTTTGTAGCCATTCCTCCCACACTTACATTAGCGGCACCCCGCATGGCTGTCCCATCTGCCATCTTTTCTATTTCAGGTGTAATCTTTTTAACCAAACTTACCAGATTTGCCTTCTCACCCTGCGCAGGATTTTTCGTATAAAGGCCGTCAATATCTGACAATATTATCAATAAATCAGCCCCTATCAAGTTAGCTACTAAGCTGGACAGCGTATCATTGTCACCAAATTTTATCTCATCTACTGCAACAGTATCATTCTCATTAACTATAGGGACTACGCCATGGCCAAGGAGCGTCATCAATGTATTTCTTGCATTTAGATACCTTACCCTGTCCCTTAAATCCTCCCGAGTCAGGAGTATCTGTGCGGTAAGTAGTCCTCTCTTCTTAAAGGATTCGTCATAAAGCCTCATCAATCTGCTTTGCCCTATGGCTGCAACAGCCTGCTGGTCTGGTAGTGACCTTGGACGGCTCTCAATCCCTAAAAGTCCCATCCCGGCTCCGATGGCACCTGATGTAACTAAGACTACTTTCTTATTGTCTTTCAGTGCATAAGATATCTGTTCTGCTATATTGTTAATTGCGGATACAGACAACTGGTTCCCATCTTCCGTGAGTATGCTCGTCCCCACCTTAACGACTAACTTTTTGACTTTTGAAAAGAGCTGGGTTCTCATGAAGTTCTTTTACTCTACTATACTTTTAACAGTCTTCAGTTTATTGGCTATGTCCTTTATCAGTATGTCTATCCCTTCCCCTGTAATACAGGATACAGGATAGACCTTTTGTCTTATTTTCGCCTTGAAATCCTTTAGATTCTCCTCTGCTTGAGCCAGGTCCATCTTATTGGCTACGACTATCTGGGGTTTCTCGTCTAATCGAGTTGAGTATAGCCTTAATTCCTTATTGAGTGATTTATAATCCTCAACCGGATTCCTCCCATCTACTCCAGCCATGTCTATTATATGTAATAATATATGAGTGCGTTCAGTATGGCGCAAGAACTTGTGGCCTAAACCTTTACCGAGGTGAGCGCCTTCTATTAATCCTGGTATATCCGCAGCAACGAAATGCCCTTCCTTATCCTCTATATTCACAATACCTAATACAGGCCCAAGTGTAGTAAAAGGAAAACTTGCAATCTTAGGATGTGCATTAGAGATACAGGAGATGAGCGAGGATTTACCTGCGTTTGGGTAACCGATAATGCCTACATCAGCGATTAATTTTAATTCTAAATATATGTTCCTTTCTTCCCCGAGCTCACCCTCAGTGACTGTGCGAGAGCCAGTATTACCGCTGCCCCCCCCGCCACCTTGAACAATGATTACCTCATCGTTGGCTCCAGCCAGGTCACGCAGGACATACATTATATTGACATCTTTCACTATAGTTCCCTGTGGCACCTTTATTATACAATCCTTGCCGCGTCTTCCATTTTTGTTCTTACCGCTGCCGTGTCTGCCGGATTCTGCCCTGAAATGTCTCCTGTACTGAAAATCCATCAATGTGTGGACATGCCTGTCCACCTTTATTACAATATCTCCTCCATCACCCCCGTTTCCACCGTCTGGCTTGGGAAACCTCGTAAGTTTATCCTGATAAAAACTCTTAACCCCGTTTCCGCCATTACCTGCCTTAACATTTATCCTTGCTGTGTCTATGAACATTATGTTACAACGCTGATTCTCCTGCCATTGCCGAATTCCACCTTCCCAGCTGCTAAGGCAAATATTGTATTATCCCTGCCTAACCCTACATTTAGCCCAGGTTTGAAAATAGTCCCTTTCTGCCTTACTATTATGCTTCCTGATTTTACAAGTTGGCCTCCAAAACATTTAACGCCTAAACGCTTGGACTTGCTATCCCTGCCATTCCTTGTACTACCCATTCCCTTTTTATGTGCCATTTAAATCCCCTCCTGGAAAGTGAACAGTTAACAGTAAACTGTTCACTGTAAACTGAACTATGCATTGATTTCCTTTACGAGCAATTTAGTCAATTTCTGCCTGTGTCCCCTCTTTGTTTTGGAATTCTTTCTCCTGCGATATTTAAAGGCTATCTTCTTTTTATCCTTTATGTGAGAAACTACCTCACAGGTAACACTGACACCATTTAAAAATGGCCTGCCAACATCAACTTTCTCATCACGAGATAACAATAACACCTTATCCAGCGTTATTGCATCGCCTTTGTTGGCATTGATCTTTTCCGCATCAAATGTATTCCCCTGTGCCACCTTATACTGTTTGCCGCCTGCCTCTACTACTGCATACATATAAACTTACTCCTTTCATTAAATTATACCTGATTACACAGATTTAATTACCGATTACACAGATTAAAGCATTGTCTGTTTTTCATCTGTGTAATCTGCCTTTATAATCGGTGTAATCATATAAAAGAAATTTCTTTTTATATTTAATTAAGTATATCACGTTACAGGATGTTTGTCAATTATCTTTATATCCTCAATGTGGCAGTTGATGTCCGGGCGGACCATGAGCTTTGCTCCAAAGGCATTCTCAAGACTCCTTAAGTAATCCCTGTCCTCATTCAATATGCGGGATGCGATATTAGGATGGACAGATACCTCAACTACCTTTTTCCCTGTCTCTTTGAGGTGTTTCTTAACCGTCCTTAAGGCGAGTATAGACATGGTCATCTCAGACTTAACTGTACCCCTCCCTTCGCAATACCAGCAGTCTTTATAAGAGACGCTCTCTAAACTCTGCCTCATCCTCTGCCTCGTCATCTCTACTGTTCCAAAATTAGAGAATGGCAAAAGATTCGTCTTTGCCTTATCAGATTTCAATGCCTCTTCAAGGATATTGAATACCTTCATCCTGTTAGCATGAGATTCCATATCTATAAAATCCATGACGATAATCCCTCCGAGGTCTCTCAGTTTCAACTGCCGAATTATCTCTTTTGCAGCCTCTAAATTGGTATGCAGGACAGTCTCCTCTAAACTTCTCCTTCCAACAAATTTCCCGGTATTAACATCAATGGCTATCAAACTCTCTGTAGGTTCTATGACTATATGCCCGCCGCTCTTTAATATGATCTTTTTTTCATATATCTTCTCTATGTCTTTCTCTATATTATACTTCTCAAAAAGTGCGCCATGCCCATGGTATAATTCTATCCTGTTCCTAAGATGCGGTGCCAGAGAGCTTATAAAACGCATCACCTCATCCCACTTATCCTTTGAATCTATAATCAGTTTGTGGACATCTTCTGTAAAATAATCCCGAACTATCCTCAATACAAGGTCGTACTCCTCATGGAGTAGAGAAGGGGCAGTCATTTTCCCATGGTCTATATTTATCTTCCTCCAGATCCTCAAGAGGTATCTAATATCCCTTATCATCTCCCGCTTGCCATGTCCTGTCACTGCAGTCCTCAGGATCATACCCATGCCTTTAGGAAGATTTACGGTTTTTACGATACCTTTTAATCTCTCCCTCTCTTTTGCATCTTCTATCCGTTTGGAGACACCGAACTTCCCTTCAGTTGGCATAAGGACAAGGTATCTGCCGGGGAGTGTAACCTGAGTCGTAAGTCTTGCCCCCTTTGTCCCTATAGGCTCTTTTATTACCTGAACTATCACCTCTGTACCCTTCTTTAGCATATTCTGGATTAGAGATTCACCCTCTCTCCTGTGAGTTTGTTTTTCTGAAATTATCTCATCATAGTCAATAACAGGTTCAACTATATCACTCACATACAAAAACCCATGTTTCTCCAGCCCAATGTTGACAAATGCAGCCTGTATACCAGGCACTATAGATTCTACTCTTCCCTTATAGATATTTCCTACAATCCTCTGGTGGCCTGTCCTTTCAATGTAAAATTCGTCCATGACCCCGTCTTCCAATATCGCCACACGTTTTTCCAATTCTTCAATATTTATCAATATCTCCCTTGTCATAATTACTCCTGTCTTATTGTATGTTGCCCTTAGTAACTTCCTTTATCTGAATCCCTTCCGGCAGATTAGATTGTAAAATATCCTTAAATTGAGCAGTGTCCATCTCTTGTTCTAATACAAAACGTGCATTTTCGGATTCACTCTCCACACCCAATTTAATTGCCCGCTCAAAATATATTAAAGGGTGGGGATTAAACCCTTTTGAGAACGCTATCGGAATCCCTGAACGGCGTATAGCCCTCTGGAAAAGCCTGAGGAGGTCAAGGTGTGAGATATACTTCATTAGCCCTGATTTTGCGAATTTAATAAAAAGGGTCTGCAATCACTCACCTAAATAGGCCTTCTTAACCATCTCATTGTTCAGGATTTCTTTTGCCATTCCAGAGAGGACGAGCCTGCCTGTCTCAAGTATGTAGCCTCTCTCAGCTATCTTAAGTGCCATATGTGCATTCTGCTCAACCAATAGTATTGTAGCGCCACGTTCCTTGAGGGCTATGAGACAATTGAATATGGTTTCAACGAGCATAGGGGCAAGTCCTAATGAAGGTTCATCCAAAAGTAATAATTTAGGCCTTGCCATCAATGCCCTGCCAATCGCAAGCATCTGCTGTTCACCGCCACTCAAAGTTCCTGCAATCTGCCTTGCCCTTTCCTTAAGGGCAGGGAATAGAGAAAAGACCTCCTCTTTATCCCTGTTAATCTCTTTCCTATCGGTCCTGATAAACCCTCCCATATCTAAATTTTCTGTAACATCAAGTTTAGGAAATACCCGTCTCCCTTCAGGTACCTGGGATATGCCCTTCCTCACTATAATGTGCGGGGCAAGCCTGCTTATATCTTCTCCCAGAAATTCTATCGTGCCTCTGGAAGGTTTGATTATACCTGAGATTGCCATCAGGGTCGTGCTCTTACCTGCCCCATTTGCACCAAGCAGGGTTACAATCTCTCCCTCCTTAACCTCTAAGGATATTCCTTTCAGACATTCTATATTTCCATAATGCGTGTGAATATCTTTCAACTTCAGCATAAGTCCATCCCAAGAGTTTACTGTTTACTGTTCACTGTTAGCTGTAAACTTTTTCTCCCAAGATACGCCTCTATAACCTTCTCGTTATTCTGAACTTCATCCGGGGTACCCTCGGCTATCTTCACGCCATAATCAAGGACTATGACCTTTTCCGAAACAGGCATCACTACCTTCATATCATGTTCAATCAGCAGGATTGTAATATTCCTCTTTCTTATCTTCATCAATAGATGCAAAAACTCTTTCTTCTCACTCGGGTTCATACCTGCTGCAGGCTCATCTAATAACAGGAGTTGAGGTTCTGTAGCGAGTGCCCTTGCCACCTCAAGTTTCCTCTGAATCCCATAAGCGAGATTCATTGCGAGTTCATTCGCTTCATTATAGATACCTGCAAATTTAAGTAGTTCTAATGCATGTTCCATTATCCTATGCTCTTCTTCTCTCACCCATCTTGACCTCATGATAGCACCCCAGAGCCCGGCCTTTGTCCTTGAATGTGCGCCAACCATCACATTTTCAAGACTGGTCATATTAGCAAATAACCTTATATTCTGGAATGTTCTTGCAATACCTCGGACAGTAATTTCATTTGGCTTGAGGTCATTAATCTTTTCCCTGTAATCTCCGAATAGGATAGAGCCCCTGTCAGACCTATATATTCCAGTAATACAGTTAAATAGCGTAGTCTTACCAGCGCCATTTGGCCCTATAATTCCAACGATTTCCCCCCTTTCTATTGATAAAGTTATATCTTCTATTGCCTTCACGCCTCCAAAATGTTTACTTAAATTAGATATTTCTAAGATTGCCATATATATGCCCTGGGGACTGTCCCCTTATAAAAAGTAGCCTGTCCCCTTTTTACTCACCCAATATCTTGCGGTCCTCATCTAAATATATACCTTTAAGGTTCATCTTCAAACCCTCGGGGTTGGTAGCCCTGGCAAGTGCATCTTCAAGGGTTATCAATTTATTATTTATGAGTTTGACTAAAGACATATTGAATGTCTGCATCCCGTCCTCTGTGCCACTCTGCATAGCTGCTACGAGCTTGCCTAACCTGTTTTCCCTTATCAATTTTGCCACTGCAGGTGTAACGAACAATACTTCAACCGCAGGTATTAATCCATCTCTTGATGTTCTGGGTATTAACCTCTGGCAGATGACAGCCTTCAGGTTAAATGCCAATTGCATCCTTATCTGTTGATGTTGTGTCTGGGGGAAGAAGTCTAAGATTCTATCTATCACCTGGGTGGCATCAGTGGAATGGAGTGTGCTGAACACAAGGTGGCCTGTCTCTGAGGCAGACATAGCAGCTAAGAAGGTCTCTTCATCCCGCATCTCACCTATCAATATAATGTCAGGGTCCTGGCGTATAACGTGTCTTAATGCTACCTTGAAAGACTCTGTATCTAATCCCACCTCCCGCTGATTAATGATTGACAACTTATCCTTGTGTAAATACTCTATCGGGTCTTCTATAGTCATGATGTGGCGCCTCTTATTGGAATTTATATAATCAATCATAGCAGCCAGTGTAGTGGATTTCCCACTAGAACTCGTCCCTGTAACAAGGACTATCCCCCTTTCAGATAAGGCTATCTTATTAAGCACAGGTGGGAGCCCTAATTCCTCAAATGAGGGGATGTCTTCCCTTATCCTTCTCATAACTATACCAATTTCACCCCTCTGCCTGAATATATTGGTGCGGAACCTTCCTCCCTCAGGCATACAATAGGCAAAGTCTATCTCTCTTTTCTTCTCAAATTGTTCCTTCTGATGCTCGTTCATCAATAGCTCCGCCATCTTCTTTAGTTCTTCCCCGGAAAGATTAGGGAGGTCCTGTGGAATGAGTTCTCTCTTAATCCTCAAAGCCGGTGGGCGGCCTACTTTGAGATGAAGGTCTGAAGCATCTTTTCCCACCATTATCTTAAGTAATCCTTTGATGTCCATCTAAGCCTCATCTAATCTCTCGTATAATATCAAACCAATTCTTCACACAGACCCTTGTAGCCTCTTCCCCTTGCTCAGAGAAGGCATTACCTGCCGGCCTGTTTAATAATTCTGTAGAAAGCCCCTTCTTCATCCTCCAATGTGTCTCAAGTGATATGCAGCCATCGTAGCCATCATCAAGCAATCTCTTAAAATGTCCCTTATAATCTATAACCCCTTTACCTACAGCCACACATTCTACCTCTCCATTCTCGTTCTTCTTTGCATCTTTCAAGTGCATGTGGACCATCTGGTCCTTTATGGCATCATAACCTTCAGGGAATGGATTATACCCGCCATTGGCAAATACCTCATTGCATGGGTCCCATATAGCCTTGACGTTTTTTGAATTGAGTCTCCCCAAAAGTGTTTTTACCTCATTCCCGGTTCCTAAAAAACAACTATGTTCATTCTCAATCCCGAGGATTATCCCTTCTAATCCAACTACCTTTACAGGCTGAATGAACCTGTCCACCATCTTTTCCCAGTACCTATCTAAGCCTTCCTTTTTCCAGAATGTAAATCCTCTTATAATCCTTGTCCCTAACTCATCTGCAAGTCTTATACACCTTTCCAGGATTTTGAGGTGTTGTTTATATTCATCATCACTATCTATGTCACATTTAAAAAATGGCGAGGCTATGGCACATACCTTTAAGCCATTGTTTTTTAGAATCCTCTTTATCCTCACTATATCATCACTACCCAGGTCCTGCGGCGGCTTGTTCCATGTACTCCTGATTTCTATACTCTCAAGCCCTAACTCTTTTGTAACGGTAGCTACCCTCTCAAAATCCTGGGATATCTCATCCCCAATCACACCTGTCTTAAACATACTTTCCACCTTCCTACTCTACTACTGGTTTATCCTCTGGAGTTGGTTCTGCTACAGGCTTATCTTCTGGAGTAGATTCTGCTGGCTTTTCTTCTACTTTCCCTTCAACAGGTTTTTGGGGTTCTTCCTTAATCTTTTCCGCTTCCTTGACCTTCTCTTCTTTAACAGGGACATTCCTCACTATAGATTTTGTCCTCTCTGTAGAAAGCCAACTAATTAAAAGGCAAGATAGTATGAATAAGGTTGCAAATACTGCTGTAGCCTTGCTAAGCCATGTCCCTGCCCTTGCCCCGAGAATAGTCTGTGCAGCAGCCCCTCCCAATGTTTCAGTAAGACCTTCCCCTTTACTCGGCTGGATAAGTATTATCAACACCAATAATATACAGACCAACAAATGAAATAACATTAAAAATATCATATCACGCTCCTTTCGCTATACTTCACTCCTGCTCCTCTGACTATCTTTATAAATGACTCTAACTTGAGACTTGCACCGCCAACCAATGCACCGTCAATGTCATCCTCTTTCATTAAATCCTCTATATTATCAGAATTGACACTCCCCCCATACTGGAGCCTTATCAATGAAGAGATACCTTCATTATACATATTAGATAAGACATCCCGAATAAATGAATGTGCCTCTTGCGCCTGCTCAGGTGTGGCTGTCTTTCCTGTTCCTATAGCCCATACAGGCTCATATGCTATTACAATCTTTAATGCCCATTCCTTGCCTAACCCGGATAAGCCCTTCTTAATATGCCTTTCTATAACCTTAAACGTCTGGCCTCTCTCTCTCTCATCTAAAGATTCCCCTATACACATTATGGGAATCAATCCGCAATTTATGGCAGATTTTATCTTTCTATTGACTGCTTCATCTGTCTCACCAAATAATGTCCTCCGTTCTGAATGGCCTATAATGACAAACCTTGCACCTGAGTCCTTCAACATATCAGGTGATACCTCACCTGTCCAAGCACCCTCTCTTTCCCAGTACATATCCTGTGCCCCTAAGTCTATATTAGACCCTTTGATTATCTTATTAACCTCGGACAGGGCTGTAAAAGGAGGGCATAGGACTATATCAATGTTTGATACATTATACAATTCCCTCCTTATCCCCTTTGCTAATTCAACTGCCTCATCAATAGTCTTGTTCATCTTCCAATTTCCAGCGATTATTGGCTTGCGCATATTGACTCCTTATCCTGTAATGCTGCTATCCCTGGCAATTCCCTGCCTTCTAAGAATTCTAACGATGCCCCGCCACCTGTAGAGACATGTGATACCTTCTCTTCTAATCCAAATTGTGAAATGGCACTGGCAGTATCACCGCCGCCGAGCACAGTCGTTGCATCCAACTTCGTTATAAATTCCGCCACTTCTCTTGTCCCTTTACTGAAAACTTCAATTTCAAATACACCTAATGGCCCATTCCACAGGATGGTCCGTGCACCTTGAAGTGCTTCTTTAAAACGGCGGACAGTATCGGGACCTATATCTACTCCCAACATATCTTCTGGAATATCATGAGAGACTACCTTAACCTCTGTCCTTTTATTCAAATCCTCTGTCACCACATGGTCAGATGGCAAGAGCAGTTCAACCTTCATATCCCGTGCCTTTGTCAATAAATCCTTTGCAGAGCCTATTTTGTCCTTTTCTAATTTTGACTTGCCTATCTCCTCACCTTTAGCTGCCAGAAATGTATAAGCCATGCCACCGCCAATGAGTATCTTATCCACCTTGTTAAGGAGATGTTCTATAATACCTATCTTATCTGAGACCTTGGCTCCACCCAAAATAATTACAAAAGGTTTCTTTGGGGATTCAATCGCCTTCTTGAGATATTCTATCTCTTTTTCTATCAGAAATCCTGCTACTGCAGGCAAAAATTCAGCGACCCCACAGGTTGATGCATGTGCACGGTGCGCAGTGCCAAATGCATCATTCACGAATATATCACCTAAAAGAGACAGTTTCTTAGAAAAATTCCTGTCGTTCTTCTCTTCTTCAGGATGGAACCTGACATTCTCAAGGAGTAAGATATCACCGCCCTTCATCCTCCCAACAACATCCTCTACCTCTTTGCCTATACAGTCATCTGTCTTTATAACTCTTTTATTGAGCAGTTCGCTTAACCTTAAGGTGACAGGTGTAAGACGCATCTCGTCTACTACCTTGCCATCAGGTCTGCCTAAATGGCTCATCAATATAATCTTTGAGCCTTCATTTAATGCATATCTGATAGTTGGTAGAGCCGCCTTGATTCTCGTGTCATCAGTAATCTTTAAATCCTTATTAAGAGGGACATTGAAATCAACCCTCATCAGGAGGCGTTTGCCCCTTATATCTATATCTCTTATAGTCTTCTTATTCATAACCTTTATAGCCCCTGGACTACCAGGAAGTTTATCAAATCTATGATGCGGCAGGAATAACCCCATTCATTGTCATACCATGCAAGCACCTTAACGAGCTTTTTGTCTACCACATAAGTCAGTTCTGAATCAAATATACATGACTTTGGATTACCATTGAAGTCGTGTGAGACTAATGGCTTATCACAGTATTCCATAATATGGCTTAAGTTCCCTGAGGCAGATTTTTTAAATACATCTTTTACTCCGTCTACAGTAGTCTCTTTCTCCACCTCACATACGAGGTCAACTAATGAGACGTTTGGCGTAGGCACACGTATTGCCAATCCATCCAATTTCCCTTTAAGTTGTGGCAGGACCAATGCCACTGCCTTTGCCGCCCCTGTAGTCGTAGGAATCATGGACAAGGCTGCTGCCCTTGCCCTCCTCAGGTCTTTATGGACGAGGTCAAGGACCCTCTGGTCATTTGTATATGAATGAATCGTGGTCATCAATCCCCTGACTATACCAAAATTTTCTAATATAACCTTTGCCATCGGTGCAACGCAATTCGTAGTGCAGGAGGCATTGGATATCACATGGTGTCTCTTCGGGTCATAAGCCTTATCATTTACACCCATCACGATAGTTATATCCTCATTCTTTGCAGGGGCAGATATTATAACCTTCTTTGCACCTGATTTTATATGGCCTTCTGCCTTCTCCTTGTCAGTGAATACCCCTGTGGATTCTACTACTATCTGGACACCCAAATCTTTCCATGGTATCTCATTAGGTGATTTGTAATTCAGTATCCGGACCTCTTTGCCGTTTACCATTAGAGAATTATCCTTTGCTACGACTGTAGCATCTAATTTCCCTAAAATAGAATCATACTGCAATAGATGTGCCAGAGTTTCTGCCGGGGTAGGTAAGTCATTGACTGCAACAAAATCTATGTCTTTATTATTAAGTCCTGCCCTGAATACATTCCTCCCTATCCTTCCAAATCCATTTATACCAACCTTTACTCCCATCTTACTTTTCCTCCTTGAATGTTACCGAACTCACACCTGTATTTCCTGCCTCATCCATCACCTTCACACTTACAGTATTTTCACCTTCCTCAAGTTTCTCCAAAATGACGAAAAATCTTTCTGACTTAGAATCAAACAGGCCATCTTCAGGTAAAAATACTATCCATTTACCATTGTTCAGACAATATTCCCCATTTACAATTATAGTCATATTATCACGAGCCTCCCCATTTAATCTCATTCCATCCTTGGAATGTTGGACAGGATTCAGGAGCACCTGAGGTGGTGTATTATCAATGATGAACTCTTCAGATATTTTCTCAACCTGTAAGGCACTGTCAGGGGTATTGGCAGTTCTGTCACTTGCCACCACCTTTATAAGGTAGTCGCCATCAGGAAATTTCACTGTATCAATGGAATAAGAGGCAACCTCTACATCCTCTTCCAATCTCTTCCATTTCTCATCCATTGCATTTTTATAATAAAGGTCATGTATTAACGCATCTCCATTTGGGTCAGTGGCAGACCATGTGATTTCACCTTCCCCTGACAGGATGCCCCTTTTCATCTTTTTAAGTCCATTAGTATTAGAACCTGCTTGGGATATCTTCCCCTCAAGACTAAATTCCTGAACCTTTTGTTCACCTGGCACCGGCCTACTTAATGAAGGCGGCTGGTTCTTAGTAATATATATAAGGCTTACCTCTCTCAGGAGTGGTGTCCAATTTCTATCCTCTGTCCAGAGATTTGCACGGAACTGGATGAATCTCGCGGCAGGGCTTGTTATCTTAGAGCCTTTCGGGTCTTTATACTCCTCTGACCAATCACTCCATAGGGTATCAGGTTCATCAGTGTTACCACTTCGTGTCTGGATTGTAACAGACGTCTTATCAGGTCCATCAGCCTCCCATTCTATCCTGCCCCAGTTAGAAAGGAACTGCCCATCATGGACAGACGATATGTACTTACCTTTAAGGGCATAGCCGCTTGAAAGATTATGTATCCCGCCAGGATTCCCTGTCCCGAAATAAAGTTCTCTGTTAAAGAATAACAATGAAAGCACCTCATGGCTTTCTGAATCATAGAGTGTTATAATCTCTTCCTCAGGAGTTATTTTATACAGGAGCCCTTTATCTCCACTGCCCGCATAGACGTTGTCCTCTCCATCTATAGCAAGTGCAAGGAACCTGACAGGCACCTCAGTCTCTGGAACTGGCGTAGGAGCAGAAATAGGTGCGGGTGGAAGAAAGACCTGTCCAGGGATATCTTGCGATATAGCAGAAGCCATAATATCAGCAAGCATATCCTCATCTATTGCTGGAGGATGAATATCTTTGGGACCGGGAACTTCAGGCTGAGCAGGTCCCCCTTGAGGAGGCAATCCAAATATCACTTTTACATCTCCCTCTTTAGTAATTTTATATATCTTGGCAGAGGATGGACCAGCATTAGTAAATCCTGATGCACCTGAACCTGCAGGTGAAGTAGCAGCGTATATATTGTTTTTGCTATCCATGACTAATGAACGAACCTCTGGCTCAGAGGTATCGTATATACAGAATATCTTACCATTTTGTGTAACCTTATATACCCTACCTTCATTGCCACTACCTGCCAGGATATTTCCTTCCCTGTCTAATATAAGTGAGAGTATATGTGACTCAAGAAAGTCTGCCAATATTTTAGCCGTACCATCAGGGGTTATCTTGAGGAGAATGCCCCCATCCCCTGTCCCTGCGTATAGATTATCCTCCTTGTCTATAGCCAGTGCCCATATATAACTCTCTTTGGAGTCATAGAATACAGAAGCCGCACCATCAGGGGTGACCTTATATATTATACCTTCCTTAGAAGTCCCTGCATAGATGTTGCCAATACTATCAATCGCTAATGCATGGACACCCATCTGGTGAGAATCAAAAAATGTCTTTGCCTCTGTCTCTTTATGCCCTATCTTGTAGATTATA
>Ga0082335_1004011_pt1 | contig 23025 bp, 14 predicted proteins | sample Subgrocontami58m_FD_72375 | JGI IMG/M metagenome (GOLD analysis project Ga0082335, IMG submission 72375) | Subsurface groundwater microbial communities from S. Glens Falls, New York, USA - GMW37 contaminated, 5.8 m (SPADES assembly) (version 2) ...
ACTTGATTTAAACATGCACTATGCAGACTTTGGTGCAGGCACACTTGGACATTTTGTGTTTGCGGCTTCGGATTTTGTGGGGCCTAAGGGTCGCGTGTATGCTGTGGATATTTTGAAATCCGTTTTAGAAAGCATTGAAGGCCGCGCGCGTGCGGAACAACTCACCAATATCACCACAATCTGGGGGGATTGCGAGCGTAAAGGAGGAGTAAAAATTTCTCCCGCAAGTTTGGATCTTGTGAGTATGGTGAACTTTTCCGTTCTTACTCATCCAAATTCTGCTGCACTTTCTGAAGCCTCTCGTTTATTAAAATCAGATGGAAAATTATTGGTTGTGGATTGGAAGCCCGGGAGTGAATCGTTTGGTCCACCTTCGGGCAAACGTTTAGATCAAGCACACATTCAACCGATTATTGAACAAGCCGGTTTTCGCCTCTTGAAAACATTTACCGCAGGGCCGTATCATTGGGGTCTATTATTCACTAAGTCCTAAGGAGGACGATTGAACTATGTTTTTCTCTCTCTCATATTGGTTTACCCTAGACCCTCCTGTTGTCAGTGGAGGGATAGGACAAGCATTATTTTTTCTGTTTATCGCCTGCTTTGCCATGGGGTGTGCGGCACGCATGATTGGGGTACGACGCATGCCCGATAAACATGCGAAGCGACTGATGGACAGTGTAGGCCTCGCTCTTCTTATCATGGGATTTTTGGGTGTCGGTCTTTTTTTCTTTAGCTATGAACATATCCGTTTATTTGGCGCGCGATTTTGGTACCCTGTGTGGTTACTGGGATTGATCGCATGGATCGGCTACTATGGATGGGTCGCCAAAAAACGTATTCCCTTGTGGCGTCAGCGAGAGGAAGAACGTCGACAAAAAGACGCTTACTTACCTTCAAGGAAAAAATAATTATGGCAAGGTGGCGGCAGCAAAAAGGAAAAGAAGGGGAGGTTTATGCCGCCGAGATATTGAAGAAGAAAGGATGGAAGATTATAGCTTCTGGGTACCGTACGCCTTTTGGAGAAATAGATTTGGTGTGTGAGGATCAAGAAGAAATCGTTTTTGTGGAAGTGAAAACACGGACAAACACCGAGTTTGGATATCCCGAAGAAGCCGTGACTCCCGCAAAAGTGCGACATATGCAAAAATCCGCGCATTGGATTTTACAAAAAGAACAGTGGATGGATCGTCCTTGGCGAATGGATGTCATGGCGATCATCATAAAATCTCCCGGTCATTATGAACACCATCATATTTTTTCCATTGACATACACGGTCAATCCTGATAGTCTTTGCGCAGAAAGAACCTGTCGATAACGACGGGTTCTCTTGTTAAAAACTATTTTTATGCCATCACCCATTGAACAAGCTATCCGACAGATTTGTGAGGAAAAAGGACTCACGTATGAATCTGTTTTGGAGGCCATTGAGTCTGCGCTTGGCGCAGCGTATCGCAAAGACTTCGGCGATAAAATGCAAAATATCGAAGTGGAGTTTGATCCGTCGACAGGAGGGATGCATGTGTTTGATGTGAAGACGGTTGTTGAGGATATTGAGCTAGAGTTATTGGAAAAAATGGAAGCCGAGCGTCAAGAACGTGCGGAAGCTTTTGCGAAACAAATAGAAGAAGCGCGTGCTTCGGGACAAGATATTTCCGCGCTCTCAATCGAAGAAGATGATGGTCCCCGTTTTAATCCAAAAATCGAAATCATGTATGCGGATGCTCAAGTGTTAAAGTTTGGCGCTAAGATCGGAGATATTATTCGTACTGAGCTTCCTATATTGGAAGAGTTTGGACGCATGGCTGCCATGACGGCCAAACAAGTGATCACCCAAAAATTACGCGAGGCTGAACGCGAAGTTATTTTTAGCGAATTTAAGGAGCGTGAAGGAGAGCTTGTGGTCGGAACGATTCAACGTCGAGAAGGGCGTGTGGTCTTGGTAGATTTGGGACGTACGACCGCGGTGGTGCGACCTGAAGATCAAATGGAACGTGAATTTTATCGTTCAGGTGAGCGCATGAAGTTTCATATCAAGCAAGTGACACTCACAACTAAAGGACCAGAGATTCTTATTTCTCGTACGACCGAGGAGCTTGTGAAAAAATTGTTTGAAGTGGAAATTCCTGAAGTGCAAGATAAGCTTGTCGAAGTCAAGGCTGTCGCACGTGAGGCAGGAGCACGAACCAAGGTGGCGGTATTTACCGCAGATGACATGGTGGATCCTATTGGCGCTTGCATTGGTCAGCGTGGTTCGCGTATTCAGACCATTATCGCAGAATTAGGTGGAGAAAAAATCGACATTATCGAATGGAACATGGATCCTGAACTTTTTATTTTGAATGCCTTGTCTCCTGCAAAAGTAAAGCGGGTCGAACTCGATGATCGTGAGCATGCGGCGCGTGTTATGGTTGCTCCTGATCAACTGTCTTTAGCGATTGGAAAAGGCGGACAAAATGTGCGTTTGGCTGCGCGACTTACTGGTTGGAAGATTAATATCTCCGAGTTGGGTGGAACCGAAGTCGTAGAGAGTTCGGAGACTGCGGTTGTGCCTGAAGAAAAAGGAGAAGAAACCACAAAAGAAGCTGAAACGAAAGATTCCACTGAATCTTAAAAAGGAGGATATGTCACTTTTTCACACCATTTTGTATCAACCGCTTTTTAACCTTTTGATAGGGATTTATAATCTTTTGCCTGGATGGGATATTGGGTTTGCGATTATTGTTCTTACTATTCTAATCAAACTTCTTTTGTGGCCGCTTTCTAATACCTCGCTTAAATCACAAAAGGCTCTTCAAGAGATTCAACCAAAAATAGAAGCGCTGAAAGAAGAATATAAAGATGATAAGGAAAAATTGGCAAAGGCCATGATGGAGCTTTATAGCAAGGAGAAAGTGAATCCGTTTTCTTCATGCCTTCCTTTACTCATTCAACTTCCGATTTTGATTGCGCTTTACCGTGTGTTTATTGCAGGACTCAACACGGAGTCGCTCGTAAATCTTTATACGTTTATTCCAAACCCCGGAGAGATTCGCCACATTTTTTTGGGGATTGTAGATTTGACCAAACCAAGCATTGTTCTTGCTGTGTTATCGGGTATCTTCCAATTTTTCCAAACGCGTATGCTCATAGCCAAGCGCGTTCCTTCTCCGGTGCGCAAGAAAACAGGAGCGCGCGACGAGGATATGTTGGCAAGCATGAATAAATCCATGCTATATTTTATGCCAGTGATGACGGTCGTAATCGGTGTTTCTCTCCCTGCAGGTTTGACACTTTATTGGGTCACCGTGAACATTATTTCCGTGCTGCAACAATTGATGGTGTTTTCAAAAAAGAAGAGCGTGTCCATCAGCGCACCTCCGGAACAAATTTCTCCTCAAATCTAGAAAAAATCGACGGCCAGACACCGTCGATTTTTATGTTATGATGAGGACATGTGAAGGAAAAGTTAGATCCAAAACAAGATGTTTCTCAAGCAATTTTGCGTACGTTATGCTGGTTTTCGCTTTTTTCTTATCCCCTGACAGCGTTTGAAATTTGGAAATGGCTTTGTCGACCTTTCGCATCGTATCCTCTTCAAGATGTGTACCGCGCATTAGCAGAAGATGTTTGGGTACAGGAGAGAGTGCGATCACGCGATGGATTTTTTAGTCTTGCGGAATCTCCGCTTGAAGAGTGGATCCTTTTGCGTCAAGAGCGTTTTTTGGATGCGGCAAGAAAGTATCGAAAGTTGCGTAATGCTGTTCATCTTTTTTCTTTTCTTCCCACCGTACGTGGAGTTGCAGCTTCAAACACTCTTGCCTGGTGGCATACACGTCCGGAAAGTGACATTGATCTTTTTGTGATCGTCCGTCCTGGAACCCTGTGGACTACACGTTTTTTTATGGTGCTTCCTTTTCTCCTTTTACGTAGAAGGCCACAGATGACAGGGGATCATGTGCGACGCAAAAAACTCGACCCATTTTGTTTTAGTTTTTTTGTGACAGATCGTGCATTAGATCTTTCTAAAGTTGCTCTTCCCAAGGACATCTATCTTGCGTATTGGGCGCGATCTCTTCAGCCGATGTTGGATCGAGGAGATGTTTTTGCCGATTTTCAGAAAAAAAATAATTGGGTGAAACGTTGGATTCCTCATGCAAAAGGACGAGCTGTTCATCCCATTTTGAGTGTCAAGGGGATTCCCGCGATTCCCCTTCCTTGGCATTGGTTGGAAGTTCCGCTTTCTCTTATTCAAAAAGCACATCTTCCTCGCAGGACCAAGATGCTTGCGAATAAAGATACGCGGGTTGTGTTATCAAAAGATATGCTTAAGTTTTTTGTGGAAGATCGGCGGCAAGATTTTTATGATGCTTGGCAAAAGCTTTGTAAGAGCAAAAACATTTCTTGCTAATTTTCAAGACCGTCAAAAGGTTGCGACGTGGTTGACCTACGCGGTTTTATTTTTGCTTCCTTGGCAAACACGATGGATTTACACCGAAGTTTTATTACAGGGGGAAGGATGGGAGTATGGAAAGTTGAGCCTCTATGCAGTTGAGGTCATTTTACTTTTAGCGATTTTTTTGCGAGGACGACCGTTTTGGATTTCTGGTTTGTGGAACGTTCAACGATCAACCATTCTTTTTTTAGGCACTTGTTTTCTTTCTCTTTCTTTTTCCGTTTTTTTTGCAGGAGCCCTTCATCACCTCCTTCATCTCGGTTTTGCTTATGCGCTTTTTTCTCTTGTACTCGATGCGCGAGTTCAGACAAAGTTACTTATCTTCAGTTTTCTTGGAGGACTTGTGGTTCCAAGTTTGCTTGCCTGGTATCAAGTTTTGGTTGGAAGTAGCCCAGCCTCCTCCGTATTTGGATTGGCTTTTCAAGATGCCTTGGTTCTCGGAACATCAGTGATTACTACAGAAGGGGAACGTCTCTTGCGCGCGTATGGATCATTTCCTCATCCGAATATTTTTGGAGGATATGTGGTCACAGCTATTTTGTTTCTTTTATGGATAGGGTGGAATGGAAGAAAGGAATTTTTTTGGTGGTGGACAATCGCGACACTTTTTGGTTCTGCTTTTATTCTTACGTTTTCTCGCAGCGCTTGGCTGGCTTTGGGAGTTGGAGTCGTTGTTATCGCAGGAGCTGCATGGCGATTTCATGCCCGACCTTCATATCATCTCCAAAAGATCGCTTTTTTTTGTGCGCTAGGAATGTTGGCAGCAGGATCGATTTTTTCTCAAGCGATTTTTACGAGGTTTGATATCAGTGAACGTTTGGAATCCCTTTCTCTCAACGAGCGAGTGAGCGGATATGAACAATTCGATGACGTATTTTTGAAAAATCCTGTGACAGGGGTCGGACTTGGAAATTATACAGTCGTGCTTTCCTTTTTGTTTCTCGAACAATCTGTCTGGAACTATCAACCCGTGCACAATGTTTTTCTTTTAATGCTTGCTGAGATCGGTTTGCTTGGTTTTCTCATTTTTGTCTGGTGGGGGATGGCAGTAGGAAAAATAATTATTTTTGTTTTTCAAAAGCCTCAAGGATTTTTTGGAATAGGGTTGGGAGTTTCATTATGTATCCTGGTTTTGTTTGATCATTATCTTTGGAGCCTTTGGCCAGGCTTAGCATTATCAGCTTTTACGATAAGTATGACTCTCCGATTAGCCTTAGAAAAGACCTGACCCCGAGGTTGCAACAATCGTCGTCTCTGGCACTCTCGGAGGAAGACTGCTAATATGCGCTTACTTATTCTTAAGTCGAATACACTATGAACCTTCGACCTTTAGGAGATCATATTATTGTAAAAGCTGTCTTTACGGAAGAAACATCTCAAGCAGGGATTATCATCCCTGATACCGTGAGTAAAGAACGCTCCGAACGTGGAGAGGTGATTGCAGTTGGACCAGGAAAAATCATGGAAAATGGCCAGCGCAATGTCATGGAAGTAAAGATTGGTGATAAAGTCATGTTTAAAAAATACGCTCCTGATGAAGTAAAAGTTGGAGATGAAGAATATCTCGTCATCCGCATGGAGGATGTGATGGCTATTTTGGAAGATTAATTATCAAAAGACTATGGCAAAACAAATCATGTATAGTGAGGAAATACGCGCAGCGCTTAAGCGCGGCGTAGATAAACTCGCCAATGCGGTTAAGGTGACTTTGGGCCCCAAAGGCCGCAATGTCATCTTGGATCGCGGGTATGGCGCACCAATCGTTACCAAGGATGGTGTGACTGTAGCCAAGGAAATTGATCTCGAAGATAAGTTTGAAAATCTTGGTGCAGAACTCGTGAAAGAAGTGGCAAGCAAAACTAATGATGTCGCTGGGGATGGCACAACAACCGCAACTATTTTAGCTCAAGCTTTGATTGCCGAGGGGTTACGCAATGTAACAGCTGGCACCAATCCTCAAGCCATTCGTCGTGGACTTGAAAAGGGAACTGAGGCGATTGTAAAGGAGATCAAAGAAAAGATCGCCACCCCAATCAAAGGAGGAGAAATAGAGAAAGTTGCTTCTATCTCGGCTAACGATGCCGAGATTGGCGCCAAGATTGCGGAAGCCATGGCAAAGGTGGGAGATAATGGCGTGATCACAGTTGAGGAATCTCAAACCTTTGGTGTGGATGTAGAAGTCGTGGAAGGTATGCAGTTTGATCGCGGATACGCCTCCCCTTATATGATTACCAATCCAGATCGTATGGAGGCCGAGTATCAAGATGCTCATATTTTGATCACAGACAAAAGGATCAGTTCTATCCAAGACATTTTACCTCTTCTTGAAAAAGTTGCTCATGCAGGCAAAAAGGAATTAGTGATTATCTGTGACGATCTTGATGGGGAAGCCATGGCGACCTTGGTTGTGAATAAATTACGTGGCACATTTAATACACTAGCGATTAAGGCTCCAGGATTTGGTGATCGTAAAAAAGCCATGCTTGAGGATATTGCTGTCTTGACTGGCGGAAAAGTGATTTCCGAAGAAGTAGGCTTGAAACTCGACACCGCGACCATGGGAGACTTGGGTCAAGCACACAAAGTTGTTTCCACAAAGGATCATACGACCATTGTTGATGGTCATGGGGAAAAGCAGGCGATTGAGGATCGTGTGGCACAACTACGTCAGCAACTTAAACAAACGGATTCAGATTTTGAAAAGGAAAAAGTTCAAGAACGCATTGCCAAACTTTCCGGTGGAGTAGCGGTGATCAAGGTGGGTGCGGCAACCGAGACGGAAATGAAAGAAAGGAAAGATCGTATTACCGATGCGGTTGAGGCCACAAAGGCAGCGGTGGAAGAAGGAGTTGTTCCTGGTGGTGGTGTGGCTTTCTTGCGCGCTTTGTCTGCGCTGGAAAATGTAAAAGTGGAAGGAGATGAGCGTGTGGGTCTCTCGATTTTACGTCGTGCCTTGGAAGAACCGCTTCGCATGATCGCGGAAAATGCAGGAAAAGATGGAGCGGTTGTTGTAGAAAAGGTCAAAGAAAATAAAGAAGGTTTTGGATATAATGCTGCTACTGATGTGTATGAAGATCTCACTCTTGCCGGAATTATTGATCCTGCCAAAGTAACGCGAAGCGCGCTTCAAAATGCGGTGTCTATTGCCGTCATGATCATCACAACCGAGGCGGCTGTCACTGAGATACCAAAGAAAGAAGAGTCTGCTCCTTCTGGTATGGGAGGTGGCATGCACATGGGGATGTAACATTTTGTGCGGTCACGCACAAAATGTTACCCCTCGAAGTCCCGCCGATGGCGGGACGAAGTGGGGTTCTGATTGTGCGGTCACGCACAAAATGTTACCCCTCGAAGTCCCGCCGATGGCGGGACGAAGTGGGGTTCTGATCTGATAACAAGAAAACACTCAAGGCGACTTGAGTGTTTTGCTTTGATACCTGTTCATTTCGCTCGCATTTTGCTATCTTAAAGGCGATCATTCATAACAATTTTCTATGGAAACCATGCAAAATAATTCTATGCCACAGGCAACAAATTCAAAGGATGTGGAGGAAAACAAAATGATTGCTGCCCTCGGATACCTAGGATTTCTTTGTCTCCTTCCCCTTCTCCTTAAAAAAGATAGCCCATTTGCTCAACATCATGGCAAACAAGGACTTGTTCTTCTCATTGCCTGGCTCATTCTCTGGATTGTTAATGTGATCCCTTTTGTAGGACAAGTGCTCTGGGCATTGGGATCGATCGGCATTTTGATTCTTGTTCTTCTTGGCATTGTCAATGCACTCAATGGGAATACATGGGAAATGCCAGTTCTCGGAAAGTACGCCAAGGAGATCAAACTTTAAATAATAAAGAGTCCTTTTTTGGAGGCCTCTTTCTAGTCCGGAATTTTTCCGGTCGTCGCAGTATGAAAGAACTCTTGTCTCGCATCCAAGATCTGCACGAGCGCACCTCCCGCACCTGGGGGTTACTTTGACTTGGATACCGTAGCAATCCAAATCAAAAGTTTGGAAGCGCAAATGGAAAACGCGGATTTTTGGTCCAAACCCGATCAAGCGCGTAAGGTGTCCAAACAAGTCGCGGATTTACGCAGCGAACTCCAAACCTGGAGAGATTTTCTTTCTGAAATAGAAAATTTAGAAGAGATGACCCAGATGGCGATTGCAGAAAATGAAGAAAGTTTACACGATGAAGTAACCACCAAGGTGGAAGATTTGAAAAAACGTTTTGTATCCATGGAGTTTGCCACGCTTTTTTCTGGAACCTATGACGCCTTTGGTGCCATTGTTTCTGTTCATGCTGGCTCTGGAGGAACCGAGGCCAATGATTGGTCCATGATGCTCTATCGCATGTTGGCTCGATTTGCCGAAAAGAAAGGGTGGACATTGGAAATATTAAGTGAATCGCGCGGAGAAGAAGTTGGACTCAAAAGCATTACCTTTCGTGTGGAAGGGCGTTATGCGTATGGATATCTTAAATCCGAAGCTGGTGTGCATCGCCTTGTGCGCATTTCTCCTTTTGATGCCGAGCAAATGCGTCATACCACTTTTGCCTTGATCGAAGTCATTCCAGAATTTGAAGAATTGCCCGAAATGGAGATTGATCCCAAAGATCTTCGCATTGATACCTATATGGCTGGCGGGCATGGAGGGCAAAGTGTGAATACGACTTATTCAGCTGTGCGCATGGTACATCTTCCCACAAAAACCACAGTTACTTGTCAAAACGAGCGCTCCCAACAACAGAATAAAGAAACTGCCATGAGGATTTTGAAATCGCGTTTGTATCAAATTCAACTGGAAGCACAGCGTAAGGAAAAACAAAAGTTGCGCGGGGAATATCAAAGCGCAGAGTGGGGGAATCAGATCCGCTCTTATGTTCTCCATCCGTATAAATTAGTGAAAGATCATCGGACTGAATTTGAAACCCAAGATCCGCAAGCAGTTTTGAATGGAGACCTTGAACCTTTTATGGAAGCGTATTTGCGCAAGGAGTTAGGCGAGTCTGATCGTTTTTCAAAAGCAAATCAAGAAGAGTAGATCTATGTCTTCTTTTTTCCATTCATCTGAATCCGCTCCCCCCACCACTCTTCACGAAGCTGTTCTTGATTCTGTCTCCAGTGTTCGTAAATCTATTCCCGAACAACATCGCGCACATTTTGACACCCTCCGACAGGAGATTATTGATTTTGCACAGGCTCACAACATTTCGAGAGAATTACTTGCCAAACCTCAAGACCTTCAAGAAGCTGCAAGTAAACTTTCCACCCCAGATCTCGCTCAACTTGCAACTCTTCTTGAACGATTCGAGTATCTCCTTGTCCATAAAGAACCTCAAGAATCTACCGATCCTCTTGAATATGCCGAGAAGTATTATCACCTTCGCGAGCAATACACTTACCAAGTCTCCCTTCTTGAACAAGTGGGAATTCTCAAAGAAGGAGTCATCATTGGGATAGATGGACAGGAATATTTCATTCCTACCCTCGAGCAGATTGCCTCCCGTCTTTTTGAACGCCGCGAAGAACTCTCCACCAAACACGACCAAGGCTTTACCAAACTCCTCCTTGTTCCCTTTGGGATGAGCCTTGATGATCTTTATAAAATCCTTGAACAATTCCTTCTTGGTTATAAACAAACACATCCTGACTTTGATCTTGATGAGGATGATCCTCTCTTTATTTGGCCAGATTGCGTAGGGGCAGATAGGAACAATTCCTTTGTGTATTACCCCGAGTCTTTTGACGAATGGAATCATGGAGGCAGGACAAAATTTCAAATACTCAAGGAACAAAATGAATCATTTATTTCAGGAAGGCGATGGACCCTCCCGCCTACGGCGGGATCCGCCACAGGCGGGACTGCCTCCGCAGGGGTGGTAGGGGGGAATGGAACAGGGGATGGAGCAGAAACTCCGGGTTGGACCATTCATCTTTTCCAACCTTCTGATTTATTGCATCCAAATTCTTCCGGCTTTGCCCATATTCCACGTGAAGGCGAAGGAACACCAAAAGGAGACAAAGTACCTCGTCCTCCTCTTGAAGCCGGAAACACTCCAGGTGAATATCTTTTCACCCTTCGCAAATCCAGTGGCAACAAAGACTTTCCTTACTCTCAAGAATCCGGCATGACTCCCGAAGATTGGATTATGGCTTTTATGATTCATCTTGAGGAGACAGGGAAGCCGCTCGATAATGACGGAAGTCCTAAAGAAAGTGTAAACTTTTGTCTGGGAGCTTTTTTTTCTTCGGATGATTTTATACCAGGAGCATATTGGATACGTCAGTCAGTGTATGTAGGCAGTTGCAGTAATACCCCAGCCGTTGATTTTGGCGTGCGTACTTCGGTCATCATTTAATTTTTCATTTTTTATCTATGCCTCAAAAATATAAAACAGCCTTAGTGACCGGTGGAGCGGGGTTTATTGGATCCCATATTGTGGACGCGCTCATCCGCCGACACATCAAGGTCTATGTCGTGGATGATCTTTCTCGCGGGCTCACCAAAAACGTGAATCCAAATGCGCATTTCACAAAGATGTCTATTTTGAATCCGCAGTTACCAAAGCTCGTGGAGCGAATCAAGCCCGACATTGTGTTCCATTGTGCTGCGCAAATTGATGTACGCAAAGCTGTGGAAGATCCTGCCTTTGACGCCGAAGCCAATATTATAGGCACACTCAAGGTCGCGCATCTCGCGGGCAAATTAGGAGCAAAGAAGTTCATCTTCTGTTCTACAGGCGGGGCCATGTATCCTGACACTGTTCGTCCTCCTTATAGTGAAAAAGTTCCTGCTGATCCCATTTCTCCCTATGGAATCGCAAAGCGTTCGGCGGAAATGTATCTCTATTTTGAACATATGGTGCATGGTATGCCGTTTGTGGCGTTGCGTTATTCCAATGTGTATGGGCCGCGTCAACGGTGTGATGGAGAAGCAGGAGTGGTGGCGATTTTTGGTAAAAAAATGATGGAAGGAAAGCAAGCTATGATCAATGGGGAAGGAAAACAAACGCGCGACTATGTGTATATTGATGATGTCGTACGAGCCAATATGTTGGCGATGACACGTTCAGTAAGCGGAATCTATAATATCGGTACAAGCGTGCAAACAAGCGTTAATACACTTTTCCGTAAAATAAAAAAGATAACAAAATCCTCCATGCCCGAGCGTCATGGTGCCGTTTGTCCCGGGGAAGTCATGCGTTCTGCACTTGATTATCGTAAAGCAAAAAAAGAATTGGGATGGGTGCCGCAAGTTTCTTTGGATGAAGGGTTGAAAAAGACGATCGCGTGGTTATCAGCACACGAATAAACATGCCGCGCATTACTTTTACACAACTCAAAAAAGCCGTTTGCACCATACAGCAAGGAGGTATTATTCTTTTTCCGACGGAAACCGCCTATGGTCTTGCGGCGGACGCGACACAAAAACAAGCGACAAAGAGAGTCAGGCTTTTGAAAGGCCGCGCGCAAGAAAAAACATTTCCCCTGATTGTTTCAAGCCTTGCCATGGCAAAGCGTTATGGGATTTTTTCTCCACAACTTCTAGCGATCACAAAACGTCATTGGCCCGGAGCATTAACCATGGTTGTTCCAGTGCGTCCTCAATCCGGATTATCACCCGATGTTATTCATAAGGGAACCATTGCGATCCGCGTTTCCTCTCATCTTGTCGCAAGAGCTCTTTCTCGTCGTCTGAACGCGCCGATTATCGCCACTTCGGCCAATCATTCAGGTGATCCGTGTGTGTATACTGTAAAAGAAGCACTAGCCTCGCTTGGAAAATCCGTAGACATGATGTTGGACGCAGGTCGTCTCCCAAAACGCGCGTCCTCAACCATCGTCAAAGAAGAAAACGGGAAGATTATTGTGTTGAGGCAAGGAAGTATAAAGATCTCAAAAACCTATGTGGCCAAGAGCAAAAAAAAGTTATAGTCAAAACTTTCTCAAAGATCGCCATGTCCTTGCAAAGATTATTAAGGCTGCGGAAATTCAAAAAGGGGAGAGAGTATTGGAAATCGGTCCAGGAACCGGGGAGCTTACTCAAGCTCTAGTAGATGCAGGGGCACAAGTGTTGGCTGTGGAGTTGGATCATGATCTTATTCCTCTTCTTACAAAACGCTTTGGAACATTCATTGATCTTGTCCAAGGAGATATTTTTGCAATCATTCCATCTGGAATTTCTGTGGAAATAAAAACACCCACGGGTGTTGTGAAACTTAAAGAAGAGGGCTATAAGATCGTGGCAAATATTCCCTACGCGATCACCTCCCCCATTTTAGAAAGATTTTTATCTGTTTTTCCACGGCCATCCTGTCTTGTACTTACGATTCAACGAGAGGTCGCAGATCGGATCGTAGCAGAGCCTCCGGACATGAGTTTATTATCTGTTGTCTGTCAGCTGTATACAAAGTGTCACCGCATTACAAGAGTTTCCAAAGGCGCGTTTGTTCCAGTTCCAAAGGTAGATTCTGCAGTCATGCGGTTTGATCTTTTGGGAGAGCGCACACCAAAACAGATAGAACCCGTGATCGCGCTAGCCAAACAAGGATTTTCTGCCAGACGCAAACAACTTCACCATAATCTGCAAGGTTTTCAAGGGGCAACATCGATTCATGTAAAAGAAGCATTGAGTGAGATGGGGCTAGATCCACGAGTACGAGCTGAAAATCTCACACCCAAACAGTGGATGGATTTGCACATGCGATTATTTCCATGAAACCTGTGCAAAACTTTTTCAAAACTTCTGGGGTTACCGGAGGTTTTTTGTTATACTAGTGGAGCAAGCAATCCCCTGTGATATCAGCAAAAAAATCGCAGAGGATGCGGATATGCCAAAGCGTTTTTATTCGGATCGGCCGCGTAGTGAACTTTCCTTGGAGCAGAAGGTTGGTTTTTTGTTATTAATGATTTTGGGTGTGGGAGGATTGACGCTCGGATTTCGTTCCATGCATTCAAGTTTGTATCGTCCATTCGAAGAACAAGTCATGGAATATGCAGGCCAAGATTTTTTAACATCCAGCGAAGCCGAGGAAAAACAGAAAGAAGAACAAAAGAAAATTGATACAGACGGGGACACCTTAAGTGACTATGATGAGCTTTATGTGTTTAAGACAAGTCCCTATCTTTTAGACACGGATTCTGATGGGTATAGCGATGATGTAGAAGTTTTTTCAAGCAATGATCCCAATTGTCCCATGGGATCAGACTGTACAGCGATTTCTGCCGAGACAGCCGGAGACGATGAAGTAGATACAACCGAAATGCTCGAAGGGGTGGGAGTGGATGTAGAGCAAGTGGAGTCTTTGCAAACGCAAGAAGAGATCATGGCTTATTTTACAAGTATGACCCCCGAGCAGATTCGGGAGATGCTCCTTGAGGCCGGGGTGACCCAAGAGGAAATTGATGCTTTGAGTGATGAGGAGATTCAAAATTTATTTGATGTTTCTCTGGCCGAGGCCGTTGCCTCCAGTGCGGTAGATCAAACGCAAACAGAATAATGTATGCCTGACTTTTTACGAAAAAAGAAAAAGAGAATAGGGGAAAAATGCGTGGCAGGCGTTCTTTTGTTTGTGTGGGTTTTTGTGGGTTTGGCAGGATCAGTCTTGGCGCAAGTAACTGACCCCATAGCAGTAACCCAGGCTGCACTTGAAACAGCATCTGGCGCGATTCCAGGAGTCTATCCAGATACCCCTGGCGCAGCAGCTGATGCTTTGGAAGTCACAGATAGAAAGATTATTAAACCTACGGTTCAAGTCGCTCTTTTAAGCGCGCTTCTTAATTTAGGAACTTTTGTTTTTGATCGTCTTGCCTATGACGCGGCCATGGCAGTAGCCACAGGTGGGGAAGGACAAACTTTATTGATTTGGGATAAATCTGCGATAGACAACTGGGCGCAGTTTGGTTTGGATGTGGCAGGGGAAGCCATGGGATCTTTATCCGAGCTTTCTGGAGAATTATTGGACATTGAGTTTAATCTTTGTGTACCCGAAGATCCTCTGATCCTTTTGGCTTTGCAGCTTTCGATCAAACAAGCCTATCAGCCCGAGGAGCCTCAATGTGATTTTCGTGATATTCAAAAAAACTGGAGCTCATTTCTTTCTTCCACCATCAGTCGTTATAACACTCCCGAGGGCATCAATCAGACCATTTTGGAAACGTTTGGCAAGGGGCTCAAGCCTGGAAATAACGAACTTAGCGCGGCCATTGGGCTGAATCTTAAAGTGCATGAGCAAGTCGCGCAAAAGAAATGGAAAAACTTTTTCACCCAAAATGCTTCAGATGGATTTCAGGATGTACGGGATTTTTTGACCGGAACCATCAAAACCCCAGCCTCCACTTTGCAGAAAAAATTTGAAAAAGACGTGATTGATGCGGAAGATAAAAAAGTGGATTTGACCATGAGCGCGGTTTTAGAAAACACCCATCTTATCTCGGGTCTTTTCCTCCAAGCGGCCAGTGTCTTTACCAATACCCTTTTGTCCCAGTTGCTCAATAAGCTCTATACGGGATTATTTGATATTGAGCCTACGGAAATAGATTTATCCGATTATGAGGGGATTTCGGTGGGAAGTATGGAGGATGCGGAGGAAAGTTTTTCAAACATCGTGACAACGAATCCCATTTCCGTGACCGACTATAATGCGTTGAGTGAATTTGTCGTGTGTCCAAGCGGGGGAGTCATGAATCGCAATGTTAATAATTGCGTTATGGATGCCAATCTCGCGGCTGCCATTGCTCGCGGAGAAACAGCAGGAGAAGCCTCGCTTACCGTGCAAGAGGCTATGGATGAGGGGTTACTGCGTGGAGACTGGCCACTCATTTCCTCCGAGGATTTGGCGCGCAATCAAGATCCTTACTGCTACACCTATGGGTATTGCTATAGCAATCTTATCAAAATGCGCAAGGCGCGCATTATCACCGTAGGATGGGAAATGGCCGCCATGCGCAATAGTTCTTCCAATCCCTCCACGCTTCAGGAAATTGTGGATGGATTTGATGACTGTGATGCCAATGGAAACATTGATGACGACACACATAAATGGTGTCATTTGATTGATCCTAACTGGGTTTTGAAATACCCAAATGCGCAATGTCGCGCGATGGCCATGGGAGAGATCATGACCACCTCACTTTCTGCCGGTCGCGCCAGTTCTTGCGTAGATACGCCAAGTTGCATTGAAGAAAATGGAGAGGGGCAGTGCATCGGTGGATATGGATATTGTGTGCGAGAGAAAAATACTTGGCAGTTCCGCGGACAAGAATGTCCATCAGAGTACGCGACCTGTCTTTCGTTTACTGAAAATTATTCCGGAGAAAAAGTAAATTATCTTTTAGATACCGTGGATTTTAGCGTATGTGACAGTGAAAACGCGGGGTGTGAATGGCTGCGGACCAATCAATATTATAACGATGGGGGAACACTGACTGATGTCAGCGATGATTCTTATGATTGGCTGGGCCCTAATGAAATTTTTGATACATCAGTGCGTGCTGCCTCAATGCAATATGCTGGTGCTTCGCGCACCACAAGTCCCATCACGTATACTTCGGATTCTGGCACAGCCTACACCTACAACCGTTATGCCTATGAAGATCGCGTGTATTTTAATCATGAAGTGGAGACCTGTACCTCAAGCGATGCCGGATGCGGCGAGTTTTACGAGATTGACAATGGGCTCACATTAAACGTGATTCAAAATCCAAGTTTTGAGGATGATGAAGATGATGACAATGTGCCGGATTCTTGGAGCATTGATGGGACAGCCTCGGGGATCACGTATTCCGAGGATGCGGGTGGGGCCAAGTATGGATCAGATTATATTTGGACAGATACAACGGGTGAGCTTGTGCAACAGGGAATCACTCTTTCTCCCTACGCGTTTTATACCTTGAGTTTTTACGCGCGGGAAGAAGAAAGTAGCACGGTAAATCTAAATGTTAATCTGACGTTAGTAGATGCAGAGGGAGATGTTGTTGATCTTACTGGTTATTCTTATGGAGGAGATTGCACACGCTCGGCTAATATTTTTACGATCGGAGCAACGATTAATGAAAGTGAATGGACACGTTATTCCTGCACCTTTACGACCGCTGATGAAACGACCTATGCCGCGGTTTCGATAGGTTCCAATACCAATATCTTTTTTGACGCGGTTCAACTTGAGTACGGCGAGAACATCAATGATTTTGTCGAAGGTTATAATGATAATACCCTCACTTCCACCTATCTGATCGCTCCGCCTGATTATCTTGGATGCGAAGGTGATGAAAATGATTCAAGCGAATGTGAGAGTTATGCTCAAGTTTGTGCAGCTCAAGAAGTTGGTTGTCTTTTATATACTCCAGAGGACGGTGATCCAGATGTACCCGCTATCCTTTCTTCAAGTGACGAGTGTCCTGATGAATGTGTGGGCTATACCACATATAAACAAGAATCCACCTTGTATGACAGCGAGGAGTTTCCTTTATATTTTATCGAGGATCGAGCGGTTTCTTGTACACAGCAATACGCGGGGTGTGAAAGTTTTACCAATTTAAGCGCCGTGGAAACAGGGGGAGAAACAACCGAATCGTATACATATCTGCGATCATGCCTTACTGAAGAAATGTCAGGTAATACAAGCACGACAGAATCTTCCACATTTTTTACCTGGGAAGGATCAGATGTTGACGGATATCAATTGCGCACTTGGCAACTCCTTGAATCCAATGGGAGTGATAGCGATACAATGACGTTTACCTATTCCACGGGAATTGAACAAGATATCGGTCAGGCGCCTTGTACACAATGGAATGTTACTTCTGAAACGACGATTGCCTGCGATGATATAACAGGCACACATATGGCGGACATGGTAGCGGACGATGCTTGTGATGAACATGCGGATATTTTTGAAAATCCTGATTGTCGAGAGTTTTTTGACAGTGAAGGAAAAGTTCACTATCGCTTGTGGTCGCAAACCATTTCCGTGACCGATGCATGTGTGGCCTATCGTTTGGACAATGCCGAAGAAGGGGATTGCACGGATTCAGGCGGATATTGGACAAGCGCGGGCGCATGTCGTTATTTCGGGCATGCAGAGGAAAGCACATCCTGTCCCCTCTCTTCTGTGGGCTGTCGTGAATATACAGGCGGTGCAGGACGCAATGCTTCCACAGTTTTTTCCGATATATTTGAAGATGGCGATGTGGCCGGTTATGAAACCGATCACGCGACATCTTCTTTGAGCAATGAATCTGTGGCGACTGATGGCCATTCTCTTAAAGTTGTTATTCCTTCTTTCGCCACCTTTGGTGGATATGCAGAGACCCTTCAGTCTTATGCAGTCACCGCGACCCCCTCAACCATTTTTGATTCCACAGACGCGACTACTTGTACAGCCGGATCTATCGTTGGTTCTTTCTGTGAAATTGATGCGGACGGAGATGGAACAGCGGATTGTTCAGTAGAGGAAGCAGATAATGTTTGTGGTACTTTAGATGACAAACTCGTGGAAGGTAAAACCTTTGTGTTGAGTTTCTGGGCCAAAGGGAATGGAAATCTTTATGTAGAACTTGTGGAGGACGGAGGAAGCGGGACCTCTCATGATTTTGTGGATGATACGGACGCCACAGTCACAGCCATTGCGCTTGATGGTTCTTGGCAACTTTATGAACTAGGACCGCTTGATACCGGTGACTTTACTACTTTTGATGACAGCGCAGTTTTGCGTTGGAGCGCGGATACAAACGTCACTTTTTACCTTGATAATATCTCGCTTAAACAAGTAGAAGAGAATATTGCGATTATCAAAGATTCTTGGGTTGTGCCTTCCACATGCGATCAGACACCTGCAGGTGTAGATGCGGATCAGTATTATTTGGGTTGTGAGGCTTATACCGATAGTGAAGGGGAAGATAAGTATGCTTATCAATTCTCTGATTTGTGTAGCGAAGATGCCGTAGGATGTAAAGCTTTTTACGATACACATAGCAGCGATTCGGAATACACTCAAGTCTTTAATGCGCGTTGCGAAAATCACACAGCAAGCGATCCCACTGATCCTGTTGTGGTTTCTTCTGTAACAAATTGTATCGTGGACAGCGTAACTTATTGCGCGATTACATCAGGACGTTCCTATTGTTTGTTTGATCTCGAAGGCGCCTTGCCCGTGGATCTTCCATCTGACTCCACCATGAGTGTGATTTTGGGACCCGAAGCAGTGATCGTAGGCAATGATATTCCGCGCTATTTGATCGAAGACGATAATATGGCGTGTTCGGATGCTGCGGTCGGGTGTCAGGAATTGGGACTTCCCACCTATTCCCAGGATAAATTGGAAGTCACGGAATTTACCTCGGTTTACTTTATCAATGATCCAGAAAGTTACAGTGATATCTTATGTGACGATGAAGCGCTTTTTTGTGAAGCATGGACGAGCACCGAGCAAGGCACGTATTACTACAAAGATCCTGTGGATCAAACCTGTACTTATGAAACCGAGGTGACAATTGGGAGTGTGGAGTATTCAGGTTGGTTTAGAGCCGATGTATCCGAGCCTTGTTATTGGAACGATACGGATAGTGACGGAGCTTTTACTTCGGCTGATACCGCGTATTTGATTTCCGGAACCCAGGCAGGTATTTGGCGCAATGGAGATGATGCGTATGTGGGTTGGGTCGCGGAATGTGCGTCCACTTATGATCTATGTTCCGAGTTTATTGATCCTGTGGATGTGGCTGCCGGGCTTTATGAAGATGGCATGTCTTACTATTATTTGGATGATGATGAGCTTGATGAAAGTACCTTGCGTGATAGTGAACGTTGCAATGGAAAGATCAGTCAAAAAGAAGGATGTGCGCTTTTCTTAAACACGACCGATTCGGAATTGAGTTATAACGCTTCGGCTAGCTATGTGGCCTCGACTCATGCTAATGAGTTCTTTAGCGATGAGGCAGATTCCCTGCAAGATCCTATTGATTGTGAGGTCACGGGCGGGGGAGAAGTGACTGCCACTAACGGGACGACATATGATTTGTGTGTGCAAAGATGCGAGTATATAACAGCACAAGATGATGCCATCGAGTCACCCATGGCGCAACAGTACCCTGATCTTGTTTCAAATAATGATATCTATTTTGAGAGTTCTTGCTATGTGGATGAGGATTGCGAAGATCTCTTGACTAGTGAGGGGGAAATGGTGAGTGGAACCTGTGAGAACGTGGAAGATGTGTATTGCGATGACATGGCTCATACCACAGAATGTTCAATATCTTCCTCTGCGGGCAGTGATTATTATCTTATCAATGACACCAATACGATTTTGAAAGTGGATCGTGATCGCGCTTGCGCGGCATGGCTCTCGTGCTCCAGCAGCCAGGTGAGTTGGGATGAAACCTCCTCGATTTATCAAACTATTTGTAATGATGTGTCCTTGTGTTCGCAGTATACGGCGCAGGGAGACTCCAGTTTTTGCGATGAATATATTTCGACGGAAGCTGATGTACTCACGCCAGCCACCTATGCCAGGCGCGATACGTCTTGGAATGGATGGGACTATGCCGGTTACGCGATTCCACAACAGTTGCCGATTGAACATTATGGCCAGTTTAATATCGCACCGACCAAGTGGTGCGTATCAAGCGAAGGGACAGTGTTAAGTCCGGGAGCTGGAAGTGATATTCCTTTTAATGAGTGCAGTGAAGACAGTGATTGCGCAAGCGGAACGTGCGAGCCTGCTGATGACATGTACCGATTGTCTTATACAGCCGGCACTTGTGATACAGATGACGTTGGGACAGGAGGTACCTGCTATGTCGGTGCTTGCGCAGATGATGAATCTTCTTGCTCAAGTGATGATGAATGTGATGGCAGTGATTGTGTCGTCGGGTATTGTCAGGTCGTGTCAGATACGGATTGTTCTAAAGATGCGGATTGTACAGGGGTGATTTATAGGGGGACTTCGACTGCGGTTTGTGATACAGCGCAAGGCGCTTGTGTGGACGCGCTTGTTCCAAACGGGAACACATGTGTGGAGACAAGCGATTGCAGCGCGTCAGCCGCCACCTGCACGTTGACTGCGGACACTTATGTGGGCAGTTGTTATAACAATGCGTGTTTAACTGATATTCGTGATACCAACGAGGATGGTGTTCCTGATTCTTTTGATGCCTATGATGCACGGGAAAAAGAATGTCGTGGATATCCGGAATCTGTTTCGCCTTATCCTGCCTCTGACGAGATTGGAATTGTGGAAACATGGATCAATGGTGATGGGAGTTCGGACAGCACTCCGAGCGGATTGGATTCACGGCCCTATACATTGAGATACGGATTCCAGTCTGCTGATGTTTGCGCACCTATAACCAATGAGGGTGGAACTTTTTATGCGACTGACGATTGTGTGTGTTCTTATAAAAAAGCGTCGTATAGCGATGGGGCAGCGATTCGTTATTATTCGGTTGATTACGCGGAAGGTGACACCTTGCCCGGCGTTTGTTTGGGCGGGGACAATGACGGACTTTCTTGCGACTCTAATGAGGATTGCTCCGATATCGACGAGGACTTTACAGGCATCTGTGGTAAGCGTTCACAACTCGATACATATTATGGTTGGGAGGGATATTGTTTGGAAAAAGATACGTCCATTCAAATTTTTGGCAGTTCGGATGAAGAGAATCGTACGTGTTTGACCTGGCTTCCGGTAGATCAACTCGTCGGTTCTACGGATTTGTACGGCAAATACACCGAGGCTGGGTATGACGATGGTGACACGTATTATTGCGCGGATTTAGGCAGCTCTTATTCTCTACGCACAACAGCATCGGTAAGTGGAGCAGGATTGTCTTGTGCAGAGGCTATAGGTAATTGCGAAGAGAGTGGTTGGGATGCTTTCTTAGATGATGCTGAAGATGAGGGTGATTGTCTTGAGGGTGTTCTGTGTCCAAATGGTTATTTTGGTGTCATGACAGGATGTGGAAGTTTAGGTTATGACCCAGGCGGTGATGGTAACGCGGACACTTGTTTGGATGGACTGGTGGATGATTGTACTTATTTTTGTGTGCCCAAAGGTTCTTTTCATAGGGATACCGAAGAACTTTGTCAAGATCCAGATGTAGAAGGGGTAACTGACACAACAAGGTACATAATAGAAAATGGGGAAGTTGTGGGTACGGAAATTGTGCGTGGAGACTCTGCGAACTTTTACTTATATGTGGCAGAAAATACAAGTTTTATAGAATTATTGGATATATATGATGATTGTGAAGTGAGCGGGGTTACAGACTCTGTAAACGATTTTTTCACCCCCTACAACATCGACGACTTCCCAATAGAAGATTCTACATCTTGGGCGATCGAAGGAGCATATTATGATTTCAGATTAAGCGATGCTGTAGATACGGATGTAGCCTGTACAAGTCTTGTTCAAGTAGCATCCGAGACAGATTATATAAACAAGGCGTGGACGAATCGTGTGTGGACAGGATCAGAGAGTCCTGACGCGGGAGGATATAGCATTGAAGACACGAGCACACATTTTACTTATCCAGTCAGTCTTGAACGCACGGTTTTTGGAAAATTAGGAGGAGCCATTGACACAAGCGGCATAGGTGGAGATGGACAACCTGCTATGGCAATGGCCTGCGAAGATGAAGAGTTCGATATAAGAAACGCTCAATCAACAATATCTTGTCCTTCTGGTTATAGCATAACGACTTTTGATGGAGAAGATGGCTGGGCATGGCCATATCTTGAAATGACAACGCAGAGCGGTTTTTATATGGATGAAGATTTTTGTTATCTACCTGGATGTGGATGTACTCAAGACAACTTCGCGGAATATTGTAATGGAGTCGGTGGAGTGGCTCCAGTTTGTGTTGCGAGCACTTGTGACATCGGACCCAATGAAGGAGAAGTCTGTGCTGATAGCGATGATTGTCTTCTTTATGAATGTGTTCGAGTTGGGACCTTGGTATCAGAAGATGGAGGTATAGATGTTGCCATACCTGTTTATGGATGTGGAACAGAAACCGAAGCTTATATTTCTTCTGAAGAGGCAGAATCCGCGGCCATTAGTCGCCTTGCGCAGATTTTTGCCGAGTCCTATGTCGTTTACTCATTTACCGATGGATATAATGGTATTGATGAGATGTCCATTAGCAGTGTTTCTTCTCTTGCACATTATGGAAAATATGAGCTGAACAGTTCTTTGACGAATTGGATTTGGGGAGACTTGGTGCGCGGGGATGATACGACGTATACATCGTTTAATCCCGAATCCCCTGTGGTTATTTCTGTGGGAGATTGTTCAGGGACCGTATGTGAAGAAGGGGAGGTAAATGCGTTTAGTGTGAATGAGCAGGATCAAGGGGAGGTGCGGGGGGCGGATGGGAATATCCATGTGACAGCGAGATTTTATGTGAGTGCGAATGAGGATCAGATGCCTCTTCGTACCATCTTGGTGGATTGGGCAGATGATGAGACTGGATTTGGGAGTTATAGTGGATCTACCTCGGATGATAATTTTTACAAAAACCATCGTGGAGTGAGTGATATCAGTGATCCTGTGAGTCAATGTTCGGCCAGTGCATTAACTTGGGATTTGTACT
>Ga0082335_1000310_pt2 | contig 23022 bp, 30 predicted proteins | sample Subgrocontami58m_FD_72375 | JGI IMG/M metagenome (GOLD analysis project Ga0082335, IMG submission 72375) | Subsurface groundwater microbial communities from S. Glens Falls, New York, USA - GMW37 contaminated, 5.8 m (SPADES assembly) (version 2) ...
GGCTTTTCTTGCATATAATCTAGGCCCAACACCATTCCTACTATGGAAATCGCTGTTGCTCCTAATAGTACTAATGGTCTCATGAATATTTCATAAAAGATGTATATTTATAATTTTCTATTGACTAGTTGAATACCCTGGCAGAAATATGACAAGCTCGTCCAGTTTTATCTAGATAGCCTTGATGATAATCTTCCGCTGAATAGAACTTGCTTGCTTTAGTAATTTCAGTTGCTATTTTTACTTTTTTATCCTTCAAACGAAATTTCCATTTTGTCTTGCTGGCTAATGCTTGGGTTTTTTGTTCTTCGTTGTGATAAAAGATAGCGGAGCGGTATTGCGTTCCCACGTCAGGCCCTTGTCTATTAATCTGTGTAGGATTGTGGTTTACCCAGAACAAATCTAGCAATTCAGAATAAGTTATTTCTTCAGGATTAAAAGTAATCTCAATTGCCTCCGCACATTCCGTACTTGATGAACACACTTCTTCATAACTTGGATTCACACAATTAGGAAGACAGCCAGTATATCCAACGCACGTACTCACTATGCCCTTTATTTTCGAGAAGATATATTGGGGCTGCCAGAAGCAGCCCATGGCGAATGTTGCTATTTCAGTCTTTTGTGATTTTTCCATTTAAATTAAATTGACTTTACTCCTTCCATTCCCAATCAAGCGTAGCGTCTGTTGCTTCCCATTCTTTAGTTATTTTTATCATGTCATCGTACATTTCCTTACAACCCTCTATAATTAAATCTTTCAGCTCTTTTTTCATAATTATTTATACAATAATAAGTTTTTATATTTATTCAATCATCGCCTTAGCCGTGTTAACTATAGCTTCAGCATCAATACCATACTTTTCCAGTAACTCTTGGGGCGTACCCGAATGAGGAATCTGCTTTATGGCAAGATGTGAAATCTTAAAGTTTGTGTTGGCACACACATGCGTGAGCATCTCGCCAATGCCCCCTTCAGTATAGTGGTCTTCAGCAATCACTAGTTTTGAACCATGCTTTTGAACAAACTCAATAAATTTTTTGCTGTTGAATGGTTTTACGCAATATAAATCGATGACTGCTGTTTTAATTCCTTTTTTTTCAAGTGTCGCGTGAGCTTTGAGTGTCTCGTGTAATGTGATGCCTGCGCCGACAAGGACGAGGCTATCGAAACTTGAAGATTTGAGAGCTTTAAACTCGCCGAGCATGAATTCTTCATTATTCCTATAGATGACAGGGGTTTTTGCTCTCGTTGTCCGCAGATATTTTATTCCAGGCAACTGATAGGCAAGATTAACTAATTTTTCGGTTGATACTGCATCACTTGGATAAAAGATTATGCTGTTTGGCAAGCTCCTGAACAGGGCAATATCTTCTAAACCCATTTGCGAAGCTCCGTCTTCGCCGATAGATACTCCTGCATGCGAACCGCATATCGCGATGTTTGCTTTTGATAATGAGGCCATACGAAGCTGGTCGTGCGCTCGTGTGAGGAACGCCGAAAAAGTGGAAGCAAAAGTCTTATGTCCCTTGACGCTAGCTCCCAAACTCATACCTATCATATTTTGTTCTGCAATGAAACACTCGATAAATTGCTCAGGTCTAGTTTCCTTAACTTTTTCCGCAAAAGTTGAGTTACTGACTTCTGCATCAAACACCAACACACTAGAATCAGCCTCTGCAATGCTTGCAAGTGCCTTTCCATAGGCCTCTCTTGTAGCTACTTCTTCCCCAAACTTATAGTTATTCAAAACAACTTTATTGATTTCATAATTTTCTGAAACATTCTTAGGTTTAACAATTTCAACCTTAGGCATTTTGGCTTCAGGAATCTCTTTTAGAGCCATAGTTAATTCTCTCTCGTTTAGAGCCTTGCCATGCCATCCATTCTTCTCCTCCAAAAATGAAACTCCCTTGCCTTTGATGGTTTTTGCAAGTATAACAAATGGTTTTTTTGACTTCCTTGCTTTAGCGAATGCTTTACCTAGTTCGGATATTTTGTGACCATCTGCCTCTATTGCGAACCATCCAAAACTTTCAAATCTTTTTTTGTAACTTGTAATATCATGCGCGAGCATAGTTTCTCCGCGCTGGCCAAGTTTATTTATATCAATAATTGCACATAAATTATCCAATTTGTAATAAGACGCAAGTTGTGCGGCTTCCCAAACTTGTCCTTCAGCACATTCGCTGTCTCCAAGAAGAACGTACGTTCTGTAGTTCCTTTTTTGCAGCTTTGCAGCTAGAGCCATACCCAATCCTATAGAAAGACCTTGGCCTAGTGAACCTGTTGCAGCTTTTACCCACTTGATTGATGAAGGAATAGGGTGACCTTCAAGGTTGCTCGATAATTTTCTTAATGATAATAAATCATCTGAAATACAACCTGCTCGTTTAAGCGCCGCATATAAAATTGGGGCTGCGTGTCCTTTACTCAAGATAAACTCATCGTTATTAGGATTATTTGCATTAGATGTATCATAAGACATCTCATTGAAAAATAAAGTTGATAGAATTTCCGCGCATGACAAACATGAAGTGGGATGCCCACTGCCTGCTGCGGATGTCATTTGTAATACGTCGCGTCGCAGAAGATTTGCTATCACACTTAAATCTTTATCACTCACCATCTTTTAATAATCAAATCAGGATATGAGAGTTTATAAGAATGACGGGCATCTGTCAGTTCTTAATCAAATAAGGGCTTTTTTCAGTTCTTTCCAAGCTCTTTTAACATCCTTTGCGTTTTGCAAGAACGAACCGACAATAAATTGATTTGCTCCTGCTTCCTTGCATAATCTTAAGGTTTCTGGAGTGATTCCCCCGTCAACTTCAATATCGAGTTTCGGCGCAAGATTCCTCAGGTGTTTTATCTTACTTAAAACTTGGGGTAAAAAACTTGCTCCGTACTTGCCTGGATGAACACTCATAACAAGAACTTTATCAATAAATCCCAAATATTGAGCAATGTTTTCTACATTAGTCTCTGGATTTACCGCTAGGCCTACTTTTTTCCTGTATTTCTTAGCAAGCTTAATCATATCATGTACGTGCGCGTTTGACTCATAATGCACTATAACGGAAGAGATTTTTGCATGATATTTCATGAACCACCCATGCGGATCAAGTAACATCAAGTGCCCTTCAAGCTTGAAGCTTTTAGGAATCTTGAAATCAAACTCCAGCGATGTATGTTTGACAAATTCCCCATCCATGACATCGAGTTGCACGAGCTCTGGCTTGAGAGGAGTTATTTTCCTAATCCGTCTTTCTAACTCTGTTTGGGATTGTGCAATTATTGATGGAATAATAATGTATTTCATTTCACCATCAGATAAAGCAAGTATTTATAATTAAGGATTTTAAAAAAGACTTCTAGTTCTATCTGGCATGATTTTCAATAGATACTATTCTCTTCAATCTGCGAATGTGGCGAGGCTCATTGCTGAACTCCGCTGCGAGAAACGCATCAACTATTTTAATGGCCTTTGATTTTGATAGATACCAGCCCGCCAAGCACAAGACGTTAGCATTGTTGTGTGTTCTCGTTATCTTGGCTTCTTTTATGCTCGTGACGGCGACAGCTCGTATTCCTGATATTTTATTTGCCACAATGCACATACCTTGTGCCGAGCCGCAGCAGAGAATGCCTTTGGCGTCTAAATTATCTGAAACTTCATTTGCAACTCTTGCAGCAAAATCAGGATAATCATCACTTTTTTCCAGCTTGTGCGCTCCTAAATCTTCTACTTGATAACCTTTCTTTTTTAGATAAGTTTTAAGGTATTCTTTCAGCGCGAAACCTGCGTGGTCTGCACCTAAATATATCTCTCCTTTTTGCATACTCAAGAATGGGAAGAGCGGGATATAAAGGTTTTTATAGGCTTGTTTGAAAGAGTTTACATGGTTAGTTTTCCAACTAGACGCAGTATTGAGCTTGCTGAATTAGCAGGCTATGCAGGAAATTTTAGAGTAACATTAGAGCAAGCGGGTGGAAGAATTGCAGATGTAACCAAGGTAATTCCAAGAGCTATGTCTGTACAGGGCAAACCAAATGAGTTTGTTCAAATTTATTCTGCTTCCTTAAAGAATGCGCCTGCTTTTGGTCTTGCTTATGTTATGCCAGGTGTTGGGATTCCTATTGAAGCAAGAATTGCTGCTAGTCTCAATGATGCTGAAATGATAGTTAAAGTTCGTGCGAGACTTGAGGGTTACGAACAAGACAAAGTTGTCTCGCAGGATGATTGGGGAAATGCGCGCCAGTGGAAACAACTACGCGAAGCTTCTATCGAAGCGGTTGTAGAAGAGCTAGAGCGATTGAAAAACTTATGACTAAAGGTTGTGATTTATCATAACTATCTTTATTAAACAAAACCCGTTATGTTATTTATGCCTCCAAGTTTCAGAGATCTTTTTCCTAACCCAAAACCCATAATTGGGATGATTCATCTTGCTGGAGCTAGCCCAAGAGAAAGATTGGAACGCGCCTATGCAGAATTACAGATCTATCAAAGTGAAGGTGTCGATGGGGCGATTATAGAAGACTATCATGGTTCTTTTGAAGATTTAGTTAGAGTTCTTTCTGATTCAAGATTTGCTAAGTTGGAGTTGGTTATAGGAATTAATTATCTTGCAAGTCCTTTTGACTCTCAGGCATTAGCTTCTGTATCTCGCCATGCAAGATTTGTTCAATATGATGATATTCAAACTTTGGATGAAGAAGAATCTGTAAAATACGACTTGAGAAGAGGATCTTACCCGCGGTTAGCTGTTTTTGGAGGAGTAAGATTTAAAGGAAATAGACCAACAGGCAGACCCTTGGAACAGGACATAAAAAGAGCGATGGGAAGATGCGAGGCTATTGTAACAACTGGTTCTGGAACAGGAATTGAGACTCCTCTTATTAAACTACAAGAATTCAGAGCCCTTATGGGAGATTTTCCTCTTATCGTTGGTGCGGGAGTAACGGCTGAGAATGTGGCAAGACAATTAGAATATGCTGATGGTGCTATTGTAGGAAGTTACTTCAAGCCCGATGGAAATACAGAACTTCCCGTGGATAGAACTAGAGTAAAAGATTTAATGGATGTTGTAAAACAGCTGCGTAGAAATTAGGTAATTATCAACGACTTTTATTTCTTTGATACGATGCCCTTATGCTTTCATAGGTTGCTGAGGCGAGGTTTGTAGCGAATGAGATTCCTGCTATTAGAGCAATTATTCCCTTTCCATTATTGTCTAGTCTTAAGCTATGTTCAAATGCTTGAATTGTTTCTTGCGGAATAATTTCTGCAGCCTTGAGTGCCAAATAAGTAGGCAATGTTAAGAGACTAGTAAACGCTCCGCCAATCGCTCCCGTAAGTCCTCCAATAAAGAAGTTTTCAAACGCATCCATTTCTTTAGCTTCTTCTGGAGCAAATCTCCTATAAGCAGTAGGAGAAACATAGAGAAAAGCAGCAGTCTTAGCAATACCTCTCGATATACTCTTGCACGTTCTATCTAGGGCATCCCAGTCAAACCCCTTATCTTGCTCAACTTTTGATTCTAGTTTTTCCATTTTAAGCTAAATTATAATCGCCTCAGTCTTGCTGTCTTTCTCGTCGTCGAAGTCTGCCACGAGGCCTTCCGTCGTTATAATCATCACCGCTATGCTGGCCGCATTTTGTAAGGCGGTGCGCACAACTTTAGTTGGGTCAATAACTCCGGCATCTACCAAATTTACATAATCATTTATTTTTGCGTTATATCCTATAAACTGATTGCTATGTGATTTTATTACCGCAACAACTTCAGAGCCGTCTTTGCCTGCGTTTATTGAAATCTGTCTAAGAGGCTCTTCCAGTGCTTTTTTAACAATGCCTGCCCCTGTTGCCTGCTCGCCTGCCAGTTTAAGAATGTCTAGACTTTTTATTGCGCGGAAGAGAACCATTCCTCCTCCTATTACGAATCCTTCTTCAACTGCCGCTTTCGTCGCGTGTAAAGCATCATCTATTCTTAATTTTTTTTCTTTCAGCTCGGTTTCAGTTGCAGCCCCAACGTTAATAACAGCAACTCCTCCGCTTAATTTAGCAAGTCTTTTTTGAATCTCTTCGCGTTTATATTCATTATCTGAAACTTTAATCTGGCCTTCAAGAATTTGTATTCTTTTTGCCAGCTGATCTTTCTTGCCCTGCCCTTCAATAATCGTGGTATTATCTTTATCCACTTTTACTTTTTTGGCGCTTCCTAGCATGCTTGTATCTATTTCCTCTAATTTGTCTCCTCTTTCTTCAGATATAACTTTCCCGCCAGTAAGAATAGCAAGGTCTTCAAGTAAATCTTTCTTTTCATCCCCAAATCCAGGAGCTTTAACAGCACAGACTTTCAATGCACCTCTTATGGAGTTGATAACTAAAGCTGTGAGAGCTTCTCCTTCCAGCTCTTCTGCAATAATAATAAGAGGTTTGTTTTCCTGCGCACAGCTCTCTAGAGTTGGAAGAATATCTTTCATCTTGGATATTTTTTGGTCTGTGATGAGAAGGTAAGGATTTTCATATGAACCTTCCATTTTCTCATGGTCTGTTACAAAGTAAGGACTCAAGTAACCGCGATCGAATTGCATTCCTTCCACAACATCAAGTGTAGTCTCAATGCTTTGGGCTTCTTCAACTGTAATCACTCCGCGATTGCCCACTTTCTGCATAGCTTCGGCAATTAAATTTCCGATATGCTCGTCATTGTTTGCCGAAATTGTGGCGACTTGGGCAATGCGCTGTTTATCGTTAACAGGAGTTGATTGAGATTTTATGTATTGGACAACATGCTCTGTTGCAATCTCAATCCCGCGTTTGATTTCAACTGGATTAGAGCCTGCCGCAATATTTTTCATCCCCTCTGTAATCATTGCTTGAGCTAGGACAATTGCAGTGGTTGTTCCATCTCCAGCCTTATCTTGAGTTTGCGAGGCAACTTCTTTCATCAGTTTGGCCCCCATGTTCTCGAATTTATCCTTCAACTCAATTTCTTTTGCGATAGTAACTCCATCATTTGAGACAAGAGGACTTCCAGATTTATCCAGAATTACAGTGCGACCTCTAGGTCCCAAAGTAACTTTTACTATATTTGCAACTTTATCAATCCCTCGTTGAAGGGCGCGTCGCGCTTCCTCGCTGAATATTATTTGTTTACTCATATTATTCAATCCTCCCTAAAATGTCCTTAAACTCAACGAATATAAACGTTTCGTTATTAATTTCAAACTCTTCATTGCTGTATCCCCCATATAAAACGCGGTCCCCGCGCTTCAAGGGCAAGGGTCTTCCGTCAGGGTATGTGCCAACGTCTTCCACAGTTCCCTCTTTCTTGTCTTTATTAGCATCTTTTGGTAGGTAGATGCCTGTCTTAGTTTTCTCTTCTGCCTTTAGTGGCTTTAAAAGAACACGTTCTCCAATAGGTTTGATTCCCATGATTTTCTATCAAGAAAGAGATTTTTAAAGATTTCGGTTATTTTAGGAATGCGTTTATCCGAGGCGAGCTTTTTTTCGACTGAGGTGGAGGGCAACGGCCCCATAGGCAGCTACGAGTGCTACTATAAAGGACCCTATTCCAAAAAAGCCGCCTGTTCGCTCGTTAACACCAGTGACTGCCCCTGTAATTCTTGAAATGATAGAAGATTCTGAAGTAGCAGGAAGTGAATTACTTAATGGCTCAATTTCTGAAACACATTCTTGAATTTCACCAGGTTTTACTTGGCTAGTACTTACACATGATGCTTTGATTTTGGAACATATGCGGGTTTGCTGATTATTCTCACACACACCCCACGATGTACAAGTCCAATCAGTTATGCATCCGCCCTCTTCATCATCTCCTTCAGGCGCAATAATAATATTCAAGATACCTTCTCCTATAGAATAACTGCTCCATGAATCAACGTTTATGACTGCAGGATTTTCAGTAAGCAGCGTTAGAGCTTGGCATCCTGCCCCACAGAGAGCATTGTCTTTCATTATTATTGGGTTGGTAAATAAAGGGAGGTTATAGAATGTTATTTCTGCAGGAACATTAAATCCTTGTTGTCCTTGAGAATTAACAAAAGCATAATTATTATCTATCTTTATATCATCCATAAAATTATCGCCTTCAGCATATATCGGGTTTAGGAACTTGATATCTGTTTTATTAGAGGTGAAAATTGTCAGGTTTGTTGAGGAGATATAGTAAGAACCAATGGATTGGTCCACAAGATTGAGCGAGTTTTTACCTGGCTCTATAGTTAATTCTTTGTCTTCTGTCAGAAAGCTATTTCCGTGCAGGGTAAGTGAAAATTCGCTTTCCTCATTGCCTTCTGATGTCACGTGTAAACCTTTCCCTGAACTTTTTAATAAATTGGCCTCAAAAGATATATCGCCCCTCATTCTCTCGCCTCGAAATCCTTCAGTCCCCTCCCCTTCAGTCGTTATCTCATTAGAATCTAGAGAAGCATTTCCCAGTTTGAAAGCTAAAAACGCATGCGAGGATTCTCCCTTTGTATAAATCACGTTTCCAACAAAACGCACCTCGGTTTCCTCGCTGGTTTGTACCGCAGGGCTTTGAGGTCCGTAGGTTTTGAAAGTGTTTGATACAAATTCGTTAAGGTATGTTGATTGGCTTGCTAGTGCGGGACTGGCTTGTCCTTCTGTTTCAAATGTGTTGTCAGCAACAATTGTCTCTAGTAATCCTGTCATCATTAAAGCAGGACTTTTATCTCCGCGCGTTATAATAGTATTTCCTTCGATGGCATGTTTTCCTGCATTAGTTAGCAAGATAGCAGGAGAATCCGCCTGCGCAGATGCGGATTGCTCAATGTTGCAATTCATAACTCGTAGGCCGTAGGTATTATCCGTCGAGATAGCAGAGCCTGATGACTTGATAGCATATGTTATAGTATGATAATTACAATCGATGGTTACTCCGTCAGATTCCACTATTAAACAGCTAGCTTCAGCTTCAAGATTTGTATTTAATTGGTATAACCCTTGTTTTGTAATAGTGCCGCAGGCATCAATTATTTCAGGCAATTGGGCAGACACTATAATTGCCGACAGAAAGGTCAAGCAGATTAATCCAAGGGCAATTCCCGCTCCTTTTTTCATCTGCCATTAAAGTTTTTTTCTTTTATATACCTTACGCATGAAAGAAAAGTTTAAATCATACCTTTGCTCTTTTGAACTATGAAAAAGATGAAAGGTGTAGAATGGGTGTTGAGGATTGCTATTTTTGGGACGTTTTTAGGACATGGCATTTTTGCCTTGCAGGGAAAGGAAAGCTGGATTGGGTGGGTTGCCGCCTTAACGGGTTGGAACACTTTACTTGCAACTCAAGCTTTATTTTTTATAGGCCTCATTGATATCTCCGTCGCAGTGATTGTTTTGCTAAGGCCGGTTAACATTGTTCTGCTTTGGGCAGTTCTCTGGGCATTTTGGACCGCTCTGATGAGACCTCTTCCTTTTATAGGAGACCCAATTTGGGATTTTGTCGAGCGATGGGCTAACTGGGGTGCCCCACTTGCCCTCCTCTTGTTGAGAGGTTGGCCCCGCAGATTGAGAGATTGGTTTAAATGATTTGCTTTTATAGCTAACGACCTTAGCATTTCCCCAGTTTGTCGTTAGCTATTTAGGGAAAGATTTATGTCTTTCACTATAATTTTTGTTTATTAGAATTTTTGCGTTCAGTTCAGCTTTCTCGTATGATTTCTATCCTTGGTGGCCTACCGCTGCCATTGCTATTCGCATAAGGTCTAGAGTATTCGCCAATTACGCGCACTTGCATAAAAGCCGAGTTAGTCATCAAGACTTCAACGCAGGAAGTTTGCTCCCATGGCCCTTGCATTTTAAGAGCTACATCTTTAACGGTTACATCAAGCTTCAGGTATAAATCCTTTCCTAAAGGTATTCTGGTTCCATCTTCCATTATAGAAGCACGAAGAGTTTCTCCTTCTTCAAGACGGGCGTAATCTCCTTGAGGGTCAAGTTCAACTCTGAAATTTCCTCCCATCTTGCTTCTGTAAGCTTGCATATATCTTTATTTATGGGGCTTTTAAAAAGATTGCTATGGCTAGCTCAAATCAGCGTGACTGAACAAAACACGAAAGGCGCGGCACCACACCAAAACGTTGTTGTATTTTTCTGTGTCAGTTCCTGTGGGAATATCATAATTAACATTACCCTTTGTTGCTTTTATTTCGCCCAAATCTATAAAATCATTATTGGTTGTGTCAGCAGAGAGGTAAATGCGCAAGTCAGGACCATTTATGGTTTCAAAATCCTCAAAGCGGATTATTTTCTTTCCTCCACTCTCTATTAAAAGCACGCGTCCCTGAACTTCATGGGCGCTTGCGATAAAGTCTCCTGATGCTAAAACTCCTGGAATAGTTGTGATATTTTGTTCTTCGCTTTCCCGATTTGGCATAGCATCATTAGCTTCAATAACGCGAAATGCAGGGGATATTAAGTAATATGCAATAAAAGCTGCAACTATAATCCCTATGACTATAACAACGACTTTCTTTTTCATCTCTCTAGAACGTGCAAGGTTTATTTAAAAGTTTATATATTGATAATTTATTAAAATACTATCGGGCTCATAGTATAGTGGTAATACAAACCGTTCGCGTCGGTTAGACTCGGGTTCAATTCCCGATGAGTCCATTGGAGACTATGCTGTTTGCAAGGCCGGTTTGTTGCACTTTATTATAACTGCTGCTGGGTCTGCAAAAGAACATTCGAGGCTTGTATCCTGAAAGAGAAATTCTAGTGCTTCCAGACTGTTTTCATAAAATATCAACGGGTCAAATCTTCCGCGTTCTAATATACATTCTATTTTTCTTCGATTGAATGTTTTTCTAGGGCTTGCCACATGATAAATAACACCCCTCTCACCATTATAGACGCTTACTAAAATATCCCACTCTGGGCTCCCTGAGTTCATTCTAGTAAAGACATCATCAATAGCGAGTGCGAGGGATTGGTGCAGTTCGTAACCTGAATAATCAGGAAGAGAAAGATGGGCAATATCTATCAAATATTGGACATATCCATCACGCACTCCCCCTCCTTCAGAAGGGATTTCGAATCGCGAAGGATCAGATGGGGAAACCCGTTCAATGTATAGTGAACGATAAGGTCCTGCTTCTTCCCTTAAATCATTTAATGTCCGACTTGAGAGAGCCATGGTTTAAAAAATAACAATTGATTTATAAATACCTCTATGGTAAAACATTACTATAGGGCCCATGGTTTAATGGTAGAATACATGGCTGGCAGTCATGGGGTCGGAGTTCGATTCTCCGTGGGTCCATAGGAAGATTTAAGAGTAGTTTTATAGGGTATTTTATAGGTCTCATGTTATCATCCGAAGCCCAGTCTTATTTAACGCAAAATAGTCTTGCTAGGCATTTGCTTTTGCAGATGACTCGAACTAATCTTCCTCATTGGGGTTTGATAGGAAGCTTGGACACTCTTAAAGGAGTTTCTAACCAGAACCAAGTTGTTTTTCAGGGAAGCCTTGCAGATGCGCGTCCACATATTGGTGCATTAGTAAGATTAGGTATTTTGGAAAAGCGTGCTAATTATTTCAGAGCATCACAGTATTCATTTAAGGATGAAGTGCAGCGAGGGGTTTCACCTGACCCTGCATATAGAGAAAAGCTAGGGCAAGACCTAGATAAAATTAATTAATAATCCAAACCCTTTCTAGCCAGAAAACCCGCATCATAAGGATGCTTTATCTTTTTAATCTCAGTAACTAAGTCAGCTTTCTCAAATATCTTTTCATATGGCTTGTGCGAGCCAGTCAGTATTAATTCCTTATCCTTTGGCTTGTCATCAATTAATTTTATTATTTCATCTTCTTGCAATAATCCAAGTTGAACAGCATATAAAATCTCATCTGCAATTATAATCTCATAATTTTCTTTTAGACTTTGGCTTACGTAATCTAAAGCTTCCCTACACGCAGCAATTTGCGCTCCAGTAGGCTTGCCTATAATCCATCCGCCTGTGCCAAAGCGCTTGTAAGTAAAAGTTGGAAATTTCTCAAGCGCTTTTATCTCTCCCGGAATTTGCTCTTCCAACGATGAAGCCCCATTTTTCATGAATTGAACGAGATGCACTTTGTAACCATTGCCGCATGCGCGAAGTGCCGTGCCAAGCGCACTAGTTGTTTTGCCCTTCCCGTCTCCCCAGAATACCTGCACGAAGCCAAGACCATGATGTTTTAATTCACCCATCTCACCAAGAGAGAAAAAGAGTTTTTATTAATTTGTATAATCGATAAGTTTAAATTGAATAAGAGGTATACTCATTGATGCATGCGTTAAATAGCGCAGAGGATAATTTCTTTGAGGCTTATGATTCGTTTAATACAAATCGAAGAAGAGCAAGGTTTTCTATGGCTGTAAGGAATGTTTTTGGTGCTGTTTCATTGGCTTGTGCGGGAGGAATTGCGTTGTATTTAAAAAATCTAACTGACGAAAACATGCTTTATTCAATGGCCACTATGGGATGTTTAGCACTAGAATTTGTGGCGACTTCACAAATTGCAAGAAAAAGTCATGCTAATGGGGAGGATTACAAATCGCGCGCAATTGGAAAACAAATAACAGTCGAAGAAGAAGCAGGATTTGCCACTTTCCTGCGTAATGGAACAACGGGGAGACTGGGACTGGAAGATTCTATTGAAACAGGCAAGAAAGTCTATGCCCTTGTAGAGTCCGAACAGGAGGAACGAAATTATAGATGGCTCGATGACCATGACGATGAAGAATTTAGTGGCTATGACGGATTTTTGCCTATAGAAGACCAATTCAAGCCTTAGCTATTCAGGAAGCTGACAATTAGTTTTCTGGCTTAATTCTTCCAGTGTCATGACATTGCCTTGCGTCCCATCGACAAATATCCAAGTGGGATAACTTTGAATACCTGCCGCGTTGCATACTGAAAACTGAGGGTTTCCTTGGCCAGAAGAACATTCAATATAAGGAAGATACTTCGCCGAGGAGCCAAACATATCTTTTTGCGCCTTGCAGTGCGAACACCAAAATGCCCCATAGAACTTTGCCCCGCTTTCAGAAATACATTGCGCAAAAGAGTCATATTTCCCAGCTCCAACAAAAGCTGTGAATCCCCAGTAAATAATCCCTATAGCAATTAGAATGAGAACCACCCAGAAAATCAACTTTCCTTTGTTTGATTTATTTCCAGTGCTTTCGCCTGAAGCAATATTATGCTTTGCCTTGTTGTGCTGTTCAAGTGCCTCTGCTGAGTTAAATGTCTTTTCGCATTGCAAACACGTGTAACTCATAGTCTTTTACAATAAACTCAAAGAGCCAAGCCTAATAAATCTTTTCACCCACAGATTTTTATAATCTCATATCGTGAATCTAAAATGGCAGAAATAATAACTTCTATAATGATGTATCTAGTCCTGCTGGCAGACATAATTATTCTCATTTATGCCTTGGAGAGTTTTGCCCTAATCACAGGCGTTAGAACTAGAAGAGTTAAAGCATGGAACTGGTTTGGAAAACACGCTTTATGGTGCGCCTTTCTGATTTCTCTAGCAGCAATGCTGGGCAGTTTATATTTCTCTGAAATTCTGGGATATGCTCCGTGTAATCTTTGCTGGTATCAAAGAATTTTCATCTATCCTCAAGTTTTCTTATTTGGACTTGCCATATGGATGAAAGAAAAAACAAGAATTTGGGCTTATAGCGTCGTTCTTTCAATCGTGGGAGCAATAATTGCAGTATTTCAATATTACATCCAAGTCGTTCCAAAGCCTCTTGTTACCCTGCCTTGTTCTGCTATTGGTTATTCGGCATCTTGCACAGAAACCTTTGTGACGTATTTCGGATACATTACTATTCCAATCATGGCACTAACAGCATTTCTATCTCTTTTGATACTTTCTCGACTAGCGAAAAGCTCCCTTTAACTTCACAGCTCAGACTTTCATAAGTTTTATATATTCCCTTTCCAGCATTTAAAGTACTATGAAAATGAAAGGAGGACTATTATATGGCAAACAAACAAAGTGAAGAAAAAACGAGCGAAACAATCACAATTAGCAAGAATGATTTGTGGAAATATTCGACATTTGCTCTTCTTGCAGTCTTGGTGATTGGGGCTTTTTTCGTCTTCAATAATGGAGCGTTGACAGGAAATGTCATTAAAGGCGGAGAGCAGAAGGTTGCTGGAACAGAGAGAGTCGAAGTCAATGTTGACGATGCGCCTCTTCTTGGAAACAAGGATGCTTCAGTAATCATAGTTGAATATTCAGATGGTCAATGTCCATTTTGTCGCAAATTCCAGCAGGAAACACTACCTCAACTGAAGCGGGAGTATATTGATACAGGCAAAGTTGCGTTTTATCACAAAGACTTTCCGTTGGGTTTCCATGAAGGAGCTGAAACATATGCTGAAGCACCACGATGCGCGCGCGCACAAGGAGGAGATGAAGCTTTCTGGAAAGTTTATGATAAGATATCTGAAGAGCAGAATACCCTAGATGGAGGCACAGTCAAATCAACAATTCCTTATCCTGGAGTTGAAAAAGTTAAGCAATGGGCGCAGGAAGTTGGATATGATATCGGAAGCTGTTTAGATAGCAGCACATATCGCAATGCGGTCCAGCAAGATTTAAGTGAAGGTGTTGCTAATGGAATTCAAGGCACGCCTGGATTTTTGATTAACGGCAAACTACTTTCAGGAGCACAGCCCTTTTCAGCTTTCAAAGCAGCGATTGAAGCAGAGCTCGCTTAAAGTTACTTTTATTTTTTATTTTATTTTTTAGTAGGGTGCAAAAAGAGGATTAAGTTAAATGATAAAACCGATAAGTAACTTGTTCAGAAAGTCCAATGTTTATTGGGTTATAGGAATATTTCTTCTATATCTCTTGATTAATGTTATGTTCAGCGGGTTTTACACGACTTTCCAGCTTATCATAAGGTATGCAGGGACTGTTAACTGGCTTAAACTTGGAATTTCGATTATACTGACTATTGTGATTGGTTTTCTTGTTTCTATGAACGCGGTTTTATGGTACATTCGTTACAAAGAAAGGAAAGAATGTGCATCAGGCGGAACTCTCGCCACTCTCGGTACGGCCGGAGGCCTAATTACGGGCGTGTGTCCTCTGTGCGTTGTCGGTCTTGTCCCTCTTGTTTTAAGTGCACTTGGCATCACGTTCTCATTCGCCACCCTGCCTTTCGGAGGCATCGAGGTACAAGTTCTCATTGTTATTTTACTTGGCGCGAGCTTCAAGATTCTGACACGATAACCTTTTTATTAAGCTCACCTCTTTTTCCCTTCGAGCTTACTCTTTGTAAATTATATCCCGCGTTAGGCTAATTAATTCTTCGCAATCTTTTATGAAGAAATCTATTTGCGACTTTTCGGCCTTGACTTCAGTGCCATAGGTATAATTCTCTCTCATCTCGATAACACTATTTTGGTTGGTGCTTTCATCTTCGTACTTGAAATAGCCTATAAATTTATTATCAAGATTTATTTCGCCCTTTTCTTTAAGGCATTCCATCAATGCAATAGTGCACGTCTGATTTCCGGACTCGTACCCAAACTTGGCGGCAATAGCAAGGAAACATTGATACATTGTATAAAATATAGTGCCTATGCCTGCATCGGCAAATCCTCCCTTAACAAGGTATCTGGTTACGTTCAAATCATGCTCTGCTTTAGCGATATGTTTTTTTGCCTCTTCGATGTTTTGGTTTATTTTTAGAAGACCTCTATGTTTCGGCTTAACTCCTTTTCGTTTACATTCTTCCAGTTCTTCTTTGCTTTTCTTAAGACACCAGTCCAAATGTTTAGAAGCCTGAGACATTTTTTATCAACTCCACATATGTTCTCTGCCCGTATAATATAATGGCTTTCTTAACAATATCTTTAATAGCTTCTTGTTTGCCCTTTATATTTTTTAGAAACTCTTCTTTGTTAAGGTCAATTAAATGGATTTTTTTAGGAAGATATCCTTGTCTTGCTCTTACAACCTTGTTTATCGCTCCTGATTGTCCTTTTTTTCGTATTACCATCAAATCTATATCTCTTGCCTTAGCATAGCCATAAATTACAGAGCCATGCAGCATAATTACTCTATCATCCTTGAATAATTCCTTAAATTCGTCTTTCCATCGCTCAAAATGAGTAGCTTCATCAGACAAAATAAAGGAAATAAGATCCTGCACATAATCATAATCCAAATTAATCTTGTACACAAGAGATTTACCAATGCGCTGTGTGCTGAGTATTTTTTTATTCTCTAATTTTTTTAATAATTTCATAGTTCCAATACGAGATATTCCGATTTTCTTGCTAAGAGAGTTGGCATTGTAGTAACTACTAAAATCTTTAAATAAGATAATGAGTGCCTTTTTTTCGTTTTCTGTAAGAGATACCATGTTAACTTAAAGTTACTATATCGTAACTAAAGGTTACTTATAAACTTTTCGCTTTTCATTGTGGATAAACACTTCTTTTTCCTTCGAGTTTACTCTATCTCAGAAATTATCGATTTATTGATTTGCTTAGCCATAACGTTTAAATATCACTTAATATACTAGAGTATTATATGATTAAGCAAGGTATAATGACAGAAAGAGAAAAACAAATAATGGACAAAAAAATCAAAGGGCTTAGTTTGACTCAGAATGAATCAAATATTCTAAGCAAGGTTGTTAGGCCAAAATTAAGAGAAATGAGTAAAATAGATGCCACTAGGTTGTTAAATAAGTTGGAATACAACCAAAAAGCACGATCAATTGAAAATCGAGTAAAAAAGATTATTTTAGGCGGCATAAAGAACGTGAAAGCAGTAATTTTGTACGGCTCTGCAATCCAGACTAACTATAAAGAATATAATGACTTAGATGTATTAGTCGTGACTAAGAATAAAGAATGGAAGACGAGCGGAGATAAATACGATTTAATTGCGCATCTTACAAAGATTGCCAAAAGCAGAGATTTGAATTTAGATATCCAGTTAGTCGACAAAAAATCCTTCAATCTCCAATATCCGCACAATCCTTCTTTAATTTATCAGCTTAAAGACTCTAAAATCATTTATGGGGCTATAAAAATACCTTCTAAAATAGAACTTTCCAAGCTAGATTTAAGGATGAAACTCGACTGGAGCGACATAGATGACGAAGATTCGCAAAGCAGCGAATTATACCAATCTATGAGAAATATCATTTTAGTCAGATTACTATTAAATAAAATAGTAAATAACGAATTTTTAAAGAAAGAAGTTATAAAAGAATTAGGTGAAAGTCTTGTTGTGAAGTTAAAAAATAATACTGCTAGTAAGTTAGAGAGAAAACTGGCTTTGCATTACATAAGAGAGTTATCAGAAAAAACAGATAAAGAAATAAAGGAGTCTAAATGGGAAAAAATAGTGCTGTAAAAACTTTAGGCAAAAGAATAGGCAATATTGTTTTGCATAACTTGCTTGTTAAGTATACCAATAGACCAGAATCAAAGAACTATTTGCAAAGTGAAGTGCTCGAATATAGAAATGCTGCAATAAAAGATGCGAAAGAGTATAATTGGAATGAAAAAGACAAGGAAGAATTAAAGATTGTGGCTCTAGAATTTATTAAGCAGAAAAAGGATAAAAGGTATCCAGATGTAACGTTCTCTTTAAAGGAAGCTGAAGATTTAGTTGAAAAAGAGATACAAGACTTGAATTTGTAAATAATCTCTATCCTATTGCAGTCTGCCTTCAGCGTAAGCATAATAGATTTGCTGTTCAAATGGCAAGGAGATGGTTTTGATGTCCTCTGTTGTGTTTAAATCATTGGCCTTCAGACTTCTTTGAGATAAAGTATAAAGCACATCACCAATATACAACGAGCGTTGCACATGCGCTTCATAAGGAGGATAATAATACATAATCTCGTTTCCAATTAGCTGAGATTGCTCGCTCTCGTTCAAGTGCGTTATTTTGCCTTTGAGTTGAAATCCATCTTCTAAATCCAAGGAAAATACATACGCCCCTTCAAACTCTACTTGATAATTATCTTTGTAAACTGTAGCTGGCAGGACAAGAAGATTTTTCTCTTTGTCAAATAGAAAAGCTTTGTGCTCATACAACGCGTCTGAAGAGCTTCCTCTGCCTCCAATTACGTATTTGCTTATTTCTTTTACATTATTTGGGTCTGACACATCAAACAAAGCTAGCTTCAAACCTGCTTGCAGAGTTCGACCTTGCTCGTTATCAGTATCAACGCCTATCCCAATAATATGATTCTCGTCATAAGGATGCAGGTAAGTCGAATACCCTGGTATCTTTAATTTTCCAATTACTTCAGGATTTCTCGGACTCGAAAGGTCTATCACAAATAGAGGATCGATTTGCTTGAAAGTCACTAAATATGCCCTATCCTCAATAAAGCGGGCAGAATAAATTCTTTCATCAGGAGCAAGATTTTCAAGTTTGCCTATAATGTCAAGGTCTTCATCTAAAACATAAACATGATTTTTTTCTACATTTTGTTGTAATATTTCTGAATCTGAATTATCGTCTGTTTGGTCTTCCATGGCATTTGCAGTTATACTGATGTCTACGCTTTCTACTCTTCCTACGTTTGCTGTGTCTATTCCTCCGAAACCACCCGTACTAGAAACGTCGGCGCCCATTATTATTGGTCCTCCAAACCACTGCGGCTGTGTCGTAGTAGCAATCCTAAGATAACCTTCATGCTCATCCATTGAAAACTGATTAAGCACATACCCGGGTATTTCGCCTTTAGCCACGTATTCAATCTTTTCTTTGTTTATAGATATTTTATGAATCGTAGTTTTTTGCATTTCTTTCTGCCAGTCTGATTCAAACTCTCTTGCTTTATCTGCAAGATTTTCTTCAAATTGGCTTTTTTCTTCAGAAGAAAGAGAGTTGTAATAATTGGCTAAAATATCATTGGCCATCTGCTGCCTAGTATATAACTCAAAATCTTCATTTTCTAAAGCATCTTGAATTTTATCTCTAGTTTCTTTATCAACAACAGGAAGAATGACTTGCTCAATCATTTTTGTTTCATAATCCTGATAAGGCACGTATTTTGGTGCAGTCAGATAGATATTATTCTCAGATACAAATAAAGTTTGAGTATAACCTGTTAGAAAACTTTCTCTCTCTATTTCTTCATTGTCAAGGTTAATGGCAAATATCGTAGTAAGTTGATAACTATAGTCTGAAATTGGGAAATAGGCTATTTCTTTTGCTTCAAGAGGCTCTTCAACTCCGTTATAAATAACAGAGGGTAATTTTATATCATTTTCATCTTTTATTAATGGCTGGTTAGCTATAACGTAAACATAATTACCAATCATGCGCGCATCATAATAACTCCCTTCATAGGTGATTGATTGTAACTCTTCAGGATTTTCTTTATCGCCTATATCATAGACTTTGATGAATGCCATTGGCAGAGAATAGACTTCAGGAGGTATCGCTCCAGAAACACCCCTCAAGTCGCAAGCAGGACAGCCATAAGCATAATTTTCCCAGCCAAATACAACTAGATTGTTGCCATTAATGAATATCTCTTGAATCGTTCCGTTCACATTGATAATTGCAATTATCTCTGCTTGTTCAGCCGGATATGCTTTGATTATGGACAGATTTGAACTTGAGGCTATGTAGATGTAATTCCCATCGTTCTTTATGATATCCGGCTCGTCAACTCCCTCAATTTGTATGTTTGTTCTTGAATATTCCTGTTGAGTTTGGGTACGGCTATCAGCGCCCGATTGTGCGGTTTGAACTTCTGCAGTAGTTCCTGCTTTGGCATTATAATATCCTTCTGCACCAGTATTTGAATCCAGAAAATTCTGCATATCCCCTAACGAACTAAAATGTTTTACCGATGACACGCCTTCATAAGGAGTAGTTGGGAGACTTACCACTACAATAACTGCAATTGCTACTAGCGCGATAAGCCCCAATAGGTGTTTGTCATTCATCTCTTTCCTATGGAGAAGTATTATTTAAATGAGCGGAAGGGTTCAACTCGGATTGAATCGAGTTTCCTCCAATTCATTTAAAATAAGCGTGCAAGATTTATATAGAGTCATGACTTAGAAGAATTATGAATACTTTTTCAGCAATTATCCTAGCAGCATTGCTTGTCCTGCTAGGCGGAGCCGTATATTTTTTTTATCAGGGCGATTCTAGCGTAGAGTTACCTTTTACATGGAATAGCGAGCCCATTCCCCTTTTGCCGATTAATAACCAACCAAATTTGCCTCAAGGCCCTCTTGTGAACACAGAAGTCAAGCAATTTTACCCCAACATGAGATTCCCTGATTCTTCAATAAGTTACAATTTCGAGGAAGCTTGCAGTGAAGCCAAAAAACAGCAAGTTTCTGAGTCATTTGCTATAATTGAAGAGCGCACTGTTTTGAGATTTCATCCTTCTATCGATAAGGGCGGAATAAATATTCTATGCTCGGAACTTGCCCCAGAGCCGGAATTCAAGGGTCACTTCGTTGCAGGAGAAGGAGGACCGACTGAAATTATCAATACAACATTGTTTTCAGTTATACAAGGAGGAAAAATTTCACTTTTCAGGGATGAGAAGTGCTCGACACCGCATATTGCACTGCACGAGATTCTCCACGTTCTGGGATTTGACCATGTCTCTAATCAATTAAGTATTTTATATCCTACTTTGGACTGCGATCAGGTTATGGATGAGGCAGTTGTTGAAGAAATAAGCAGGCTATATAATTTGCCTAGCAATTCGGACTTGATAATCTCTGATATTAGCGCAACCAAAACAGGAAAATATCTTGATTTTGAGATTGAAGTGCTTAATCAAGGTCTGGTGGAGGCGCATCAAGTTACGTTTTCTATTTATGCGGATGAAAATTTTGTGCGTGAATTCAGCCTTGATAATATAGATATAGGAACTAGGAAAATATTAACTGTAGAGTATATGCCAATTCCTAGCTCCACGTCAAAAGTCAGATTCGAAATTGATGAAAAAAATAATATTGCAGAAATTTATGAGGATAACAATCGTGCCGAGCTTGCGCTTGCAAGCCCATAACACTTAATCAGAATCTTTATCGTCATCTTTATCATCAGGGTCATCGTCATCGTCCTCGAATTCTTCATCCCCTTCAAGCTCAATGTCTTCTTTCCCGAATGTTTGTTTCATAGATGTTATGGTTTCTCTTTTCACATTTAATTATAGCATCTACAAATAAGCCCTTTTTATATTTTGCCTTTGCCTTTCCCGAGTTTCGAAGAATTAACAACTCGAGCAATTATTACAAGAATAAAAAGAATCACAAGGCCAGCTGCCAAGATAATCGTAGGGACAAGATAGAAGACGCGCACCTCTTCTTCAGGCTGTTTTACAGGAGACAAGTTATATGAAGTGCAATCGCGTTCATCCGACAAGTGTGCACTCCTTATTTGGTTGGCGTATTTCCAAGAAGACGTACTGGGATCAAAAACAATGCGGTAATTCCTTCCAGCCTTGCCCTCGGCCGCAAGAGAAACAATCTGTTCTATCTCATCCCGCCCAATAGATATCACTCCCTCTTCCTTGAGAAATACAAGCTCCTGGCGCATAGCTTCCTTCCAATCATTATTTTCAGAAGCTAGTGGAATAATATCCGGAATTGAAATCGTCTCTGTACCAACCATTCTATAGGAAACCAGAAGGTCATCCAGATTTGTACTAACATTTGAATATCTTAAAATAGTCTCTATATCTCTCTTCATCTCGGCATTAATGCATTTTATTTCCTTTGATGTTTCAAAGCAAATGCCCGTGCACCCCTGCGAGCACGAGGCAAGAGGCTGGTTAATCTCAACACTAACCTCTGAGGCGAGCCCCTTGGAAGGAGAGGTTATTACTACAAGGTCTTTCTCAAACACGCATTCGAAATTACTGCAATCTATATTCCATTCTCCGAATAAATTCTCTTTGAGCTCTTTTAAAGTTCCTTTTGCAGACGTTGAAACAAATTTAATGTGCGGCTTTTTTATCTCCCTTATCTCAGTAGGAATTTGAAGGCGCACAGCCAGTCCCTTTGGCGAGTCGCTCTCCTTGAATATAGCTATAAGTGAATTGCCATACTGCGATGACATCGCGTACAAACTCCCTGTTCTCTCTGCAATAATCTGCAGGTTTGAAATCTCATAAGAAGGCACGAGTGCTTCAACAGCATAATCCTCTGCAGAAGTAAGGCAGCTTTGCGTGCTTGATGTTGCAAGAAGGTAAAAAACGAAAAACGCTGTAAAGCTCATTTTCTAGCTGGGGGGTTTTGATATATAAGTTTTATTGGCTTCTATTTCATACATCCCTCCTAACAATATTCAAGTTATTAGTAAAATTCAGCACTAATTCTTTGTCTTTTGCAAATTATAACCAGTAAAAATCCCCAATATGAATCTAACAAGAGTTTATAATTATCTAATGCGAGGCGAGCATTTCATCAAGAATCTCGCAGATGATGTGAATTATCAGTATATGCGACTCCTGAATGCGTGCAGTCTCTTGAACAGGCACAATTATGCTCAAGTCGCAATGCTCTTTTAACTGGCCTCCATCACGCCCAAGCAAACCAACCACATATAGTCCATTTGCCCTAGCTGCCTGAGCAGCCCTGACAACGTTCTTCGCATTTCCAGATGTGCTAATACCAATAAACACGTCTCCCCCTCTTCCATAGGCTTCAACTTGTTTTGAGAATATCTCCTCAAAGCTGTAATCGTTTCCTATTGAAGTTAGCGTGGATGCGTTAGTTCCCAAAGCTAAACAAGGAAATGGCTTCCTCTCGCGTTTAAATCTATTCTCAAACTCTGCCGCCATGTGCTGTGCATCCGCAAAACTCCCTCCGTTTCCACAAACAAGTATTTTGCCATGACCCTGATAACATGCCTTTATCTTATCGCATGCCTTCATTATTTGGTCGACAGGTATTCCCTGTTTGGCATCAATAGACGATTGTATCATTGATTTTATTTTGT
>Ga0082335_1004013_pt1 | contig 23013 bp, 13 predicted proteins | sample Subgrocontami58m_FD_72375 | JGI IMG/M metagenome (GOLD analysis project Ga0082335, IMG submission 72375) | Subsurface groundwater microbial communities from S. Glens Falls, New York, USA - GMW37 contaminated, 5.8 m (SPADES assembly) (version 2) ...
TTGTGGAAAATCTTAAGAAAAAAGCCCTTGAACTCGGTTTCAAGTTGGTAGAAACCCCGTCCCCCGGTGCGAAAATGTGTAATTAATAAATTCATATAGTTACGAAGTTGTTACTTGGAAGAGCGCATGAACATCCATTCACGGGAGAAGCTCACCAAAAATTTTTTCGAAGTCGCTGATTCGGAGAAGAAGGCTGAGGCTGACGATCTCGTCAATCGATGGAAGAAATGGGCACAGCAATTGAACATAAACCGCTTTCTCGCTAGAATGATCACAGGGCGCCTCAACGCGGCTGGACCGAATGGACTTTCCGGAGTGGCAGCTCTGATTGCCAGACTCCGTTGCCGGGACCTTTGGACTGATCGTATTTATGGAAGGGATACGGATGGCGGGAAAACCGTGGATACGCTTTATGAGAGCACACTGGAATTCGTATGCCGAACCACACCGAAGGCGTTCTTGAGAGATCTCATTCTAAGCGAAATCATTATAACCTGGTACTGGAACCAACGCCTGGCGGTGATTTGAGCCAGCGTTCTTGAGTCTTTGTTTCTCTAAGAAGAAATGGAGGGAATAGCAGAGTGCTTCAACGAATTGATCCCATCGCCACAAGTGAGGACATCCGTGAAACCTATCTGCGCTATCTCACTACGACCTTCGGACTAAAAAATTCGGAGCTGGCAAGACAGTTTCGAGATTTGGCAAGACACTCCGAGGGTCTCTTCAAAGGCCCTATCTTGGAGGCAACGCCAAAGTATTCTAAAGACAAATCACTTCTTGAACTCCTCACAGAAGCTCATCCGATTATAAGCGACCAGTTCTTGAACTATGCACCGGGCTTATCCGAGAGTAAAGTCAGTCAATGCATTGCTTTGGAGCGTAAACTGTACACGCACCAGGGTAAAGCGATCCGGAGGATTGTCGGGCAAAATCGAAATGTCGTCGTAGCAACCGGCACAGGTTCAGGAAAAACGGAATGTTTCCTACTGCCGATTATCGATCATCTCTTGAAAGAGAGAGTGGCAAATCGTTTGGGACCCGGAGTGCGGGCGCTCCTCGTTTATCCCATGAACGCACTGGCTAACGATCAGGTTGTACGGCTGCGTCATTTGTTGCCGCCCGAGACCGGCATCACATTCGGACGTTATACCGGACAGACAAAGCAAACGTATCGGCAAGGGTTGGATGCTTTTCAGCAGGAGAACAATCGCGCGCCGCAAGCGAATGAGCTCTTTTGCAGGGATCAGATCCTCGGCGGGGAGCCGGGCAGTCAAAGAGACTGGCCGCACAAAGGATATTCTCCTACCATTGGGCCTCCGCATATTCTCCTCACCAATTTCGCCATGCTCGAGTACCTGTTGATGCGGCCTCATGATTCATTATTGTTCGACGGTGTTTACGGCGAAACCTGGAGATTCCTCGTACTCGATGAAGCACATGTTTATACGGGCGCGCAGGGAACTGAAATAAGTTATCTGATGCGCCGTCTCAAAGACCGCGTCTGTCAGTCACAAGCGGGCAAACTATTGTGCATCGCCACAAGCGCAACCATAGGCGCAGGAGACAATGAGAGCCTGAAGATGATTGCTGAATCCTTCGAAAACCTATTTGGCGAGAGATTTGAAAAAGATGACGTCATCACAGGCGATGTAATTCCATTGGAGGATTTCGTTGCCGGTTTCCTGGAGTGGGGAGCAGGCAGTGAAGAATTCTATCAAGCACTGTCGGGAGCTGTCGGGCAGGATTATATCTCCAAACCGGAGTTGGTGAACACACTCTCAAAGCTCTTTTCCGATAACTACCAAAGGGACGGATGGCCAGACCGTGAAGTGTGTGAAAGAGGCTTTGAAGCGCTGAAAAACACTGAGGACATCACCAGGTCAAAAGAGAAAATTCTTTTCAATTTGCTTGCCGGCGATCGGCGTGTTCGTATGCTGGTCGATCGAATTGAACTGGGGCCAACTGCGCTCCATGTCGCTGCTCAAGTCGTCTGGGGTATCACTGACGCCGATGGCGATGTCGAGGCTGCTAAGAGAAACTTGATCGTACTCGTTGATCTTGCGTCACGTGCAAGGCCGGAATCGGACAGTGCCGCTCTCCTGTCCGCTCGTTACCACTTTTTTGTGCGCAGTCTTGAAGGGTTATCGATCACTTTTGCGGGTTCCAGCGACAAAGGAGAAAAATCGCTCAGTCCACGATTGCTGGTCGGCCGACACCATGAGGTTCCGGATTCTCCGGGAGGATCTGCCGTGGCGTTTGAACTGCAGGCGTGCGGCCGTTGCAGTCAGCCGTTCTTAAGAGGTCATTTGACTCCTGAAGGGCAATTCATTTCATACCCTCGCAGGCAGAAACTCGAAGAGCAACCCCAAAGCAGTGACTATTTCTCCATCGATTTGGACAGTGTCGTCGAATCGGCGGAAGACGAAGAGCCATTACGTGATGAAGAACCTCCAGTTTCCGCGTTCGGGGATGAAGATGAGGGAGAGTCGTGCGCGCCGAAAAAGGCCAGGACGCGGCAAACGATATTGGGTGATCCTCAGTATATCTGTGCTCGCTGCGGGGCAGTATCGAATACCCAGAGTCAGGCATGCGCCTTTTGTATGAAAACCAGGGAGCGCATTTCTTACGAGTGGGTACCTGTACGCCGCGTAGCACCGGTTAATGGGAAAGTGATCACCGTCTGCCCGGCCTGTGGCGGGCAAAAGCACCATGGAGGATCAATCATTCGTGCGTTTTCTCCAGGCGATGACGCCGCCGGCGCTGTTCTGGCTCATTGCCTGCTAACTAACATTCCGGACACTTCGGAGGAATCTCAGGTAAAACTAAAGGAGCAGGAAGTGCAAAAATCGAAAGGCCGATTTGCTTCTCTTATCTCTGCCAAGACAGTGACAAAGCCGCCACAAGGCAAACGTCGTCTGCTTGCTTTCAGTGACTCACGACAAGATGCCGCCTATTTCGCAACATACTTGAATCGCACGTCAAACCAGATTCTGCACCGCCAGTTGATTGATAAAGCTGCGAGAAGGTTTCTCTCCCAAACATCTGGTGTGACAAGCTTTGACATCAACGATCTCATCAACCCTCTAATCGAAGTCGCGCAAGAGGCTGGGCTCTTTGATGCAAAGGATACCGAAGGGACCAGGATACTTGAGGTCTGCAAATGGTTGAACGGAGAACTGGCGAACATACAGAGGCGGCAGGGCCTGGAAGGTGTCGGTCTGATTGTCTGGGATCTCAAATGCAGCGATCAGCTCTATGAATATGCCAGGAGTTTTGAGGACGAACTCAAGCAGGATTATGGATTGGATGCCAAGGAGTTTATACTCCTTCTCAAGATCCTGCTTGGCGAGCTGAGACGACAAAATGTACTTCAGCCTGTAAGAAATGTTCGCATACAGGACGTGTATTTCTGGCCCAGAAATCGTCCTTACACGATCCGGCCCAACGGAGTAAACAACAAGCTTTCCATTGCCTCCTGGCTTCCTCAATCGGCGAGGAACATGAGATCGGATTTCATTGAACGACTCTTTAACAAAATGGGCTGTAAACCGGAGAAAAGCATTATTGAAAGGCTCCTGAATGATCTCTGGACGCTCTCCATTGCTGAAGGTTTGAAAATCTGGGAAGAGGTCCCTTCCGTCACCAAGCTTTGGAGGGGCACAGGCAACGATGAATCCGCATGGCGCCTCCGCTGGGATGCCTGGCTGGGTCGCTTGAGTGATTCCGAAGAGGCGCAACTATACAAATGTCTCACCTGTGGAAGCATCAGTCAATATGACCTAAAAGGTATCTGTCCCACATACCGATGTCCGGGAAACATAGTTGAAGTTAACCAAAATGTAGAGTTTGCCGATAATCATTACCGCTATCTGTACACCGAAATGAAGCCTATTTCGCTACTTGCTTTAGAACATACTGCCCAGATCACCACACAGGAGGGCGCAGAGAGGCAAAACAACTTCACAGACGATGAGCATCCTCTCAACGTGCTTTCTTGTTCGACCACCTTCGAGCTTGGTGTCGACGTGGGGCAACTCCATTCCGTGTTTTTGAGAAATGTCCCCCCCGGTATCGCAAATTATGTTCAACGGGCAGGGCGCGCAGGACGGCGATGGAGCGCAGCTGCTTATGTCCTGACCTTCTGCCGAAGTCGTCCCCATGATCTCGGGTATTTTGCCAGTGTAGAAAAACTCATCTCGGGAAAAGTCCAGCCACCGATGATCCAAATCGATAATTTGCGGATTGCCAGAAGGCATTTGCATGCGGCGACGCTCTCACATTTCTGGCGATTTCATCAGCCCGAATTGTTCAACGGCCCGGTGGGTAAAAAGCGCGGCATTGTGGAGTGGCTCTTCTTTGATCAGCATGAAAGTGGTGCACAAAAGCTTCTCAATTGGCTGCAAGAAATGCCGGGGAAACTCATGGAAGAACTTGAAAGAATTTTCCCTGCACCTATTGCAGGTGACCTCAATGTGGCCGATTGGCTTTGGGTCCCGGAACTGGTCAGCCCGCCCAAGGAAAACTCTCCGGCTGTCTGGGAAGGGCGTTTGGGACTGGCGCAATCTGAACTGCTGTCGGAACATGCGGCCTACCAGGAACTTCAGAAGAGTAAACCTACACTTCACTCCTACGCCGATAGACAAATGAAGAGGCTCAGGGAAAGGCAGTTGCTCGGTTTTCTTGCCTCTCGAAACGTCCTCCCCAAATATGGTTTTCCTGTAGATGTGGTGTCACTGAAAGTGGAAAGCAAGGAGGAATGGGCACAACGGGTTGAGTTAGACCGCGATCTGAAGATTGCGCTCAGTGAGTATGCGCCTGGATGCACTTTGGTGGCTAATGGGAAAGTAATCAAGAGCTATGCTCTGGAGAAAATTACAGGAAAGGCGTGGCCGGAATATCGCTTTGCAGTATGTGGTCAATGCGGAAGATTCCACAGAAGTAACACCGCCGAAGAGGCTGTTGAGGGTAAATGTGAGTGCGGCCAGCCACTCGATGAGCCAGGCTGCACTGAGATCCAAGGAAAATTCATCGAGCCCAGTTTTGGCTTTCGCACATTTCTGGAAGAGGATGGTCAGGAGCCCGTTGAGGTGAGACCTCAGCGAACCTTTGCTTCTCGGGTATATTTCTCCCACTACCGGGTGGTGCCATCTTTAGCTTTCACTCATGAAGGGAATCCCGCTCCGTTGGCAGGGATTCAAATCATGAAGAGATATTCTCGCTACGGAGTTCTAACAGTCGTTAACCCAGGCCACCAAAAGCGTGGATTCTGGATCTGTCCCGCATGCGGCTATGGCGATACGGTCGTATCCGGAAGGCCAGAAAAGCACAAAACCCCATGGGGTTCCCCATGCCTGGGAAACCCTCGAATTGTCTTTCTTGGACATGAATTTCAAAGCGATGTTCTGGAAATGCGTTTCAGCGGTGGCCTGGCAGAGATAAGCGATCAGGGTTTTTGGCTTTCGTTGACGGCTGCACTTTTGGCCGGATCCGCAAGAGCCCTGGAGATCGAGCGGGACGATATCGATGGAACTGTATTGCGCTACGGAGGACATGGCCATCGGGCCGTCGTGCTTTTTGACAATGTACCGGGGGGAGCGGGCCATGTTCGTCGGATTGCGAGCGATTTCCGAAGGGTTATGGAAGCGGCTCTCGAAATAACAGACAGCTGCACCGGCTGTTCACGAGATCAGTCCTGCAGCGCTTGCCTGAGGAATTATCGAAACCAGTATGCCCATGATCTTCTGAGAAGAGGACCGGTCGCAGACTTCTTAAGAAAGGCACTGGCGGGACTTTACCACCAAAACGCCGATGGCTACATCCCCCTTGGACTAACTGACGGATGGCAATGGCTCTCTCAGCAGATGAGAAGGGCGGAGCGCCTTGATTTAGTGATCAAAAAAATTCCAATGATCGGGGATGAATCACCGGTGTCCAAAGAGCTCTATAAGCTTCTGCACGATGTATGCATGAAAGGGATTCCCGTTCACTTGTTCTTGCGCAACTTCCTGAAAACACAGTCTACTACTGCCCCCATCTTAAAAGCCTCTCTCCATAAGCTGACGCTTCTGAGCGAATTTCCCAATGCGGAAATAACGCTATTTGACGATGCATCACCAGTGGAAGCACCTCTTTACATCCAGACTGATTCCGAGGCATTGGTTGTTCGCTGGCCGGAAGGAACTGACCCGTTTGAGAAGGTGAACGAGATCGAATTATCCACCTATGCGGAGTACACCAGCAAGGTGAGAGCGTCTTTCGATGAAGCAATTAGTAAGGGGGCAGCAAAGAGGTGGAATTTTGCAAGATACGAAGAACTCCTTCAGGGCACAAAGGTAGTCCGCCTGGCTGAGGGGGAAAAGAAAAGCTGGAGCGACATCCTATGCAAGCATCTCCCCTCTTCCATCGCAGAGGTCGAAGTATATGACCGATACCTGCGAAATCGTTTTCAGATCAAGAGCCTGTCCATGTTTATCGACGCTCTGGTTGGAAACATGGCAGCGGATGGGCTGACACTCGACGTGATTACGACCAGCGAAAAACCGGAGATCGTTCAGGTCCAGTTCAAAGCACTTCAAGAAAAGTACGCCCCTCACAAGGTCAAGCTCAGATACTCCATCCACGATCCAAACAAGGAGCTTCCCCACTACCGCAGAGTACTTATTCGTACAAAAGATAGGCAGATTTCGATCTGGCTGGACCGTGGTCTCGACATTTACCGATTTGAAGACCTCAAAAAACCAACGTACAGTACACTCGAAACTTACCTAGTAATTGAGGCGTAGAAGAAACTTCCCTAGGCATCAGACCGGCCAAACCGGCGCCGACTATGATGACATCATGTTTAAAAACCATTGCCGCTTCGCACCTCCTCAGACGGGGCTGTGACTTGAAGTGGAAGAAGTATAAGAAAAACTGCCCCCTGGGTCAAGGAAATAAGGTTTTCTGTCAAGCCAATTTAGAAATGTCCTGGAAATAAGGTTTTCCGGCCGCTTCATTGACAACCGGTCCGGGAGTGATAAAATTAATATAGTTGTCTAAAAGGGATGTCTCACAGCCTGGCGAACCGGAAGGTTATACCAGGAACGGCGTATCGGGCTTAGGCCTGGCAACACTTTAGGATGGCTGCCATGAAGAAAAACCTTACCCAGAAAATCCTCGCCGAGCACCTCACCGAAGGCGAGCTGCTCCCCGGCCGGGAAATCGGTATCCGGATCGACCACACCCTCCTGCAGGACGCAACGGGCACGCTGGCCATGCTCGAGTTCGAGGCCCTGGGTCTGCACGCCGTCAAGACGGAACTCGCGGCCCAGTACGTGGACCACAACATCCTGCATACGGACTTCAAGAACGCCGACGACCACAAGTTCCTCCAAACGGCCTGCGCGCGCTACGGCATCCATTTCAGCGGCGCGGGCAACGGCGTGTCGCACCAGGTCCACATGGAGCGTTTCGGCGTTCCCGGCAAGACCCTGCTCGGTGCGGACAGCCATACGCCCGGGGCCGCCGGCGTCTCGATGCTCGGGATCGGTGCAGGCGGGCTAGACGTGGCCCTGGCCATGGCTGGCTTTCCCTATTATCTGCCCTGCCCGCGGGTGCTGGGCGTCAGGCTCCGGGGTCGGCTCTCCGACTGGGTGAGCGCCAAAGACGTGATCCTCGAGATGCTGCGCCGGTTCGACGTCAATGGCTGCGTAGGCAAGATCGTGGAGTACTACGGCCCGGGGGTGAAGACCCTCTCCGCCACGGACCGGGAGACCATCGGCAACATGGGCACGGAGATGGGCGCCACGAGCAGCCTCTTCCCGTCGGATGAGCGGACGCGGAAGTATCTGGAAGCCCAGGGCCGCGGCCAGGCCTGGCGCGAGCTGGCCGCCGACAAGGGCGCGGCCTATGACGAAGAGGTTGAACTCGACCTCGCCGGGATCGAACCCCTGATCGCCAAACCGTCCTCACCGGGCAACGTCGTGCCGGTGCGCGAAGTGGCGGGCCTCAAGGTGGATCAGGCGATTGTGGGCAGCAGCGTGAATTCCTCTTTCCGGGACCTGATGGTCGCGGCCAAAATCCTCGAGGGCAGGCATGTCCATCCCCTGACCTCCTTCCACGTGAACCCCGGCAGCCGCCAGGTGCTCGAGAACGTGGCCGCGCAAAAGGGGATGCTGGCTTATCTTACGGCCGGCGCGCGGGTCCATGAACCCGGCTGCCACGGTTGCATCGGCATGGGCCAGGCCCCGGGCAGTGGCGAGGTGAGCCTCCGGACCTTCCCGCGAAACTTCCCGGGACGCTCCGGCACCAAGGACGACCAGGTCTATCTCTGCTCCCCCGAGACCGCGACGGCCTCCGCGCTCCGGGGCGTGATCACCGATCCTCGTGACCTGGGGCGAGATAAGGAATACCCGCGCTTCCCGGACCCAAAGCGCTACCTCACGGACGACCGCTCCATCGTCTACCCCGCTGCGGAGCTGCGTGAGACCATTGTCGTGCGCGGTCCCAACATCAGGCCCCTGCCCGAACTGGCCCCGCTCCCGGAGGAGCTGGCGGCGGAAGTAGTTTTGCAGGTCGGGGACAACATCTCCACGGATGCCATCATGCCGGCGGGCAACAAAATACTGCCGCTGCGCTCGAACATCGAGGCGATCAGCGAGTACGTCTTTGAGCAGCTCCGGCCCGGTTTCGCCGCTGCCTGCCGGGCCCGGGGCACGGCTGTGATCGTGGGCGGTGAAAATTACGGCCAGGGATCGAGCCGCGAGCATGCGGCCCTGGCGCCCCGCTATCTAGGCGTACGCGCCAAGATCGTGAAGAGCTTCGCCCGCATCCACCTGTCCAATCTCTGCAACTTCGGGGTCCTGCCGCTGACGCTCAAGGACCCCGGGGATTACGACCGGTTGGGAGAAGGAACAAAGGTCCTGTTCCCGGAGGTGCGCAAACGGATCGCCCGGGGCGACAGGGAGATCCCCGTCGAAGTTGGGGGCCGGACCATTATGACCATTCTGGACGTGTCCGAACGCCAGCGCCAACACCTGCTGGCCGGCGGGACATTGAATTTTGTGAAAAATGAATTAGCTGGAGGTACTTGACATGGTTGCCACAGGGGAAATGGAAAAAACCGCCGGGGAGACGCAGACAGCAGCAGCCACCAGGGTGAAGAATATCGGCCTGCGGGGCGTCACGGTGGCAGACACGAAGATCTCCGCGGTCGACGGCGAAAACGGCATCCTCATCTACCGGGGTTACCGCATCGAGGAACTGGCCCGGAGCTCGACCTTCGAGGAGACCGCATACCTGCTCCTCCATGACGATCTGCCCACGGGGCCGCAGCTCGCAGATTTCCGGAAAAGGCTCGTCGAGGCGCGGCCGGTCCCGGAATTCGTCTTCACTGCGCTCAAGCAGCTGCCGAAGCAGTCCCATCCCATGGACGCTCTCCAGGCCGCCATCCCGATCCTCGCCACGGCTGAGCCCGGGCTCGCCGACGAATCGCGGGAGGCCAACATCGCCAGGGCAATCAGGCTCATCGCCCGCGTGGCCGCGATCGTGGCCGGCTGGCAACAAATCCGGAACGGCCGGGAGCCCCTGCCGTCCGACGCCGCCCTTTCCCATGCCGAAAATTTCCTCTGGCAGCTCACGGGCAGCAAACCCGATGGAGAGATCGCCCGGGATCTAGATACCATCCTGGTGCTCCATGCCGACCACTCCTTCAACCCCTCCACCTTTGCCTGTCGCGAGGTTGTCTCCACCCGGGCGCATATGTACGCAGGCGTGGCCGCAGGCGTGGGCGCTCTCTCCGGAAGCCTGCACGGCGGAGCCAATGCCCAGGTCATGAAGATGCTCCTGGAACTCAAGAACGAGCAGGACATTGCCGGCTGGGTAAAGGGGCAACTGGCAAGCGGTCAAAAGATCATGGGCATCGGCCATGCGGTCTACAAGACCATGGACCCGCGCGCCGGCTTCCTGAAAGACATGTGCTTCCGCCTGGGAAAAAAAATGGGGGAGGAGCATTGGTGCCGTCTTTCGACGCAGATCGAAGCCACCGCGGTTGCCGAGTTTGACGCCCGCGGCAAGACCACGATCAGACCCAACGTCGACTTTTACAGCGCACCTGTCTACCACTTGATGGGCATTCCCCATGATCTCATGACGCCGGTCTTCGCAGTGGCGCGGATTGCGGGCTGGGCCGCGCACATCATCGAGGAGAAGTTTGGCGACGCCCAGGAAAAGCCGGCCCTCTACCGGCCTTTGGCCGAGTACATCGGCCACTACTGCGGCAAGACCGGGTGCGTGTATGAGGTGGTTGAAAAAAGATGAAAATCCCGTCGCTCAATCCCTACACCGAGGAAGTAATGGGGGAATTCGCCCTGCTGACCAAAGCGGAGCTGGACCGGGAGGTCGAGAGGTCCCGCCAGGCCTTCCGGGCCTGGCGGGATGTGCCGGTTGCGGTACGGGCGAAACACCTGCAGCCCCTGAGCGCCCAGCTCCGGGCAGAGAAACGGAAATACGCGGAACTCATCACCCGGGAGATGGGCAAACCGATCCGGGAGGCGCTGGCCGAGGTCGAAAAATGCGCCTGGCTTTGCGACTACTATGGAGAGAACGCCGCGTCCTTTCTCGCCCCCGAGGAGGTCAAGACGGAAGCGAAACGGAGCTACGTCGCTTTCGAGCCGCTGGGCCTGGTGCTGGCCATCATGCCCTGGAACTTCCCCTTCTGGCAGGCCTTTAGGTTCGGTATCCCCGCGGTCAGCGCCGGGAATTGCGTCCTGTTGAAACATGCCTCCAATGTTCCTGCGACCGCGCTGGCCATCGAGGAGGCGTTTCGGGCGGCGGGTTTTCCGGAAAACGTCTTCAAGACCCTGCTCATCGACCCGTCAGCCACCCTCGCGCTCATTGACGAGGACAAGGTAGATGCCGTCTCCCTGACGGGCAGCAACCAGGCCGGCGCACAGGTCGGCGCGGCAGCGGGCAGGAAGATCAAGAAGCTCGTGCTCGAGCTGGGTGGCTCCGATCCCTATATCGTGCTCGACGACGCCGACGTGGAAACAGCGGCCCGGACCGCCGTGCGTGCCCGGATGATGAATACCGGCCAGAGCTGCATCGCGGCCAAGCGCTTCATCGTCCTTAAGAAGGTGGCCGAGGCGTTCAAGGAGGTTTTCCTGGCCGGGCTGAAGGAGCTGAAGATCGGCGACCCTATGGAGGAGACCACCGATCTTGGCCCCCTGGCCAAAAAGGAGATCCTCGCTAACCTGAAGGAGCAACTCCGGGACGCCCGGGTCAAGGGAGCGGAAGTTCAACAGCTGGCATATCCTTTCCGGAAAGGGTTTTTCTTTGCGCCCGCCGTCGTCTATAACCCGCAGGAAACCATGAAGGTCCTGAAGGAGGAAGTCTTCGGACCCATTGCGCCGATCATCGTCGTGGCGGATGAGGATGAAGCGATCCGGATCGCAAACAACACGGAGTACGGACTCGGCGCCTCCCTCTGGAGCAGGGACCTCAAGCGGGCGGAACGGCTCGCCAGCCGGATCGAGGCGGGATGCGTCGCCATCAACGACCTGGTGAAGTCCGATCCCCGGCTGCCTTTCGGCGGCGTGAAGAAGTCCGGTGTCGGCCGGGAGTTGTCGCACTATGGCCTGAAGGAGTTCGTGAACATCAAGACCATTGTTGTTAGTAAGTGAGAAATTATTTTCTGCGTTTTTCTGGCAAAAAATAATTTCGTAAACTTACTTATCCCGTTTATCGGGATTAAGGAGTGAAACGAGTACGGATATGACGGGACTTCCCCTTGCCTGGAACCTCGATTTCATCGATGCGCAGTATCGATTGTGGAAAGCGGACCCCAGTCGCGTTTCCCGGCAGTGGCAAGATTTCTTTGCCGGCTTCGAACTGGGCGCCGCTGCCGAAGGCAAACCGGGGATCATCTTCGACAAGAAACAGGCTTTTCTCCAGTCCCATGTGGAGGAGCTCATCTATCGCTACCGTGATGTGGGACATCTGCTGGCTTGCCTGGATCCACTGGCAAGTTGCCCCGCCGGCCACCCCCTCCTCGATCTTGCCGCGTTCAAGCTTAGCGAAGACGACCTCGACCGGACGTTCTTCACCCCCCATCTGGGTCAAGCGAAGGAGACCACGCTGCGCGAAATCGTCTCGCTGCTGAAGGAGACCTACTGCGGGGCGGTGGGAGTCGAGTACATGCACCTGCAGGACCCCGGCGAGCGTCATTGGCTCCAGCACCGGATGGAGCCCCTGCGGAATCGCCCCGCGTTCGGCGCGGAAGATAAACTGCGCATCTTGGACAAAATCACCGAGGCCACCCTGTTCGACCGTTTTTTGCACAATCGGTACCTGGGCCAAACGCGTTTTTCCATCGCCGGGGCCGAAGCGAGCATCGCCTTGTTGAACGAGCTCGTTCGGCACGCGGCGGGCAATGGCTGCCGCGAAGTCATCCTGGGAATGGCACACCGCGGGCGCTTGAATGTGCAGGTGGACGTTCTTGAAAAACCTGTCGCGGCGGTGTTCTGTGAGTTTGAAGACAAGTACAACCCGGACGACCTGGTGGGCAGCGGGGATCTCAAATACCATAACGGATATGCGGCCGAGGTTGAAATAGCTCCGCACGGTAAGGTTCATATGCTCCTTGCCCCCAATCCCAGCCATCTCGAGGCGGTGGATCCCGTCGTGGAGGGGAATGCGCGCGCCCGGCAGGAACAGCTTGGAGAACGAGGCCGCGAAAGGCTGCTGCCTGTTTTGCTGCATGGGGAGGCGGCTTTCTGCGGGCAGGGAGTGGTTTTCGAGACCCTGAATCTCTCGCAACTCGCAGGGTACGCAACCGGCGGGACCGTGCACATCGTCATCAACAACCAGATCGGCTTCACCACGGCGCCGGAGGATGCCCGTTCCACCCGCTATTCCACCGACGTCGCCAAAATGCTCATGGTGCCGATTTTCCACGTGCACGGCGAAGACCCGGAAGCCGCTGTCCACATCGCGAAGCTCGCCTGCGATTATCGCCGGGAGTTCGGAAAGGACGTGGTGATAGACCTGGTCTGCTATCGCCGTTACGGGCACAACGAAGGCGACGAGCCCTATTACACGCAGCCCCAAATGTACGACCGCATCAAGGAACGCCCGCCCCTTGTTGAGATCTATTCCGAAAAGCTCATAGCCGAGGGGTTCGCCACTCGTGAGAGGATCGAGCAGGCCAGGCAGGAATTCAATCGCAAGCTCGAAGAGGCCTATGATGCCATGCAGGGCAAGCAATGCCCCGTGCCGGCCGTACGGCTCTTCGAGAATTGGGAAAGCCTGAAGCCAGGCTACTCCCATGAGCCCGTGGAAACGGGTGTTGCGGCGCCCCAACTCGTCTCGCTTGCCCGCAAACTGCACTCGCTTCTCGAGGGTTTCTCGCTTCACCCGAAGCTCGAGCGCATCCTGGAGCGGCGCTGGGAAGCCGTCGAGAAAAACGAAGGGATCGACTGGGCAAACGCCGAGGCCCTGGCTTTTGCCTCGCTCCTTACCGAAGGTGTTCCGGTGCGCCTGAGCGGCCAGGACAGCCGCCGGGGGACGTTCAGCCAGCGGCACAGTGTCCTGGTGGACAGGAAAACGGGCCGGCACTTTACCCCCCTCGGCTCACTGGATGAGGGCCAGGCCCCGTTCTTTGGCTATGACAGCGCGCTCTCCGAGAACGCGGTCCTCGGGTTCGAGTATGGATATTCACAGGCGGCCCCTGGTTCGCTTGTCATCTGGGAGGCCCAGTTCGGTGATTTTATCAACAATGCCCAGGTGGTGATCGACCAGTTTATTTCCAGCGCCCAAGCCAAATGGCAGGTCATGAGCGGCCTGGTGCTGCTCTTGCCCCATGCCTACGAGGGACAGGGCCCGGAGCACTCGAGCGGCCGGCTGGAGCGTTTTCTTCAATCCTGCGCCGAAGAAAATATCCAGGTCTGCAATGCCACCACCCCGGCCCAATACTTCCATTTGTTGCGGCGCCAGGTGAAGCGCGACTTTCGGAAACCCCTGGTGGTCATGACTCCGAAGAGCCTGTTGCGCCACCCGAAGGCCGTCTCGAAAATCGCGGAGATGGAATCCGGCCATTTTCGGGAAATGCTGGCGGACGCCGGGATGGCGGCGGCCCCCAGGCGCGTGCTGATCTGCAGCGGCAAGGTCTATTACGATCTGCTGGAAAGGCGGGAAACCCTGCAAATGGCCGATCCGGCCATCCTCAGGCTTGAGCAGTTCTATCCTTTCCCGTCCGAGCAGATCAAGGCCGTCACCGCCGATTGTCTGAATGCCGATGAGTGGTTCTGGGTGCAGGAAGAGCCTCGGAACATGGGGGGATGGACCTTCGTGCAACACCGGTTGCAGGAGACCATCGGCAAGGAGATCGGCTACATCGGCAGGAGAGAAGCCGCCTCTCCGGCCAGCGGCCACCAGCGCGTGTACAAGGAAGAACAGTCCGCTCTTCTGGATGAAGCCGTGGGTCCGCTGAAGAAGTGATGAGGGAGGCAGGAGCATTTATGAATGTCGAAGTCAAGGTGCCCGAGGTCGGGGAATCGATTCAGGAGGTCGAGCTTGCCCAATGGTACAAGCGAGACGGGGAGCGGGTCGCAAGGGACGAAATCCTTTTTGTCATCGAGACCGACAAGGTGACGCTGGAAGTGACTGCGGGTGCAAGCGGCGTTTTGAGAATCACGGTCCCCGAAGGCACGACGGTGAAGGCCGGGACGGTTGTGGCGGTGATTGACGCGGAAGCGGCGACCTCCGGCCCTGACGAGAAGCCGGTTCTGGAGAGAGCACCTGACAAAGGGCGCGAAGAGGGTTCGGAAGAGGTCAGGGCCGGGGAAGAAAAACCGGCTGCCGGGGTCCCTGTTTCCGCCCGAGCGGCGGAGGCGGAGCACCCAGCGAAAGAGGCCGAGATTCCCGGATCACCGGCGCCGGCCCCCTCGGCTGAGCCGCAACAGGTACCGCCGCAAGTGGCCGAGCCCCGGCAAGCCATCATCTCCCCGTCCGTCCGGCGCCTGGCGGCCGAGAAGGATATCGATATCGCTAAAGTTGCGGGGACCGGTCCGGGAGGGCGGATCACCAGAGGAGATGTCCTGACGCACCTGGAAAAGAGTTCAGCCCCCCCGGCCATGGGGCCGGCCCCGGACCGTTTAGCGCCGGAGTCGGCCGCAAGCCGGCAAGAGGAACGAACCGAGGCGGCGCCGCAACCGACGGCAGAGCACAGGGAAGAAAGGGGCCGCGCAGCGGTCGGCAAGGCCAGTGAGACACCGCGCAGCAGCGACGACCGCAGCGAAGCGACCACTCGCAAGCCCATGAGCCCCATACGGCGACGGATCGCCGAGCGTCTTTTGCAGGCCAAACAAGACACCGCCATGGTGACTACGTTCAACGAGATCGATATGAGCCATGTACAGAAGGTGAGAGCGGAGCTCAAAGAGCCGTTCCGAGCGGAGCACGGGGTCTCCCTGGGCATCATGTCCTTTTTCATCAAAGCCGCAGTTGAAGCCTTGAAGGAGTATCCCGAGGTCAATGCGTGGATCGAGGGCAGCGAAATCGTCTATCATCACTACCACCACATCGGCGTGGCCGTGGCGGGAGAGCGGGGCTTGGTGGTTCCGGTCATTCGCCATGCGGACCGGCTCAGCTTTGCCGAGATCGAGAAGGCCATTGTCGATTACGTCGAAAAAATCAAGGCCAACCGCCTCGAACTGAGCGATCTCACGGGCGGCACCTTTACCATCAGCAACGGCGGCGTTTACGGGTCTTTGCTGAGCACCCCTATTCTGAACACGCCCCAGAGCGGCATACTGGGAATGCACAAGATTGAAGACCGGCCCGTGGCGGTGAACAGCCAGGTGGTGATTCGCCCCATGATGTACGTGGCCCTGAGCTACGATCACCGGATCGTAGACGGAAGAGAAGCGGTGGGCTTCCTGCAGCGCATCAAGGAATGCGTGGAAAACCCTGAGCGGATCATGTTGGAGATATGAGATGGAGAAGCGGGAGGAGTTTGATCTGGTGGTCATTGGGGCTGGGCCGGGAGGTTACGTGGCCTCTGTTCGGGCCGCCGAGCTCGGCATGAAGGTCGCCTGCGTGGACAAGGAAGCGAGCCTGGGCGGGGTTTGCCTCAATGCCGGATGCATTCCGAGCAAGGCGCTGCTCGATTCCAGCGAATATTACCGCCTGGCCGGGAGCCGGCTGGCCGAGCACGGCATCCGCACCGGAGAGGTGGGTCTCGACCTCCCGGCCATGATGGCCCGAAAGGACCGGGTGGTAAAAGAGCTTGCGGACAACGTACGCAAGCTCCTTGCGGGAAGCAAGGTGCAGATCTTCCGCGGTGTGGCCCGTCTGGCGGGAGCGGAGCGGGTGGAAGTCGCCGCGGAGGGGGAAAGCGGGTCAGGGAAAAAGGCGACCCTCCTGACGGCGCCAAAAATTCTGCTCGCGACGGGCAGCGAACCGATCACAGTGCCGGCCATCCCTTTCGACGGAAGCCGCATCGTCAGTTCGACGGAGGCGCTCGCCTTCCCATCCGTGCCGCACCACCTGGCCATCGTGGGCGGCGGGTACATCGGACTCGAGCTGGGCTCCCTCTGGAGGCGCCTGGGCGCCGAGGTGACCGTGATCGAGATGCTGCCGAAGATCGCCTCCGCGCTGGACGACCAGGTGGGGCGGGCACTCGGGCGCATCCTGGCAAAACAGGGCCTGGTGTTTCGACTCGCAACCAGAGTCGCCAAGGCGGAGATCCATGACGACGAGGTGAAGCTCACCCTCGAGTCCGACGGGGGGGAAGAGGGTGAATTGCGCTGCGACCGGCTCCTCGTCGCCGTTGGACGCAGGCCCCTAACCCGCGGACTGGGTCTCGCCGAGACCGGGGTAAGGCTAGACACCCGGACCGGGCAGGTCGTGGTCGATGAGCGCTACTGTACAAACATTCCTTCGGTCTTCGCCATCGGGGATCTGATTGCCGGACCCATGCTGGCGCACAAGGCCTCGGCGGAAGGAATCGCCGCCGTGGAATGCATGGCGGGCCTGGACGGAGAAGTGAACTACGACGCCATTCCCTCGGTCATCTACACCTCGCCCGAAGTGGCAAGCGTAGGACTGACTGAAGAACAGGCAAAGGCGCGCGGCATACCGTACCACGCCTCCACCTATCCCTTCGCGGGGGTCGCCAGGGCCCGCTGCCTCGGGGAGACCGAAGGGTTCGTCAAGGTGATTGCCCGCAGAGGCACGGATCGTGTTCTGGGTGTCCATGGCATAGGCCCCCGCGCTTCGGAGATGATCGCCGAGTGCGCGCTGGCCCTGGAATTCGACGCCACCGCAGGGGACATCGCCCGCTGCGTCCACGGACATCCCACCTTCTCCGAGGCACTCCGCGAAGCCGCTGCGCTGGCCTCAAGCCTGAATTCTCGATCTCATCCCGGGTGAAGATCGGCCAGTCATTATACAACGGAATTAATTGTCGATCCGCCGCCGGCGGCGGCGCCCCCAGATTGGAGTTCGGCAATTTCTTTACTATCATCTTTGCCCGAGCTGAAAAGGCAACTGGGGGCAAGAAGGCGGCGGGCACTACCCAGAAAACTACCCAGAAACTGACACCGAAACAAAATGCGATCCTGCAATATTTGAAGGGCCATCCCTTCGCGGGAAGAGATGAGATTGTTCAATCCATTCCGGATATTACGGAAGACGGGGTGAAGTACAACCTAAAACGGTTACAGAGTACGGGTTTGTTGAAGCGCATAGGTCCCGACAAAGGCGGCAAGTGGGAAGTAGCTGAAGAATAATGGTCAAGTGGAACTCAGCCAAAATTAAAGATATTGCTCGGCATCGGAAAGAATCCGTTACGATCAGCGACACCGAGAAGTATAAACTATGCCGTGTTCAGCTCCATAGGCGCGGAGTTGTTCAACGGAATATCAGGGATTGACTGAGATGGAGGGTGGGTCTGTTGAGATTGTGGCTTCTTAATGCAGATGTAATCATCAAATTCCTCGATATTGAGGTATTTTCTTCTTAAAAGCTCATTTCAACAGCAGGGACCGTTCCCGGGACCGGGTTTCGCCAACCGCCGTGACCCTGATCGCCCGCAAGTCCTTGACGGGACATTCATGCTCGCAGATGCCGCAGCCATTGCAGAGTTTCGGGTCCACGTAAGGCCTGGTCAGCCTGATATTTTTTCCCCAGCGGTCGGTAATCTCCACCTCCCGGGAGAAGATGGCTTTGGGCGAGATGGGGCAGACTTCCTGGCAGACCACGCAGGGGATGTCCATGGCCCAGGGCAGGCACCGGCCCTGATCGAAAAAAGCGGTGCCGGTCCGCACCGGGCCCAGATCGGCGAACTCTCCGAGGCCGAGTTTCTGGGGAATCGAGATTTTCTGGATGGCGCCCGTGGGGCAGACCTGGCCGCAGAGGGTGCAGTTGAGTTCGCAGTAGCCCATCTTCATGTTCATGACCGGGGTCCAGATCCCTTCGAGGCCCCCTTCCAGGAGTGCCGGCTGCAGCACGTTGGTGGGGCAGACCCGGATACATTGGGCGCACTTGGTGCAACGCGCCAGGAATTCCGGTTCGGCCACGGCGCCCGGCGGACGCATGACCTCTTTCCGGAAGTTTTTCGTAAGATCGCCGCTGCTCCGGGAAAAGGGAAAGAAAAGCAGACCCGTAACGCCGGCAAAAATCACTCCCCGGCGGTTCAGGTCGGGCAGGGAGACCTCGCGGGCCGGGGGCGGCAGCATTTTGAAGCTCAAGGCGTCCCGCGGGCAGTCGTCGAGGCAGTTGAGACAGACGACGCACTCCGCTTTGCGCAGGCGGGCCTGGGGATCGGAGGCCCCCTCGCAGCGCTCCCGGCAGAGTTCGCAATTATCGCATTTCTCACTATCGCGGTCGATCCGCCAGAGGGAAAAGTGAGACAGGAGCCCCAGCGTGGCGCCCAGGGGACAAAGAACGCGGCAGAAAAAGCGGGGTAAAAGGAGGTTTGCCGACAGGAAAAAGAAGAGGAGGAAACCCACTACCCAGGCCAGCTGGTGCAGGAAAGGCTGGAGGTAGATCCAGCCTGTTGCCATGTCGAGGGTGGGTAGGACGGAGAGGGTAACGGAGCGGGAAAAAAGGGAGATCGGGTCCAGGAGGCCGACCTGCAGGCTCCCGAAGGCGGCGGCCACCAGCATCCCCGTGAGGACATAGTACTTAAGGGCAAACACCTGCCGGTACCGGTTGCTCTCCAGCCTTTCCTTCCTGCTGCGCCGGTCAAAGAGGCGGCCGATGAATTGGTGCAGGGTGCCATAGGGGCAAATCCAGTTGCAGAAAAACCTTCCCGCAAGGAGGGTAGGGATCAGGATGACGAGCGACCAGAGGAGTCCTTGGTAAAGGGTATGGGTAGTTATGGCCGTGGCGATCGCCACCAGGGGATCCGCCTCCAGAAACAGGGAAACCGGATACCCCTTAAGATAGCCGAACTGCGTGACAAAAGCGAAAAATGAGAAGAGCAGGAAGAAAAAAATCTGGGAGACGATCCTGATATGGGTGATGCGCATATTGCTCCTTCTCAACCTTAGCCCGCCTGGATTTCCCGCCAGTTTAGCTCCTTCCACCGGGTAGACCCCAACCCCCGGGCCTCGGCCTTGTGGAGGTACTCCAGTTTGTCCGGGTCCCGGCCCAAAAGGGTGTAACCATAGGTGTCGACCGCGACCATGTCGGTGCCGATGACGAGGGTGTTGCCTTCCGCTACATCGCTCAGCCTTCCGCCTGTGGGGCCATTGCGCATAAGGATGCGGGTGGCGTCCAGGACCACGAAGGTGGGCTTCATCATATGGGCAAAGTCGGCGATCACCTCATGGATCTGCTGGTGAAATTGGCTACGGCTCCCCCCCAGGAGACCATACCAGTTCTTCATGGTCATCGTGGCGCTGCAGAGATTGTGATCCTTGCAGGGAGCCACCCCGATCACCTTCGTGGCCTGCGCAAAGGGCTGAAAGAACATAGACCAGGTATCCAACACTTGGCCGCCGATTTTTACAAGGGCAAAGGCGCTCGCCTTAGGCAGCATCACCGTGGCCCCGGCCTCCTCGGCCGCCCGCTGGATGCCCGACTTGAAAAAGGCCCCCTCCGGCTGGTTGACGGGGTTATCTGCCACGATGACCTGCTTCGCCCCCGCCTCCCGGCAGAGCCGCGCCAGGGCTTTCAAGACCTCGGGATTGGTGGTGGCGCCCAGGGCCGGCGGGCGGTCGAAAGCCACGTTGGGTTTGATGACCACCACGTCGCCTTTCTGAATAAAAGACCCGATACCGCCCATGTCCCCCAGACCGGCGCGCATCATCTGTTCCGGGTTCCGGCCCCGAACGACCGCCAGGTCCAGGCTGCCCGGCCGGCGCTCCACGCGGTAGGACTTGAGCTGCCTGGTTTTCTTCGCTTTTTCGTCGCGGAAGTATTCGGCGCCGCTACGCGGATCATGAAGCCAGGCGGCGCCGAGGGCCGATCCCGCTACGACCAGGCCGGCGGCGCCGGCCCGTCTGAGAAATTCCCTTCTTTCCAATGCTTCGCTCCTCTTAAGCTAATCTTGATGAATTCGTAAAAAATCCCTTTTAACCGTCATTGCGAGTGGAGCGAAGCAATCTCATGATCGTAACCACTTGACATCACAAGATTGCTTCGTCGCTACGCTCCTTGCAATGACGGACTTTTTGACTTTTTACGAGACCATCAATCTTTATCCGCCACAGCCGCCAGTAGCTCCCGGGCCGTCTTTTCGGCCAGGGTGCGGCTCGCAACCATGCTCACGCCGCCGATCAGCCTTCCTTTGCGGAAGACCACGTCAAAGGCACCCCCCATGTCGGCTGCGACCAGCGTATCGGTGCCATTACTCTCTTTTTCCACAACCTTGCCGAATTTGTTCAAGTGCGCTTCATAGCTCGCCAGGGTTTGGGCCGCCGCTTCCGGGGAGGGCCGCCGGGCGAGGAAGGCCGTCACTTTCACCCCTTCCTTATTATATGAGGCCAGATAGGTGTCCTGCATAAAATCGAGGCTCATGGCATCGGCCACGAAGTACTGCACCGTTCCGGGGAGCCGGTCCTTGGCAGGCAGCGCCTTGAGCCCCCAGAGGGGTTCGCCATCATCGGCCAGCCGCTTTTCCAGGGCACCGGCCACGGCGAGGCCGGCCTGCGCCAGATCCCTTCCCTTATCGGAAGCGAGCACCTGGACATAATAATGGCCCTTCCAGAAGAAGTAACTGGCCTCCGCCTGGTACCCATCCCTTCCCAGGGCCACGGCCGGCAGCCCCTCGGTTCGTTCCCCGGAAAAAACCCCGAAGGCATGGGCGGGCCGGCCCATGTCATAGACATAGACATCGATCCCCTTGCGGTCATCCTGCTTGCTGACCAGGCTCACACAGGTCAGGCGGACGAATTTATAGTCCAGGTATTGCTCCGCCCGTCCGTTGATTTTTTCATAGAGGTTGGCGGCAGTAAACTCCTGGACATCGCCCAGGGTTTTCCATCCCGCGGGCGCCAGGCCCTCCAGCAGGCCGGCACGGGAAGGGGCCGGAACAATTGTTGTGTCCGATCTTAGCGAACCTTCAGCCGCCCTCTCGCCAGGACGCTCGGGCTGCGCCCTTGCCGGCTGGTATTTAGACAGGGCCAGCTGATCCAACCGGAACAAGCCGGGATCATAGAGCTGTCCCTTCACATAGACGGCCGCACCGATGCCGGCCAGGAGGAACAGCACCAGGCAGGAAAAGACCCTTTCCCGGTACGAAATCCCGGTCCGCACAAACCCCCGGCGTTTTCCTTTCCCGATCAAGTTAGGCTTACCCCTTCAGTGTCTTTTGCGGCAGTACGAGGGCCTCGTTCAGGTGCAGCATATTGTTCATCCGGATACTGACCGTACTCACCTCGGGCTGATCCAGGACATAACGATAGGCAAACTGGTGAAAACTGAGTTTTGTATCTTTGGCAAATTCGCCTTTGACCTGCTCGCGGATGAGGGCCGGCACAAAACCCTCCTGAGCGCCTTTCATGGCTACGACGCCCACTTTTTTCTGCCGGGCCGCCTTCAGCACCTCCCGGACGTCGAGGATGGGCCTTTCCAGATCGTAAGCCTTCTTGGCCCCTTCCCCCCGGCCGCTTTTAGGCGTTTTCTTGGCCTCCTGAGCGAGCTTGCCGATGTGGGGGAGGAGGGTGGAGAAGTTAACGGGGAACATTAGCACGTCATGGTAGCCCTCGGCGATAGCCGCGAGACAGATGTTGGCATAGTCATAATGGGTAGAGAGGCCTGTAAAGCGAATCTTTCCTTCCTTCTTGAATTTTTCGAGAGCTTCCCGGAGGGCCGGCAGGACGGCCTCCCGGGGACCATTGGCCTGGTAGGGACAGAGGTAGACGTCGACGTAGTCGGTCTGCAACCTCTTCAGACTTCCCTCCAGTTCCTCCCGGACCGCTTTTTCCACAGCCGCGGCCGGGGCGTCCAGCAGGCGTCCCATATCCAGGTTGCCGGATTTGGTAAGGATGACGACCTTGTCCCTCATGCCCAGGGACTTGACGGTCTGGCCGATGGCGGTCTCGACTTGCGAATTCCGGTAATTGCTGCTGGTCTCGATGAAATTGATCCCCTGGGACAAAGCGGCCCGGATCAGGTTGGCCCCGGAGGGACTTATCGAGCCCGCGCCCAGTCCGACTTCGGAGATCTCCAAACCCGTTCTTCCCAAGGTACGATAGCCCATACCACCCTTGAGGGTCGAGGCCCGGGAAAGCCCCGGCACCACGGGCATGGCCGCGGCCAGGGCCGCTGCCCCCCAGGCGACTTGCCGCACAAACTCCCGTCTTGTGAAAGAATTTCTTTTCTCGGTCATTTTCCCCCCTTGCCTTGCGGCGTTACCAAATGATCACAATTTTAGGGAAAGCCGGGAAATGTGTCAAGGGAAATGGTGCCTGGAGTTTCCTGAGTTTTTCTGCGATGCGGTAGCCAACTCTTTGTGATCACGTGAGAAATCTATTTTGACAAGTTGACCGAGTGTTTTTTTGGGGAGATTCCTGAGTTTTTGTGGCTGTT
>Ga0082335_1004014_pt1 | contig 23010 bp, 25 predicted proteins | sample Subgrocontami58m_FD_72375 | JGI IMG/M metagenome (GOLD analysis project Ga0082335, IMG submission 72375) | Subsurface groundwater microbial communities from S. Glens Falls, New York, USA - GMW37 contaminated, 5.8 m (SPADES assembly) (version 2) ...
GCGCTCCTGCCGGGGCAATTTTCCGGCGTGTGAGACCAGTAGGCTACGTATATGGCCTTTTTACCGGCCGCGCCGATAGCCCATTCCTGTCCCTTTTCTCCAACTTCGGCGTAAAGTCTTGCGCCGAAAAATACCGAGGTTATTGATAGGGCGCAAACACCCATTATTCTGACTATACTACGATTCATGTAATTATTACTCCTTTCTCTTTTTTTGATGTGATTCAGATTCGCTATCCGCTGCGTGGTTAATAAAGGTAACCTTACCTTCCAGCACGCAGCCCTTCTGTAAAGGCTGGCACTTTTTTTTCAACAAAAGACACACTTCATTTATTAGATATGAACACGTCCAACTCATGTTGTTTCTGGCGTCTCCTGCGAAGCAAGATATTTTTTTACTTCACTAAATGGAATTGTCTTTTGTAATTTACGATACCATATTTTTGAAAATTTACAATCTCATTTAGCGTAATTATAAGACCGCCCCCAACGCATCTGAGACTCTCACCGGAGCGCCAGAAGTGATTAGGCTGAAAATCGTATCATAAAAGAGTATCCAGTCGTTTTGGCATGCTTGGAACCGAATTTGCTAAATTAGAGTCTTGATTTTTTCGAGCTGTAAGACACTAAAATGCTTAAAAGTTATACATTTTGTTCAATATTTATACATAAAATGTGCCTAAGAGGTGTAGTATTTTTAGATTTCCAAAAAAGTAAGTTCGTTGAAATGATCGTATAGTTGTTACTTCTTGCTCCATAAACTTATTGAGGAATATGCTATGTTTAGTGAAGAAAGAGATGAATGCAAATTTGATTGGTCAATGTTGGGCAATATAGAAGATGGACGTCCTAATCTTGGTTCAACGACATCGGTTGCTGTATATCGGCTAATGCAATTTTGTTTACGAGACGTTTTAATACGTGAGGTTGGCGTTGCAAAGGCAAATGAAATATTTTATGACGCCGGAGAGTTGGCCGGACAAGCATTTTGTCGGAATATAGTAACGAGAAAAGACAGCTTAAATGATTACATCAATGACATTCAACATCTCTTGAAAGAGTTAAAGATCGGCATTCTTAAGGTAGAATCGGTAGATAAAGAGAAATTAACCTTTACGATAGTAGTGGCTGAAGACCTGGATTGCTCCGGCTTGCCTACCTGTGGCGAAGAAATTTGTACGTTTGACGAAGGTTTCATCAGCGGGCTTTTGTCTGAATTCAGCAAGAAAAAATTCATTACGAAAGAGGTGGATTGCTGGGGTTCCGGAGACAGGATTTGTCGTTTTGAAGCAAGGGCGGTGAGTTGAAACTCTGCGCTAGGTTCTCATTCTCCATTGTGAGCGGGCGTCTCCTTGTATTTATCCGTGTCGGAAACAAGAAACCGAAAGGCAAACGGTAAATGATGTCAGAAGAGAAAAATATTATTGTTAAAATGACCGAACCCATATATCAAATTTTAGAAGGGAAAACTCCTTCTCTGGTAGAATTATCTGAGGATTATACTGACAATGAGGTTAGGCAGAGGGTTGGTTATGTAAATAGATTTGTAAAAGAATATAACGACTATGCCGAATCAATGCACTCCCTCAGCATTGGCGAATTAGGTATGACTCCATCAAAAGGAAAAATGAGGGTTGCCCACTCTTTTAAGAGCTTACAATCAAATTTGCGGCATTTAACCTGGAAAACACAGCAAATCGCAAATGGAGATTTCAACCAGGAAGTTGATTTCATGGGGGATTTCTCCAAAGCTTTTAATAAAATGTCTAGTCAATTAAAAAGCGCCTTTGAAACCATTGAAATGCAGAATAAGGAGCTAAAAACAGCGAAAGAGTTTGCAGATGCTGCCAATCGCGCCAAGAGCGATTTTCTTGCCAACATGAGCCACGAGATCCGGACGCCCATGAATGCTATAATCGGTATGCCTGAATTGCTTTTGGATACCCCGTTGACTCCGGAACAGCAGGAATATGTTCAACTATTCAAGTCAGCAGGTGAGAATCTCCTGAACATTATTAACGATATTCTAGACTTTTCAAAGATCGAGGCTGGCAAACTTACGCTAGAAGAGGTTGATTTTGATCTTTATGAGATCGTTGAACAGATAGGCGAAATTATGGCGTTGCGCGCTCATAAAAAGGGGCTTGAGATTGCATTCCATGTTATGCCTGATGTGCCAAACTATCTCCTTGGCGACCCGCTTCGATTAAGGCAAATTATTGTCAATCTCATTGGAAACGCCATAAAATTTACAGAAAAGGGGGAAATCGTATTACGTATTGAAAAAGTACAGAAAAAATTGGGTGAATTATCAAAGGGGAAACAGGTACACCTGCTATTTTCTGTCACCGATACGGGAATTGGTATTCCTCAAGACAAGAAGCATCATTTGTTCGAAAGTTTCTCGCAGGTTGATAGCTCTACAACCAGAAAATATGGCGGGACGGGTCTTGGTCTGGCTATCTCAAAGCGGCTGGTTGCCCTGATGGGTGGAAATATCGGGGTAGAGAGCGAGATGGGACGTGGAAGTTCATTTGCCTTTACTGCCCAGTTTGGAGTTCAAACTGAAAATAAAACCCGTTACAAATCAACTCAACTGAATATAGCGGGGCTAAGAGCGCTTGTGATTGATGACAATGCAACAAACCGTTTAATTTTAAAGGAAATACTGTCCGGATGGGGCGCATTGGTAACCGAGGCAGAGGACGGCGCGAAGGGACTTGCAGAACTCAGGGGCGCCAGAGATAACGGGATTGACTACAAATTGGTGCTGCTAGATTGCCGCATGCCTGATATGGATGGATTTACAGTAGTGGAAAAGATCAAAAGGGAATTAAACCTTCCAGGCATTACCATACTGATGCTTACCTCTGATAACAGAAACGGTGACATTGCCAGATGCAAAGGGTTGGGTATAACGGGGTACATGGTGAAACCTATCAAGCGATCACATCTACAACACGTCGTTGGCTCTGCCATGGGCCAGGCAAAGGCAACCAGCGCGGAGATGTCATTAACCGCGAAGGATAATGTTGATATGGACAACGAATCATCTGCACACGTGGGGCGGATGCAATCTATGCGCATCCTTCTTGCAGAGGATAATGCCGTAAATCAAAAACTGGCTACACGCATGCTGGAAAAACGCGGACATACCGTTATCGTTGCAAATAATGGTAAGGAAGCGCTTGAAACACTCAAAAAGGAGCGATTCGATCTTATACTTATGGATGTTCAAATGCCAGAGATGGATGGATTTGAAACCACCGCCGCTATTCGTGCTCACGAAAGAGGAAACGGCAAACACATCCCAATTGTTGCTATGACAGCACTTGCTATCCAGGGAGACAAAGAAAGATGTCTGGAGGCAGGTATGGACAGTTATGTATCTAAACCAATAAAGTCAAATGAACTTTATGACGTCGTTGAAAACCTGAGGCTCGTATCTGGACAAGGCAAGACATAGAACAACTGGTGGAAATCGCCACAAAAGGCAACGCCAGCGTCCCCTTACCTTTTGTATGTGGTTAAACAAGGAGTAGTAAAGAGGTGCCATGGTTATGGAAAATGACATTTTTAATGTAAGCGAGGCATTATCCAGAATGGATGGTGATATTGAGTTATTGAAAGAGATTGCAGGATTATTTCTCGAAAGTTATCCATCACAATTAGCCGGGATACAACATGCTATTGCTCGAAACGACAGCAAGGCGCTGGAAAGCGCTGCCCATGATATCAAAGGTTCTGTGGGGGTCTTTTGTGCAAAACCTGCTTTTGATGCGGCGCTAAGGCTGGAAATTATGGGTAGAGAGAGCAATTTAACCCGTGGCAAAGAAACATATATTATGTTGGAAAAAGAGATAGAGCGGCTCAGGCCAAAGCTAGAGGCTATCATATCGGAGAAAACGCCATGAAAAAGTGGAGCGTAATTATCTTTTTTATATGGTCTGGGATGTGTATCGGTAACGTATGCAGTCCAGAGACAACTACCGTTCAATCGAATATCATGAACGAACAGTCGGTACTCCACGTGTATACATGGTTAGATTATCTCGATCCGGAGATTGTTTCAGACTTTGGAAAAGAATTTCATGTGAAAGTACAAGTTGATTTTTACGATGATGAGGAGGAAATGTTTTCTGCAATTCAGTCTGATCCCGGGCAATATGACGTTATTTTTCCAACTGACTACATGACAGATTTAATGCTAAAAACGAATTTATTATTAAAACTCGACTTAACTAAAATTCCGAATATCCATAATATAGAATCACGATTTAAGACTCTCATAAATAAGAAATGGAGAGGGTATTTCGTAACCTTGGACTGGGGCGGCGTTGGTATTGCATATAATATCAAATACGTAAAGGAACCTGTTGATAGCTGGCGTGTTTTTTGGAACACGAAATACAAGGAGCGAATTGCACTGCTGAACAATTATAATGAGGTTATGGCAATAGGACAAAAACTGTTGGGATACCCGCTAAATCCAACCGATCCAAAGGTGATGGAGAATGCTCTGGAGTTATTAAAGGAAATAAAACCCCTGCTTCAGAAGGAAGGGTTTCAGCCATACGGCGAGATTAAGAAAAAATTAATAAACGAGGAACTATGGATTGCCCAGTGTTACAATGCCGATGCCTCTATCATTCACGAAAAAAACAGTGCAATAAAATTTGTAATACCAAAAGAAGGTACGGCATACTGGGTGGAAGGCATAGCAGTGCCCATAGGGGCAAACAACAAATCCCTCGCAGAGGCGTTTATTAATTTTATGCTTCGACCGGAAATAAGCGCAAGGCATACCAATTATTCTCATTATGCCAATTGTAATAACAAGGCATGGCCTTTTGTTGATAAGAAAATTTTAAAAAATCCGTATATTTATATGAAAGTAAACAAATTTGAGGTGTTTGAAGTACATAATCCTGACGTTCAGCAGAAGTTAAATGAATGCTGGGCAAAACTGATTTCAGATTAAGTTAAGTGCAAAGTGGACTAAAGTGCTGTTTTGTGCGCCGAATTTACGTTGATTTCTGTGGATTCGTCCAGATTAACCTACTTTTACTACAGATTCGCTTACATAAATATTCCAAAAAATATGGAAAAAATAGGCTTGTTTAGACGATTAGGGGTTAAAATGCCCTTGCTTTTTTCTGTAGTGGGGATTTTGCCATTATTCATTAGCATAACTTATTTCTTCAAGGACTCTGAAAAACATATAAAAAACGAGGTAGAAAACAATCTGGAGGTATTGGTTCAAAACACAAAAAATGAAATATGTCGCCTCCTGGAAAATTGTGTGACAGACATAAAAATACTGGCAGAGAGCGAAATTATGAGAAACCCAAATATCCCAGCCGGTAAAAAGTTGTTGGAAATGAAAAAAACCCAGGAATACTACTATCGTTTTGAAGACATAACCTTAATTAATACAAAAGGTAAAGTGCTGGTATCTACCGCATACAATTACCGGGGTGTATGGAAAACGAAAAGATGGTTCCTGGAAGCAATAAAAGGGAAAGGCTATATTTCTGATGCGCATATCATCCTGGATCCATTTAAGATTGTCGTTGCCATTGCCTTTCCTCTAAAAGACGACAAAGGAAATGTGCAGGCGGCCATTGTCGGACAGCTTAATATTAATCAGATATGGAAGATAACAGACAATGTGGTGATTGGTAAGAATGGATTCGTTGCGCTTGTTGACAGGCAAAACCGGTTTATTGCCCACCACAGGAGAGAAAATCTGTTTAAGGATTCGAACTTTTCTTTAGAAAAGCAGTCCGGGGTTGTATGTTTCCCTAAATCCAAATCAGAAAAGTTTATCTATCGGGCAGAGAAATGTTCGTTTAATTTCGGCCACAGATTTCCGGAGTGGCAGATAATTGTAGCGCAAGCAAAAGATGACGCATTGTTCACTATACTAAAATTGAAGTATAACCTGATTATCATTTTAGGCGCCGGCCTTGTGCTGATAATATTCATGAGCATCATCGTATCGCGAGGTATTGTTAAGCCTATCCATACATTGATTCATGGGATGGCCAGAGTATCTAGCGGTGATTTGAGTTATGCGATAAACATTACAAGCAGAAATGAGATTGGTTTATTAGGAGTAACATTCAACAATATGACACAACGTTTAAGTGGGGCGAGGTGTGAAATACACAGAAAAACGGAAGAACTAAGCAATGCCCTGGTGAAGGTACAGAACCAGGATAAATTGGAAAAGGCAAAAGAAGTGGCGGAGGCTGCCAATCGCGCCAAGAGCGAATTCCTCGCCAATATGAGCCACGAAATACGAACGCCTATGAATGCAATTATCGGCATACCGGAACTGCTCCTGGATACCCCTCTTACTCAGGAACAGCGGGAGTATGTTCAATTATTCAAATCGTCAGGGGAGAATCTCCTGGACATCATTAATGATATCCTTGACTTTTCAAAAGTCGAGGCTGGACAGCTAAAGCTGGAAAGGATTAAGTTTTATCTTTGTGAAGTTGTTGAAGAAATATGTGAAATTATGGCGTTTCGTGCCCACAAAAAAGGGATTGAACTTGTACACCACATTATGCCAGATGTACCAACTTCTCTGGTGGGTGACCCGCACAGATTGCGGCAAATTATCACCAATCTCATCGGAAATGCAATTAAGTTCACTGAAAAAGGGGAAATCACACTGCGCATAGAAAAAGTTCAAAAGAAATCTGGTGAACTTTTATATGAAAAAGATGGATGTCTGGCGTTTTCAGTCAGGGACACCGGAATTGGTATTCCACAGGACAAGAAGGATCATATATTCGAGATTTTTACGCAAGTTGATACCTCTACTACCAGAAAATACGGAGGCACAGGATTGGGGCTGGCCATCTCAAAGCGGCTGGTTGAACTCATGGGCGGATGTATTTGGGTAGAAAGCGAGTTAGGAATGGGAAGCACCTTTACTTTTACCGCCCAGTTTGAAATTCAAGCTGAAATAAATGCACCTGTTAAACTGAGTGAATTGAATATAAAAGGATTAAAGGTTCTTGTAATAGACGATAACGCAACAAATCGTATGATTCTGAAGGAGATACTTTCAGGATGGGGCGCCATGGTGAGTGAGGCGGAAAGCGGAAGGCAGGGGCTTGCTGAATTTATAAAGGCCGCAGATATTAAAGACCCGTTTAGACTGGTATTGCTTGATTGCCGTATGCCAAATATGGACGGATTTGAAGCAATGGAACAGATAAAGAAAGATACAGACATATCGGGCGTTACCGTTATGATGCTGACTTCTGACAATCGAAGCAGTGACATAGAGAGGTGTAAAAGATTAGGCATTACGGGCTATGTCGTTAAACCTATCAAACGGTCAAGCCTTAAGGACGCGATTCTTACCGCCATGTCACATAAACAGGACGTATCTAAGATACCGTCTGTGTCAGAAAGAGACAACATCCATGTTGCTGCAGTGCGTTCATCAGCACATGAGGGAGAAACGCAATCTTTGCATATCCTTCTTGTAGAAGACAATCCGGTGAACCAAAAACTCGCGGTACGTATGCTGGAGAAATGTGGACATAGAATATTTGTAGCTAATAATGGTAGAGAAGCGCTTGATGCCGTGGGAAAAGAATGTTTTGATATTATCCTTATGGATGTTCACATGCCTGAAATGGATGGAATTGAAGCAACTGCTTCAATTCGGGCAAAGGAGAATGAAAATGGCGGACATGTCCCTATTATCGCCATGACGGCACTTGCGGTGCCAGGGGATAGGGAGCGGTGCTTAGAATCAGGAATGGACGACTACATATCCAAACCAATAAAGTCAAAAGAACTGTACAATGCCATTAATAACCTGGTTGCGATAGCTGTCCAAAATAACACGGATACTATGGAGCGATATGATGGGAAATGCGGTATTTGATATAACGGAGGCCTTATTGCGTACAGATGGTGATATGGAACTATTTCAAGAACTTGCTGGGATTTTTCTTGAAAATTATTCTAATCAACTTGCTTATGTAGATAATGCGATAGAAAAAAAATGACAGGAAGTCTCTGGAAAGCGCAGCTCATAGCATAAAAGGTTCTGTAGGCGTATTCTGTGCGAAACCCGCTTTTGAGGTCGCACTAAAGCTGGAAATGATGGGACGTGAAAATAACCTGTCTGAGGCGTGCGAAACATACAAAGTCCTGTCAGTTGAGATTGAGCGCCTTTGTCGTGCATTGGAGACAATTGATGACGGGACAGAACCTGAAGTCTAAACAAAATAGCGAGGGTAAAAAAATGGCAAGAATACTTATTGTAGATGATGCTGCTATCATGAGGCGAACATTGCAACACATTTGTGAAAAGGCAGGACACGAAGTAGTTGGTATGACTGGGGATGGAAATGAAGCTATTATGTTATACAAAGTACATAAGCCTGATCTGGTTACTATGGACATAATGATGGGTGAAAGCAACGGAATTACTGCGCTGTCGGTTATTAAAAAAGAAGACCCCGGCGCAAAGGTGATAATGGTTACTGCGTATGAGTCAGAAGAAAAGAAGAAAGAGGTGCAAAAACTTGGCAGTGTCGGATACCTCAAAAAACCTTTCGATGCAAAAGAAGTCAAAAACGAAATCGAAAGGGTAATTAGCCCGGCAAGTTTAAGTAATACGTGATAAGATCAGAAATGGCGGATTAACATATCCTGGGGAGTTGATCGCCAACGAGCATGTCAATAACCCTTGTTCCGCCGATTACGGTTTTAAGACTCACCCTGCCTCTTTGTTCCGCTGTGACCTCGCCAATGATCGCAGCGTCTTTGCCCAGTGCGTCTTTCCTGAGTAAATCACACACGGCACGGGCGTCATCTGACGTAACAACGATGACTACTTTCCCTTCATTTGCAATATACAGGGGGTCGTAACCCAGTATTTCACATAATGCACGTACTCCATCATTGACGGGAATTGTCTGTTCGTTAATTACGATACCATATTTTTTAAAATTTACAATCTCATTTAGCGTTGTCGCAAGTCCACCTCTGGTAGGGTCTCTCATAAATTTTATATGAGCACCGGAATCAAGTATTTTCATAATCATACCGGATAGGGGGGCGCAATCACTCACTATTGGTGAAGTGAAACCCAGCGATTCCCTTTCAGAAAGCACAGCAAGTCCATGGTCGCCAATTGTACCGCTAATGATTATCTTATCGCCTGCCTCTATCAAAGAAGTGGATAGATTTATCCCGTCGTTAACAACGCCTATGCCACAGGTATTTATGAAAAGTCCGTCTGCGCTGCCTTTCTCTACTACCTTTGTATCCCCGGTTACAATCTCAACGCCGGCAAGAGCGGCGGTTTCTTTCATAGAATTTACAACCCGCTCCAGAAGCGATAGCTCAAAACCCTCTTCTATAATAAACCCGGTAGAAAGATACCGTGGCTTCGCACCTACGACAGCAAGGTCGTTAATGGTGCCGCTTACGGCAAGCCTACCAATATCGCCGCCGGGGAAAAATAAGGGTTTGACCACGTAAGAGTCGGTTGTGAATGCTACCTTCGCGCCGTGTATATCAAGGAGCGCGGAGTCTCCCAACTGAGAAAGCGCGGCGTTGTTGAAACAGGGTAGGAACAGTTGCTTAACGAGATCGTGAGTTAGTTTTCCGCCGCTGCCATGAGCAAGGGTTATTTTATCGTATTTCATTATGATTCAAGAAAGCTAATTTTCTCCATATTTATACCATGCCGCACATGTCCCTTCACTGGAGACCATACACGCGCCCACTGGATGTTCAGGATTACAAACCTTCCCGAAGAGTTTGCAATCCGCCGGCAATTTTACTCCCCTCAGAATATCGCCGCAAATACAACCACTTATTGCAGATTGCTGATTGCGGGTTGCGGAATTAGTCTCAAATCCGAAATCCGAAGTCCGAAATACAGCGCGGGCATCAAATCGTGCGTAACGATCTCTCAGCTTGAGTCCGCTTCCGGGAATAAGTCCCAATCCGCGCCACTCGACATCACACGGTTCGAATACCTTGCCGAGTAAGGTTAAGGCCGTTGGATTCCCTTCTCGTTTTGCCACCCTCGAATATTCAATCTGGACGCTTGCTTCCTTTTTTACAATTTGTTCAAGCAGCATATACAGTCCCTGCATGATATCGAGCGGCTCAAAGCCTGCAATAACGCAGGGGATGCGAAAATCACTCACGATAAATTCATAAGGTCTTGACCCGATAATGGTGCTTACGTGGGCGGGGCACAAAAAGCCATCTATATTGAGCTCTTTGTCCCTCAGCAAGGCATCCATTACCGGCGGCATTACTTTATGGGAGGTGAGCACACAATAATTTTTTAAACCCAGTCTTTCCGCCTCAATTACTGAAGCGGCAATAGTCGGAGTGGTGGTTTCAAAACCAATGCCCAGGAATACCACCATTTTCTCTGCCTGCCTTTTGGCTATTTCCAGGGCGTCTAAAGCAGAGTATACCACGATTACGGAAGCGCCTCTTGCCTTTTCCATTTCGAGGCTTGATGTAGAACCCGGCGCCCGGAACAAATCGCCGAATGTGGTTATGAGCGCTTCGTGAGAAAATTTTTGGGATATGGCAATGGCCGTATCTATGTAGCTGGTCGGCGTAACACAAACAGGGCATCCGGGTCCAGAAAGCAGTTTGATATTTGATGGAAGCAGCTTTTTCAGCCCGTACCGGTAAATGTTCATGGTATGACTACCGCATACCTCCATTATGGTAATCGCATCGCGCACACTGACAAGGCCAGCAATTTTTCTGGACAGGTTGAATGCTATAGTCCCATTCCTAAACTCGTCAATGTATCTCATATCGCACCAGTAGGGTGGATTAAGCAAAGCGAATCCACCAATCTTATTGTATGAAAAAAGAGGGTGGATTTGGCGTAAAAGACGACGCCATAATCCACCCACCCACCCACCCAACCATTTCACGGAAATAATAATCCGGCTTTTTTATGCTTTCGGTTCATTTGCGGTAAGACCTGGTTTATATGTCGAATAGACGTATATAGGGATGTTCAGCTTGCCAAGATGATTATGTATTAACGGAAAAACATCATTCCAGGGCAGCGAACCTACGCCCGTTGCCAGGCGCGGCATAGCCACATTCCTGAATTGCTCTTCCTCAATTAGTTTATGTAATTCTTTTAGGGCATGGTTAACGTAGGAAAGGTGCGCTTTCCCCGGATGGATGCCTTGCTGCAATGCCGCTTCCTGGGTAAGCAGATTGACGATACGAATGCCGCCAACGCCACCCCATGTCCACAACTCCCCCGGTTTCGGATGGAAGGTCTGGCAGTAGTGACGGAAATCTTTGTAAAGAGACGGCCATCGTTCGCGCAAAGCCAGAGCGAGTCCATTCTTAAAATCATCATTTGGCGCTACGCCATGAGCAATAACCTGGGCTTTGGTAAAGATTATATCGCCTTCAACCTCGTATATCATTATTACATTCCTCCATAAAATTTAGCCGTCTTTGATTTTCACTTTTTAACATGTATCCGCTGACTCACAATAACGGCATACCTTTGTGGGCAACACGGATGCCTTTTTCCGTAATGGTAAACTGTTTGGCGTCTTCCTCTAAATTAAATCCAATGTGTTTTCCATCAGGGACTATGACTGATTTATCAATAATCGCCTTTTGAATTTTAACGTGTTTGCCAATTCTTGCCCCTTCCATGATGATCGAATCGGTAATTTCCGAGTATTCATCTACCCTGACGTCTGGTGAAAGCACTGACCGTTCAACACGCGCGCCGCTGACAATACATCCGTTAGAAACGAGAGAATTCAGGACTATACCGCACCTCCCGCCAGGAAACGAATCGGAAAATACCGTTTTCGATGGCGGAAGCTGCTCGTGATGGGTGCGAATGGGCCAGGATTTATCGTACAGATTAAAAATGGGGTCTATCTGAACAAGGTCCATATTCGCATCCCAATAAGCATCCAAAGTTCCAATGTCTCGCCAGTATTTAACCTCCTTATTGTTTTTATCCCTGAAGATAAACGCAAATACGCGGTTCTTGTTAATCATTGAAGGAATAATGTTTTTCCCAAAATCGTGCGGTGTGTTCTCTTTTGCATCGTCAATAATGCGCTTTACCAGTACCCGCGTATTAAAAAGATAAATACCCATGGACACAAGCGCCATTCCCGGGTTTGCAGAAATTGGTTTTGGGTGTTCCGGCTTCTCATCAAAGTCCTTAATCTGGTATTCACTGTCCGCCTGGATTACGCCAAATCTTTTTGCCTCGTGGAGAGGCACTTCTACACAGGGTATGGTAAGCTCCGCATTTTTCGCCAGGTGGAACGCCATCAATTCACGATAGTCCATCTTGTAAATGTGGTCGCCTGCAAGGATCAAAACATTTTCCGGACGTTCTCTTTCTAAGACATAAATATTTTGATACACGGCATCTGCCGTTCCCTGATACCACGCATCACTTATTCGCTGCTGTGGTGGAATATTTTCAATAAATTCGCCTAATTCACTATTTAATATATTCCACCCTACCCTGAGATGTCTGTCCAGTGAGTAGGATTTATATTGTGTCAGCACACAGATCCTTTTTAATTCGGAATTAATGCAGTTGCTTAGGGTGAAATCTATAATGCGGTAAATAGCGCCAAAAGGCACTGCTGGTTTTGCCCGGTCTTTCGTTAATGGATAGAGCCGCTCTCCCTGCCCACCAGCCAGAACCATCACCAATACTTTTTTAAATACATTGTAGTCGCTAATGAAATTCATATATTTTTCCCGAATTCTTCGTTATTTTTGTTGGAATATCACTTACTTGTATAAATCGTGTGAACCGTCACAGTATGGCGGATTGTTTGTGTGCTGGCAGTTACAGAGCACTACCCGCTTTTTTACGTCAATTGAGAATGAATGTGGTTTATGTTCCGAACCTCTGTGTGAACCGTCACAAAACGGGACTTTTTTTGATTTTCCACAACTACACCAGTGATACTTCCCCAATTCAAGTTCCGTTGGAAAAGGCATTTTTTTGCACTCCTGTAAATTAAAATATTTTAAACGAAATAACTAATTTATCATGCTAACACACTTGTACCATTACGGGCAATCGTGAAACAATTATTTTCTCAACTCCAGCCTTACACCTTACCCACCGGTGACAGATAAATGGAGAACTCGTCTTTCCCATCTATCCGAAGCAACTGATCCAACGCCTCCTGATCGTAAGCGGCAATTGCACATGTTCCAGCGCCAATTGCCTCGCATGCGAGATACAAATTCTGACATACATGCCCGATATCAATGGCAATGACCTTGTGTGCTGCCAGGTGGTAGCGCCACTCCATCCGGTAAGGAAGAACCGTCCATACAAACGTTACCGGTGCATTTCCAGGGTAAGGCTGTCGGAAAACGGCGTCAACAATTTTCCTGGAAAGATTATCTTCTGGAAATTCAAAGAGCAACTGATGGGTAAGCGGAAGGTACCGATAGATGCCCGGTTTCAGTCCGTTAACATTCAGAACAATCAAATACGTCTCGAAGGCATGCCGGCATCCTGCTGACGGCACGGTGCGATATGCATTACCGCTTATAACTTCCCCCCGCACGCCTTGGGTTGCCCAGAGGAGAAAAGAGATTTCCTCCCGGCTAATAGGCTCTTTTGTGTACGTTCTCCGGCTCTGACGGTTTCTGATTGCCGAAATGATATCAACCGTGGCAATGGTTTTCCACATGTCAGGCTTTACAAGGTCAATTCGAATGGCGTCTGCAGGATACGGTTTTTCTATGGGAGGAATATCACAACCCCTGCTTTGATCCGTCTGAGAAAAATCTATTTCCTTCCGGATACTGTCTTTGAGAAAGTACCGGTATCGCTCTATCAAATCTTCATTCATAGCATGTATTCCTGTTTCTCACGAAGTAAAATTATGCCTTCGACGACTATCCAAAGTAGAGCGAAGCGCCGCTTCGTTCTACGACACAACATTGCGGTAGGGTGGATTAAGCGATAGCGAATCCACCTTTCCCGGAAACATTATTGGTGGATTCGGCGTAAAAACCAACGCCTTAATCTACCCCTTCGCGGGTTCAAGTTTGCAACTTGAACCTGGCGGTTTATGTATTTCTGGGCGTTGTGACTGTTCAACTAGGTATCGCTTGTTCAAACTACAAGGTTCAGGTTGCAAACCTGAACCCGCCCGATTGGTGGGAGCCGTCTCCCGACGGCGATTAACGGTGTACGGCAGCGCATAAGCGTCCGTTCGCCAACAGGAGTTGGCTCCGACCAAAAACATTAAAATTCCTGAACATAAATTTATAAAAGACTATTCAATATGTTCAATGTTTTCTGAGCTTCCTCCACGTCCAGCTTCTGAATTGCGTAACCTGCGTGAACGATCACGTAGTCCCCAACGTTTACATTTTCTACAAGGAGCAGCCCGATCTCCCTTTGCAGGGAACCAAGTTCGGCGATGCCCTTGGTTCCTTCAATCTTAATAAGCTTCATGGGAACGGCTAAACACATTGTTTATACCTTTCACCGGCGATAACCACCTGGCCTAACGATATACCGCCGTCGTTACAGGGAACCTTTTTGTGAGAATACACCTTAAAACCCTGCGTTGAGAGTTTACTGAAAAGACGTCTTAAAAGATAAGCGTTTTGAAACACCCCGCCTGATAGTACTACATCATGAAGACCCTTGTCGTCACGGATTATTATACAAGCTTGAACGACCATTTCCACTATGGAATTATGGAACCTTGCAGAAATTATAGGATTTGCAACCGTGCTTTGTACATCCTCTAATATACGCTTTATAACCGGCTGCCATTGAATAATGAAGGGCACGCGGCGGCGTGCCCCGACTGCGGTATTAATCTCAAACGGATAGCTTGCCGTCTCATATTCATTTGCGATTGATTCAAGTCTTATGGCCGCCTGTCCTTCGTAATTGACCGTATGCTGTACACCAAGCAAGGACGCCACACCATCGAACAACCTGCCCATGCTTGATGTCAAGGGACAATTGATGTGCTGCGATAACATTTGAAGAATCACTTTCACCTTAGAACGGTCTGGAATATGCTTCTCTTCTTCAGCAAAACGCAAGATGGTGGACGTAATATTTAAAGGCGTATCATCGCCAAAAGTGTGATGAAGATAGGAAACCGCCATGCGCCACGGCTCTTTTATTGCCTGTTCCCCTCCGGGCATCGGCACGTAATCAAGGTGGCCAGCCCGTTCATATTCAGAAGGGTCTGCAATGAGAAATTCACCGCCCCAGAAATTGCCGTCATCTCCGTAACCCAGTCCATCAAAGGCAACCCCAATCACCTTATAGGCGATTCCGTTTTCAGCCATACAACTTACAATATGGGCGTGATGATGTTGTACTCCCATTTTAAATATGTCGTCTTTCTGCGCAAGGGCGTATTTGGTGGAAAGGTATTCCGGATGGAGGTCGTGTGCAATTACCTCAGGTTCAATGGAGAACAGTCTTTTATAATGCTCAATAGCCGTCTCATACGAAGTCATCGTCTCAATATTTTCCAAATCACCAATATGATGGCTTAAAAAGGCGTGGTTTCCACGCGCCAGGCAGTAGGTATTTTTAAGAAATGCCCCGCAACCAAGGATTGGTTTTAGAAAGGAATATTGCAGTCTTATGGGGAATGGCGCATATCCCCTGGACCTGCGGATAATCATCTCTTTGCCTTCTACCACTTTTACAACCGAGTCATCGCACCGCATGAAGATATCCCGGTTATGTACAAGAAAATAGTCTGCAATGCCTTTTAGCCGTTCCAGGGTTTCGGTGTCTTTGTAAGCAATCGGTTCATCACTGACGTTGCCGCTGGTCATTATGAGTGAAAGTCCGGATTCTTTCAGTATCAGATGGTGAAGCGGCGTGTAGGGCAGCATCACGCCGAGGTATTGATTAGCAGGAGCAGTATTGTGTGAAATAGAGCAATCGGCTTTTTTTTTCAGGAGGACAATAGGCCTTTGGGAGGACAATAGCAGCGTTTCCTCTTTAACATGGACGTCACAAAACTGCTTTACCGTCTCAATCGCATCCATCATTACTGCAAATGGCTTGTCTTCTCTGTACTTCCTTTTTCTCAAGCGGGAAACAGCCTCGTCGTTCATGGCATCACATGCAAGGTGGTAACCTCCGAGTCCCTTAATAGCGACAATCTGACCCGCACGGAAAAGCTCACAAACAGTGGAAATGACGTCCTGTGTATGAACGGCAAATCCTTCACTATTGAGCAACATTAACTGAGGGCCGCAGACCTGGCAGGCGTTGGGTTGTGCATGAAACCTCCTGCTATTTTGATCGTGATACTCACTGCTGCAATCCTGGCACATACGGAAGTCAGACATGGTTGTGTTAATTCTATCATAAGGAATATCTTTAACGATAGTGAAGCGCGGTCCGCAATGTACACAGTTGATGAATGGATAGCGGTAGCGGCGGTCATGTGGATTGAACAGTTCCCTGATGCAGTCGTGGCAGATTGCTATATCTGCAGAAACCAACGTTGCCTTATCCTCGGTTGTAACGCTTTCCTGAATAGAAAAGTCCCTGTAACCCTTAAGAGGCAGTGTCGTATGGTAAAGGTCTTCGATAATGGCGTGTGGTGGGGGTGACGCTACAATGCAGGCGAGAAATTCATCTATTGAACTATCAGAACCCTCGACATCAATGAAGATGCCCTTTGAGTCATTTTGTACAAATCCAGACAGAGAAAGCCGTGCGGCAAGATTGTAAATGTAGGGGCGGAATCCAACGCCCTGGACAACTCCGGTTGCAGTAATTTGAACACGTTTCAGCATTACTTCGTAATAATTTTAGTATTGCCCATTCCCCGGTTATTTAGCGCCTTTGCAAACAGTTTCATGTCTTATTTCTGGCCTTGCCGGATCGTCATCAACATCTGAATTATTGTGTCAATGCGCTGGTTTAACTGGCTGATTTCACCTCTTACGCCCCCTATCTCATTATCAATCTTTTGTACGAGATAACGAAAATCCTCCTCCTGGCGTTTTTTGATTTCCTTTATCTCTGAAACAATCTCTGTGGTTCGTTCATCTACTACCTGGTAAACCAGTTCCAGCGTTACCTTCTTGATTGCTGATGTTAAGAGTCCCTTCATGTGCTTACACCTCGACAAGAATGAAAAAGGCAGACCGAAGAAGTCACGGCTTCCGCAGTCAGTCTCTTACAAATATTGCTATCCGATATTACCACCCTGCAATGCCGTGATGCATTACAGATTCATTTTTTTGTACGACAGATTACCAATTTCGGTTAGCTATGTCAAACCTTTTGTGTGGCGTTTAATCGGTAATTTTACCGTATCCTGCCGTAGAGACCGCTTCTTGTTTGTGGCTCCCCGTTCTACACCCATGGACATGTGCACCTAGGTAACAGGAGCAGGAGCATAATTTCAGTAGGTTTCATGTATGCCTCAACCTATACAGCGATCTCCAGGTTTATCTTGTTATAATTCACTGTGGGCGTAGATTCACGCCGCCCCTCTTTCTTTCTTTTCATACCAACCAATCCCAGGTCTTCCAGGAGGGCAATATCGGTTGCGACGCTCTTAATGTCTCTTTTGGCTAATCTGGAAAGTCCCTGAAGGCTTTCGGGCTGCTTCTCTCTTATCAAACGGAGCAGTTCAAGTCTCCTTGGTGTAAGCGCCTTTCTAAACCCATCAATACTTTCAAAGTAAATAGCTTTCTCCCTCTTTACTTCTTCTCCCCTCTCTATCGCTTCCCCGGTTGCGACAAAATCATCCAGAACGTCCTTTGTGCCTTTTATCCCTATCTTAACCCTTTTTACCTTCATAATACCCCCACTTTGTATTTTGTAATATCTTTGTAGAAGTCCCTTGCAAGTGTCCTTAAATCCTTAAATTGATATGGTCCCTCGCTATCCTTATAATGTCTGTGGTCTCCCTTACCTTCAGCATTATCATAACCAATAACCCGCTTGCCTTTCGCAATGTAAACAAGCGAATATTTATAACCGTGCGGTTTGTCAAGGGAAGGGTCTACCTGCCACAGCTTCACTTCCATAATATTGCCGGTGTCTTCTCTAATCTTGATATGTTTTACAAGATTACCATTCATTGTTGGTATAGTGTACCACGATTGATTTGAAAGTCAAGTGGGGTTAATCAGACAATAATCTACTACAGCAGAAAAAGCGTCACTGTATTCAGGATTTACAGAAAACAAAATTGTATAACACCGTTAGAGATGTTATCCAATTTTTTAATTCCGGGGACACATGAGGAACGGTTTTTCGATGGCACGGGAAATCATGAGCTCTTGATGTGTGACTATATAATGGCGGGAGCGTGTGGGAATCGAACCCATAAAACAGCCACCTAAGTCCTTATATATAAAATACTTACAAAATAGCAAATTCTCCCAGTGCCACATTGGTGACGGTTTTTGTTTACAAATTTTCAACTTTTTTATCCCCTCCCAACTTAATTATTTCTTTGTTGAGAGAGATGCTTGACATATCAAATTTCAATCTTTCGATGTCGCTGTGAGCATATTTCTCCGTCATTTTTACAGAGCTGTGTCCAAGTAGTCGGCTAACATTTATCAGAGAAATTCCGTTATTAATTAATTGTGATGCGAAACTGTGTCGTGTTGCGTCATACAATCTTATACCTTCTGGGAGTCCAACAAGCACTTTCACCTTATCCCATATCCTTTTTAATTTATCTTCCGTATAATGCTGTCCAGTCTTTTTATAAACAAACAGAAAAGCTTCTAGTAAATTGTTTGTTACACGATTTTTAATATAATCGCCTATCTCCGGGTGTATCGGTACAACAACATTTTTAGCCCTTTTGCCTTTCCTTTTCCTCTGGTAAATCCTACCGGAGAACGTAGCGTTAATAGTTATAACACTTAGATCAAGATTTACGTCTTTAATTTTCAAAGCCCGCGCCTCTCCGGGACGGCAACCAGAAAGCATCAGGAATGCGATTATTGGTTTATCAATGTCAGGAATGGCTTCGTAAACACGTCTCTGCAATTCAGGGGAAAGCCAGTTAATTTGCGGCTCACTATATTCAACACTTGGGAACGTAGGGACGGTATTCAAGATTTCAAGATCGTTCATGGCATATCGGAGAAAGGCTTTAAAGTGGTCGAGAATGTTCTTGGTGTATTTGCCGCTAAAATTATAATTCTTCTTGAGATGTTCCAGGTAGTTTACGATATCAAGCTTCCTTATATCCCGTATGTCTGTTGTCTTGAAAAAATCTTTAGCATATTTTACGTACAATTTATACGCAAAACGATAACTTGGAGCGAGGGTATCAAGTTTGTGGGAGAGAAATTTATCTAGTAGGTTGGTAATGTAGAATTTTTCTCTCTCTTGTTTTACGTAGTGGGACGGTTCAAAGGTATAATTCTTAATCTCGTAGTTAATATGTGCTAAAAGTGTTAATGCTCGTTGGTATGAGTCCAATATTTGACCTTGCTTGTCGGAAAATAGCCTAATACGCTGTCCCCTATAAAATAGGTCAATAAAGAACCGCTTCGGTGTGGTTTTGTCGGTAGGACAGATATAACCTAATTTTTTCACTTCAACGAAACTGCCTTGACATACTGGGCAATGCCCTTTTGCGCGTATTGCTCCTTTCATTGCATCCTCTCCTTTCTTTTGGAGAAGATACGAAATCAAGCTTGTATCTGTCAAGGCAATTTTGTCGGTCGTTTGCATTATAATAAGTTATGCACCCCAAATTACATCAACGTGGAAAAGGTCGTTGAATGTCATCAGAATTGCCTATAGGCCGTTTTAGGCTGTTGTTTGGTACTTCCTACATGATTGCAAAAACTGTGAAACACACTTTTATAAGCGGTTGTCTTATAGAAAATGTTATTATTTTCAAGGTCGCAAGATGGGTCGGACACAGTACAACACCTATTACAGAATTATATTCTCACCATTGTCCTGATGAAAATATACAACGTGACATTGATATACTTAATTTTTAACCTACCTCTGACATCATAAAACATTTTCACTGTATGTAATTAATCATCTTTTGAACGTCTAAAATGCAAGGTTTCAGAACAAACCATCTTCAACCTGGCATTTCTTAACGCCATTCAAAATATCATTAATATCATTTATAAAGGTTTTATCATGTCCATAGTATTTAATATTTTTGCCATTATTTTCGTTGTTTATATTTATCACGCAGGAACCCAGAGACCATAAAACAATTTTACTAAAGGAATAGTAATCATCTTTTGAATGTCTAAAATGCTAGGCTTCAGGAAAAGACCCCTGATGCCTGGCATCTCTTAACGCCATTCAAAATATCATTACTTATTTGTAATTTATAGTTTTATCGTCTCAATTGTCCTTTAATACACACATCCCGAAGCGAGGCTACAAAACAGCCTCGATTCCTCGATGCACGTCGGAATAAACACACTAGAGAAATATCGTTTCATAACCTTATGTCAATTATTGACCCAATCCTTAAGTCTCCGTTTATCTCTGAATAAGGTACTTTTTTAATTTTTTTAGTCGAAAGACTCTTGACTAAGGCATTATCATTATTCAAAGCAACAATTTTATAATTGCCCTCTTTTTTGACCTCAACTACCTTATCAACACTGCCAGGTGGATTAAATCTATATTTTAACATGGCATAAAAACCGCCAATAACAAGGCAGATAAATATCCCTATATAGAGATAATATTTCCGGGCAAAAGGCACAATTTCATGACTTGAATTTACACACGAAGATTTAAAAGCCGAAAATACGCGCAAATCCCTTTTAAACGTCCTGCGCCTGAATATATCATTTCCGACCATGTAATTATATCGGAACTCTTTGGCGAAAGCGTATGACCGTCTTACTGCCCTTATATGATATTCTGGCAATGCTTGCAAGTCTCTGGCTACTGAATTTACATCTTGCGTTATCATGTAAATATCAACGCCATAATGCCGATGATACTGGAAGAAAAAGAACACATCTGGATTGTAAAATTTTCTGTGGAAGAATCCTGGTTGTTGCACTTCATCAATTACGTAAACGTGTTTATTTAATCTCGTAAACTTCTTTTGATATTCTGTATTGAAAAACTTTTCAAGCCCTCCAGCTTCTTTTATCACACTGTTTAAGTCTTTAGCAACGTGAAAACCCTCAATATTTGAGAACAACGAGAACTCTAAATCATCCCTGGGAATCCATTTCAATTCAGTTTCCGAAAACCTAAAATATTTTTTCAATACTTCATTAACTACAAAATACGTTTTACCAGAACCGATATTACCCTCAACTAATGTTATCATAAGCTAATCATCCTTAGAACTACCTTCAGACCAAACATGATTTTCTGCCCACTGATTGTACTTTTCAACCGCTTCCCTATTATCATCACGAACCTCACCCAAAACATACATTTCATCATCACCATTAACTAAATTAATCATCTTTTTAATACCCCAAATAGCACCAATTGCCGCCAAGATGATACCCGCATAAATAAAAATATCCGTTGTTGAAATTGTAACGTCAGTAAAATCTACACCCACAATATACCCCCTTAATTAAATTCTAGAAAAAGGTATTAAAGATAAAATAAAACGTGTTGCCAATGCTGAAAATACTATCGAAAGCGCATCATCAATGAACATATGGTTTATAAAAAAAGCACTTAAGCCCGTAAAATTATATGTTATAGATGATATATCACCCGTTCCCGATGTTATTGACTCAGACACCTTTGTTAATATCTTCTCAAGAAACCTACCCAGGAAGTTATTTAAGACAATCGGAAAGGCTATCAGTAACAATGTTGTAAAAAAAGTTTTTGTTGCTACCCATTGACCAACCGTTTTAAATGTTGTCTTTACAATAGCGTAAAAGATTGATAATAAAATACCGTACATTCTTATTTTCCCTTATACCACTAATTGTATATCGAACTATTCGATCCCACCGAGTAGGATACCAGATATGGTACTTCTACAAATCGGACATGAAATTAAATTTTCATGTCCTGGACACTAAGAAACCCTGAATATTATAAAATACGCATAGATCGAAGCGCACACCGTTATAAAGTACCCGAATATTTCTAAATAGCTTACCAGGTCACAAAAAGAAATTTCAATTACCTTACCATAAAGATTTACACTTAATGAACAGACTTCCCCACTCGTTGTTATCTTTGAACCTCTTATCACACTTACCAAAGGATGATTAGTAAATAATCCAAATATTGTATCAAGCCAGGTATCATCTTCCGTTAAATCTTGTCCCACATCAGGTACCTGAGAGTTATACTCTATATCATCAATATTTGAATTAAGAACGGTACCGTTATCCGACGGTGTTGGAACAACCGTCCCTTGATATACAGGCGTTATATATACTACCGGTGGCGCTGGTGTATACGTTGGATAACCTGGTGTCGGTGTCCCTTGCGGAACTGGCGTTGATGTCGCCGTCGGTGTTGACACTGGTGGAGGCGTTGCCGCCGGTGGTGTTGATGTCGGTGTTGGTGTTGGAGGCGTCGGCGTTGGTGGAGGCTCACCATCCCACACGATCAACGGGTCAACAACTCCATCACAATTACCATTACATATCCAATATAATTGCCCTGAACACATATCCACATACTCATATTGATAACCAAGACCCCCATTTACTTCCGTTATCCCAATAAGACGACCTTGTGATATTAAATCATTATTCATTCCCGATATTAAACTGTTGTCAAATCCTGATAAATTATCCGATTCGCCACGCTCTACACTAAAAGATGCATGATAATTGCATCCCTCTTGTGTAATTGTAAACATTCTATTCGGCTGATAAATTCCCATATAATGCTTCTCTAAAGTACTCGATATCCCAGCCCTATAATCTCCATACCATTCACCACAATAAGCCGTATACCAATTTGTTCCATTTGTCGAATAACTTAAAGTTATTCCATAAC
>Ga0082335_1004015_pt1 | contig 22999 bp, 19 predicted proteins | sample Subgrocontami58m_FD_72375 | JGI IMG/M metagenome (GOLD analysis project Ga0082335, IMG submission 72375) | Subsurface groundwater microbial communities from S. Glens Falls, New York, USA - GMW37 contaminated, 5.8 m (SPADES assembly) (version 2) ...
GGCGCCGAGCTTGCGCTCGCTCTCATTCATCGGGCGCGAAGTCACCGCGAGACCGATCGCGCCGGCCACCACGGCCTTGATGCTCCCGCCGCTGCCGAGGCTGGGCACGGTCGTGATCTGGATATCCGGATTCGCGGCAGTGAATTCCGCGGCGAGAAGTTGCATGGTGCCGAGCGCGGCGCCGGTGCCGCCGATCCTGAATTCTTCGGCCGCGGCGCCGGCTGAAAATCCGAGCAGCAGCGCAAGCGCGATTGCGCACGCCCGCCCGCGCCGCGAAACATCCCCGGCGGTCACACCGGGCGCAGAATCGCAAATCGATGTCGACTGCAGGGGCTGGGCAGCCATCAATACCTCCGTTCGTGGCAAACAGCAGATTTTCGCTATTGCATACGCTGGCTGGTTTGATCCAGATCAACCGGCAGTAGTTCCGGGCGCAACGCACCACCATTCGTCATTCCGGTGAAACCCCGCTCGTCATTCCGGCGGACGCCGGAAACCAGGAACATGTTCTGGACCCCGGCGTTTCCGGGGTGGCGAGGATGTTACCATGCACCGGTGTATAACCCGTCCCGCGACCAGGCCCGCCAGTTTTTTTTCGATTCCTGGCGCAAGTATCGTGCAGGCGAGACGCTGAGCGCTCTGGAAACAATCGCGCTGCAGGTCATCCTGCTGCATCCCGAATACCACCCACTGTTCGACGCTCCGGAGCGCAATCTCGACCGCGACTATGCGCCCGAGCACGGCACACTGAATCCGTTTCTGCACCTGTCACTGCATCTGGCGATCGAGGAGCAACTGTCGATCGACCAGCCGCCGGGAATCCGCATGGCCTTCGAGCAACTGCGCGCGAAAACCGGCGCCGAGCACGACGCGAAACACGCACTGCTGGAATGCCTGGCTGAAATTATCTGGCAAGCGCAGCGCGCCAACGCTGCGCCGGATCAGGCGTTGTATCTCGAGTGCCTGGGGCAGAAACTCAGGACGTAGCCGCGGCGGCGCCTTCGGCCAACGCAGCGGCAGAAACGGCGCGCGCGTAGATTGCGCCCATATGGCCAATGCCAGATAATCTGCCATGCCTATGGTTAAGCAAGCTGCCATTGCGACACGCCTTGCGCCGGCGGCCTGGTGAAGCCCGCTCTCAAAAACCTGTTTCCATTCCTGCTATGGTGGCCGCGGATCGATCGCGCCGCGCTGCGTGCGGACCTCATTGCAGGCATCCTCGGCGCCGTCATTGTGCTGCCGCAGGGTGTGGCCTTCGCTACGCTCGCGGGGCTGCCGCCCGAATACGGGTTGTACGCTGCGATCGTGCCGGCGCTGATCGCCGCCCTGTTCGGCTCGTCGTGGCACCTGATTTCGGGGCCCACCAACGCGATCTCGATCGTCGTGTTCGCCAGTATGAGCGCGCTGGCCGAACCCGGCAGCGCGGAATACATCAGACTGGTGCTCACTCTGACGCTGCTGACCGGCGTGATGCAGCTCGCGATGGGGCTGGCGCGCATGGGTGCGCTGGTCAATTTCATCTCGCACACCGTAATCGTCGGCTTCACCGCCGGCGCGGCCTGCCTGATATTCTCGTCGCAGATACGAAATTTTTTCGGCGTTGAAATCGAGCGTGGCTCGTCGTTTCCCGAGACCATCGAGCAATTCGTACTGCATCTCGGCTACGTCAATCCGTTTGTTACCGCGGTCGGCGCGGTCACTTTGCTCAGCGCGATCGTGGTGCGCCGCGGCTGGCCCCGTTTTCCTTACATGATCGTCGCGATCCTGGCAGGCGGCGCGTTCGCCGCCGCGCTCAACCAGTATTTCGGCGTGGATAAAACCGGCATCACCACGCTCGGCGCGCTGCCGCAGGCGCTGCCTGCGCTGTCGATCCCCGATTTTTCATTCGATGCGATCCGCAGGACGCTGCCCATCGCGCTCGCCGTGACCATCCTCGGGCTCACCGAAGCGGTGTCGATCGCGCGCGCCATTGCGGTGAAAAGCGGTCAGCGTATCGACGGCAACCAGGAGTTCATCGGACAGGGCCTGTCCAACCTCGTCGGCAGTTTTTTCTCGTCCTATGCGAGCAGCGGCTCGTTTAACCGCAGCGGCGTCAATTACGAGGCGGGCGCGAAAACACCGCTCTCGGCGGTGGCGGCGGCCGTGCTGCTGGTGCCGATAGTCGCGCTGGTTGCGCCGCTCGCCGCCTACCTGCCGCACGCCGTGATGGCGGCCGTTTTGTTCATCGTCGCCTGGGGCCTCATCGACCTGCATCACATCCGCGACATTCTCCGCACCAGTCGCCGGGAGACGGCAGTGCTGCTGACGACATTGCTCGCCGCGCTGTTCGCCGAACTCGAATTCGCGATCTACGCCGGCGTCATCCTGTCGCTGCTGATTTATCTATCGCGCACCTCGCGGCCACTGATGCTCGACGTAAAACCGGACCCTGAAACGGGCAGTTATCACTTCACTGCGGACAGCGGGTTACCCGATTGCCCGCAGCTGAAAATGGTGCGCATCAATGGCTCGCTGTTCTTTGGCGCCGTCGATCACGTGCAGCGTCACTTGCAGGAAATCGACGCGGACCACCCCCGGCAGAAGCACGTGCTGATCGTCGCGAGCGGCATCAATTTCGTCGACATGGCCGGCGCCGGCATGCTGCTCAACGAGGCGCGCCGGCGGCGGCATCTCGGGGGAGGGCTGTATTTCTATCGCCTGAAAGACGAGGTGCGGCGGACCCTGCAGCGCGCCGGATACGCCGCGGAAATCGGTGAGGAAAACATTTTTCCCGTGAAAACTCGCGCGGTGAGCGCGATCTATCGCAAGCTCGACTCCGACATCTGCCGCCACTGCACAGCGCGCATTTTCGGGGAATGCCACGCCGCGCTGCCCAACGGCACGCCGCGCACCGCGGCGTAGGCCGCGCTGCCTTACTCAGCGGCTGCGTCCGGCTGTGCCTTGAGCGCGGGCTGGACGCGGCGATAGCCGTGCAGCATCGCGCCGCTGATGATGATGCCGCCGGTGCACAACGCCAGCACGAGAAACGCGAAGCTCGCTTGTTTGAGCACCGCCAGCGTATCCGGTGCGAGGCCCAGCTTGCCAAGTTCGGTCAGATAGACGGGTACCACCAGCGCGCGGCTCACGGCCACGATCAGCATGATCGCCGCCATCACGACCTTGATCAGGTAGGGCTTGACGAAGGTGGTGCCGATCGCGCCGAGTTGGACGCCGAACAGCGAGCCGGCCAGCAGGATCAGCGTGAGCCGGATGTCGATCAGGCCGTGCAGTGCGTATTTGATGCTGCCGCCCAAACCCATCACGAACGCGAGCACGAGTTCGGTTGCGCTCGCCACGAGCGCCGGCGCACCGAGCACGTACATCATGCCCGGCACGCCGATGAAGCCGCCGACCGCGATGGTGGCGGCAAGCATCCCGGTCGCGAGCCCGAGCGGAACGGTGAACAGCACCGATACGCGTACGTTGGCGGTCCTGAAATGCATCATGGTGCCGGGTATCTCGACCGACTGCACCCACGCGGCAAGGCGCGAGGTGCGGTCTTCGGCGTGCATGTCTCCAGCACGATAGATATTAATCGCGTCGCGCAGAACATAGGAACCCACGATCGCGAGCACGATGACGAAAGACAGGCTCACGTAGAGATTGGAGCCGGCCTCGCCATAGTTGAGGTTGATACGCTGCTGGATGTCGGCGCCCGCCCATACTCCGATGGAAGCGGAAGCCGCCATCACCAGGCCGAGCTTGATATCGACGTGACCATAGCGGCAGCGCTGGTAGGCGCCCACCAGCGCTTTCGGAAACTTGTGGCACATGTTGCTCGCCACTGCAACGACACCGGCAACGCCCATGCTCATCATCGCCGGCGTCAGAACGAACGCGCCACCGGAGCCGATGAATCCGCTCACCAGCCCGCCGATGAACCCGATCACGAACAGCGACAGGACGTTGGCGGTGGTGAGATCGATGAAGTTGACGGCAACCGGGTCCATCATGAGTCAAACCCGGGTTCTGGCGGTAATGCCCAGCACTTCCCAAAAGTAACCGGTAAACGCGCCATGCGAAAAGGAGAACGCGAAAGCGGTAAGCACCGGCAGCGCCGGGTACCAGCCGTCAGTGCGCGTGTAAGCCGCCATGATTTCGTGGTGGTACAGATACAGCGCCAGATAAAGCGCGCCCGAAATCAATCCGGAAACGATCAATCCGGGATATGGCTTGCGTGCCCCCACCGCACCTTCCTCCCGCCGCTATACTTGTATAAACTCAATTATTGCAAATAACCTGTGTCCGTGACAATTTTTCACGCAACCCTATGGCCAACCGCCTCACCAAAATCTACACGCGCACCGGAGATGCCGGCACCACCGGACTCGCCGACGGCTCGCGTGTTGCCAAGGATGCGCCGCGCATCGAGGCGATCGGCGCGGTCGACGAATTGAACAGCGCGATCGGAGTAGTGCTTGCCGAAGACATTCCCGGCGAGGTGCGCGCCTGCCTTTCCGGCGTGCAGCACGATCTGTTCGATCTCGGCGGCGAATTGAGCGTGCCGGGCCACGCGATCATGACCGAAGCCCACGCGAAGCGGCTCGAAGACGCGCTCGATGCGTTCAACGCCAAATTGCCAGTGCTCAAGGAATTCATCCTGCCCGGCGGCTCGCGCGCGGCGAGCCTCGCCCACATCGCGCGCACCGTCTGCCGGCGCGCCGAGCGCGCGCTGGTCGCGCTTGCCAGGACCGACCCGCCGGCGCCGCCGATGCTGCAATACCTGAACCGGCTGTCCGACCTGCTGTTCGTGCTGGCGCGCACCCTCAACCGCCACGCGGGCGGCGATGACGTCTACTGGCAGCAGGGCAAAAACCGGTGATCGGCGTTCATCTGCGGCTCCCCCGAATTTTTTCCAGGTGCCCGCACACGGTCTGCGCGCCTTCGAGGATGCGCGGGGTCTGGCGCTGGATGCGGTCGGCATCGACAAACATCGCCCTGACGTTGCGCAGCTTGACAAACCCCTCGTAGCGGCGCCACTGCGCGACGAATTCTTCCGGGGTCGTCGCCGAACTGCCGCCGAGCACCACCTCCGGCTGCAGCGCGATCACGCCTTCGAGCGACACCACCGGAGTCAGCGTCGCGAGGTCCGCGAAGATGTTGCTGCCGCCGCACAGCCGGATCACGTCGTTGATCATGTGACGGCCATTGATCGTCATCAGCGGCGAGTGCCAGATCTCGTAGAACACGCGCACTTTGGGACGCGCGCCGTAACGCTCGCGCAAGGCGGTGACGCTGCGCTCGAACTCATCCGCCGCGCGCTGGGCGGTGGCGCCGGTGCCCGCCAGCGACCCGACCGCGCGCAGCAATTGCGGGATGACTGCGAGCGTCGCGGGCTCGACGATAAAGACCTTGAATCCGAGCTGCTCGAGACGCTCCACATCGGCAACCTGATTGCCGCTTCTCCAGCCGATGATGAGATCCGGCTTCAGGCTCAGCACACGCTCGAGATCGATGCGCGACGCATCGCCAATCTGTGGAATGCCTTGCGCTGCCGCCGGGTAATCGCTGTAACGCGCCACCCCGACGAGCCTGTCCCCGGCGCCTGCCGCGTACGCAAGCTCGGTGATCGACGGCGCGAGCGCGACTATGCGTTGCGCCGGCGCCGCTAGACTTACAGTTTTACCACGGTCGTCAGTGGCGGTGATGCCGGCGCCCCGCGCCGGCAGCGCGCACACCAACATAGCGGCAAGCACGAATCCGATGGGAAACACGGCTATCGTCGCCCCGGCGGAAACCGGGATTATTGCTCGTCGGCTTCGAGCAGCCTGACGCGGCGTTTGCGCACCGCCTCGGCCAGCGTGTCGAGCAGCTTGCGGCTGTCTTCCCAGCCGATGCAGCCATCGGTAATGCTCTGGCCATACACCAGCGGCTTGCCCGGCAGCAGGTCCTGACGGCCGGCCTTGAGATGACTCTCGACCATGATACCGAAGACCCGGTCTTCGCCGCCCGCGACCTGGCGCGCGATGTCCTGACCGACGTCGATCTGCTTCTGCGCGTTCTTGCTGCTGTTGGAATGACTGCAATCGATCATCAGGCGCTGCGCGAGCCCGGCCTCCGCGAGCCCCTTCGCCGCCGCATCGACGCTCGGCGCGTCGTAGTTGGGTATCTTTCCCCCGCGCAGGATGATGTGGCAGTCCTCGTTGCCGGCGGTCGAAACGATCGCCGAATGTCCGGCCTTGGTCACCGACAGGAAATGGTGCGGCGCCTGCGCGGCGCGGATCGCATCGACCGCGATCTTGATGTTGCCGTCGGTGCCGTTCTTGAAGCCGACCGGGCACGACAGGCCTGAGGCCAGCTCGCGGTGGATCTGGCTTTCGGTGGTGCGCGCGCCGATCGCGCCCCACGACACCAGATCGGCGATGTATTGCGGCGTGATCATGTCGAGAAACTCGCAGCCGGCCGGCACACCCATCTCGTTGATATCGAGCAGCAGTTCGCGCGCGATGCGGATGCCTTCGTTGATACTGAAGCTGCCGTCGAGTTTGGGATCGTTGATCAGCCCTTTCCAGCCGATCGTCGTGCGCGGCTTCTCGAAGTAGACGCGCATCACGACCAGCAGGTCATCAGTGAGTTTGCCTTTCGCCTCCCTGAGCTTGCCCGCGAATTCCTTCGCCGCCTTCACATCGTGTATCGAGCACGGTCCCATGATCACCAGCAGCCGATCGTCGGCGCCGTGCAAAATGCGGTGCACGGCCTGGCGCGTGTCGTAGGTAAGCTGCGCGGTCGTTTCCGAAATCGGGAATTCGCGCAGCACGTTCTCCGGCGGCGCCAGCTCCTTGATTTCCCTGATCCGTACGTCGTCGGTTCGTTGCATGAATCGCACTCAAATCCCGTGGAATCAGCGCATTATAGCTCAACCGTCACTTCCGCCAGAAGCGCATCAGGGCAACGGCATGTAGCGTATCTCGATGACTTCGAGTTCCTCGGTTCCCGCCGGCGTTCTGACATTCACCACGGATCCTGCGCGCGCCTTGTTGAGCGCGCGCGCCACGGGTGATATCCAGCTGACGCGGCCGCGCGAGGGGTCGACCTCATCCTGGCCGACGATGCTGATGGTGTGCTTGATGCCTTTGCTGTCGCTGTAAGTGACGGTGGCGCCGAAGAACACCTGCTCGACGCCTTCGCGGGCCGGGTCGATCACTGCGGCGATTTCAAGGCGCTGGTTCAGAAAGCGGATGCGGCGGTCGATTTCGCGCAACCGCCGCTTGCCGTAGATGTAATCGGCATTCTCCGAACGGTCGCCGTTGGATGCCGCCCACGCGATCACCTTGACGAGCGCGGGGCGCTCCTGGTCGAGCAGCTGCTGCAATTCGTGCTTGAGCCGCGCGTAGCCGGCCGGCGTGATGTAGTTCCTGGCGCCATGCGGCAGCGCGGGCCGGTCTTCGCCTGCGTCGTCGCTGCGGCGCGCGCGATCGCGTTCAATGTCGGCCAGTTTACGCATTTCATGCGGTTCCGCCGACGGTGAGCGCATCGATCCTGAGCGTGGGCTGGCCGACACCCACCGGCACGCTCTGGCCTTCCTTGCCGCAGGTGCCGACACCGGTGTCGAGCGCCAGGTCATTGCCGATCATCGCCACGCGCTCCAGCACGTCCGGCCCGTTGCCGATCAGCGTCGCGCCCCGCACCGGATAAGTAACCTTGCCGTCTTCGATCATGTAGGCCTCGGACGCCGAGAACACGAACTTGCCGCTGGTGATGTCGACCTGACCGCCGCCAAAATTGACTGCATACAATCCCTGCTTGACCGAGGCGATGATCTCCTGCGGATCTTTATCGCCGTTGAGCATGTAGGTATTGGTCATGCGCGGCATCGGCACGTGCGCATAGGATTCGCGCCGGCCGTTGCCCGTCACCGGCACGCCCATCAGCCTCGCGTTCAGGCTGTCCTGCATGTAGTTCTTCAGCACGCCGTTTTCGATCAGGACGTTCCTTTGCGTCGGGTTGCCTTCATCGTCGATGTTGAGCGAGCCGCGCCGTTCACGAATGGTGCCGTCGTCGACCACCGTGACGCCCGGCGCCGCCACGCGCTCGCCGATGCGGCCGCTGAAAGCCGAGCTGCCTTTGCGGTTGAAATCGCCTTCGAGGCCGTGTCCAATTGCTTCGTGCAGCAACACCCCCGGCCAACCCGGACCGAGCACGACCGTCATGGTGCCGGCCGGTGCCGGCCGCGCATCGAGATTGATAAGCGCCTGAGACACCGCCTTTTGCGCGTAATCCTCCAGTATGGCGTCGGTAAAATACGCGTAACCGAAGCGCCCGCCGCCGCCGGAGCTGCCCTGTTCGCGCCGGCCGTTCTGTTCGACGATCACCTGCAGCGACATCCGCACCAGCGGCCGCACGTCGGCCGCCGTCACGCCGTCGCTGCGCGTCACCAGCACCACTTCGTATTCACCGCCAAGATGCGCGATCACCTGCGTCACGCGCGCATCGAGGGCGCGCGCGCGGCGCTCGACTTTCTCGAGCAGCGCGACCTTGGCGGCATCGTCAAGGCTCGCCAGCGGGTCCTGCGGCAGGTAGAGATTGCGGCCGTTGCCGCGCGTCGCAACCTGCGTCGCGCCGGCCGCGCCCTGGCGTGCGATGGCGCGGGTGGCGTGCGCCGCCGCGGTCAATGCCGCAAGGCTGATATCGTCGGAATACGCGAACGCGGTCTTTTCGCCGCTCACCGCGCGCACGCCGACGCCCTGGTCGATATTGAAGCTGCCGGATTTGACGATGCCTTCCTCGAGGCTCCAGCCCTCGCTGCGGCTGTACTGAAAATACAGGTCGGCGTAATCGACCTGGTGCGTCAGCATCTGGCCGAACACCCGCTGCAATGCGCTGTCGTCGAGCGAGTAAGGTGCGAGCAGGATCTCGTTCGCCGTTGCGAACGAAGCCGAGAGTTGAGAGTTGTGAGTCGTGAGTTTGGAATCAGCGCGCATCAGCGTTTTGCCCGAATGACTGCGGGCCCTTTGTATGATTTTGTGATACGACTAGCACTGGTGAATGGTCCGGTGCATCAACGCCGGCAGGCTCAATCGCAGCCGCTGCAGGTATTCGGGATTGATCCCCGCCACCACGACCCCGGAGCCGCGCGGCAGACGGTCGAGCACGACGCCCCACGGATCGACGATCATGCTGTCGCCGTGCGTCTCGCGGCCGTTCACGTGGTAGCCGCCCTGCGCCGGCGCGAGCACATAGGCGAGGTTCTCGATCGCGCGCGCGCGGATCAGCGTCTCCCAGTGCGCCTTGCCGGTGGTCTCGGTGAACGCCGACGGCACCAGTATGATGTCGACGGCCTGCATCGCGCGATACAGCTCGGGAAAGCGCAGGTCGTAGCATATCGAAAGCCCGATGCGGCCGAACGGCGTGTCGATCACCTTCACCTCGCCGCCGGGTTCGATCGTGCGCTCTTCGGAGTAGTACTCTTTGCCCATCTCGAAACCGAACAGGTGAATTTTGTCGTAGCGCGCGACGCGCTTGCCCTTATCGTCATACACGAGGCAGCTGTTGCGCACCTTGTCCGGGTTCGCCGACACCAGCGGCACCGACCCGCCGACGAGCCAGATCCCGTGCTCCCTCGCGGTGCCGGCCAGGAACTGCTGTATCGGGCCGTCGCCCTCTGCCTCGCGCACCTTGACCTTGTCGTGATCCTGCATGCCCATGATCGCGAAATATTCCGGCAGCGCGACGAGCTTCGCACCCCGCTCGACCGCCATGCCGATCAGCCGGCCGGCTTCGTTCAGGTTGGCCGCGACGTTCGGGCCCGAGGCCAACTGCACGCCGGCGATGCGCACTGTTGCCGCCTGGCTTTGCAGGTGCTGTGTGGGTTGCAGGCTCATTTCACGACTTCGATATTGAGTGACTGGTGCGATTGCAAATCATTGGTGAGGCTGATGCGCGTGCCGTCGATCGCCAGCGCCATCAGCCAGGCGCGCAACTCCTCCGCCTGCAGCAGCGGATCCTGCCCGTAGCCATGATGGATCACCAGCCGCGAGCCCGGTTGCGACAGATGCCGGGCAAGCGCCTGCTTCACCGCCGGCTGCTCGAGCACGGCGCGCGCGGTGCGCGGCCGGTCCCACAACTCGGGCGGTAAGCTGTAGCTATCAGCCGCCTGCACGGACGCTGCGAACGCGCATGCCAGCGCTAATGCTAACACGCGGCTCACCTGGTTTTCTCCGCCGCTTGCGCCTGTGCGGAATCGACTTTCGACACCTGCGGATCGGCCCAGGTTCCCATGACGTTGTATTCGTAGGCCGTGATCTGGTCGATCGGGTCCTTGAGCAGCTTCTGCGCCAGAAACGCGGCAATGCCCGCGACCGGGCCCCCGATCAGCGCCCCCGCGATCGACACGCTGTCGCTCATGCTCGGGAAGACCTTGACGCGCAGCTTCTGGGTCTCGGCGTTCAGATCCACGTCGCCGTACATCTGTATGCGCACCGCCGGTCCGTGGATGCGGAAGTTCTCGGTCGTCGCCACGCCGCGTGCGACTTTCACCGTGCCGACGATTTCGTCGAACGCGAGCCCCTCGCTGAAAATATCGCGGAAGTCGAGCGTCAGGCGCCGCGGCAGCGACTGCAGGCTCAACACACCGAGCAGCTTGCCGATGCCCGGCTCGAGCTTTGCAAACTGGCCTTTGTTCGCCTCGACCATGAAGTTGCCGGACAGCGATGGGTAATCGATTTCGAACGGATTGCCGGCCCACGACAGCGGCCCCTCGAGCCTGGCGGTGCCGTGCTTGATGCCCTCGGGATAGCCCAGACGGACCAGCAGCTTGCCGATATCGCCGGTTTCGAGCTTGACGTTGACCTGGGTGCGCGGCTGGGTAAGCCAGCCCTGCCACGACCCGTCGATATTCAAGGTCGCATCGGGATTGGTAACGCGCAGCCGCTCGAGTTTCCAGTCGCGTCCTTCGGGCAACGCGGTGACTTCGAGGCGGCCGAGGCTCGCCTGTTTGATCTGAAACTGCTCGGCGACGATGTCGAGCGCCGGCAGGTCGTGTGGTTGCTCCTTGTCCGCGACCGGCGTGCCGCGGCCCGGAGTGGCCGCCGGGATCACCAGATTTTTCATGCGCGCGGTGACTTTGCCCCTGCCCTCCGGGCGCCACGACACTTCTCCGGCTAATTCACGCCCCACCAACACCGCTTGCCAGACGCCGCTCTGCCCGTTGGCGGTGATTGCCAGATCGTTGAAGCGGCGGCCAAACACATCGAGCGCGCCGAACTTGACGTCGAACCCCGCCAACCCGACGCGGGTCCCGGACGCGGCGGCCGGTTTGAGCAGTGCCCACCACTGATCGAGTTCGAGACTTTTCACGCTGCCAGTCACCCACAGACCCTTGCGCTCGGGCTCCGCCGCGATGCCGCCAAAGCTCACGTTACCGCGATCGATCACGTAGTTCTCCCCCTCGCGCCGGCGCTGCAGTTGTGCGGCGAGCACGCCATCCAGCGTGATGGCGATCCGGTCCTGCTGCGCGCCTGTCACGCGCCGCTCGAGCTTCAGCGGCACGCTGTCGGCTGCGGACTTGGCAAACGGCGCCGGCAGCGTCGACGCAAGGCCCTCCAGCGTGGAGTCGAATACGATGTCGGCGACCCGCTTGCGCAAGGTGATAACCGCTTTCCAATCCACAGCGCCGCGCAGCGCAGCGGCCCACGGCGCGGGGTTGGCGCGCAGGAAATTATCGACGTTGACGCGGCCGGTCATGGCAAGGCGCACCGTGCCATCGCGCTGGGTCGCACCCGCCAGCGTCGCGGTACCGCCAAGCACGTTCAAGGTCGCGCCCGGCACGTAAACGTCGGTTTCGGTGAACTCCAGGCGGCCGTTGACCTGCTCGTACGGAAACAGATCGCCCTCGCTTTGAATGCGGTTATTGATGAACTGGTAGGCGCCGTTCACTTTCGTATCCCTGGTGTTGCTGAGCGGGATCGCAAGCTTGAGCGCGAGCCTGCCCCCGCCTTCGGCGCGCACGCTCTCGGTAAAACGGTCGATCGTCGCGAACAGCGGGCTGTTCTCGATGAACGACAGAAATTCGCTGGTCGGACCCTCGGCTTCGCCGCTAACGGTGAGCACGCGGTTCGGCGTGGCCAGATCCGGCAACTCGGCGCGCACCCGCGCGAGCCTGGCCCCCAGGATCGAGGCATCGCGCACGGCAAGGTCCATGCTCTTGCCGCGGAACGTCAGTCCGCCTTCGATGTTTTCGATTTTCGGCCAGCCAGCGGCGTAATCGAGCATGCCACCGGTCACCTGTGCGGTGACCTGGAATAGCCCCTTCTTGCCATCCGCATACGGGAAATCGGCGAGATTGCCCTTGAGCCTGAGCTTGACGTCGTTCGACATTCCGGCGAGCAACGAGTTAGCCAGCCACTGACGCACGCGCTCTCCCACCTGCAGCGGAATGTAACGCCCCACGCTGCGCGCTTCGGCGCGCGTCACGTTGCCGGTCAGATCGATTACGCCGGGACCGTCAGGCGTGGTGTGATAAGTGCCGGACACGCTGCCGGTGAAATCGGGATTCGAAAATGAAATCGTGTTGAGCTTGAGATCGAATTGCTCGCCGTTACGCTGCCACCCCACCTGCGCGCTCAGCGTATCGAACGCGAGTTTGTCGCGGAACACCCGCGGCAGATCCACCGCGGCCTTATGGTTGTTGAGGGAAAGCGTGCCGCCGCGTTCAGTGCCATCGATGTTGCCGCTGACGCCGGCGAAACCCGGGATACGGCCCGCCGCGTTCAGGCCGAGATTCGTGAAACTGCCTTTCACGCTGTATTGCGCGGGATGCGGCCAGTTGCCGCTCCATTTGACCACCACGTCCTGGACGTTGCCGCGCGGCGCATAACGGTCGAGTTCCTTGCGTAATTCGGGCTCGAACGGCAAATGGTCGGCAAGCGCCACTAGCGGCGCGAAATCGAGCACGTTGGCACGCAATTCACCGCCCGGCGGCTTGCGTTCGCTGCCGTGGCTGTAACGCAGCAGCAGATCCATCGGCTGCAGCGTGTAGGCTTGGATCTTCATGCCGAGCTTGGTGCTCGAAATCTCGAATCCGTCGCTGAGCTGCTTCCAGGCGATGCGGCCTTGCAGCGCTTCGAGATCGAGCTCGGGCAGATCGCTGCCCAGCTGCGTTCTGGCGTTCGACAGCCGCACGTCCGCGATGATGTTGGCGAGCTCGCCGTGCTTCAAGTTCACCCAGGCGCGCACCGCGCCCGCGCCGTGCGGCAATGACACCGGGAATTGCACCCACGTGCGCCATGCCGCGAGGTCGGTATAGTCGAGTTGCACGAACAACTGGCCGTTCCATTGCGCGAGATCGGTGACCGTTCTGCCCGTGAAATCGCCGCGCAGATCAAGCGGGGAAGCGAGGTTGTCGGGCGGCACCGCCTGCAAGCCGAAACTGTGGTGCCTGCCGTCATTTTCGAGACGCAGGCTGACGCGATGCAGCGCGAGCTCGGGCGCATCCCGCAGTTCGTCCTGCCACACGATGGCCGCCTCGCGAATGACGATTTCGTCCTGACGCAACAACCAGTCCGACAGTCCGCTGCTTTCGCTACTGCCGCTTAATTCGATGCCGGCAACCAGGACCCTGCCGCGCTTGTCGCGTCTGATGTTGAGATCGGGTTGTGCGATCTCGATCGAATCAAACCGCGGTTCCCACAGAATCAGCGACCACCACGACAGGGTACTATCGACGCGCTCGAGCCTGAGCGCCGGCTGCCCGGCCTGGTCGAACAACGCCACATCGCCGAGCGTCAACTGCAGATTGAAGCCGCTCCAGCGACCCTCGATCCAGCCGATCGCGATGCGCTGCCTGGCGGCCGCACTGATTTCACGCGCAATGGCTTCGCGATAGTTCTCTATGTTCGGCAGCAGCCAGAACCGCACACCGCCCACCACCAGCGCCGCACTGAAAGCGCAGATGAGCACCGTCCAGGTCACCGCGCGGTAGGCCCAGAGCGAACTGAGGTGCAGCCATCTGAAAAGAGAAAATGCCGGCACGATGCTCGCTAAATCAATAAAATGTCAGTTATTTCAGTCAATTGTAACCTGAAGGGTATGCCTCTACCTAACGCTCGAACCGCGGCGGAAGAAGACATTCTGATCCGGCACACGATCGGGCTGTCGCGCTTTGCGCGCCGGCTGCTCGAGGCCGAGCCCGGCCTGCTGCCGCCTGCCAGCGTGCGCGCGCCATTTGGCGCCGACGAAATGCGCGCCAGGCTCGCGGCCGCACCGGCCGGGGATGAAGCGGCGCTCAAGCGCGCGCTGCGGGACCTGCGCAAGCGCGTGATGCTGCGGGTGATCGTCCGCGATCTCTGCGGTCTGGCGACGCTGGAAGAAGTCGTGGCGACTGTCAGCGCGCTCGCTGACATCGCGATTGCGACCGCGGTCACGCATCTCGAACGCTGGCTGGCAGAGGAATATGGAGAGCCAGCAGGAAAAGACAGCACCCTGGCGCAAAAGTTGCACATCGTCGGCATGGGCAAGCTCGGCGGCGCCGAGCTCAATGTGTCGTCCGACATCGATCTCGTGTTCGTTTATCCCGAAGAAGGCGAAACCCGCGCCGCGCGTGCGCTCAGCAATCATGAGTTTTTCATCCGCTTCGCGCGCCGCCTGATCGCGCTGCTCAACGAAATGACCGGGGACGGCTACGTGTTCCGGGTCGACATGCGGCTGCGCCCGCTCGGGGCCGACGGACCGCTGGCGTGCAGTTTCGGCATGCTCGAAAACTATTTCGTGACGCAGGGCCGCGAGTGGGAGCGCTACGCGTGGAGCAAAGGGCGCGTGGTGTACGGCGACCGCGCGCAGGAACTCATCGAGCTGGTGCGGCCGTTCGTGTTCCGCCGCCATCTCGATTACAGCGCGTTCGAATCGCTGCGCGAGCTGCACCGCGAAGTGCGCCGCGAGGTCGAGCGCCGCGAAATCCACGACAACATCAAGCTCGGTCCCGGCGGCATACGCGAAATCGAATTCATCGTGCAGCTGTTCCAGCTGATCCGCGGCGGGCGCGACGCCGCGCTGCGGGCGCCGCAAACGCTCGCGGTGCTGCCGCTGCTGGCGGAGCGCAACCTGCTGCCGCACGCCGCGGTGCAGGAACTCACCGAGGCGTATGTGTTCCTGCGCAATCTCGAGCACCGGCTGCAATACCTCGACGACAAGCAAACGCATGCGCTGCCGGAAAACACCGCGGACCAGGCGCTGATTGCGACGGCGATGGGCTGCGCCGATTACGCGGCGTTGCGTGCGCAGCTCGATAGTCATCGCGGCAACGTCACGCGGCACTTCGACGGCATCTTCGCGACCTCACAGGATGACGCACATCCGCTGGCGGGGCTGTGGCGTACCGGCGATGCCGGAAAAAATCTCGACGCCCTGCGTGAACTCGGCTACCGTGCGCCGCAGCAGACGCTGGAGCGCATCGCGGCGTTGCGCGACTGCAGCCGCGTGCGCCTGATGCCGCAGGCGAGCCACGCGCGCATGGAACAGCTGGTGCCGCTGGTGATCGAAATCGCGGCGCGCCAGAGCAATCCGGACGCCACGCTCGAGCGCCTGCTGCTGCTGCTCGAGAGCATCAGCCGCCGCGAGGCGTATCTCGCGCTGCTGCTGCAATATCCGCAAACCATAGCGCGCGGCGCGCAGCTTGCCAACGCCAGCCCGTGGGCGGCCGATTATCTGGCGCGCCACCCGATCCTGCTCGATGAACTGCTCGACACGACGACGCTTTTCGCCGCGCCCGACTGGCCGCAGCTCAGGTCGCTCGCACGCCGCCGGCTCGACGAAGCGGCGGGGGACTACGAACGTCAAATGGACGAACTGGGCCATTTCAAGCACGCGCAAACCATGCACCTGCTCGCGCAGGACCTCGCGGGCGAGTTGCCGCTCGAAAAACTCTCCGACCATCTGAGCGATCTTGCCGACCTGATACTTTCCGAAGTGCTGCGTCTCACCTGGCAGGGACTGCGCAGCCGGCATTGCGAGGAGCCGCGCTTTACGATCGTCGCCTACGGCAAGCTGGGCGGCAAAGAACTCGGCTACGCATCCGACCTCGACCTGATTTTTCTCTACGAGGACGCGGCGCCGGACGCCGCCGAAAACTATGCGCGGCTCGCCCAGCGTCTGAACAGCTGGCTGGGCAGTCTGACCCCGTCGGGGGTGTTGTATGAAACCGACCTGCGGCTGCGGCCCGACGGCGCGGGCGGCCTGCTGGTCAGTACGCTCGAAGCCTTCGGCGAATATCAGCACAAGCACGCATGGGTTTGGGAGCACCAGGCGCTGACGCGCGCGCGCGCGGTCGCGGGCGACCGCGACATCGGCCGCCGCTTCGAGGCGATCCGCATCGAGGTGCTGCGCCAGCGCCGCGATCTCGAGTCACTGCGCGGGGAAGTGGTTGCCATGCGCGACAAGATCTTCGATGGCCATCCCAACACCAGCGGCCGCTTCGACATCAAGCACGACCGCGGCGGGCTGATCGACGTCGAATTCATCGTCCAGTACCTGGTGCTGGGCCACTCCCATCGCCATGCAGAACTTACCGGCAACATCGGCAATCTGGCGCTGCTCAAGCTCGCGGCGCGGCTCGGCCTGATTGCGGGGAACGAAGCGTTAGCGGCGCACGACGCCTACCGGCGCCTGCGCCAACTGCAGCACGCTCGTCGCCTGCAGGGCGACAAATTCGCACGCGTCGAGGCCGCCATGCTGGAAGCAGAAATCGCGGCGGTGAAAAAACTCTGGGCGAGCGTGCTGGGAACAAGCGGCGCAAAGAGCTAAAGGGCGGTATTCCGCGAAATACGCTAGAATTTGGTTTTTTTCGAGCGGAGCATTTAGATGTCGATGGCCGATCGTGACGGGCAGATCTGGTATGACGGCAAGCTCGTGCCGTGGCGCAGCGCGACCACCCATGTGCTGACGCATTCCCTGCACTATGGGCTCGCCGTATTCGAGGGCATGCGCGCGTATAACACCGTCCGCGGCACGGCGATTTTCCGCCTGCAGGAGCACGTCGAACGGCTGTTCAACTCGGCGCATATCTACCTGATGAAGATCCCCTACGATCGGGAAACGATCATGCGAGCGCACCAGGAAGTGGTGCGCGCCAACCAGCTCGAATCCTGTTATCTCCGCCCAATCGCGTTCTACGGCTCGGAGAAGATGGGCGTGTCGCCGAAGGGCGTGAGCGTGCATGTCGCGATCGCGGCGTGGCCGTGGGGCGCTTATCTGGGCGCCGAGGCGCTCGAAAAGGGCATCCGCGTCAAGACCTCGTCGTACGCGCGCCACCATGTCAACGTGTCGATGTGCCGCGCCAAGTATTCCGGCACCTACGCCAACTCGATACTCGCGAACCTTGAGGCGACCGAGCACGGCTACGATGAAGGACTGCTGCTCGACGTCGACGGCTTCGTCGCCGAAGGCTCGGGCGAAAACCTGTTCATGGTGAAGAACGGCAGGATCTACGAACCCGAACTCACCAGCGCGCTGATCGGGATCACGCGCGACTCGGTGATCACGCTTGCGCAGGAAATGGGTTACACGGTGACGTCCAAGCGCATCACGCGCGACGATCTCTACATCGCGGACGAGGCGTTCTTCACGGGTACCGCGGCGGAAGTCACCCCGATCCGTGAACTCGATGGACGCACCATCGGCGCCGGCAAGATCGGGCCCGTCACAGCAAAGCTGCAGCAGGCGTTTTTCGATTGCGTAAACGGCAAGAGCGACCAGCACCGCGACTGGCTGACGCCCGTCGCCGCCTGATGGGAAATCCATGACACAACAACAGAGTGAAAACAAACAGCGTCATATCGAAGTGACGGCGGCCGATCTGCCGCTGCATTGCCCGACACCGGCGCAGAAGCTGTGGAACGCGCATCCGCGGGTGTTCCTGCCGATCGAGAAAACCGGCGATGCTTTGTGCCCGTACTGCGGCACCCGGTATACGCTCAAGGGCGGCGCTGCGGCGGGCAAGCACTAGTCTTGCACGAGATTCCAAATGAACTCCTTCCCCCTTGACGGGGGAAGGTTGGGATGGGGGTGAAAAAGCTGCGAGTCATGGTAATTCCCACCTCCACCCCCACCCTGCGCCCGCGGAGGGCGGAACAGGATTCCGTCGGCTTGCCGATGGATGTGACCCCGCAGCGGGATGCCAGGCGCCGGATAGCCGCGTGCGATTGTGCGCCTTCACGGTCGCATCCCGTAAACGGGTCCCTGCTCCACGCTCCGGCGCCCCTCCCCCGTCAAGGGGGAGGGAATCAGCTTTTCAAGATCCTGATCGTCGCGCCGTCCTGGATCGGCGACGCGGTGCTCGCGCAGCCGCTGTTCAAGCGCCTGCACGAGCGCCATAGCGAATTGACTCTCGACGTGCTGGCGCCGCCCTGGACGCGCGCGCTGTTCGCGCGCATGCCGGAAATCAATTCCAGCATCGACAGCCCGTTCGGCCACGGCGAACTCGCGCTGCGCCGCCGCTACGCGCTCGGCCGCAGCCTCGCCGCCCAACGCTACGATCAGGCAATCGTGCTGCCGAACTCGTACAAGTCGGCGCTGATCCCGCGCTTCGCCGGCATTCCGTTACGTACCGGCTTTGTCGGCGAAGCGCGCTGGGGGTTGCTCAATGACTCACGCCGGCTGGACATGCAGGCACTGCCGCTGATGGTCGAGCGCTTTGCGCTGCTCGCCGAAGCGGCCGGCGATGCGATCAAGCGCCCGCTCGCCGCGGCGCAACTCAAAGTCGATGACGCGCAGCGCGCCGCGACCTTGCGCCAACTCGGGCTGGCCCCGCAGCGGCCGGTCGCGGCGATGTGTCCGGGCGCTGAATACGGTCCTGCCAAGCGCTGGCTGCCCGAGTATTTCGCCGAGCTCGCGCAAAAACTCGCCGCCGTGGGCTGCGAGGTGTGGCTCGTCGGATCGGCGCAGGATACCGCGCTCGGCACCGCCATCGCGCAGGCCGCAGGCAGCGGCTGCGTCAATCTATGCGGCAGGACCACGCTCGCCGAAGCGATCGACGTGCTGTCGTGCGCGGCGCTGGTCGTCAGCAATGATTCCGGGCTGATGCACGTTGCGGCAGCGCTCGACAAGCCATTGACCGCGATCTACGGCTCGAGCAGCCCGGCGTTCACACCGCCGCTTTCCGCGCTTGCGCAAATCGTCAGGCTCGACCTGGCATGCAGCCCATGCTTCGAGCGCGAGTGCCCGCTCGGCCACTTCAACTGCATGCGGCAGCTCACGGCGCAACAGGTCTGGGAACGGATCGATTTTGATAGAATCAGCAAACCCGTCCCCGTGATATCCGCATGAAACGCGCAATTTTCACCACGCCGCAGGACGCCGAAGCCGCCTTCTACGAAGCGCTCGAGAAGGCCGATCTCGAAGCGATGATGGCGGTATGGGCCGATGACGATGATATCGTGTGCGTGCATCCTGGCGGCATACGGCTCGCGGGCATGGCGCAGGTGCGCGAAGCGTGGCGGCAGATTTTCGCGGCCGGCCAGACACTGCGCTTCCGGCTGCGCCACCAGCAGTCGATCAATGGCATGACCCTCGCGGTGCACAGCGCCTATGAACAGATTGCGGTTGCCGGCGAGTCGCAGCCGCGCGCCCCGGTGATCGCGACCAACATCTACATGCGCACCGAAAGCGGCTGGCGCATGGTCGTGCACCACGCCTCCCCCGCGCCCGCGAGCCCCGAGACCGAGGGCAAACGCGCGCCGAAGACGCTGCATTAACAATTTCCGTCATTCCGGCGAGTGTAAGCCTGCCCCGGCAGGTTCCAAGCCGGGGCCGGAATCCAGTAAAATCAGACCACTGGATGCCGGATCGAGTCCGGCATGACGAATTCTTTTTTACAGAGGAACATGATGAGCACCCCTGATTTCGGCAGTCCTGACGTTATCGTGATCGGCGCCGGCAATGCCGCGGCGTGTGCGGCACTCGCGGCGCGCGAAAGCGGCGTGAAAGTCATCATGCTCGAAGCAGCCCCGCCCGAAGACTGCGGCGGCAACAGCCGCTATACGGGGGGGCTGATGCGCTTCGTATTCAACAACGTCGACGAACTCGCGCAGGTGATCCCCGACCTGACGGAGGAGGAAAAGAAACTCCACGACTTCGGCACCTATACCAGCGACCAGTATTACGACGACATGGGGCGCATCACGCAATATCGCACCGACCCCGAGCTGTGCGAGCTGCTGATCACGCGCAGTTACGAGACGATCGTGTGGCTGCGCAAGAAAGGCGTGGTATTCCAGGCGAGCTTTGGCCGCCAGTCGCACAAGATCGGCAACAAGTTCAAGTTCTGGGGCGGACTCGCTGCGGAAACGTGGGGCGGCGGCCAGGGGCTGGTAGAAAACGAGCACAAGGCGTGCGCGCGCGAGGGTATAAAGATTTTCTACGAAACCCCGGCGGTGGGGCTCATTACGGATGACAACGGCGCCGTATGCGGCGTCAGGGCGAAGCAAGGGGGCAGGAACGTCGAAATCCGCGCCCGTTCGGTGGTGATTGCGTGCGGCGGCTTCGAGTCGAGCGCGGAGATGCGCGCGCGCTATCTCGGCCCCAACTGGGATCTCGCCAAGGTGCGCGGCACGCGCTACAACACCGGGCTCGGCATCAAGATGGCGCTCGATATCGGCGCCATGGCCTACGGCCACTGGTCGGGCTGCCATGCGGTAGGCTGGGACCTGAACGCGCCGCCGTTCGGCGATCTCGCGGTCGGCGACGGTTTCCAGAAACACAGCTATCCGTGGGGCATCATGGTGAACGCGCGCGGCGAGCGTTTCGTCGACGAGGGCGCCGACTTCCGCAACTACACCTACGCCAAGTACGGCTCGGTGATCCACTCGCAGCCGGGCATGTTCGCGTGGCAGATCTACGACAACAAGATCATCCCGTCGCTGCGCGACGAGTACCGCATCAAGCGCGTGACCAAGGTGCGCGCCGACACGCTCGAGGAACTCGTCAAGAAGCTCGACGGCGTCGACGCCGAAGCGTGCCTGCGCGAACTCAAAGCGTATAACAAGGCCGTGCGCACCGACATCCCGTACAACTCCGCGATCAAGGATGGCCGCCGCACCGAAGGCCTCAAGATCGACAAGACCAACTGGGCGAACACCCTCGATGAGCCGCCATTCGAAGCCTATGGTGTAACGTGCGGCGTGACGTTCTCGTTCGGCGGCCTGAAAATCACCAACGACGGCGCGGTCGAGGACACCACGGGCAAACCCATTCCGGGGTTGTATGCGGCGGGCGAACTGGTGGGCGGAATTTTCTATCATAACTACCCCGGCGGCACCGGCCTCACCTCGGGCGCGGTGTTCGGCAAAATTGCCGGCGACGGCGCCGCCGCCCACGTAAAGAAATGACGGACGCGCTCCACGGCTTCGCATGACAACTCTCCCTCTCCCCCGTCTCCGGGGGAGAGTCAGCGCAGCGAGCAAGGGGGCCGGGTCGGGGTGAGGGGGTAGTCATTAACGCCTATCGCGCCCCCGCATGGCTGCCGGGCGGGCACCTGCAGACGCTCTACCCTGCGCTCGCCGCACCGCGGCCACGAGTCAGATACCGGCGCGAGCGCTGGGACACCCCTGATGGCGACTTCATCGATCTCGACTGGCTGGACGGCCTGGATTCTGCAAAACCTTTGGTGGCGTTGTTTCACGGCCTCGAAGGTGGCTCGCGCAGCCACTATGCGGCCGCGCTGATGGCGGCGCTGCGCAACGCAGGGTGGCGCGGCGTGGTTATCCACTTCCGCGGCTGCAGCGGCGAAATCAACCGGCTGCGCCGCGCCTACCACTCGGGCGACAGCGCCGAAATCGGCTGGATACTGCGGCGCCTGAAGCAGCAGCACACAGCAGGAGAGTTATTCGCGGCGGGCGTCTCCCTGGGCGGCAACGCATTGCTCAAATGGCTGGGCGAGCAGCGCGCGGATGCAGCCGCGGTGATTGCGGCGGCGGCAGCTATCTCCGCGCCGGTCGATCTGACGGCCGCGGGCAATGCGCTCGACGCCGGATTGAACCTGATTTACACCCGCAACTTTCTCACCAGCATGAAGGGAAAAACGCTCGCCAAGCTCGAGCGCTTTCCCGATCTGTGCGACCGCGGGTTCTTGCTGCGAGCGCGCACGCTGCGCGCATTCGACAACATCGTCACCGCGCCGCTGCACGGTTACCGCGATACCGATGACTACTGGCTGCGCGCGAGCAGCAAACCGCTGCTCGTGGATATCGTCGCGCCGACCCTGATGATCAATGCACGCAACGATCCGTTTCTGCCGGCGCACGCGCTGCCGCTGCCGCATGAGGTGTCGTCTGCCGTCAGCCTCGAACTTCCCGCGGCAGGCGGCCACGCCGGATTCGTCTCCGGCGCCTTTCCCGGACATCTCGACTGGCTGCCGCAGCGCGTCCTCGACTTCTTCGCCCACCACCGCGTGCATCCAGTTGGGCAAAAGCCGGCGCAAACATGAGAAAATACGACTATCCTCACCAACCCGACTCCGCGCCATGACCGGACTTCCGAAGGAAATTTTCAAGGCCTACGATATCCGCGGCATCGTCGGCAAAACGCTGACGCCACCGCTCGTTATCGCGATCGGACGCGCCATCGGTTCGGAGGGCCGTGCCCGCGGCGTGCGCGAAATCGCAATCGGGCGTGATGGCCGGCTGTCCGGCCCGGATCTGGCTACGGCGCTCGCCGAGGGAATACAGGCCGCCGGCGTCGATGTGGTCGACGTCGGCCGCGTGGCCACCCCGATGCTCTACTTCGCGGCCCACCATCTGGGCACGCTTTCCGGCGTGATGGTGACCGGCTCGCACAACCCGCCCGACTACAACGGGTTGAAGATCATGCTCGCCGGCGACACGCTCGCAGGCGATGCGATTCAGGGATTGCGGCAGCGCATCGAGCGCGGTGACGTCGCATCCGGCGCCGGCAACTATCGCACTGCCGACGTCGCGGCCGATTACTCGGCACGCATCATCGGCGACGTGAAACTCGCGCGGCCGATGAAGATCGC
>Ga0082335_1004019_pt1 | contig 22975 bp, 16 predicted proteins | sample Subgrocontami58m_FD_72375 | JGI IMG/M metagenome (GOLD analysis project Ga0082335, IMG submission 72375) | Subsurface groundwater microbial communities from S. Glens Falls, New York, USA - GMW37 contaminated, 5.8 m (SPADES assembly) (version 2) ...
CAGCAATTATTTCGTAGTATTTCTTATGGATTCCCCGGTCAAGCCGGGGAATGACAAAAAGGAAATTCCTATACAATGAACATATAAGAAGTTTACCACAATTTTTAGATTTTTGCAAGGGGGGATTTGTGTAGGGAATTTCAAAATAGAGATTCTTCAGTCGTTTTACTCCTTCAGAATGACATTATTGTCATTCTGAGCGAAGCGAAGAATCTAATTCAGGATATTTTCATCTCCTGCTCATAGTCCATCTTGACGTATTCCTGCCAGACCTTGTCAAGATAGCCCCTGTCACAGGCAAGACTCTTTGTGTCACCTGAACGCAGGTAGGCAGAGAACCTGCATCCGCCGCCGCACATAGGGACATATGGGCAGTCTAAACACTTCTTCCAGAGGTCCATAGTCATATTCTCTACATGCCTCCGGTTTAAGTCCTCATTTCTGATATCGCCAACAGCAAATTCAGGATGTCCTACAAAGGAAGGGCACTTATAGATTATACCGGTAGGGTCTATGATTACCATAGTATCATTCTTCAGGACAGGGCATACGTTCACACCTATCGCTGGGCTTGTCTTGAATCCCCTCCTCCTCACCTCTTTTGAAAGGGTTAAATTCTCCTGATAATGCTCTTCTTCAAAGAATGCCTTACACCCACCCATCTCCATGAGGCGCGGGGCACCATCTCCATTATTATTACCCAGCCTTGCCATAATAGGAGAGAAATTGACACTGGCTAACTTCTCTTTTAGCCCTTTCTCCTCCAATACGTCTAATAACTTTAACATATTATTAAAGGTGCTGCTATTAAAATTGCCGGTTAAATGGACCTTGACCTTATCTGCGATAGACACGATATTATTTAAAATAATTTCAAAAGAGCCTTCACCTGTCCTGAAAGGACGGCTCGCATCATGGGATATTCTATCCCCATCCACCGTTATCTGGACACTGAGCAAGCCCAATTCTATAAAGCGACTTACCACATCACGAGTTAATAGTGACCCATTTGTCACCATATTGAATCCGAATTTGACCCATCTCTCCTTTGCCCATTCCCTAATCGTCCTGCTGATATATTCTATCGCTGTAAGGTTTAGCATAGGCTCACCCCCATAGAATACCAATTCAATCTTGTGCACGCGGTGTTTAGTTGCCACATTGGTAATCCATGAAACCACTTGTTTACTCGTCTGTAAATCCATATAGACCTTCTTCTTTACAGCCTCTTCAAAACAGTAACTACATGCAAAATTACAATCATATGTAGTCAGGATTGTTATATTCAGCCCGTTTGTCTCATACTTCATCCTGTCAAACCAATACTCCAATGACTGGACCTCATCTTCATCATCCTCTACAACTATGCCCATCTCCTCAAGGATTTTCAGATTCTCCTTGAGTTCTGCTCCATCCGCCGCGGCGGACATTCTAGATTCAGGTAAACCCGCTAATATGTCTTTTAATTCCTGATTGACTACTACGATTGCCTGTGTCCTGGTATTATATGCAAGGTAATCCCCTTGAACAGGATATTCAGGCACAAACAAAGTCCACCTTGATAGTTTCATAATTCACCTCGTTGAATTAGATTCTTCCCCTTCGTTACACTCAGTGTCAGAATGACATTTCTTTTTGTCATTCTGAGACGCAGCCGAAGAATCTCATCTTTGAAATTCCTATTACACTAAATTATCGGGGTATGTGAGGAAGGGGGGAATTACCCCCCTCCTCATAACTTCAGATGCAAAAATAGCCTGTCCCCTTTTACAGTTCTGGAGCTAATGTTACTCGTAACATATTACTAAAACAACATGCTGCATTTTTTAGTCCATTTACCCATTTAGAGCCCCTTCTCACTACGATGAGTTTCATTGTCTTCTTCACCCCCTTTCCCTCTTATTTTTCACCTGCATACCAACTTCATACCAATCCTTGAGCATCCATATAGGCATATATGAAGAGAACCTCTTTACCCCACCAAACTTAGTTGATACACCATCAAATGTAAAAGGTGAGTATAGGAATAATGCTGTCTGGTCTTCATATATGATTCTATGGACCTCCTGGTATATCTTTGAACGCCTATCCTTATCCAATTCAACCCTTCCAGAATCAAATAACCTGTCAAGTTCTGGGTTATTATACCCCCACCACTTCTCAGCAACTAATCCCTTTGAATGCCAGTATTTTGCAGCATCATCAGGATCTACCGCGTATTGGAATATCATTAGATAGGTCTGGAAATTGCCTTTGTCAAGAAATTCTTCTCTCAATTTCATATCATTGTCATATACCTGCGGCTTTAAGAGGATTCCCATCTCATAAAGGTTCTGGTGCAGGGACATGAATACCCTCTGCATCCTCTCATCCCTTAAATCAACGAGGATTCTTATTGATAGTTCCTTGCCATCCTTATCAAGGAACCCATCCCCATCTCTATCCTCATACCCCAATTCTTTTAGTATCTTGAGTGCCTCTCTTGGCTTATATGGGACAGGCTGGACTGTGTTATTAAATGCCCATGAGTTTGGATGAAATGGACCTGTTACCCTCACACCAACCCCATCTTCCATACTCCCATAACCCTTATCCACCCTCTTTATCATCCTCTGGACATCAATACCCATTGCCAGAGCATCCCTGAACCTCTTATCCTTTAACAATGGGTCTTTAAGGTTATATCCTAAGGCATAGTATACATTGCCTATAAATACAAACGTCCTAAAACCGGGATTATCTTTTATAAGCCTATAATCATCAAACCTCATATTCCATATGAGGTCAACCTCATCCCTTATAAAATGGACCCATATATGTTCTAAACTATTATAATTGGAATATGCCACTATCCTGTTTAAATAGGGCCTGCCTTCAAAATATTCAGGGTTTGCCTCTAATGTTATAGTCCCATTCTCATCCCATTTTAAAAACCTAAATGGCCCTGTGCCTATAGGGTGCCTGTTAAATTGGGTATCCCTTAGATTCACCCCTTCTAAGATATGTTTAGGGACTATTTCTCTTTCCATCCTTATAAGAAATAGGGCTGAAGGTTCTTTTAATATTACCTTAAAAGTATATCTATCTGGTGTCTCAAACCTCTCTACCAAATTATAACTTGACCTCCATGGAGAATCTATATCAGGGTTTGTAATCAGTTGGTAAGTGAACAGGACGTCATCAGAAGTTAATTCTGCACCATCATGGAATTTGACGCCCGGACGTAGATGGAACGTCCATACCTTGCCATCCCCTGATATATCCCATGACTCTGCTAAATCAGGCACAGGTTCAAATTTATCATTGAGCCTGACTAAACCATTGAATATCATGTCCATTAATGTCGCGGATATAGTCTCATTAACCAATATCGGATTGATAATATCAGGTTTGTATAATCCACCTAACCTCAGGGTGCCTTTATAGGTGGGCTTTTCTTCAGGAATGGGTTTGGAATAGAAACGGAGGGCTATTATAGCAATCACGCCTGCCATTATAACGATAAGCAAAGGTATTCTTCTACGTAAATAAGCAGGGACACTACGCTTCCCTTTGGTTACCATGCTCTCTCCTTTATTTCTGGCGTCATAAACTTGTCCCCATGAAAATGGGGATCAATCCCTACAACTTTTACTATTGCAATTTTCATGCCACAATTAAAATCCTGTTTAGAAAAGGGATATTGTCCTTCAAGACATGCCAATTTATTACACTTAGGCGTGATTGCTACGTATAAAAGCAAAGGGAAGGTTAAAACTTATACGTTATACCTGCCTCGGCATAGCGTTCTGGCTCTGGGAATACCTCATGCCACCAGTAAGAGGAATCAAGGAGGTTATATATAGATATAAACCATGAGTATTCTCCGAAGGAGCCAGGCAAGTCCCTGAATTTGCTTGAGACTCTAGCATCCCAGATAAATTTCTTATCGTTCGCATTGCTTGAGTCAGGCTCGTTCCACCATACATAATGGCCTTTCAGGGTAAAATCAATCCGCTTATAGTCTAACCTTAACCCTGTGTCATATGCGAGCCTGGGCCTTGCCCCGCCCTCTATAGTCTCACCGGTCTCTCTATCCTCTATAGAATTATATGCCGCACCTGTAAATAAGGATACGAGTTTATTAACGCGGACATCTAACTCAAACTCACCACCTTCTCTTAAGTGGCGTGCAAAATTCTTCTGCATAAACTCGCCGCTTTCAAGCTGAACAATCTCTATCGCATCAGACACATCTGAACGGTAAAAGGTGAGTTTAGCCAATGTCTTAGGCGTAATCTGGGATTCAGCACCTATTTCATAGACCCATGCCCTCTCTGACCTTATGTCAGGGTTAGCGGCAAGGCCTGGCTGGCTGATATATTTGAATATGAGTGGCGGGGCATTAAACGCACGGGATATATTTGCCCTGAGAAGCGTCCTGCCTGAGCCGAAATGATAGACTGTGCCAATACTCGGACTGAATAGACTGCCAAATTCATCGTAGTCATCATACCTTGCACCTAAGATTAGGTCAATATTATCAAATGGATACTTGTAACTCGTATAGATGGCACTTGACTCTGTATCTTTGCCACTATCAAGACTCGTTGATTCTAAGTCAAACCTGCCTAAATCTATACCTGAAATCAGCGTGGAGTCATTCTTGAGATTGAATACTGATTTAAGGTCAACCCCATAGAACTTATCAGTAAACATATCAACACTAAATGGGGTAGATGAGCCAATAAAGAAGTATTCAAGGATTGTATCCTGGTCAGAGGTCTTGGCTGTAAGGTTGATATTGATATCCTCATCAGGTGATAATTCTATTCCGAAACTGCCGTATCTTGTCCAGTATTCAACATCATTTGCATACGAAAAATCAGGGAATATATATTCAAAGTTTGAGACATCACCACTATTATAGCCGAATGAAGAAGTAAGTTTCAGATTGTCACTTAATGGCAATGCAAATTTGTTATAGCCTTTTTTCTCTAATGTATCACTCCTTGGTCTGAACCCGTCTGTATCTGTCCAACTGCCTGACAAGAAGTAACCTAATGTTCCAACCCTGCCTCTTGCCTCAAAACTGTCCTTAAATGTCCCCCACTCACCTATTGTTGTTGTTACACTCCCCTCAGGCACTACATTTTCACCAACAGGCTTTGTAATGATGTTTATTACCCCGCCTAAGGATGAGCCCCATATAGAAGAGGATGCACCTTTTATAATCTCTATACTTTCTATGTTCTCCAATGGGAATTGGGAAAGGTTGGCTGTCCCTTCAGATTGGGTGTTGAATGGTATCCCATCAACCATCACCCGAACGTGTCTTGCCTGACTGCCCTGGATAGTCGTTGTAACAGGCCTTCCAAAGCCGCCATTACCCTGGATAGAGATACCCGGAGCGAAGTTCAATGCCTCACCCACATCATGTGCAGGTAATAGTTCCAATTCCTCAAGATTTATGACTGTAACATTCTCAGCAGTATTCTTCAGTTTCTCAGATGTCCGCCTGGCAGTAACGACAACCGTTTCCATAACGGTAATCTCTTCAGATTCTTCCTTTTCTTCCTCAACAACCTTCTTTCCAAAGCCCTCACCTTGAATAATAGAATATCCCAACAAAATGATTACAAATAATGTAACCCTTGCACTCCTTATCATTCCATCTCCCCCTTTCTATTTATAGGATATAAGTATACCATATGATTACATTTTTTGCAATTTTTTTTGTTTTTTTTGTTTGACAACAGCAGATGCAGGTGATATAATTACTCATGCCTAAGGGAGGAAGTTATATGCCTAAAAAATATGAGATACATCTGGTGAGTCATACACACTGGGACAGGGAGTGGTACCTGACATTTGAACAATTCAGGTTAAGGTTAGGGGATCTGATAGACCATCTATTGGAAATCATGGACTCTAACCCTGATTATAAGTACTATATGCTTGATGGCCAGACAGTAGTGCTTGAAGACTATCTTGAGATACGCCATAAAAACAGAGAAAGACTGAAGAAATATATAAAAGAAGGAAGGATATTCGTTGGCCCATGGTATATACTGCCTGATGAATTCCTTGTAAGTGGAGAATCTACTATAAGAAATCTCCTGCGTGGGCACAGGATTGCAAGAGCATTTGGCAGGGTGATGAAATCAGGCTATATACCTGACCCATTCGGACACATATCCCAGATGCCTCAAATCCTAAAGGGTTTTGAAATAGACAATTGCATCCTATGGCGTGGATTTGGGGGTGAGGATAGCCACCAGAACAAATCTGAGTATATCTGGAAGGGACCGGATGGCACAGAGGTTCTGTTATTCCATCTGCCTAAATGCGGCTATGCCAATGCCCTGTACTTACCCACTGATATAGAAGAGGCACTCAAGAAGGTAGAATCAGCAAAGGCAGAATGCATAAGCAGGGCTCAAACCCCGTATCTTTTGTTCTTAAACGGCGTAGACCATGTAGAGCCACAGCCAGAACTCCCCTGTATTATTGCCAATCTGAACAGTAGACTTAAAGATGCAAGGATAGTGCATAGTAACATGGAAAGATACGTATCAAAGGTAAAATCGGCAAAACCTAAACTAAAGATAATAGAAGGTGAATTAAGAAATGGATTTAAATATACGATACTCCTTACAGGTGTCATTTCAACGAGGATGTATCTCAAACTTGCAAACAATACAGTTCAAACCAAGTTAGAAAAATGGGCAGAGCCTGTCTCTATTTTTGATATGATGGCAGAAGGGGATTATCACCATGGTGCACTTGACAGGGCATGGAAGTATCTCCTTCAAAACCATCCCCATGATTCCATATGCGGATGCAGTATTGACAAGGTGCACAGGGATATGATGACGAGATTCTCCTGGGCAGAAGAGATTGCTACAGATATTACTGATAAGGCACTAAACTCTATTGCACATAAGGTTGATATGGCAGGCGTGGAAGACAAATTAGTCATATTAAATACCCTGAACTGGCAGAGGAGTGAAGTAGTAAAGGCAGAGATAGATTTCCCTGATGAAGATGGGATAGAAGGGTTTGGGTTATATGATGAGAAAGGGAATGAGGTCTTATATCATGTGTCTGGAATTGAATCTGTAAAAAGGATAGTCCTAAGACCCGAATTATTTCCATTAATCAAACCAGTAAAGAGGTTCACTATAAATTTCATAGCCAATAATGTCCCTGCCTGCGGATATAAGGCTTATGCAATAAGGAAAGTTAAATTACCCCCCCACCCTTCCCTCCCCGACGTAACGTCGGGGGAGGAAATAGGAGGGGGTGAAATGGTGGCAAGTGACAATTGTATTGAGAATGAATTCCTCAAGGTAAAGGTTAACCCTGATGGCAGTCTCAACATAGAAGACAAATCTTCTGGAAAGACCTACTATAACCTCAATTATTTTGAAGACAGTGGTGATGCCGGGGATGAGTATAATTATTCATATCCTAAAGTGGACAGTCTAATCACCACCTTAAACAAACCTGCTAAGATTCAAATTTTAACATCAGGGACTAATATCGCAAGTTTAGCAATAACTCATAAGATGCTCGTGCCAGAAGAACTCAAAGAAGACAGGACAGGCAGGAGTAAAAAACTAATCCCTCTATATGTCAAGAGTGTAGTCTCTTTACATAGAGGTTCAAAAAGGGTTGATATATCTACGAGTGTTGATAACAATACCAAAGACCACCGCCTTAGAGCAGTATTTCCATCCGGGATAAAGACAGATTATTCATGGGCAGATAGTAAATTTGACGTTGTTAAAAGACCCATCAAGCCGGAATTAAGAACCAAGGAACACCTTGAAGAGCCGAGCAAGACTCATCCTTATGATAGTTTCGTTGATTTGTCAGATTCTGATAAAGGACTTGCTATAATGAGTGATGGCTTAACAGAGTTTGAGGTCCAGGACAATCCTGAAAGAGAGATTGCAATAACACTCATCAGGTGTGTAGGTGACTTATCAAGGGAGGACCTTATCACGAGGCCAGGCGGGGCAGGCTGGCCACAGAAGACACCTGATGCACAATGCCAGGGTGACTGGACGTTCAACTATTCTATCTATTCTCACACAGGTGATTGGCTAAAATCAAAAGTTTACAAAGAGGTATTGAATTACAGGGTTGCTTTAAGGCCAGTCCAGGATTTTACTATTGAAAAGAAGGATATAAAGAAGCCACTCCCATCCCAGGCTAATTTCATCACCCTAAGCCCTGATAACTTAGTCATCTCCTGTCTTAAGAAGGCAGAAGACGATGATATGCTTGTGCTAAGATTCTACAATATCTCTAACAGGTCAACCAAGGGTAAGGTCTCCTCTTTCAAAAATATACGCAAGGCATATCTATTAAATATGAATGAGGAGATAAAAGGGGTTTTGAAAGTGGCTAAAAACAGTATTCATATCAATGCCAGCCCAAAGAAGGTAATAACCTTGGGTTTAAGGTTTTAGAAAGATATTTAGAAAGAATTTAATGCTATGACAGAAAAGGAATTTATGAATAAAGTTGCTAATGGTAAAGATGATTTTCTGCAAGTTTTTCTTGATCTGCTTGAAGAAAAACATATTCCATTTTGCGCTATAGGTGGATTGGCAGTTAATGCATATGCTGAACCTGTTGTAAGCCTGGACCTTGATATAATAATTGTTGCCAAGTACCTTGATTCTTTAGTTGCAGTATTACGAGAACACTACTCTGTTACTCAATATCCTAATAGTATTAACGTAACAGAACTCACATCTGACCTACGCATCCAGATACAAACTGATCCCAGATACCAGCCATTTATCAACAGGGCTGTCCGGAAAACTATTCTGGGATATGATATACCTGTGGCTGTAATTGAAGATGTTCTGCAAGGTAAAATATGGGCGGCTATGGATGAAAGTAGAAGGGCCAGTAAACGGCAGAAAGACTTATCAGATATTATGCGATTAGTGGAGACAAGAGAAGATTTGATTTCTTTGGTTCCGGACACATTGAAAAAGAAGTTATTTCCTGATAAACAATGAAATTTCATCCAATCCCATCAAACTCATGAGGATACCACCCCCGCTACTTCATCAAAGTGCCCTTTCAATGAATGATATAGACTCTGGTATATGCGATAAAATTTTTCATAGGTCTTGACATTATCAGGATTTGGTTTTACCCTTTCTGCCACCTTGATAGTCTTCTTACATGCATCCTCTACTGACTTGTATACATGAGTGCCTACCCCTGCCAATAATGCCACACCAAATGCAGGACCTTCATCTACATTTATCATCGTTACAGGTTTATTGTATACATCTGCCTGTATCTGCCTCCATAACCTACTCCTGGCACCTCCACCTGAGACACGAATCTCGTGGACTGCAACTTTAAGTTCCTTTATAATTTCAAGAGAATCCCTCATCCCATAAACGACACCTTCCATTATGGCCCTTATTATGTCTGGTTTGCCGTGGCGCAGATTCAATCCAAACAGGACCCCTCTGGCATTGGGGTTTGCATGTGGTGTCCTCTCACCTGTCAGATACGGGAGAAATATCAACCCCTGGCAACCTGGCTGAGCAGATTCTGCTTTACGGGTAAGAATCTCGTATGGGTCTATCCCTTCTTCTCTTGCATAAACTACTTCTGAGTCTGCCAATGTATCTTTAAACCATCTGAATGAGCCGCCTGCAGAGAGCATAACACCCATGAGGTGCCATTTACCAGGGACGGCATGGCAGAACGTATGGAGCCTACCAAGGGGGTCTACCTTTGGCTGATTGCTGTATGCAAAGACTACCCCTGATGTCCCTATCGTTGCAGAAATCACCCCTGTGCTGACTATCCCATTGCCTATAGCCCCGGCAGCCTGGTCACCAGCCCCGCCAACTACTGGTGTCCCTTCCATCAGCCCGGTCTCAGAGGCAACCTCTTTAGTAATCTTCCCTGTAATCTCATATGATTCGTATGATTTAGCCATTAAATCTAAAGGTATATCAAGCCCTCTCAACATCTCTTTTGACCAGCACCTCTTCTGGACATCAAAGAGTAGTGTCCCTGAGGCATCAGAGACGTCTGTAGCAAATCCACCTGTAAGTTTAAACCTTATAAAATCCTTAGGAAGGAGAATCTTATAGGTCCTATTATAGACCTCTGGCTCGTGTTTCCTCACCCATAATATCTTAGGAGCAGTAAAACCTGTAAGTGCAGGGTTACAGGTGAGGTTGATTAACCGCTTCTTCCCAATCTTTTCTGTAATATACTTACATTCTGCGTCTGTCCTCTGGTCACACCACATAATACAGGGTCTCAGGACATTAGAATTCTTATCCATGAATACAGCACCATGCATCTGACCAGAGAGCCCAATACCCTTTATAGTATTTGGGGCTACCCTTGAATCAAATATCACCCTCTTTATGGTATTTATAGTAGCACCCCACCACTGTTCAGGGTCCTGCTCAGCCCATCCCAATTTAGGCTGGGATAAAGGATACTCAATCGTGGAGCGGGCTATAACCTTGCCGTCTTTATCTATGAGTAGAGCCTTAGTCCCTGTAGTCCCTATGTCTATCCCTATAAGATGTACCATGTTACACCTCCTTAAATTTGCTTTGCAAATTTAACTCCGAAGCTTAAGGTGAAATTATCGCCCCTAGAAATCTGAAAGATTTCAGGGACTTAGTCCTGGAAATTCTCCGAATTTCTCAGGGTAAGAGAATTTCACCTTGTTTAAGCAAGGAGTTTAAATATAAAACAATATATCACATCATTCATGTTTTGACAAGGATTTTTTTACAGCATATTTCCAGCCGGAATAACGAATTTCCCTATCTTCTTCTCCCATTTCAGGATAGAATTCTCTATCAGGAAGTCTCATAGATAAAAATTCCTCTTTAGAATCCCATAAACCTGTTGCAAGCCCAGCCAAACCAGCCACACCTAATGCAGTAGTCTCTATCGCCTTTGGCCTTTCTATAGGCACACCCAATATATCTGCCTGAAACTGCATAATAAAATTATTCTGGCATGCCCCTCCATCAGCCTGAAGTCTCTTTAATCTTATATCTAATTCATCAGCCATAACCTCAAGCACGTCACGAGTCTGATAGCAGATAGCCTCAAGAGCAGCCCGGACAATATGTGCTACTCTTGTGCCGCGGGTAATACCAGTAATCATACCCCTTGCCCCTGGGTCCCAATAAGGTGCACCCAATCCTACAAGGGCGGGGACAAAATAGACGCCTTCTGTAGAGCCAATAGAGTTGGCAATTGCCTCTGTCTCAGATGCATCTTTGAAGAACTTCAACCCATCTCTAAGCCACTGGACAGCAGCACCGCCTATAAATACGCTGCCTTCAACAGCATAGTCAACTTCTCCCTTAATCTTCCATCCGACTGTTGTAATTAGATTTTTGGAAAGATGGATTTTATCCCTCGTATTCATAAGGAGAAATAGGCCTGTGCCATAGGTATTCTTGACTATCCCTGGCTCAAAACACCCCTGTGCAAACATGGCAGATTGCTGGTCACCTGCTACCCCTGTGATGGGGATTTCTCTACCAAATAGGCTCTTATCTGTATAGCCAAATAACCCGCTTGACTCCAAAAGGGCAGGCAAAATCCTCATCGGCACACCAAAGAGTTCACAAAGTCCTTTATCCCAATCTAAGAGTCTCAAGGAAAATAGCATGGTCCTTGAGGCGTTACTATAATCTGTTGCGTACACTTTCCCGCCTGTCAGTTTCCACAGGAGCCATGTATCAATCGTCCCGCATAGAACCATACCTGCCTCAGCCTTCGTTTTGAGCCCTTCAATATTATCTAAGAGCCATTTAATTTTTGTAGCAGAAAAATACGGGTCAAGAAATAGCCCTGTCTTCTCGTGGACTGAATTTTCCATCCCATCCTCTTTCATCTTCTTACATAACTCTGATGTCCTCCTGCACTGCCATACTATAGCATTATAGAAAGGTTTGCCGGTCTTTTTATCCCACAAGACGATTGTCTCCCTCTGATTGGTAATACCAAGAGATTTTATTGACTTAAGCCCTACCCTTGATATTACCTCATCCACTACCTGTCTGGCTGACATCCATATCTCTTCAGGGTCATGTTCTACCCAGCCTGGTTTTGGGAATATTTGGGAAAATTCTTTATAGGATTTGGCAATTATATTTTGTTCCTTATCAAATATTATAGCCCTGTTACCTGTAGTCCCTGAATCTAATGCCAATATGTATCCTTCTTTCAATGTTTCCTCCTTGTAGGGGTTTGATTTATCAAACCCGAATCAGCGGGCGCCATAAATGTCGCCCCTACAACTTGTTTGACCTCATATTGTTTGACCTGATTTTCTATCTCGTCTTCGCTAAAATTAAGATGCCTCTTTAATATATCTGCCACAGTATTTATACAATCCTTGCCCCTTGAACGGCTATAGCCAATCCATGTCCTTCTTAAGAAGAAGTCACTGAGAGTCATCGCCATCTCATTTTGAAACGCATGGACAACCTCTGCTGCAATGTGTGGATGGTCTGGAGAAATTCTCATCTTCAGTCTCTCATCACATTTTGCAATATCTAGTACCTCGTTGTATCTGGAACCATAAGTCTGAATCAGGTGCAATGTAAAATCATCCTTTTCTCGCATTTCTCCCATGACCTGTCCCCCACCATAGACTGGTATGAGATGCGTAGAGCAATCTCCAATGCCACTTATTTTCAGTCTCTTTACTGCCCTATCCACGACCTCCTTTGCCATTAAGCGATAGGTAGTGTATTTCCCGCCTAATACTGATATGATACCGGATGGACTTTCTAATATGGTGTGCTCCCTTGAAATAGAAGAAGCCTTGCCACTGGCACTAAGTAAGGGCCTTACACCTGCAAATGCCGCAATAATAGACTCAGGTGTAATTTTAGCGGCGGTGAGAATCCTATCAGTCTCATTTAGTAAATAATCCACGTCTGTTTTATCTACCGATACCCTGTCTAAATCCAGACCATAATCAGTATCTGTTGTTCCTATGAGGGAGTTTTTACCCCACGGTAATATAAAAAACATCCTGCCGTCACTCCGGGTTGAACTCAGGATGGCATGGTTAGGTTTGAAGTTATTTACTACAAGATGCACGCCTTTTGTTGGCCTCAATCTCCTCGTGTGATTGGCATCACTCAATGATAAGACTTCATCAGCCCATGGCCCTGTGGCATTAATTACCACATTTGCCCTCACTTCTAATTTTTCACCAGAGAACAAATCCTTAACATAGGCTCCTCTGGCTCTTCCATTCTCCTTGATAAAGCCACATGCCTCCACATAGTTGAGGCAGACTGCCCCCTTTTCTATAGCAGAGAGTATATTCTCCAGACATAGCCTTGCATCGTTCATCTGGCAGTCAGAAAATAATGTCCCTCCAATTAAACCTTCAGGATTTAATGCAGGTTCAAGTTCTAATACCTTATCTCTATTTAACATCTGGTGTTTGCTAATATTTTGAAATCCTGCCAAAATGTCATAAAGTGCCATGCCTAACCTTATCTTAAATCTGCCACGGCGGTCACCTTTATAGATTGGCATAATAAACTGGATGGGTTTGACAATGTGTGGCGCTATATGGGTGAGGATTTTTCTCTCATGGCAGGCATCAAATACGAGTTTGAAATCACCCTGTTCAAGGTACCGTAATCCCCCGTGCGCCAGTTTTGAAGACTTGCTGCTCGTCCCGCTTGCAAAATCCTTCTTTTCTACAAGTGCCGCTTTAAAGCCGCGCATGGCAGCATCCCTAACAATCCCTGCCCCAGTAATACCCCCTCCGATAATCAGTATATCAAACGACTCGCTTTTTAATTTACCAACATCCCTCTTTATCATATTTTTTCGCTTTTCACTGCATAGACAGTCATAGATGAACCCCTGATGAGCCTGCCTCCTGTTATAAAGAATATAATGCATGACATCCAGTACCATATATGTCTTCGGATAAGTTCCATGATAGAGCCGGTAGAACGCGGTATACCGTTTATTATATTTATACCGCTAAATCCTGCCTTCTCCAGCATCAGACTGATGGTCCTGGGTGTATAATCAAATAGATGTCTTGGCGGATTGATAAGGAAGAACCTCTTGCCAAATTTTCCGAATTTTGCCAATGTTCTATCTATATCAATATTACTGTTGGGGACCCTGACGATTATTAAGCCCCCCTTTTTTAGTATGCGGTGAACATCAAATAAAACCTTCATGGGTTTCTTGAGATGTTCCATGACATACCATAAGGTTACCACATCAAACGATTCATCTCTGAACCCTGCATCTTCCAATCTACCGTTAAACACAGTCAATCCTAACTCTTCTCTTGCATAAGAGGCAGTTTTAACAGAGAGTTCCACCCCCTCCACCTCCCAGCCATTCTCTTTCATTAATTTTAGAAAAAATCCATATCCACACCCCACATCAAGTAACCTCCCTGGACCCTTGCCAATCTTATTCAAACCCTCTTTGCGGAATACCCTCTTCATCTGATTCTGCCATAGGAGCTCACTTTCAGGCGGGAAATATCTGGCGTAGAATTCCTCTAACATCTCTTCTGTTGGCTTGGGATTGACTGAGACAAGGCCGCATTTTCGGCATTTGACTAAATTCAATGAATTTTCTCTTAATAGGAAATGATAATCATGCCCTTTGCACAATTCACATCCAAGGTCTTCTAACTCACCCTTTGCCTGAAATTCAAGATTCTCTAACATCTTACTCCTATTAAATGCCTACTCATTTTACGGTATAAACCTCCTGAGATTAGAATATGCACGCACAGCCTTTTCCATGAACGGTATACTCAAGTTCCATAATTTATACAACCCTGGGCGAAATACAAGGTCCATCTCAGGAATAAATCTGACAAATTCTCCTCCAAAGCCCTTTTTAAATATATATAATCCATAAAATGGCTTACCGGGTTGGGCATTATCTGGATTTATAATCCCGGTCCCTCTTAAATCATACCATATACATCCTTTTTCCTTTGCCCACTTTATCACGTGCAAATGCAGCGCCTGATTAGGACAGACAAAACCATATCTATTATCAAAGGCACCGTACGCAAGCCAGCACTTCTTACCAAATAGATATACGAATACACCTGCTACAATCTTTCCATTATACCTTGCTAAAAATAACCTCCCCATCCTATGCGGATATAATATCTCCCATATATCCCTATAATATTTTGCATCATAGGCAGCTATCTTCTTATGCCTAATCATCTTTATAAGTAGGAGAAGGAAGGCATTAAAGCCTTCTTTTGAATTATCTTCTTTTACAATAACGCCTTTCTTTTCTGAAATCCTGATATTCCGTCGTGTGGTTTTATCAAACCTGCCTTCTATTTCTTCCAGACTTTTCTGAAGATTAATCCTGAATACCGTTGTAGGCTGTGTCCCTAATTTATCACAATGCCTACTGGCAATGATAAAGCCGGCCTCTTTTAGAATATCTACAACATTCCGGTCTGTAGCAGGTATACCCGCATCTATCTTGAAAAATATAACCTTTTCCCTCTTAGCCTCTTCCCTTATTCCCTTTAACAAAGAGCGAAATAATTCTCTATCAGTAAAATCTACAACCGGCCCTCTCGGTGCATAGAATATGGACATTTTGAAGAGAGGAATCTTTATCTTTAAGATAGATACAGCAGCTTTAATCTTCCCATCATATTCTACGGCAATCCTGATAGGTTTCCACCCGGCCTTTGACTTGACCTCTCCAAATTCAAACGACTGGAAGAAGTGGCCATTGGGAGATTCTGCTGCAAAATCATCCCACTCCTCTCTTCTATCCTCATTTACGAGCTGCGAGGTATATTGTATAACTTCTCTCTCTTGAAAAAGGCTCATCAATCTCCTCTATCAATTCCATCTTAGACCTTGATTCTATCACCTCAAACCCTGCAGATTCCAATTCAGATACAGCCTCATTTAAAGTATGGCAATGGACAAACATCCTTCCTTCTGAAGGAACGCCGCTTGCCCTTATAGTGAACCTGTCTCCCGGCTCAAGACATGAGAATCCTAAATTTATTAGAACTCGCCTATAGCCATTTATAATAGACCAGTAAATCCTGTGTATTATTCCCCTGTTTCTGGAAATAATTGACACAATTATGATTCCATCATGTTTTAAAACCCTCTTTATCTCATTCAATGCCTTGATTCTATTATCCCTTCCGGGAATAAAAGAGATTAAATGATTGACCATAGGCACATAATCAAAACTTCCTTGCTTGAAACCTAAGTTACAAATATCCATTGCTGCCACAGGAATATCTAATCCACGTTCAAGAAAGTTTTCTTTTGCATTTTTTAACATATCAGGCACAATGTCTATACTTATAACCTTATGCCCTTCTTTAAATAATGCCACAGCCTCTCTTCCGCCTCCGCATCCTGCATCAAGAACAATCCCTTTTTCTTTAAAATATTTGCTCAAAAAGTTCTCTTCTGCCTTATCCAACCCGTCATTTACTACTCGTGAATATTCTTCTAACTCTTCAGGCTGGCTATACTTATCAATAACAGATTTGAATGGGTGTCCCTTTGAACGTAGGCATGTCTGATTTTCAGAGGCATCTTTTGTTAGCATCTCTTCATATAAATCAGATACCTTATTTACCATTACTTCTGTCCCAAAGAGTGGTATAACGAACCTCCTTGCCTCTATACCCATCTTGGACCTTTTTTCTTTATCTTTTAAGAGTAGTATAACAGCCTCTGCCAGTTTCTTTGAGTCTTTTGGGGGAACCAGGGTACCGGTCTTGCCATCTAAAACCACCTCAGGGACCCCGCCGACTTTAGTTGCTACTACAGCCACCCCTACAGCCTCTGCCTCTACCAATGCCCTTCCCATTCCCTCATATAGAGAGGGTGAAACGAATATATCAAGTATATCTAACAATTCAGGAATGTCATCCCGCATGCCCAAAAATAGGACATTATCTTCTATCCCTAACGTTTGGGCATGGCTCTCAAGGTCAGACCGCAGAGGACCGTCCCCGATAATGAGAATCTTTATACCTTGAAATACCTTCTTTATACTTGGGATAGATTCTAACAGATACCTGTGCCCTTTAACAGAATCAAGTCTGCCTACTGTGCCTATTACAGGGACATCTAATGGAATCTCCAACTGCCTCTTCTTTTCACCCTTGTCAACCTTAACATCTACGAATTTATCCATTTCAATCCCACTATAGATTGCTATAAATTTTTCTCTCCTGGCAATTCCTATTTTTACCTGTTGCTCTATCTCAATGGTTGTTAGTGTAATAATCTTATCTGTAATACGTGCAACCAACCTTTCTAAGAAGATGAAGAATTTCACCCCGAAGATTCCTCTTTTTACACCCCTTATTTCTGCATCAGGGTCAAATATATGTCCATGCGGAGAATGGATAATGATGGGGACACCTGCCAATTTAGCAGCAACCCTGCCTAATACACCTGCCTTTGAGGTATGCGTATGGACTATATGAAACCTTCTCTTCCTCATCAAGTTATATAATTTAAATAATGCCCTTATGTCGTTTAAAGGGCTTATCTCCCTTTTCATCTCTGGGATATAATGCAAATCAGTGCCCATCTTCTTGGCACAAGTTACGAGTTCTCCTTCATCACCCTCTGTAACACCAAAGATGAGACTTGCCGCATACCTTTCTTTATCTAACCCATTGACTGTCAATAGGGTATTCTTCTGTGCTCCACCATTTATAAGTCTCGTAATTATATGCAAGACCTTAATTCTGCCCATATATAATCTCTTTTGCCCTTCTCCCTAATACAGACCAATTTAATTCTTTCTCAACCCTTTTCCTGCCATTTTCGCCAAGTTGCCTTGCGTAGTCAGGGTCTTTTAACAATTTTAATAATGCACTGGCTATATCTTCAGTCTTCTCAGGATTTACTAATAGTCCTGTTACCCCATCAACTATCGCCTCAACAGTCCCTCCTGAGACCCCACCTATCACAGGCTTGCCAAGTGCACCTGCCTCTACAAATACTATTCCAAACCCTTCCACCTCACCCCTTGGAATTATTGGCCTTGTAGTCATTATAAATATTTCACATGAGTTCATATGCCTGATAGCCTCTTCATGTGATACCTCACCTGTAAATTTGACTCTATCTATCAAACCTAAGGAAGCAACCAAATCATTTAACCTTTTCTTATCAGGCCCATCTCCAACAACTAAATAAAATGTTTCAGGCACTTCTTTCAGGACACGTGGCAAGGCATTTAATACCTTATCAATACCCTTATAATCATCTAACCTTGCTACAGTAAGGATGACCCGCTTGCCCTTTAGATTATATCTGTCAATAAATCCCATTTCTTTGAACTCGTCTAAATCAACACCACCGTGTAAGACATGAATCTTTTTTTCCTCTATGCCTTGTTGAACAAGGATACCTTTTGTATAGTTGCTGATAGATATTATAGTCTCTGCATATCTAAAGGTCTTGTATTTTAAGAATCTTAACTTATTCTTAATACGCTGGCCCAGGCTTGAGCCTCTCCCCAAATTCTCCATTATCTCACAGCCAAATGCTGCCACAATATACGGGACTGAGAAAACCCCATTTAAAAACATAGACAATATCCCGCAAGGCACCCACATCATGTTAATAATCTTCCGGACCTTATACCTCTTGACTATTATCGGCAGAAGAAAGGATAGTGCCATTTCCCGTACCAAGAGATTGTTGGTTACCCTGATGGTCTTAAAATCCTGTAGACTGTCAAATTCCCTGTCCCCGCCCATATGGGGTGCCAATACTAAGACATTCTCTCCAAGCCTATGAAGACTCCTGGCTAAATTAAACGTATAGTTTGCAATACCACTGCCAGTCTTTGGATAGTAATCTACAGTAAATATTAAAATCAAAATATAATCTCCTCTATCTCCTTATCTGACTTGAATAAGCCGCATACATACCCATAAGCATAAGCAATTTGAAAGGATAGCAGGATAAACTTAAATCTAAACAGTGCTATTAAAATTCTCATCAACCCCCGAATTACCCTGTAGGGGAAATTGCGTTTAGGGACAAAATCTCGCACATTACCTTCTGGCGCCTCATATACAAGGTGGGGGAAATTCTTGAATACCCATGCAGCCCCTATCCCGTTCTTGAATGCCTTCTGGATGAGGTGCTTGAGATTATCCGGGAGTGGATGGTATATCCATGTATCAGGGATAACGACCACTTTTAACCCCTTCTTTCTTATGCGGTATCTCAAATCAGGGTCTGTCCCACGAACTAATTTCTCATGTTCACCTCCAACAGATTCATAAATTTCTTTCCGCATAGCCATACAATCGTGTGTAGCCATGTCAGTCTCTACTATATCCTTTACAACAGGGAATGTAGTCCTTGGCAATTCCTTTGATACCCTCTTTTGAAAGTTGTTTGCATCTGGCGGCAGGAGACGTGATGCCCCTGCTATCCCTATGCCTTCATCTTGCTTTAGAGTCTTTATCAAATTTCCGAGCACAAATTCATTCCCAAGTCTCACGTCATCATCTATGAAGACGAGATAATCGCACTTGGCAAGCCTCACACCCTCATTCCTTGCCTTTCCATTAGGCATTATTCCCTTTACAACATGTAATTCAAAATCTTTGATAGACTGCCTCTTCAGGTCATCTAATAACTTAGGGACATTGCCCCCCCTATAGCCATCAAATGAAGGGATGATTACCGAGATATTCTGCTTCTCACCCACGATACACCTTTAACGTCTCCCTTGCACATCTTTCCCATGAGAATAACCTTGACCGAGCCAAAGCCTTCTTTCCCAGACTATTTCTTAATTCTTCGTCTGTCAGCATCTGCTCTAAAGTTTCTGCAATCTCCTCAGGATTTTGTGGGTCTACCAGAACCCCTGCATCACCCACAATCTCTGGTATAGCAGATACATTTGATGCAATAACAGCCTTGCCACAAGCCATCGCCTCTAATACAGGCAATCCAAATCCTTCATATAGAGATGGATATATAAACAGGCATGCCCAATTCATCAATACAGGTATATATTCTTCAGACAGATTCTCTTTTAGAACTACCTTGCCAATCATATTATGCTCTCTAATCTTTCTCCTTACCTCTTCCGGGAAATTGCCAACACCAACCAATACCAAAGAGACCTCTCTCTTATATCTTTCAATAAATAGTTTGTAGGCATCAAGCAAATTCTTGATATTCTTCCTGGGTTCAATAGTTCCCAGACAGTAGAGTATAAAATCACCCTCAATCCCGATTTTTTTGAGGAGATTTAAATCCCCCTCATCCTTCATTGGTTTATATTTTTCACCGACTCCAAAATAGATGACCTCTATCTTCTCTTCAGGGACTTTTAAAAGTTCAATACAGTCCTTCTTCGTAGAATTGGATATGGCTATTATCCTGTGTGCCCTCTTTGCTGCATCTGGCAATAATACCTTATAGCCATGGGCATTTAAGGGGTCAGGGTAAAAAAACTTAAGGTTTTTTAGATACGTTGTATCATGAATAGTTAGAATGGACTTGCCCTGGCGCTGTGGGGGGAGTAGGAAATGGAGTGAATGGTAGACGTCAATTTTTCCGGTCAGTAACTCAATCGGAGGAAACCTGATTGTATCCCACATGCGGGTCAGGAACCTCCTCGGAAATCTAAAGGTTATATTTGCTGCATTTTCACCTCCAAAATCCGGCAGGGCTTTATGCCCTTTTTCCCTGAAAAAATTATAAAATAAAAGATATTGATTTTCACTATCTATCTTCAATAATCCTTTGATGAGATTTACAGTATATCTATGTATGCCACCGTATCCACCAATCGCATGATAGGCATCAATACATATCCGCATTATCCCCGCCTCAACTGCGACCCCCTACTATCACCTTTAATCCTTTGCCTTTTTCTGTGAGTTCAATACCCTTTAATATCTCATCAATGGTTACCTTATGTGTCAGCAAATCCCTGGCATTGATTATCCCTTTTGCAATCAAGTCTATGGCGAGTTTATTATGCCTTGGGGCAGAGCCATGCGTCCCGACAACATGGACCTCTCTATAATGTAACAGGTTAGAGTCAAACTTTATGTACGGGTTATCTTTTGGCAGTCCCCCAAAGAAGTTCACACACCCGCGTTTTGCCACCATCTGAAGCCCATCCTCCTGTGCCTTGCCTGATGAACATGCAACGATGACCAATTCCGCACCCTTTCCATGGGTCTCAAGCATCACCCTCTCCAGGGCATTCTCTTTTGATGTATCTATGGAAATATCTGGCTTTGCCACTTTTGACATATTCAGCCTCTCTATAGAAACGTCAATCAATATCACGCACCTTGCCCCTTTTGCCTTTGCTAACTGCACATGAAAGCATCCCACAGGCCCAGCCCCTATAATCACCACGACATCACCTAAATTTGGAGGAGATAGTTCCTGTCCATTTATAGTACAGGCTAATGGTTCAGCAATAGCCGCTTCACCAAAAGATACATTTGGAGGGAGTATATTCACACATCCATTTTTGATGGATAATGAAGGGACGAGCATGTATTCTGCAAATCCGCCATCGTAATGATAGCCTATCGCCTTTAGGTCATCGCACATGCTCTGTATGCCTCTTAAGCAATATTGGCATGTCCCGCACGGTATAACTGCGGCTACAGCTACCCTGTCATCTGTCTTAAACATTGGGACATCCTTGCCAGCCTCAACTACTGTCCCTGAAACCTCATGTCCCGTAACTCTCGGCAGTTTTATCAGCCTGTGTCCGTGGTGATAAATCTTGATATCAGTTCCGCATATTGCACATGCCTCTACCTTAATCAAAACCTCATCATCGCCACATTTTGGTTTGGCTATATCCTTAACAACTAATTTCCCTACTTCTTCAAGCACTGCTGCTTTCATAACATCCACCTCTAATCTTGTGGCGTCCCCACGGGGATTCGAACCCCGGTCGTCAGATCGAAAATCTGATGTCCTAGGCCTCTAGACGATGGGGACAAGAAAAATGAGGGCGCTGAGTCTCGAACTCAGGACACCCACCTTAAAAGGGTGGTGCTCTACCAACTGAGCTACGCCCCCTAATTTATTCTGTAATCTCTGATTCTTTGCTTTTTAGTATATGGTCAATATTGCTGATATATTTATCAGTCAATTTCTGGATGTTGTCCTGGAACTTGTGGGCATCGTCTTCACCAATGGTTCCTTCCTTCTGAAGATTCTTTAAAGAGTCATTGGAATGCCTTCTGATAGACCTTATGGCTACCCTTCCATCTTCTGCTATTTTATGGGCTAACTTTACAAGTTCCTCTCTTCGCTCTCTTGTAAGCTGCGGGATACCTATACGCAGGACCTTACCATCATTGACAGGGTTCAAACCCAATTCTGATTTCAAGATTGCTTTTTCCACCTCTTGCAGAACAGAATTATCCCATGGCTGGATAACGAGCAATTTAGGGTCAGGCGTGGTAATGGTAGATAATTGTTTAAGTGGTGTAGGTGTCCCATAATAATCAACCTTTATTCCTTCAACGAGTGCACTTGATGCCCTGCCACTACGGATGGAAGAAAACTCCTTAGAGACTACTTCCACTGAACTCTTCATCTTATCTTCGGACTCTTTTAGTAAGTGCTGGACATTCATTCTACCAGACCTCCTATTGAATTAGACTCTTCGCTCCGCTCAGAGTGACATTATTGTATTGTCATTCTGAGACGCAGCCGAAGAATCTCAAAAAGGAAATTCCTATACTATCAGGTTACACATCACTTTATCACTGTTCCTATCTTCTCCCCCATTATCACCCGCTTAATGTTCCCACTCTTAAAGAGATTAAATACCACAACAGGTAAGTTATGGTCCATACATAAACTTATCGCTGTAGCATCCATCACCTTCAGCCCCATTTTCAAAACATCTATAAACTTGAGGGTCT
>Ga0082335_1004020_pt1 | contig 22975 bp, 27 predicted proteins | sample Subgrocontami58m_FD_72375 | JGI IMG/M metagenome (GOLD analysis project Ga0082335, IMG submission 72375) | Subsurface groundwater microbial communities from S. Glens Falls, New York, USA - GMW37 contaminated, 5.8 m (SPADES assembly) (version 2) ...
TCACTGCCCTCCCCCTAAATCCCTCTCCCAAGGGGAGAGGGACTTTGTTGAATCTCCGCTCTTTCCTCCCCTTCTCCTTTTGGGAGAAGGGGCCGGGGGATGAGGGGCATTAGCGAAAACAATACAACCTTTCGTTTTGCGTAACATCAGTGATTAATTCTTTTTAGTACGATGACCCGTCCGCCGGCAGGCGGGTCAGCCCGACATCAGCCTGCCCGCTCGCCGAGTCGAGTCTTCGACCAATGGCGTTCGGGCGGGTCTGGCGGGCATCCCCCGGTGTACCAAATATTTGCCGCCTGAAATGACCATACCCTTGCTCAATATTCTTTCTAAAAGGTCACAGAGGTTGCTTGTTCTTGTTTGGTGAAGAACACCCACTTTCCTTCTCATCAAACCTAACATACCAAGCCGTCCTTCTCGTGGCAAAGCCATTCCTTCGGGATTTGTGTCGGCACTAATCAACAAGATTTCCCAAAGGTCCCAAATTAATGTTGAGGTCATCAATCTGAAAGTGTTTTTTCAGCTCGTCCATCTTCGTTTCCAATCGCATCAAGGTAATCCCAAGTCGCTGTACTTCTTCATCTGACAGCGAGCCACTTTCGACTCTTCGAATCGCCTGCTTCTCTAAAAGCTGTCGGATGAGTTCCACAATCGTGAGCACCAACTTTGCCAGACCCTGTTCTACTTTTTCAGGATCGATGTTCACTTTTCCCGAAGGGATGGATTCCCATGAGGGAATACCTGCCATCAGTTGGGCAGGCCGGGCTGCTCGTTCATTTTCAGTCCCGCCTTGACGGGACATGGGCCTTTGGCACACCGGACACAATGTGAGATTGTCAGATATACCAATCCCCACTTCGTCGGGATGATTCATTGATTCGAGTACGGTGTTCTCCATAGTTTGATGAACTCACTATTCCCGAAGGGATGGATTCCCAAAATTACGCTGCTCATCTCCTCGACGAGACCCCGCCTTGCGGGGTCGAGTCGTCCCGATGTTCGGGACTCGTACCTACGGTATCGTAGATAGAGAGTCGTTGACCAACTCGCTCTCCGCTTGCCTCATCGTCTCAACTGAGCTGACGATGAGATTGAGACCAATGTACAAAAGATCGATGTCGGCAACGGAGATGGTTATATCGCCTGTGAGAACCGCTCCTTTGTTGAGCACTCTGTTGAGAGTCTCAGCCAGGGATATTTCCCTCTGCAGATGTATGGTTGAATTTTCCATCTAAACTCCGTTGGTTGAAATGGAGGATGTTTCTGCCTAAGGCGGAAAACTCAAGCAGCCGGCATACATCCTCGCGCCCCTCTAGCACGGTTCGGGGAAAGCTTATGATTTCTATATCAGGAAACCTTTGTTTGTGTTCCGACAGTCCGCCAACGGCGGATTCCTGTTGCTGCTGCAGAACAGAACAAAATTTGCATTCAACAAATGGACTTATCATCATATTCACGATCATTCTTTTCACCGGCATATTTAATCTTCGAAGGGCTGAGATCGACCGCTGTGTTTCAGCGAGAGCCATTTGCGTCGGAATACTGACGGGTATGAATTCACACCGCAGCGGGTCAGAAAAGATTTCTTTGATGTTTTTCAATTTCCTGGACATGTCCACGAGGAGGGATGATGTGTTGGGAAACCGCACCACGTCGCGATACTTCAAAAGAATTTCAAAGAGAGCTTTGAGCCAGTCTCGCATAAGCTCCGGAAGCTCTAAGAAGCGCAGGGCGTGACCGGTTGGAGCGTTATCGAGAACATAGAGGTCGTACTCACCTCTGTTCACATAATTTGTTAGCTGAATCAGCGACATAATTTCGTCAAGACCTGGTGGAGCAAGCTCCATCAGATTTGCCATCACTTCCTTGTCGAACTCAATATCAACTGAAGCCCGATGGATGAGCCTATCGAAGATTTCGTTGATCTCTTTTGCATAGACTTCTTTGAATTTCTCGAAATGTTTTTCAGCATCTATCTCCACAGCGAACAGATTTGCTCTGCTCTCAACCGCCGTAACCTTGTCGCCTACCGCTTGACCCAAACAATCGGAAAGCGAGTGTGCGGGGTCGGTAGAGAAAAGAAGAATTCGTTTCTCAGGGTAGACGGAATTCAGATTGAGTGCAAACGATGAGGCAATGGTGGTCTTCCCGACGCCTCCTTTCCCGCCGAACAAGATAAACTGTGTTTGAGGAGCCGGAGGTTTTAATTGCACTGCCCGCCAGACAGACCCGCCTGACCGCGTGCCTGCCGACGAGGCAGGTAGGGCAGGTGTCGGGCCGGCATGGTGCTTGTTAAAGCGAAGGGCAACCTGCCCCGTGTTCTTCATGAAGTAAGGTTTATTGATACTTATCCCCGAACCTTTCTGGAACGCCGATTCTGCAAAGATCTTCAATGTGTGTTCTCCTCTTACTTCGAATGGAAAGTAGGGGACGAGGATTGGATTGATCCTATGGAGTTCTGTGAGATCGAGCAGGTTCCGGATCTCCTTCTGTTCAGTCGCTACTGAAGAACAAATACATAAGGTTGGACTCACTGTTTTGTTCACAACGATCTCCCGCACAGGGATGTTCTGCATCGAGAGAATTTCTAGTAACCGTCTCGTTTCGGCAAGCACCATCGGTTCGAGGTTTGTCACCGGAACAAACTGGCATCTGTGTTCATCCTGGAGATACGACCGTACCTTCCCAATAGAGTTGAGCATCGCATTGATGAAATCGTCCGCATCGTCTCGCTTATAACTATGGGCATAAATTTTCGAGAGGAAGCGATGCTTTGCCGTCAAGGTATCGAGAAAGGCGACCCACTTCTCCAGTAAATGAGGAAGTGTAAGAAGTTTCATTGTGTGACCTGTAGGAGCCGTATCCAGGATGAGTACATCGTATCTGTTTTCTTCCAGCAGCTCTATCATCTGTACTATCGCCATCACCTCATCAAGACCCGGGAATGACAATTCAAGGAAATGGGAAATGTCATCGTCATCGAGGTATGTGCCGCGCATTATGATCTTCCTGATGGACTCTCCATATCGCCGCTTGAAATCCGTGAGCGTCTTTTCGGCGTTCATTTCCATGCCGAAGAGATTGGACCTGTAATAAATCTTGACGGGTAAATCACTCAGTGGATATTCAAAACTATCGGAAAGCGAATGGGCAGGGTCGGTCGAGGCAATTAAGACCTTTTTCTCGGGATAGAGTTCAGACAAGTAAAGAGAGGTCGCTGCAGCAGTGGTGGTTTTTCCCACGCCACCTTTCCCTCCAAAGAGAAGAAGTCGAAGATTCTTATTTGTGACAAAACTCGGGTTGTCATTCATGGCGTCCTGAGAATCTGGTCATAGGATACTCGTAATTACTCAGCCACAAAGTCACGAAGACACAAAGGGAACCAAAAGATAAGTCGTTTGATTGCCTCGTTAGTCAAAGGCACCCTGAAGTTTATGGGAAAAAACGGCGGTTCTCGGTCAGTGTTACATATCCGAGTAGATGAGCCTCCGAAACAGTGTTTGGTTTCGTCAACAATCGTCTTTGATATTTCCTCTTTGTGCATTGTTCTAAAGGAATGCCTTCAGCAAGACACGTTCTAGATTCATTGTTTTTCTTCGTGCCTTGGTGTCTTAGTGGCTGAGCAATTACGGATACTCAAGCTCTTAGTCTTAACTCAATGAAATTGTATGGAGCCCAAGGACCATTGTAATCAAACGTAAAGTGACCATCGAACAGATTAGCGACCCGATACACACCTTCTTCGTACTCTTTCCCCTTGTCCCTCTCAAGCAAAAAGGCGGCATTCAACATCATCTTTTCGTCGGATGGCTTGTTAATTCTGACATCCACAATGCAATGCCTCAGTGCCTTTAGTACTTTGTTGGTGTGCTGTTCCCTCTCTTCATTAACTTTCTGCCCAAAGAGCATCCCGAGCTCAAGCTTCTCGTCGTCGGTTGGCTTTGACGCTTTGCCGAAAATTCTATCACGGTAGTTTTCCAGCTCTCTGTCCTTCTTCAAAAAATATTCAAACACATTATCCACATCCCAGAATATTTTTAATCCCATCTCCACCTTATTTTCCAGCCTCTTGAGTTCCTGGAAGATTATCGAAAAGTTGTTCTTCAGGACTTGAAGTATGTCATCTGTATCTTTGGCAATGTGTCCGAACGTCATCGGGATGATGGTATATCGTTTATTCACCTCTTTTATCACCTCATGATGAGGCTTGAGATTCCCCCTGAGCGGTTGGATTTTGCACACTGGATGATCACTCACCACAGCAGCAATATCTCCATAGCGGATCGCATAAACTTCTTCCTCTGCTATGCCGATCTTCCCGAAATCTAAACCATCCACCGCTCCAACGATGCCATAAAGATATTTACCATTTTCCTGCATAATGTCCCTTACTGCTCCTTGAACTCCTCAATCTCCTCTAACTTTTCCACCAGCTCCTTTTCTTTCTGCTCGAATTCCTCTTCAGTTATTTTCCCTGTCTCCAACTGCATATAGAGTGTCGTGAGATCGCGCCGCACTGTCCCTTCGTCCAAAAATTCTTCTTGAGCCGACTCTTGAATTTTTTTTGCCATAAATTGCAGACCTTTGAACGGCGCCAACAGGATATCATCGATCAAAAATGCCATATCTACCTCTCTCAGAATACTTGACCTTCGGTTGTAACTACTCAATCAATTCGAGAACATAAGTAGCCACCAAGACTCGAAGGCACAAAGTAGAATCAAAAAAAGCTGGAATGTTGGAATTCTGGATTAATGGAGTATTGATGCAGCAATGCATTATTCCATTATTCCATTGTTCCATTACTCCATCGTTTCCCTAAGAAGGTTCCATTTGTTTAACTGCTTCGTGCCTTTGTGCCTTTGTGCCTTTGTGCCTTTGTGGCTGAGTAGTTACCTTCCGTTTACATCTCCAGCTCGATGTGCTCGACAAAATTAAAGGGGACCCAGGGACCGTTAACTTTGACGGCATACGCTTCGCCGAGGAGGCTTGTCGCCTCATTCACCATCTGCTCAAAATCTTGCTGGCGCTCCTTGCTGACTAGGAACCAACCGCTCATGACCATCTTTTCCTCATTCGGTTCATCGAGTTTCTCCTCTACAGCCACTCTGCGAAGGGCTGACACCACCTTCCGGGATACTGCTTCTTTCCTGGCGTTCATCCTATCGGAGACGATACCCCCAAGCTCAATCAGTTGCAGTGTGGTCGGAGGTGATTGCCGGGAGAAGATTCGATCCCTCAGGCTTCTCAGCTCTGCATCGGTCTTGACAAAATATTCGAAGAGGTTATCCACCTCCCAAAAGATCTTCACCCCCATTTCCACCTTTTGGTCGAGCCTCTCTAACCCCTGCCTGACACGCGGATAGTTGCGGCGCAGTACCCTGAGGAGCTTTTCTCCATCCTCAGCGATCTGGCCAAATCTGGCAGGGATTGTGGTGCATGTCTCTGCTAATCTCCTCGTCACGTCATGGTAAGGGGAGAGATTTTTTCTGATCAACTTAATCTCGCCTACCGGATAGGCACTCACGATCGCAGCAATATCTCTGTAAGGAATCATATACACTTTGCAGCCATCAAGACCAATCAAATCGAAATGGTCCTTTCCATTGGGGAGGATCACCGCATAAATAAATCTCCCTTCGCTGGCACGACTCTGCCCCGATGTATCGGGACTCTGCCGGTCGAAGACTCGACTCGTCGAGGATAGTTGAGAAGAGACAGCCGATCCCGCCAAGGGCGGGATTGTGCTACCGGCAATTTCAAGGAGGTCAGGCGCTCCGCTCGACTCTATTTTTTCCTCTTGAACCATAATGACCTTGTGCGTAAGGAGAAAAACTTTAACCACGAAGCCACAAAGTTTACACCAAGTTTCACTAAGTTTTTCTTTGTGAAACCTTGGTGTACTTGGGTTCTTTGTGGCAAAAAATCTTTGCTTTTTTTGCACGCATTTTACAGCTAAGGTACTAAACAAATCCGAAATTCTAATGATCGAAACGCCACAAATGGATCAATTACTTTATGATTTCGGTCGACGACTCGACTCGTTGAGAATTCGTGCTTGGGATTTGTTTCGAGTTTCGACATTCGGATTTCGTATTTGACCACCTGGAACAGGCTGTTTGCGTAACGTGAGTTAATACTTCAAGCTGGCGCCCGAGTTGATCCTGGCGCAGGGCAGCATAATTTCATTCAGCTAAGAAGTAACTCTCAAGGTCTGGCATACTACGCGCTTCCAAAGTGTGTAGCACATTATGTTTTACTCACTGATGTTACGCAAATCAAAAGTCCCCTCTGTGTGAAAGCGTGTGTGTGTGGGAGAGGGGATTTAGGGGTGTGTCAAAACATTCGGAACGCGCAACGAATCGGGCTATTGACACACCCCTAACCCCTCTCGCCATCGCTACATCCCTCCGCACAGAGGGGAATATGTAATCGAGGTATAGCTCTTGCATAACCCGTCTTACTCATACTCAGTTGTTTCTTCCACTTCGTTTCTCCTGCGCACACGCTTGCGCTCGTAGTTCATGAGCCTTCCACTGTCATCCAGGATAACCTCATAGACGCCCAGGAGGTCTTGAGAGTCAGGCAAGGCGTGACGCTCGACCATCTCGATCGTCACATGCCATCCGTCCTCCTTTTTCGATGCGCCAATCACACCGGATAACTTGAGGTGAAGAAGGGCAGACAGTTCCTCTTCGGCTATCTGAATTACTTCGCTTAGTTCCATTGTTCCTCCGATGCTGTAACCTTCGCCATAGTTCTGTAGGTTCCCTTGTCCTTTACGATAAAAACCTTTTCGACCTCCTCCTTAACGAAGGAGTATTCACTCTGCTTTCTCCGCTCTCCTCCCGAAGGGATGGATTCCCAAAAATTCTGAAAACTCTGACAATACGCATTCACAATCTCGTATGCCCCCACCACGTCTTTGCACCGTTCCTCAGCCCGTGGACTATCGGGGTTCCTGTCAGGATGAAAGGTCAGGATTAACTTTCGATACGAGGCTTTTATTTCACCCAAAGAAGCTTTCTCCGGCAATCGCAAGGTTTTCCTCGCCCTATCTACCATCGCAAAGTTCCCCCGGTTCAACTCGACATTCACAAAACTGTAAGCCGGGAGAGGACCGATGTAGCGAAACGTCAGATAGCCTTCATACTTCGTCCCAAGAAAGTTCACTGCTTCATCAAACAGCGGCTCCTTTTCCCTTTCCACCAGGTAACTCCGGTTCAATATCATAGCTTCCGCTTTGCGAGGTCCCTCCGAGAAATCTTTTGCCAACGGGGAGAGGTTATTATGAATGGCTTCGATGAACTTTTTTCTTCTTACCTCCGCCCCCTCGAAGAGCATCCTACCTACCTCCACACGGTCCGCACCGACTAGCTCGGGATTGTCTTCCGCTTCCCTAATCTCCAGAAGGATTTTTGGCAGGTCCCAGTATGTCTGGATAACGAGTTCCACTTTCCCCTTCAGATTATTGAGGAGCGTTCTCAGTTGTAGGTAAACCCTCCCCAGCACTTCCTCAACCTGTTCCTTATCCCTTGCCGTGAATCCGAACCTCAGAGGAACCATCCCGCTACAACCGGAGTGTTCAAGGAGAAAGAGATTCACCTGTTGATACCTCAGCATGTCTGCCTTTAGTCTCTCTTCCTTTTGTGCAGACGAAGCTTTGCCCGACAAGGCCGCCATCCGTTTGGCGGGCAAGTCGGTGTCGAACCTGCTGGCGTCGATGGAACTGACAACAGCAGCAAGGTCTCGATAGGGAACAATTTCAAGGGGCGCACCGTCGATCCCGCCAGTGCGGGACTCAGCGAAGGGCGGACTCTCTCCATCGTTTTCGATCACCGCATAGATAAATTTCTCGTTCATACGAATCTTTTTCCGAAGAAATTGATACCCAGACTTTCTTAGCGGGCGTTCTCCCTCGCTGTAATGACGATGCTCTTTGGCTTGCCGCCCCCGACGACTTTCAGCTCAACCAACTGCCCTTCTTTCAGTGCTGTCTCTCTTTGGATATTGGCGGGAATAGCAATTTTCCCCTGAGCATCCACCCGAACAAATGTTCTTATCAAACTCATACTAAAGCACCTCCTACTTCAATAGTGATAAGTCCCTTTCCCCGGCAGCTCCAACAATAAAACCCTGTTGTTTGATCTCTCCCACTGCCGCCGCAGGCAGCACATGTATCGCTCGGCTCTTTGATGGATACTGCACCTGTGCCGCTGTAGACGAGACAAGAATTTCTCCCGCCAGTCGGCGAGATGCCCGTCCCCTGGCAGTAGTGGCAATCTTGCAGAGGCTTCGAAAACCGGAGATACTTTTCACCTCTGCACACATAGCAGGTTGAAAGCCTGGACATAATCCCAAACGGGTCTTTGCCCGTGCCGCCGCAAAAAGCGCACACGAGGCGAACCTGCTCGGCCCTTTCCTTTTCAATGACCCCTTGTTCAATTGTCATACACAAGACCTTTCTTGAATTGGGTTTGACCCCGATACATCGGGGCTGTAATCACACCCTTTCCTTGACACCTCATACAATAAAGTTTCGGATTCATGCTCTCCCCTGTGCCGCCGCACTCAGGACAGGTCGCAATCGGCTCTTTGACGGCAACGACGCCTTTACCGTGGCAGACAGGACAGGTGAGTGGACCCCAACTCTGATGCCCCTCACCGCGGCAAAAGACACAGGCCATGACTGGCGGATGCACCCTCACAGTGCCCAAGCCGCCGCACACCTGGCACTTCGCATAACTTGTGCCGGCGCTTAATCCTGATCCTTTACAAAAGGCACATTCTACTGTATCTATGTCTACAAGCCTTCCGGCAGAAAATCTCATTGCTGCCATTCTTTTCTTTAACTGGGACTCGTTTAAGATCCTCTGAACATATCCCATATTGATTCGGGTTAACTGTGCCGTGCGGTAAACGATTCCTCAAGGTCAAGTGGCTTGGCTTTGCTCTCAAACGCCATTGACTTTAACTTCCCCTCCTGAATATTGATGTTAAGAATGCCGCCGCAAGCATCGCACTTAATTAAGCCTTCATAATCGGCATAGACATCCTCATGCAGATTGATGAAGTGCCCACAACTGATACAATTCAATCTTAGAATGGGTAACATGAAATCCTCTCAACGAGTTGTCTACGACCCTTCGGGTCGAGAGACCCGTAGGGAGTTGTTAACCTGATTTTTTTATTCCCCTCTCGAGGGTGTCCAAGAACAACTTCGGCGTTCGAGATTCTTTATTCAATATTCGATATTCAAAGAAGATTTCGAATATCGAACATCGAATAATGAATGACGAAGTCCTTTTTGGACAGCCTCTTTGAAGTGAGGAACTGCATTTCTAATACCTCAGAACTATCTCTCGAAGACCTGCGGGAACATCGAGCGGCTTTTTCTCACCTTCGGCAGTCCCGGGGCTTTCTTGAGCATTTCCAGCCACCTTGTATAACCATTGTTCCATCTCGCCAATCTCTTCTAAGCGAGCCTTAATCTGCTCGATTCGCCCCTCCCACCTTATCATCTCATCGCTTAACCTTTCCCTCTCCTGTTTTAGCCGGGCTAATTCAATTAACGCCCCCTGAGGTGTCCTCGTATGGAACTTATCCACCAGCCCTCTGAGCGTCCTGATACTTTCCAGACCTTTTCTGATCGGTTTCAAGGTATGCCTCCTGATCGATTATTGTGACCTCCACACTCTGGGGTCAATGCCCTTGGCTCTTTTCCAAATGAGCCAGAGGGCTTCTGCCAGCCCGCTACGCCTGCCCGACTACGTCGTTCAGGCGGGCGTTCTGGCGGGCGCCTCTGGCGCAAAAGATTCTTCCGAAAGGGTCTCGAAAAGCGCCACGGGCTGACGGACTATACCGCAATGCTTTTCGATGAGCCGCTTAATCTCATCTTTAGTGATGGAGACGCCGTCTCGCTTCACCTTCACTGTATCCGAGCCTAAGACATCAATACAGGTTTGGACGAAGATGGAATCATCTGCACGGACTTCTCCTTCACGGGCAGCTACGACGTGTGCAATCATGATGCAAGCCCGGATCGTGGGGCGAAAGTTTGCCACCCCGACTGCTCGAAAATCTCTTACAATGTTCACGATTTTCACCACTCCCTCTTCGGATAGCCCGGACTTGGCTCGGGTGATTGCAATCTCCGTGTCCCTGTCGTAGTGGGTCAGCTCTATGGTCATCATCCGGTCCAGGAGTGCATCCTGGGTCTTGTGGACTCCGGCGTATTCTTCAGGGTTGCTGGTGAAGATGGCTCTGAAATCCGGATGGACAGGGATGTAAACCTCTCCGTGGCGGGCTTGAGGAAGAACGATGACCTTCTCTTCAAGGATGCCAAGAAGCACATTGTTTGCCTCAGGTCTGGAGCGGGAGAATTCATCGTAGACCAGCGTGAGACCGTTCTTGCATGCAGTGGTCACGCGGTTGTCCACCCACAGTGTTCGCACGTTTTCCTCCGTCTTCAGGACGGAGTGGATGAAGTTATCTATAACTCTACTTGAGTTGAAGCCTTTCTGTCCCCCCATCAGGTCGGAGGTGCCGAACTCATCGTCGCCACAGACCAACATCACCGGCTTACCCCGGAGTGCAGCCACATGCATAGCCAGAGTTGTCTTTCCCGTGCCTGCCGCACCGCATAAATGGACCGGGTAACCAGCGTCTAAATAGGCCGCGGCTCGCTCAGCGATATTTTCTATCAGTGGAGTGACAACAAAATCTTCCCGTGGCTCGAGTCGAAGAGCAGCACCATTGCTTTGTCTCATATCTTGTTCCTTCCTATTGTTGTGATGAGGCTGTTGAAGACTCGGCCGGGCATGCCTGCCTTGACAATGCCAATTGGGTCAGGTGGGGAATTGGTCACCGATCGCTCGCGACCTCAAGGGGGTGGCGTTGCCCCAGGTCGCGACCGATTCGTTTGGTTCCGGGATATCCGATTCCGCTCAGCATTCCCAGCCCTCAATCATATTCGTCGGGAAAATACACGCCGTTAACTCTATATATTTTCCTTTGATGCACAAGTGTTTGGATAACCCCTATGAGAGATCTCCAATTCACTCCTATCTCATTCCCTATAGCCACCAACTTGAGGCCTCCAGGATTTCCTCTCAATATCTTGAGAACCCTTTGCTCCTCATACAGTCCCGCTGTAAGCGGAATGGTTCCCCGCTTCTTGCGGGAAGTGGCTATCCCTGTTTCCCTTTTTTTTTCTTTCCCTCACCCCGGGGCTCGGCAAATTCCAAAGGACGACTTCTTGCCTTTGTTGGATGATCTGTTCTGCTGTGCCACATCTCGGCTGCCTCTCGAACATCTCCGCCAAACTCACCCAGAGACTGGTGCAACTCAGTAGCTCTCTTCTGATGTTCGTTTCCAAGTTTCTCGACAAGGTCACGGGCGTCGGAGAGCATTTCGCTCACCTGCACTTTTCTCTTCTGATGCTCGTGTTCAAGTGTCTCGACAAGGTCACGGGCGTCAGAGAGCATTCCGCTCACCTGCACTTCGCGGAGTTTATTCTCTTCTGCTCGTGACTGATACATTGAATCTATATCCGCCACCAAATTTCCCGTCCATTCAGCGTGCGTTCCCATAGCTAAATCCTCCTTAATTGTATAGTGAGATTCTACATTCTTTTTCAAGCTCCAAGCATGCCCCGATTCCGCATGTGCGGAATCGGGACAAAAAACTTGGTTTGCTCGAGCCCGATCAATCCCGGTTTAGGCTGGAGATGCGGCTGCGGCGGTCAAGCCAATTGCCTCGGCATACTTCAGGAATGTCTCTACCGAAGCCACAACAACTCGGGCTTCAACCGACAGCAATTCGATCCCGACCAATGAGACCCTTACCCATGCATCAATGACGATGCCCTTGTCGAGGATCCGGTCAACGACCTCAGCCAGACTCGAAGAATCGTTGGTTTTTTGTACTCTTGCCATAATACCCCCCTATTGGTTTATTACATGAATGATATGTGAGTTAGACACAGAACCCGTTTTTCCTTCCCCCCCCAGTGCCGTCCCTTGGGCAGGCTCCCTTACAGCGGATCACCCAAAAGCGGCACAAGTACGTGGAGAACGGTCGTGGCTGCGGTCTAATACGTCAATAGATATGCCAGCAGAGGGATAGGGCAATAACCGGTATACACTTCAAGTACTATTACACTTTATCTAAAGTTTTGCGTTTGATCGGACCAAAAGATAAAGGGAACCTATTCCCTTCTCAATGGGAATGAGTTCCCTTTCTTTCCTCTCTATGTAACAAACCTGTAGAATCTTGTTTTCTCAGCAAGATTTTCCAAGCCAAAGAGAAAAAGCGAAACCACGGATTGCACAGATTAACGCAGATTAGACTCCATCACTAAGAGTTGTATGTTGGTCGAATTGAACTCCTAAAAAACACTCTGTGAAAATCTGTGAAATCTGTGAAATCTGTGGTTCAGTTTTTCTTTGGCTGCGGCTCTGCCGCGCTGTGGATTCGGCGAGCAAGGTAGGAAGGTAAAATTTCAGAGGTCAGAGATCAGAGGTCAGAGATCAGACGAGGTACAGTTTTCACTCTGTCCGTTCCCGACATAGAAACGTGGACGATAATTGTTACGGTTCACTTCCTCAAATATCCACGCCTGCTCGCCGACGCCTTCGGCTTAGTCGAGCCTGCTGTTGTGCGCGGTGAATGATCTGCTAATGACAGAGCCTTTCACACAGCCACAATAGTCACCCTGAGCGCAGTCCCGCCCTCTTTTGGCGGGACGAAGTCGAAGCATGTTCCGTCGACAGTCTTCGACTCCGCTCCACTTCGTTCCGCTGCGCTCAGACTGACTCACTGATGTTACGCACAGTCACTTCTTTTCACGTTTGTATGAAACCCCTTCAGGGTTTGTGAATCTTGGCTTGTTTGATTATCGAGGGCGTTGCCCTCGGCTACAGTATTTGTCCCTTTCAGGGACAGCGATTTGCGCAGGTTGACGCTGAAAGCGTCAGATACTATAGGTCGGGGCAACGCCCCGACATACAGACAACCAAACGAATCCGAACCCTGAAAGGGTGAAATACCAACTTTGCGTAACATCAGTGACTCATATTTCTTGTCATTTTCCCTCCAAAGGAGTCCTTCGGACAAATAGCTACGCCCGCTTTTGGCGTGGTAAATAAACTCGCAATGACAATCAAAAAGAGTTTTTCAACATCCTCCTATCGGGAAGAAGTGAGCGCCTTTGGCGTCAAGGAGTCGAAGCGTGAAAGCAGGGACTTTTTGGACAGCCTCTATTGACTCGTCGAGTAAACGAGTCATCTACCTGCAGAAATCTTGAGCCTTCTTAATTTTGCCCGGAGGGTTTTCGGATCGACGGCAAGAAACTCCGCTAACTGGGCTTGGGTAAATTTCCTCTTGTTCATCACCTCGCGGATAATGTTTCCCTCCGCTGCCTCTGCCGCCTCTGCGCTCAGGTCTTTCAAGCGTATCCCTTTCTCTATATCAAACCCAAACTTAATTTCCATACTGATCTCTTTTTCGCCGGCGGAAAAAAGAGGGAGTTGTCTCTGTGCATAGTCCATCAGCATGGAAATATCTGAGCGTAGATATTCAGGCAGGTGAGAAGGAGCAATCATTCCCTCTGCAAACAAACAGGAGTATTTGATGACACTCTCTAACTCCCGGACATTCCCGGGCCAATAGTACTTTTTCAGAATTTGGATACAGTCCGAAGAAATTCCGGAAATTTTTGTGTTAAGCTTTCTGCTACACATTTTCAGAAAGTGATCGGCAAGCGCACGAATATCGCCCAGCCTTTCTCTCAAAGGTGGGAGTTTGATAGTCACCGCGCTTATTCGAAAATAGAGGTCTTCGCGAAACGCTTTCGTCTTGATCATTTCTTTCAGATCGGCGTTCGACGCAGCGATCAGCCTGAAGTCTATATCAATTGGTCTCGATCCTTTTGAGCCTAAGTGATAAATGCGGTGGTCCTGCAGTACCCGAAGAAGCTTTGCTTGTGTGTTAAGTGAAAGATTGGAAATCTCGTCAAGAAAGAGCGTGCCGCCGTTGGCTGACTCAAACAACCCCATCTTCTTTTCATCCGCGCCTGTAAATGCCCCCTTTTCATAGCCGAAGAATTCGCTCTCGATGAGGGTGTCGGGAAAAGAACCGCAGTCCAGCGCTACAAAGGATCCCTCGTTTCGCTTGCTCATATCGTGTATCGCTCTTGCAAAAAGTTCCTTTCCAGTTCCGCTCTCCCCTTCCAAAAGTATTGTGGCATCGGAGGGAGCAAACTTGTCCAGCATCTCCCAGACCTTTTTCATCTGCGCACTGTCGCCCACAATCTGCTGACGGGTCGTGAGATCCCGCCAGGGTTTTGCTCGAAGAGAAAAGAACTTATTTATTTCTCTTTTGAGTTTCTCATTCTCAATGGGTTTCATCAGAAAGTCCTCAGCGCCTAATTTCATCGCTCTCACCGCTAGATCCACTTTTCCATAGGCAGTCATCATGATCACGGGGATATCACCTATCTTCTTCAGCGCTTGCAGTACTTCCATGCCTCCTATCCCGGGCATTTTCAAATCTAACAGTATCAAGTGCGGCTTTAGCTTTTCTGCTTTTTCAAGTCCCTCCAGTCCGGTCGCCGCGGAAAAAACCACATAATCTTCCAGCGAGTGCGAAAGGCTTCCGGTGAGGTCTTTGTTGTCATCAATGATTAAGATTCGCTTAGACTTGTCCATGGTCGTCTCCATCCATGGGTAACGAGAGAGTGAATGTTGAGCCCTTTCCTATGGAACTTTTCACTTTGATACTGCCAAAGTGTTCTTCAATGATTGTGCGGCAGATTGATAACCCAAGTCCTGTCCCGCTATCTTTGGTCGTGTAGAAAGGCTTGAAGATGACGTTCAGCTCATCCTCGGGTATTCCGGCGCCTGTATCAGACACTTCTATGACGATGGAGTTTTTTTCGAAGGATCCTGCAGAGCGGGATATTCCCACTTTATCTTTTCTCAGGAGCCTTGTCCTCACACTGAGGACACCGCCCCTGGGCATCGCCTCGATGGCATTCTTGAATAAGTTCAAGAACACCTGTTTCATTTGTCTTACATCCATCCAACATTCTGGAATGTCTCCGAGGAAATCGTCGCTAATCTTAATGTGTTGGCGAGCCGCTTGACTGGATACTAAAACCAATACCTGGGATATCGCTTTCTGAATATCGGTATGCCGTAGTCCTCTTTCTCTTGGAGCTGTGAAATTTATCAAGTCTCTCAGCAGCTCGTCCATTGCTTTCAAATTATCGAGAACTGCATCAATACCTCCCGAGACTTCAACTTCCTTTTTCTGAAGGAGCGGCTTGATTTCTTGGAGGATGGCAGTTATGGCATTTAAGGGGTTACCAAGCTCGTGGGCAATGCTGGCTGCCAACTGCCCCATGCCCGCCGACTTCTCCGACTGAATCAACTGCTCCTCCATTCTAATCTTGTCGGTGATATCTTCCAGTATGACTAAAATGGACGGCTCAGGCTCATCTCCCGAGCAGGACTCACGCGAGGTAAGCAGAGATGGATTGTCTTTTCCCGAAGGGAGGTCGGTAAGGACTCCTCTACGACCTACGGTCTCGTCCGACGGACTCGTAGAGTAGAGAGGTCGTAGACCTTCGGAGGATTTCCAGTCGCTCCCCGCGTGTTCCTCTGAGTGAGCCAGGGGCCTATGCGCCTTTGGCGCAAAGGACAGTTTTGATACGATGGCTCGCAAAACCGATCCGTAACCAGCCGTGTGCTCTATATGGAGCTCAGCTTCTTTACGTCCGCCTTCTTTTTGAACCTGCTCGATGCATCTTCTCAATTCGTCATAAAGGGTAATTCTCTTCCCGGTTCCGTTTTCTACTTCTTTTTCTAACTTATTGAGAAGCGTGTAAAAACTCTTGCTGGAAAAAATAATCTTTTCATTCTTATCCAGCACCAATAAGGCTAAAGGAAGTGCGGACAATACATAATTGTAAAGTGTTTGGCGGTTCATTGGTATCCCCTTTAGCGGGTTGTTGAAAAAGTATTTTTCAGCGCCATTGCGGGGAGCGAAGCGACTTCATTAACTGATGTTACGCAAAGTTGGTATTTCACCCTTTCAGGGTTCGGATTCGTTTGGTTGTCTGTATGTCGGGGCGTTGCCCCGACCTATAGTATCTGACGCTTTCAGCGTCAACCTGCTCAAATCGCTGTCCCTGAAAGGGACAAATACTGTAGCCGAGGGCAACGCCCTCGGAAATCAAACAAGCCAAGATTCACAAACCCTGAAGGGGTTTCATACAAACTTGAAAAGAAGTGACTGTGCGTAACATCAGTCATTAAGTTAAAACTGATGTTACGCACTGATCGTCGTTGCGCACTTCGTTTATGAAACCCTTTCAAGGTTTGGGGATGATGGTTTGTTTGCTTACCGAGGGCGCCCGCCTGCCGGCGAGGCAGGTTGCCTTCGGCTGAACTATATGTCCCTTTCAGGGACAACAATAGCGCTCTTCTCGCTGAAAGCGACACATCTGTTAGGTCGGGGCAACGCCCCGCCACACATGCGAGCAGTTGAAATTGAACCCTGAAAGGGTTCCATAATACTCTTTGCGTAACATCAGTTTAAAAAGCGAGATTGTTCCGCTTTTTGTCCGAAGGACTCCTCACGGAGAGCGCAATGGAACGGAGTGCCCTACCGGACTTCAACCCTTTCGCACTAACTCATCCAACGCCTTTCTAAAATGTTTCTGTCCAATTTCAAAAGACAAATAACCATCCGGCGAAGTGAGGTGTTCTCTATTCTTCTTAGCAAGAAACTCACGGATTGCATGCATCGAGGCTTTGGTGCAGATCGCTTCTATGTCAGCCCCGACCTTGCCGTCAGTCTCTTTCGCCAACACTCGTAGATCAACATCCTTCGCTAAGGGTTTTCCTCGCGCGTGTATTTTGCAAATTTCGAGACGTGTTTTCTCGTCCGGGGCGGGAAGTTCGAGAAGAAAATCAAATCTCCCGGGACGCAGCAATGCTGCGTCAATCATATCTATCCTGTTCGTCGCTGCTAAGACAAGAACGCCGCGCAATTCTTCAATACCATCCATCTCGGTGAGCAGTTGGCTCATCACCCTTTCGGTCACGCCTGAGTCTCCACTGTGCGTCCCTCTTGTCGGTGCTAGTGAATCGAGTTCATCAAAAAACAAGATGCAGGGGGAGGCTTGACGTGCTTTTTTGAATATCTCCCTGACTGCCCGTTCTGCCTCCCCGACATATTTAGACATTACTTGAGGTCCCTTCACAGAGATGAAGTTCACTCCTGCCTCTGCAGCAAGAGCCTTTGCCAGGAGCGTCTTGCCGGTTCCAGGCCTGCCATAAAGTATAATGCCCTTGGGCGGTTTTACGGCCGCGTGTTTGAACAGAGAAAGATATTTTAACGGCCACTCCACCGCTTCAACCAGTCGTTCTTTTATCTCATCCAAGCCGCCAATATCGTCCCAGCGCACTTTTGGAATCTCCACAAAAACTTCCCTGATAGCCGAGGGTTCAATCTCCCCCAATGCCGAGAGCATATCGTCTGCAGTCACTTCAAGCTCCATCAAGAGTTCATACGGGATAGCCGCCTGACTGAATTCAATCTTCGGCATGATCCTGCGGAGCGCCGTCATCGCCGCCTCTCGACAGAGAGACTCCAGGTCTGCGCCTGTGAAGCCGTGTGTTATCTCGGCGAAATGTTTTAGGTCAATATCTTTGCGTAAGGGCATACCGCGTGTGTGAATTTCCAGAATTTCCTCCCTCGCTTTAGCGTCGGGAATTCCTATTACGATTTCTCTATCGAAGCGACCAGGTCGTCGGAGTGCGGGATCGAGAGAATTGGGAAGATTCGTTGCTCCTATGACGATAACCTGACCGCGTCCTTTCAGTCCATCCATCAGTGCTAATAATTGAGCGACGACTCTCTTTTCCACCTCGCCAAAAACTTGCTCTCTCTTTGGAGCGATGGAGTCAAGTTCATCGATGAAGACGATGCTTGGGGCATTTCTCCTTGCCTCCTCAAACACCTCACGAAGTTTTGCTTCGCTTTCACCATAGAATTTGTGGATGATCTCCGGACCGCTCACCGCATAGAACTTTGCATCAGTTTCATGGGCAACGGCGCGGGCAAGCAAAGTCTTTCCGCATCCGGGTGGGCCGTGAAGCAGCACCCCTTTCGGCGGCTCGATGCCTAATCGCTCGAAGACCTGCGGATACTTCAGCGGAAGTTCGATCATCTCGCGGACACGCTGAGTCTCTTTGTGCAGTCCACCGATATCTTCGTAGGAAATGCCAAGCTGCGCCGCTTCTTGGCCCGGCTTTGTTGGCCCGCCTTCGACGGGTTCGACTCTTATCAGTGTTTCTGCAACTATCACCACCGCCTCTCTGGGAATGGTGCTCACAACAACAAAATCCTGGAACCGCGAGCCAAACAGAGTAGCACGGATTCTATCGCCAGCCACTAAGGGCAAACCATCGAGAAGTTTGCCCATGTATTCTAAATCCCGTTCCTTCATCGGGCCGGTGGACCCTGCAACCGGCTTGATGACGATCTTGCTGGCAGGTTTGGGAGAGATCTTTGCCACAGTGATTTTCTCATCAAGGCTAACCCCGGCATTTGCTCTGGTAATGCCATCGATCTGGATGATGCCTTTTCCTCTGGCTTCCTTAAATGCCGGCATCACCTTGGCAACGGTTGCTCGCTTCCCCGCCTGCCTTGCCTGAGGAGACTCAGAGGTGGGCAGACCTTCAATTTGAATAATATCACCCACTTGAATCCCAAGTTTTTCCAAATCCTTGGGGTCCAATCGCGCTAATCCTTTGCCCACATCTTTTCCTAGCCCTTCGGCAACCCTCAATTGAGCCAGAGGCTCATAAGCCTTTGGCTTGGTCTCACTTTTCTTATTGTTGTTTTCTTCCATATGAATTCCTCCGAAGTTAGTCCTTAGGACGGGTTTTGGATTGGTAGAAGGTAGGATATTTGGATATCATCAGGGAGCATCTCATATACTTTATGAACGACCCCCACGAAAAGGAGACCTGTCTCACCATCTCTCAGGGTTTCGTGTATCCTTGTGGATATGTATTTATCCCGTTGCGACACAAACGTCTCGACTGCCGTCTCCGAAGCAGAGTGGGACTGGGGTAATTTTCTTTTTTCTAGCAGTCCCGCTCTGCGGTTCCGCTCTTTGTTCCGCTCTCTGGAATCCCGCAAAGAAGCGTCCGCCGAAGGCGGATGAGAAGCGGGAGATCCCTGGAGATTGTCCAACGTGTTCCTCAGTTGATGGTATTCTTGAATCAACAAGTTGGGGTCCTCAGTACCGATGAGCTGAGCCCCCTTTTCCACTAAATGAAGAAGCAGTTGGTAGTTCTTGCTTCCCCCTGCTGCTGCAGTTTTTGCTATTTCAAGTTCTCGTCCGCATTTTGGCAAACCATCTTGATAGATTTTCACCCTGGCGTAATCCAAAGGGAGTAACGAGATTTTCCTCTCGATTTCTTTCCAGATCTTTGCGACAATGTTTGTGCGCTGAGTCCACTTCCGGATCCCATATTTTTTCACATAGACTTGTTTGAGGCTCTCTGACATCGAGCCCATATCTGCGTCGGTGTGCACGATGGGGATGTAGATCAACCTTCGCATCGAGATCTTTTCCCGAAGGGATGGATTCCCACTGCGGCGTTTTGTCATCGTTTTAGTTTCCGTGCGAGCTGAATTCCTTTCAGCGCCACTTCTCCTCCCTCTTTCCTTACGGAGGATACTCTGCGGCAGCTCACGCAGTTTTCATCTTTTTCGTTATACGCTTGACATGAAAGTAAAACGCCGAGTTCCTCAAGCATCATCTTGGCGTAGCGCTCCTTCGCGGCGATATCTCTTGTCTCGTTGATACGTTTCGTGAGTTTTTGAATTTCCTTTTCCTGCTGCTCGAAAACGGAAATCGGGCAGTGTACGCTTGGTTCAGTGCGGCGCATCGATTATCCCCATAGGTGTAATAAAGAAATGACCCCCCCGTTGCGGGACACGTTCGGCTTTTTACACAGTCTCCATCCTTTCGGCACAGAAATTATACGGAGGCCATGGACCACTTAACGCAAAGATAAACCCTTTGCTGCTGTAAGCAGCCGCAAGTTTGTCTATTTTTGACCTCGCCGCTTCCACATCTGATTTTGTAAGAAGGAGGGCGACGCTCAAAATCATGTCGTCATTCCTGCCGGTTGATTGTCTGCCCAAAAGTTTATTCCTGCGGCTTTCAACTGACCACGACTGAAGTTTCTCATAAATCTTTTCAGCAAGTCCATGAAGTATCTTCTCCTCGTTCTCCTTGAACATGTCATCTCTTTTCTTTTTCAAAAAGTACGCTGCTCCTTCCGAAGCGACGGATAGCTTCTCATCGAGCTCTTTTATCTCAACGCTGGATTCTTCAACTGCTCGACCGAGCGTCCAGACTGGGCGTCTCGCCGGGGTCTCGCCGAATTCCACTTCACCTTTCTTGTTGCTATCAACATATACTTTGATGCCCCACTCTTGTTTATCTTCCAGATAAGTGAGAAGCGATTTGAATTTCTCAAAGTTCTGCTTCAGTGTTTCAGACACCTTCGATTCATCCTTAAAAATAGTGCAAAACGTTATTGGAATAACAGCGCAGAATCGCATCACGCTCTCAATGATTCTCTCATGCGCCTGAGCCCGTGGGGCTACCCACCCGACGTCTTGAAGATGTTTCTCCAAAGATTCCTCATCGTATTCGTTCAAAGGAACATAGCTCGCCAGGGCTTCTATATCGCCGTACTTGATCGAGAAAATAGTATTGGCGTTGTCGATCCCTTTCTCCAACGGGAGAGCATATTCTCTCCCGGAGAAGATGCAGTAGAGATATATGCCCTTCCTTTCTCTTTCAATTTGGATTGATTCGGAAGGTTGACCCTGCTTTGCGGGGTTGCAAGCTGTTTTGTCCTCTCGTGTTACTTTTTCCACAGTTTCAGCTCGAAAATTCCGTTTCTGTAGGAGGAGGATGTTTTCTTCTCGTCGATCCCGCTTTGCGAGATGGAGAGGAGTATCTCTTTGTAGTATTTTTTCTCTCCAATCCCGGCAGAGAGTGTGACAATATCATCTTTGAGCTCAAATGTTATGTCTTTCTCATCTACACCGGGAAGTTCCGCAACAATCATCACTGCATCCGTTTCATCGAACACATCCACGATAGGCTCTCGAACTTCATCCACTACCGGACCTTTTTCCTTGTCTTCCCGAATATTGCCAAAAGGCTCCACTGTTGGTTTGCCTTCGCCGGCAAATTTCACAGAAAAACCGTAGACGGCTTTGAAGCCTTTCCCAAGCTCCCCTTCTTTCTTCACCTCCGTAACACCTTTCTTTTCCATCTCCGCAACGTAGTCGAAAAGAGATCCAATGCCTTTCAAGATTCCCCCTAATCCTACATCAAACTTCGCCTCATCCTTTTTTTCCTTTTTCATTTTTGATATCTCCATATTAGTATGTGTATGATTGATGATGAAAAACAAAAAACCCGTAAGCTCGATCGTTGCCACGACCATGGAAGCTAGCTTACGGGTTTCTGTGTCCTTACCCCGACAGAGGTCGGGATAAGAGTAAAGATTAAAAACGCAAAGCCCCCCTGCTCTACTTTTTCTTTGGCAAGATTAGGAGTCCCCTCGAGCGACCAAGACTACTGAAAAGGTAGAACGTATTGTGTCGTGGCAACGAAAACTGGATAGAGGTAAACAAATTTCTTCCAAATGTCAAGTAAAAAATTCGTGGACATTCCCCAAATCAAAAAACGGAAAAAGCTTGCCACAAAGACACCAAGGCACAAAGGGTTCACAAAGTTTTTTTGGGATCAGATTCTTGGGCATCCTATTCCACAATAGTGTCCATGACTTTAAAGAGCATTTTCTTCGTGAATCCTTAGTGACTTTGTGCCTTTGTGGCTATTCTTTGTTTTTTGTTTTCGGGAATCTCCAAAAAAAATCTCCTTTCCCCCAAGCTTACAACGGTGCTGTCAAGACCTAGGTGTAGATTCAATCAATTATCCGGCGTTGGTTCTCGCTGGCGCCAAAATGCTCGTACCGCTAATGCCCTTAGCAAGCACCATCACGGATGTAAAGACAAGGATTGTTCTCATCTTATCACCATCATGGCTCTGCTTTGGGTGAATGATGGAGTCGTCAATCTATAGAAGTACACGCCGCTTGAGAGACCCGTTGCGTCGAAAATCTTCGCGTAACTTCCGGGCTGCAGTTCTTCGTTTATCAGCGTTGCGATTTCTCTTCCCAACACATCAAACACCTTCAGCGTCACGTGACTGACCTCTGATTTCTGACCTCTGACTTCTGATATCTGAAATCTGATCTCTGTTGTTGGGTTGAACGGGTTCGGATAATTTTGTGCAAGATAAAATTCCGTCGGTGCCTCGAAAGAACCAACAGAGTTCGTCCCTCGCAGGTTACCAGTGAGCGTCACAATAGAGGAGTCCGGCATCGTCAGGTCGAAATAATCTCCATTCCTGACAAGCGGTGCAAGTTGGACACACGTATCGCTGCGCGAGCTTCGCCAGAGAGCAAGCGTGTCCGCACCGGGCCATGAGAGCCGCATACTTTGAGCTGTCGGGTTGCTATTCTGAATAACACAAACGCCTTTGCCCTGCTCAACATCGAGGAATGCCGAACCACGCACACCTGTCGACAGCCCTGAAAAGGCTACGCGAACCATCGCAGGTTTTACAAACCGTGTGAACTGTTTGACGAAGTAATACTTCTTCGGAATGTAAAATGTGGAGTTGTCCGTGTTATACTGCACGAGCGCAACACCAAGCGGAGTGGCTGAGGAACGCTTCGTGGCAGCAAGCTGCCAGTGGAGATATGTGCTCGAACCCAAGTCATTGAGTGCAACGAACCAATGCCATGCTTCGAGGTGTGCCTCCGTAAGAGTTCCTGCTGCAGTGCTGTTCAGGTTGCTGTAT
>Ga0082335_1004022_pt1 | contig 22968 bp, 19 predicted proteins | sample Subgrocontami58m_FD_72375 | JGI IMG/M metagenome (GOLD analysis project Ga0082335, IMG submission 72375) | Subsurface groundwater microbial communities from S. Glens Falls, New York, USA - GMW37 contaminated, 5.8 m (SPADES assembly) (version 2) ...
TGAACGCCGTATGCCCCATGATGACCTGGAAGCCCTTGAGGCCGATGTGCCCCTCGCCGATGTTCTCGTGGCGGTCCAGTCCGCCGCCGAAGGGGCACTTGGAGTCGTTCGCGTGGACAGCCCGCAGGCGCTTGAGGCCTATGTGTTTCTCGAAGTCCTCCAGGGTCTTCTCCAGGCCGTCCCGCTCCGCTACATTATAATACCCCGACGCGTAGGCGTGCTGCGTGTCGAGGCAGACCCGCACCCGCTCGCTGCCCACCTCGCGCATGATGCGGCCGATGTCCGCGAACCGCGAGCCGATGGTGTTCCCCATGCCCGCGCTGTTCTCGATGAGGAGGTTCGTGGACGCGGGGCTGCCCTCCAGCACCCGCCGGACGGAGTCCACAACCTGGGCGAAGACGTTGTCCAGCCCCGCGCCCTTGTGGCTGCCCAGGTGGAAGATGACCCCCTCCGCCCCAATCTGGCCCTGCAAGACCATCTCCGCAGTGAGGGACGCGACGGACTTGCTCAGGTTCTCCGGAATGGCCGTCGCCAGGTTGATAAGGTACACGCCGTGGATGAACACCGGCAGGACACCCTTGTCCCGCGCCTTCTGACGAAAGAGTGCGGCCTGCTCCGGCGCCAAGGTGGCCCGTCGCCAGCCCTGCGGCGGCGCGCCGAATATCTGGATGGTCTCAGCGCCAATGTCCACGCCCCGGTCAATGGCCTTGTCCAGCCCTCCCGCGGCCGAGACGTGCCCTCCGATTCTCATCACGTACCTCTGCTGCTCACTTCGGTTGACCCGCCACAAGCGATGACTAGCGCGACGCCACCTTTACGGGCACCTTCGTCGTCTCGACGGTCCCCGCCCGCTGCTGATAGGCGACCATCGCGTCAAAGTAACTCCATATCATAGCGATTTTGCCCTCCTTGAAATACAGGAGGTCAATGCCGCTCAGCAAGATAATCCTGTCCGTGGGCGACAGCCCGCGGTACTCTCCAGCCTGCGTCCCGAGCATGGACCATCGCACCATCGCCCTGTCACCCTCAATGACCTGCCTGTCCACCATGAGTCGCAGGTCGGGAAAGGCCTCCCGTGTCGCAATAACCTCGCGCTCGATGGCCTCGACACCATGCACCCCGTCGGGGTGCTCGGGCCCATAGAGCGTGACGTCGGGGGCGAAGATGTCGTCCGCCGCGCTCAAGTTCCCCATGCTCCACAGGTCAGTGTAGTACCGCCGGATGACGCCCGCGATGTGACTCGACATGGTCGTTCTTCCCTCGCTGCTAACCCGTGATGGCCCCCTCCGCCGCGGACGAGACCAGCTTGGCGTACTTGGCCATGACGCCACGTGTGTAGTGGGGCGCGGGCGGCGTCCACTTGCTGAGTCGCGCCTTCAGATCCTTCGCGGAGAGCTCCACGTCCAGCTTCCGCGCCGTGACGTCGAAGACAATCGTGTCGCCGTCGCGCAGGGCGGCGATAGGCCCGCCGACCGCGGCCTCCGGGGCCACGTGGCCCGCCATCAGGCCGTGGGTCGCGCCGGAGAAGCGGCCGTCGGTCAGGAGCGCCACCTGGTCGCCGAGGCCCTGACCCACCAGCGCCGCGGTCACCGCCAGCATCTCGCGCATGCCGGGGCCGCCCTTCGGCCCCTCGTAGCGGATGACCACCACGTCGCCCGCCTTGATCTCGCGCTTCTGGATGGCCGCGAAGGCATCCTCCTCCCGGTCGAAGACGCGCGCGGGGCCGCGGTGCTGCATCTTCTCGTGGCCGGCCACCTTCAGCACGCACCCCTCCGGCGCGAGGTTGCCCTTCAGAATAGCCAGGCCGCCCGTCGGCGAGATGGGGTTGGACAGCGGGCGCACCACAGGCTGTCCGGGCGTCTCCACGGCGGCCTCCGCCTCCTGGCCGATGGTCCGGCCCGTGACCGTCATCACGTCGCGGTGGAGCAGGCCCGCGTCCAGCAGCCGCTTCGCGATGAGTCCCACGCCGCCGGCCCGGTACAGGTCGGTCGCCACGTACCGGCCCCACGGCACCAGGTCCGCCAGAAGCGGCGTCCGCGCGCTTATCCGGTCGAAGTCGTCAATGACCAGTGGAACGCCCATCTCCCGCGCCACGGCCAGAAAATGCAGCACCGAGTTCGTGGAGCCGCCCGTCGCGGCCACCGACGCAATCGCGTTCTCGATGGCGTCGCGCGTGATGATGCGGTCCGGGCGCAGATCGCGGCGCACCAGATCCATCACCATCTCGCCGCACCTGAACGCGACCTCATCCTTGCGCGGGTCCATGGCCGGGACGCTGGCGCTGCCCATCGGCGAGATGCCCAGCACCTCGAAGGCCATCGCCATCGTATTGGCGGTGAACTGGCCGCCGCAGGCGCCGGGGCCGGGGCAGGCGCGCCCCTCAATCTCCCACAGCTCCTTCTGCGATATCTTACCCGCGGAGAAAGCCCCCACCGCCTCAAAGACGGTCTGAATGGTGATGGAGCGGCCCTTATACTCGCCGGGCGCGATGGAGCCGCCGTACAGCATCAGCGAGGGCAGGTTCAGCCGCGCCTGGGCCATGACCGAGCCAGGGATGGTCTTGTCGCAACCGGAGATAGTGACCAGGCCGTCGAAGAGGTGGCCGCGCGCCACCAGCTCGATGGAGTCGGCGATGACCTCGCGGCTGATCAGCGACGCCTTCATCCCCTCTGTGCCCATGGACACGCCGTCGGACACGGCGATGGTGTTGAGCTCCACGGGCGTGCCTCCCGCGGCGCGGATGCCCTCCTTGACCTTGGCCGCCAGGCGGCGCAGGTGGTAGTTGCAAGGCATCACTTCAATCCACGAGTGCGCCACGCCGATGAGCGGCTTGCGCATGTCCTCGTCGGTGTAGCCGACGGCCTTCATCATGGCGCGAGTGGGCGCGCGGTCCGGCCCGTCGAGGAGGACGCGGCTGTGCTCCCTCGGGTCCTGAGTCGATGGCGTCATCTTTTTCTCCTGTCGGTCCCGCGCCCTCGGCTTGGCCGTGTCAGCGCGTGCTACGGGCGCGCGGGAGAGGTATGGGCTGCAAACGTGTGCCTATTTTACACCATGCTCGCGGCGAGCTACAGAGCGCGGCTCCGCCTCGGCGCATCCACGGGCCGCCGTTGTAGTGTATTTTACCTATCGCACGGCTACGCGGTAGTGACGCCACTTCATTGACCCGTTCGAGTCGCACATGTTACGTTCAACCGAGAATCGTCCCCCTATGTCTCGCACCCAGTGATTGAATCCCGCATGACGACGTGGCAGAAAGGGGCGCCTCTATGACTGCCTCAAAGGTACCGCTCAAACGCTTTCTCATCCCGGTACCCCTCCTCACCACCGTCTTCCTGGCCCTATCTCTGTCTCTTTCTGCGTGCGGTCCCTCCGACGCAAAACGGGAAGGCGGCGCCCCTCAGGGCCAGACCGCACCCACGCGGACGGCGCAGGCGGCGCAGCCCGCGGCGCCCACCATACCCGCCGGGCCTCCCGCGCCCCCGCCGCTCATCTCCAAGCCCCTGGAGCCGTCCGCCTCCGCGCAGACGCTTTCCTGGAACGACAAGGTCACTGTCACCATTCCCGGCGGCCTTCTGAACGGCAAGCAGACACTCGCCATCGCTCCGCCGCAGGACGTTCCGCCGCCCACATTCAAGGCCATTGGTGAGATGGCGGGCTACACCATCACCCTCGGCGACCTGCGCGAGTTCAAGAAAGAGCTCTCTATTGACATCGCCTACGACCCGGCCAAGCTGCCGGACGACCTCTCCCCCCAGAAGGCGCTGTTCGCCTCGTACTGGGACCCCGGACAAAAGCTCTGGGTCTATACGCCGATCACGGTGGATGCCCAGCGCAAGGTCGTCACCATCAAGACCAACCACCTCACTACATGGAAGGTCTATTACATCCTCCGGGGCTATGGAGTGAAGGAGTCGGACCACTTCCTGGTGATTTACGACAAGCAGACGGCGGCCATAGTGGGCAGCAGGCAGGTCAGCGCCTCGCCGTTCGCCAACGATGTGTCGGGCTATCTGGAGCAGGCCTATAAGGCGTACGCGAAAGCGGGTTTCACGATGCCCTCCGGCCAGACGCACGCCTTCGTGGACAAGGACACGCAGGAGTCGCAGCGCAGCGGGCTGACCGGCAACATCTACTTCGCCATGACGCACGACAGCGCGCAGACGCTCATGCACGAGGCGGCGCACGAGCTGTTCCACGTCGTGCAGAACGGCTATTACAACGTGTACGGCATGGGCTGGCGCGGCTGGTGGACGGAGGCCACCGCCGACTTCGCCGCCTACCAGGTGGTGTGGAACGGTGGGACAGAGCTCTCCGACATGAACCACACGTACTTCAACAAGTCCATCACCGCCCACGATGGCAAGCACGAGTACATGACGGCCAACTTCGTCGCCTTCCTGGCGCGGCGCGGCATGGACTTCAAGGGGGCGTGGGACGCCGTGGCGGACGACGGGCGCGTCAACGTCCTGCGGCCGCTGGAGACCTACGTCCAGGGCAAAACGAACACGAGTCTGCACAGCCACTTCCGCCAATTCGTGCGGTACGCCCTGTTCGACCCGGCGGGGCCGGTGGAGCAGTCCGACAAGGAGCTGATGTACAGCGGCATGATAGACAAGCCGGACTTCCTGGAGGCGGACCAGAAGAATGCATCCTACACATTCAGCCTCGGGCCGGACTACACCGCAGCGGTCTGGGGACTCCGCGTCCGGGCCAAGGATGAGAAGACACAGCGGTTGCTCCACATGGAGATCGTCGGCACGCCACCGCCCGCCAGCCAAGTGCAGGCGGACGTCGTCCTGCTGCGCAACGACGCGCGGCCCCAGGGCGGCGCGAGTCCGCGCGGCACGCTGGACGCATCCAATCCCAAAATGGACCTGCGCGTCGTCAAGGACGACGTGGTCTATATCGTGGCGGTGAACAGCAGCGGCGGAGGCAATCAGATCGCCGTCAAGATCACCGTGGAGGACCCGCTCATCAGCATCAATCCCGACAGCGTGACGCTCGCCCCGCGCGGCAGCAGGACATTCATCGCCACGGTGGACGGCAAGATGCCTGGCGCCGGCGTGCTGACATGGAGCGTGGACGAAGGTACGGCGGGCGGCAACGTCACCAACTTCGGTCGGTACACCGCCCCGAACCAGACCGGCACGTACCACGTGACCGCGACCCTCGCGTCGGACAAGACGAAGAAGGCGACGGCGACTATCACCGTGTCGCAGGTGGCCCTCAACCTACGGCCGATGACCGCCACGGTGGCGGCGGGCGGCAAGCAGGCATTCACAGCCGAGGTGACCGGCAATCCGGAAACGCGCGTCACGTGGAAGGTGGAGGAACGTGACGGCGGCACCGTCACGGCTGAGGGCGTGTACACTGCGCCCTCCCAGCAGGGCACGTACCACGTCATAGCCACCAGCCGCGCGGACCCGTCCCAGACGGCGCGGGTCACCGTAAGCGTCATCGTACCCACGCCCACGCCGCTGCGCTTCACCCTGGCGCTATTCCCAAGCGAGGTCGTACTGCTCCCCGGCGCCAAGCAGGAGTTCAGGGCTTCGCTTCTCGGCTTGAGCGACACGCGCGTGCGATGGGATGGGTTCCCCCAGTATGTGCCCGCCCAGAACGCGGACAAGCCCATGACTTTCACCGCGTCGGACATCGGCGACTACACGGTGAGCGTGACCAGCGTGGCCGACCCCACCAAGCGTGCCGTGGCCAAAGTGAAGGTCGTTCCGGGCGTGTGGGTGTTCACCGGCAAAACGGAGACCAAGTTTCCGCCGAACATAGGCATGGGCGTGCCGAATCCCACCGGCTCGGTCTCCCTCTCCAGCGGGAGCGCGACGGCGACGAACCAGACGGGGTCGCAGTTGTCCAAGTGGAGCTTCACATGGACGGAGCCGCCCACCAGCCTGTCCGTGGGCCAGAAGTTCAAGGGGACGGTGTCCACGCGGGACGCGGGATCCAAGTACGACCCGAAGGCATGGCAGTTCCCCAGCGGGAGCGTGGAACTCCGAGTCGGGGAACCTTATGTGAAGAACAATTCAACCGTGGTTGACGCGGTGAGCGCGGGCGCGGGCCGCGGCCTGCACGGCGATCAAGCGTTCACGCCCTCCAATTCCACAAGCTCCGAGTTCACTGCGCCGAAGGGACGGGCAGACTCCCCGACGCTCAACATCACTGCAAGAGTAGTGGCGCAGGCGCACTTCGGCGAGGGCACGAGTTGGACGCAGCTTATAGGTGAGGTGCGCTACAAGTACGAGCTGCGGCCCATCTTCGATCCCTCCGCCGTGCCGACGCCCGCGCCCACGCCGACGCCACCTCCCAAGCCACAGGTCTCCGTGGAGTTCACGTACCCCGTGGGGCAGAGCCCGAAGGTCTTTACGGAGGGCTGGGCACTGGGCGCGAAGGCGACCCTCTCGATGCCGGACGGGACGCGCAAGGACGTGTCGGACTCGGTGGTCTGGTCGGGCGACGCCACGTTCAGCCCGTCCAAGGGCAGCCAGACAAAGCCGACATTCAACCGCGCCTCCCGCCTGGATGACGGGCCGCGCCAGGTGACCATCTCCGTGGAGGCGGAAGGCGTCAAGGCGAGCGCGACGCAGACGTTCCAGACGGTGAACCCGCGCAAAGGCTACGCGCGCCTCGGCGACAAGGTATTCGCGCCCGCCATTGGAGGAGGCAGTCCGGGCGCCCCGTTTTCGGTCACTGGCTTCATAGCGTCGGGCAGCCCCACGGTGATGATCGGCGGCTTCCCGACGGCGCGCGTGGGCGACGTTGGCGCTCATTGCTGCTCCGACGGGGCAAACAACTTCAACATAGCGTCCGGCGACTCTCAGGTGCTTATTGACGGCAAGCCCGCCGCGAGGAAACAGGACAAGACCCTGCACGACTGCTCGGGACCAAAGGACGCGCTGGCCTGCACCGGAGCAGGCACCATCGTGGAGGTAGCGTCAGAGACGATGCCATGACGGCGCGAGACAAACGCAAGGACGCGGGAGACGCTCCACCGGGTCCGGACTATGCGCGCACGGGCGAAAGCGGCATCGTTGACGTAGACAAGCCGCGCAAGATGAAAAAGGCGCGCCCAGCCCGCCTGAGCGCCGATGAGAAACAGCTACGCGCCCTGAGAGTGCTCATGGGGTCGTTCCTCGTCCTGGGAATCATTGGCGCCGTGGCCGGGTTCGCGATGTTCATCGTCGGTCTCGTCTTCCAGATCACGGACCCGTCCGGGCCGCTCAACGCTATCTTCCTGCTCGGGATGAGCGTCTACATCCTGCCGGCGGGGGTGCTCTGCCTGATATCGTCCATCGGCATGCGGCAAAAAAAGCCGTGGGGACGCACCGTGGCGCTGGTGGTGCTGTGGCCGATGGCCGTGCTCGGCGCGCTGGGCTTCGTCACCAGCCTCGTCCAGTTGCAGATCGGCGCGGCCTTCCTCAGCTCAATGATGTCGGCGTTCGGCTGGCGCTACATGCGCTGTCTCAACAGTAAACCGGTCAGGGCCTATTTCAGTCCAAGCGCGGCGCCGGCGTCCCCCGCGCAGGTGACGAGCGGCTGATTCCGGCGAGCGGACGCCGCGCTACCGCGAGAGCGCGGGTGTGTGGAGCGTGTAGCCACGCTCGGACGCCCCGTATCGCGCAGCCAGAGGCAGTGTCCGGCCCGTCTGCACCGCCAGGAAGCCGTGGCGCGCGCGTATCCTGTCCAGGGCGACGGACAGGCGCGTCTCAAGCCCCGCGGGCGCGTCAAAGAGCGAGAGCTGAGCGCCTTCCACGAATTCCGCAACGCCCACGCCAATCAGCCGGACGGGCGCCCATCGCTTCGCCAGCGCCCGCGTCAGGAGGGCCTCCGCCTGCCCGTACACCTGGTCGTCGGACGCGATGGCGTGCCGTATGGTGCGGTGCCCCTCCACGGTCTCGAAGTCGGCGTAGCGCACCTTGCACGTCACGGTGCGCGCCCACTTCCCTTCCCGGCGCAGCGCCGCGCCGACGCGCTCGGCCAGGTAGCGCAGCACGCCGCGCAGGAAATCGCTGTCGGTGGCGTCCTTCGCGAACGTCGTCTCCCGGCTGATGGACTTGGGCGGCTCCAGAGGATGAACGCGCCCGCCGTCCTGTCCTCGGGCGCTCCGGCGCAGTCCCTCGCCCCAGACGCCCAGGCGATAGCGCAGAACGCTCTCCGGCAGCGCCGCCAGGTCGCCGACGGTGCGGACGCCCATGCCGCGCAGGAGCATCTCCGTCCTGGGCCCGACGCCGGGCAGCTTGCGGACGTCCAGCGGCGCCAGGAAGTCCGCCTCCGCGCCGGGCGGGACCTCCAGTTGGCCGTCGGGCTTGCAGGCGTCGGACGCCACCTTCGCCACCACCTTGGAGGAGGAGACGCCCACAGAGGCGGTCAGGCCCAGCTCCGCCCGGACGCGCTCTCTGATGCGCCGGGCCGTCCGTCCGGCGGGGCCGTACATCTGCTCGAAGCCGGTCATGTCCATGTAGGCCTCGTCCAAACCCAGCGGCTGCAGGTCCGGAGTGAAGTCGCCGAGGATGTCCATGAACCGGCGGGAGAGATCGCCGTAAAGGTGGAAGCGGCCGGGCACGAAAATGGCCTGAGGGCAGAGCCGGCGCGCCTGCGCCAAGGGCATGCCAGCGTGGAGACCGTAGGGGCGCGCCTCGTAGGAGGCGCAGGCAACCACGCCGCGACTGCCCGGCTCGCCGCCCACGACCACGGGCCTGCCCCGCAGCTTAGGCCGGTCTATGCGCTCCGCCGAGACGAAGAACGCGTCCAAGTCAACGTGAAAAATACAGCGCGGCATAAGCATGTAGAACACACGTTCTTTTACCTATCCTAGACGGCCAGGCCGACGGTGTCAAGAGACCCCGGCGCCAGGTGGCGACGCGCCCGTCAAGCCGCTACAATGGCGGGAGCAAAATCCCGTGGAGAGAGGCCCGTGCGTATCGGCGTCATAGCGGACACACACATCCTGAGGCCGGACGAGCGGCTGCCGGACGCTGTCCTCCGCGCCTTCCGAGGCGTGGAGCTTGTCCTGCACTGCGGCGACATCTACCACCTCTCGTGCCTCGACCATCTGGAGACACTCGCCCCGGTCATCGCCGTGCGGGGCTACCCGGACCCGCGCGTGCCGGACCCGCGCCTCGCGGAGCCGACCCGCGTCGTCGAGGTCGCGGGGCTGCGCGTCGGCATGGTGCACGATATAGGGTGGCCCGGCCCGCGCATCAAGGCGGACCAGACGCTGGAGATGCCCCAGGACGAGCCGCTCGCCGACGTGCTGCGCCAGAAGTTCGGCGGGCAGGTGGACGTCGTGGCCTTCGGGGACACGCATGAAGAGCTGGTGGAGACGCACGGCGGTGTCCTGTTCGTCAACCCCGGCAGCCCCACCTACCCGGGCATGCGACATCCCATGGGAGAGCTGGGCACCGTGGCCATCCTGGAGATTGCCTCCGGCCAGGCCCGCGCCGAGATCCTGAAACTCCGCTCCTGACGTGACGATGTCGCTCACTCTGGTCCGGCGCCGCCCTATCCTGGCAGTAAGCGTCGTCATCGGCCTGCTGTACGTGACCGTCGCGCTGCTATGGCCGTCCGGCGTCTTCTGGTCGCCGGACTCGGGCCTGAAGTATGTCCAGATGCTCAGCCTGCGATGGGAGCACGGCCTGAGCTTCGACATGCCCTATCCCGGCAGGGCGCTGGACCCGGACTTCCAGGCTGTCCCGCTGGGCCCCACCTTCTACGAGATTCGACAGGGCGCCATCCACATTGTCTGGCCCTTCCTGTTCGCCGCCATGTCCCTGCCCTTTTACCTGCTCCTCGGCCACGCGGGACTGTTCCTTTTGCCCGCCGCGTCCGGCGCGGGGACGGTGTACCTGACGGGGCGACTCGCGGAACGGCTGCGGCCCGGCGCGGGCGTGTGGGCGGCGCTGGTGCTCGGCGTGACGACGCCCGTGCTGTTCTACAGCGTGATGTTCTGGGAGCACACGCCGGCCGTCTTCTGCGCCACCCTGGGCGCGTACCTGCTGCTGACGGCCCGCGACGGCTCCTCGCGCTGGCGGCTGGCGTTCGCCGGGGCGGCCATCGCCTTCGCGGCGGGCGGCCTCCGCGCTGAGATGTACGTCTATGCCGCGGGGTTCTTCCTGGCCGTCCTGCTGCTCCATCAGGGCCGCGCCCGCTGGGCGACGCTGCTGCCGCTGGCCGCGGGCGCCGTCGTCACGAGCCTGCCCCTTTGGGCCCTCAACTACGTCACGAACGGAAGCCCCCTGCCGCTGAACGCCGCCAAGAACTTCTCCACCGTCACGCTGGACTACCTCTCCCAGAACGGCGTGTACGCCATTGTCCACCTTCTGGTGGGAGGCGGCGTGCCCTTTGAGATCGCCTTCCTCTTTTGCGTAGCGGCGGCGGTCGCCATCGCCGTGGTCCAGTGGACACGCGGGCCTGGACGCGGTGCGCTCCTCAATCTGTCCCTCATTGTTTTGGCCGCGGCGGCATGGGTCGTCTTCGCCGTATCCCTGCCGCCGCTGACCTACCCCACGCTGAAGGTCTTCGACTTCCACGGCTTCCTGGCCATCAGCCCATTCCTTGTCTTCGGCATGCTGACCCGCGTGCGCGCGCGGGACGACGCCGCCGACCAGACGCGGCGCATGCTGGCCCTGGCGACGTTCCTGTACGCTGTCTTGTACCTGGTCTCCATCAGCCTGGTCAGCGTCATGGGGCCGAACGGCGGCGCCCTGGAGTGGGGACCCCGGTTTTTCCTGGGCGTCTATCCGCTGCTGACCGTCCTCGCCGTGACTTCGGTCGCTCACCTTCTGAGCGTGCCCGAGATGGCCGCCACGCGACGGGGGCTGCTCGCGCTGGCCGCCACCCTGGCGCTGGCGGGGGCCGCGTTCCAGACAGTCGGTCTGATGGGCGTGGCCAGGGACCTGCAATTGAACCGGGACCTGAACACTCACGTGCGCTCTCTGCCGCCGGAGGAGCCTATCATCACCGATTCCTGGTGGTTGCCCGTGACCGTGCCGACCGAGTTCTTCAGCCGCAGGATGCTGTTCCTCACCTCGGCGGAGCAGTTCCGCGCCTGGGCGCCCAAGGCTCGCGCTCGCGGCATGCGCAGCTTCCGCATGGTGTCCTTCACCCCCGGACTGCGGAGCGACCTGCTGCAGCCTCCCTGGCCCGAAGGCATCCGGCTCGAGTCCGGCGACGTCCAACAGGCGGCCGATGGTCTCTACCTGGTCCAGATACGTATTCTGGACGTCGGCACGGCGCCCTCACCAGCGCGGTGACGACCGGAAACTTGCTATAATGTAACGTAGTGCCCTGACGGACCGGCAACACGACGCCGGACGTCCGGTTTCAAGGGGGAAAGAGCCGTGAGTTGGTCCAGTACGATCAAGACAGCGTTTCTGCTGACCGCCCTCACCGTGCTCCTCGTGCTCGTGGGAGGAGTACTGGGTGGGACTTCGGGCGTGGTCATCGCCTTCGTATTCGCGCTGCTGATGAATTTCATTTCCTACTGGTTTTCGGACAAGATCGCTCTGGCCATGGCGAAGGCAAAGACCGTGACGGAGGAGGAGGCGCCGGAGCTGCACCGCATCGTGGAGGAGGTCGCGCTTCTGGCGCGCATCCCCAAGCCCAAGGTGTACCAGATTGACGACGAGTCGCCCAATGCCTTCGCGACAGGGCGCGACCCGGAGCACGCGGCGATAGCGGTCACCACCGGCATCATGCGGCTGTTGAACAGAGATGAGCTGCGGGGCGTGCTCAGCCACGAGCTGAGCCACGTGCGCAACCGCGACACGCTGGTCATGACCGTGGTGGCCACGGTGGCGGGCGCCATCACGATGCTGGCCCACATGGCGCAGTGGGCCATGATCTTCGGCGGCTTTGGCGGCAGGGACAGGGAGAATAACGGCAGCGGCGGCCTTGTGGTGGGGCTGCTGATGATCATCCTGGCGCCCATCGCAGCCATGCTCATCCAGCTCGCCATCTCGCGGGCGCGGGAGTACGGCGCGGACGAGACGGGCGCGCGCATTATTCACGACCCGCTGCCCCTCGCAAGCGCCCTGGAGAAGCTGGAGGCGGGTGTGCAGCGCAAGCCCATGGACGTGGACCCCGCCGCGTCGCACCTGTTCATCGTCAACCCGCTGCGCGGGGACTTTGTCGCCGGCCTTTTCAGCACGCACCCGCCCATCAAGGAGCGGGTGGAGCGGCTCCGCCGGATGATTGTCACCATCCAATAGGTCATCCCGGCGTCTCGGACGGCCAAAGCACTGGGGGCGCTCCGGCATGCCGGAGCGCCCCCTCACATTTGTCTCCCAGGACTGCCTGAGCGCACCTACCTGCCCCTGGACTTGAGCCCCTTCAGGAAGGGCTTCACCGCCGCCAGAAATCCCTCCGGGTTGTCGCCGGCGACTGTATGTCCAGCTCGTTCAACCACGGCGTACTGGCAGCCGGGGATCGCCTCCACCACCTTATGGGCGGCGTCGCCGGACAGCACGTCGCTGAGGGCGCCACGGACGAGCATGGCGGGACACTGGATGCGGCGCACGAACGGCCAGAGGTCCACGCGCCCGCGGACCTGCTCCATCTCCGCGCTGCGGAACACCTGGTCGTACTTCCACGTCCACTTGCCGCTGGGGAGCTGCTTCAGGTTCCACTTCAGGCGCTCGCGCAGGTTCTCCAGGGAGCGGCGCGGGTTGAATCTGTGCGCCTGTTCCACGAACGCTTCAAACGAGTCCATCTCCTCGGTCTTGGAGGCGAACTGCTGGATGTTCTTCCGCCCCTCCTTCATGGTCTCCGGGCCTATGTCCACCACGACAAGCGCCCGCACCTGCTCCGGATGGGTGGCGGTGTAGTAGATGGAGTTGCGACCTCCCATGGACAGGCCAATCAGAATGAACGGCCCCAGCTTGAGGCCCTCCACGAAGCCGCTGATGTCCTTCTGGAACGCCTCTATCTTGTAGTCGCCGTCGGGCGCCCAGTCGCTGTCGCCGTGGCCGCGCTGGTCGAGGACAAGAATGTGATAGTCCGCGGCTAGGACGCGAGCGACCTCGTCCCAGCTGTGGGCCGTCTGCAGAGCGCCGTGCAGCATCACCATCAGTGGCGCGGTGGGCTTGCCCCATTCCAGATAGTGAAAACGCTGGCCGCCGAGGGTGATTGTCCTGTCCTTGGGGCTCACGCGGCTCGCCGTCGCCATGCAACCCTCCTTGGACGCATTGTCTGAATTGTCCGGGCGGGTGTAAGATAAGAAGTTCAACCCGCCGGCCCACGTGGAACTATACGCTGACGCCGGAGAAATCGCAACCGGGAGGATATATGCCCGCACCTACGCACAAAACCCACAGGCAGGGAGCGCAAAGACGCTCGAATGGCGTGAGTCCTTACGTCTTCGTTGGCGTCGGCGCCGTGGCTATCGTGGCGATAGCTTTGGCTATCACGCTCCTCAGCCAGACGAACAGACCGGGCGAGGAAACGCCCCTCATGGCGGCTCAATTCCGGAATGCTCACACATGGCTTGGCACATCCATGGACTCGAACTCCAGCGGCGACGGCATCCCCTACACCACCGACCCGCCGACCCACGGCCCGCACACGACTTTTCTGACGCGATGGGGCGTCTACAAGGAGCCCGTGCCCAAAGCCATCCTCATCCACAACATGGAGGACGGCGGCGTGGTCATCTGGTACAATCCGAGCCTGCTCTCCCCGGAGGGCCTCAAATTGCTTACCGACATCGTCCAGGGCTATCCGCAGCACGTGGTCCTGACGCCGTATCCGTCTTTGACCACGCCCATCGCGCTGACCGCGTGGGGCCGCATCCTGCGCCTGTCCGCGATGGACGCGGGCAAGGTGATGGACTTCATCAACGCGTATAAGGGGATTGACCACCACGCGGGAGCCCAGCCGTGACGTTGCGAGGCACGCCGGGCCGTGCTAGACTGGCGGACGCTTCACGGCTGACAGTGTGAATGGGCAAGGTACAGGAGGTAACGACAGGTGGAACTCATCGCAAAGCTCATCATATGGCTCATCCAGTTGGTGGTCGGCCTGGTCATCGCCATGGGGTCAATCTACATGGCGATCCGCATGCTGAACACACTGACCCACGGGATTGATGAAGAAGAGGAACTGAAAAAGGGGAATGCAGCCGTCGGCATCATGATGCTGGGTGTGGTCATCGCCACGGCCCTGGTGGTCTCTTCCGGCGTCGTGGGCCTGACGCAGGCGGTGACGTCCGTGTCCAGCGCCAACCTCATGGACTATGTCGTTCCTATTATATTCGGACTCATCCAGCTTGCCGCGGGCGTCGGATTCGCCGTCGTCTCCATCTTTCTGGCCTTCAACATCTGGGACAGGATGACGACCAAGATTGACGAGAAGGCGGAGTTGCTGCGGGGGAACGTCGCCGTCGGCATTGTCATGGCGGGCATCTTCATTGCCGTCGCCCTAGTGGTCCGCGAAGGCGTGAGCGGTCTGGCCGGCGCCATCGGCGCCGTAGGCCCCATTCAGTAGCAGCTTCTACAAACTGGCCGTGAGCAGAGACCCCGGTCTTACGCCGGGGTCTCTTGTTTTGCCAGACGCTTCGGCGGGCCGGGCGGCGTGGACAGGAAGGCGAAGACGACTGATACGGCATAGGCCAGGGCAAACAGCAGGAACGGGAGCGTGTAGCTTTGATTCATGTCGTACAGGATACCGGCCACGGCGGGGCCAAGCGCGTTGAGTATCTGGTTAAAGAGCGTGGTCGTGCCGCGAATCCGGGCCAGCGCGCCCCGGCCATAGTAGTTCGCCCAGGCCACCATCAGCAGGGGCGTGCCTCCTCCCAGACTGAAGCCGTACAGAACAGCGTACACATAGGCCATGACGGTGTCCCTCGTCATGACCAGCGCGATCATGCTCAACGTGGCGATGACGTAGTTGATGATCAGACACCGCCGGGGCCCCAGCCTGTCCACCAGGAACCCCCAGGTGACCGTGCCCAGTCCCGCGCATAGCGATATGAGGCTTATCGCGCCGACGGCGAGGGGTGTGGGCACGCCCACGTCCAGCATGTGCGGGAGTTGGTGAAGGTTGGCGGCCCCCACGACCATGTAGAAAATGCCGGATATGCCCGCGAGCATCCAGAACGTCGGAGTGCGCATCGCCTCGTTCAGGGTATAGGTCATCTCCAGTTCCGTCGCGGAGACGGATACGGAGGCCGGCCCTTTGGAGGCTTCTCCGTCCGGCAGCATGCCCACGTCCTCCGGCCTGCGCCGGATGAGGACGGCGGTGGGAATGACCGCCAGCACCCACACGATGATCCCCAGGGCCACCCATGCCCAGCGCCAGTTGTACGACGTGATGATGAACAGAGACAGGAACGGCAGGAGGGCCCCTCCAACCCGGTCCCCCATGTAGGCGACGCCCAAGGCGCGTCCACGCTTCCGAATGAACCAGTTGGAGACGGCCACGCCCAGGGCCACGGTGGTGGCGCCCATGAAGATCATGCGCCCGATGGAGAAGAACAGGTAGAACTGCCACAGGGACGCGGTAAGGGCGAGGCCGAACATGGCGGCGCCCAGCAGTATCGAACCCAGGGCCAGAATTGCCCGGCTCCCGTGCTTGTCCATGACAGGGCCGAGGACCAGTCCCAGAGGTCCGCCCAGCAGCGAGCCGATGGTGGTGGCTACGGATATGGTGCCGCGGCTCCAGCCGAACTCCGCCTCCATGGGCTTCATGAAGACGGAGAGCATGGGGTTGGACATGCCCGACTGCATGAACGTGACAAGCACGCCAACGGCCACGATGACCCAGCCGTAGTAGAAGGACGTCCGCAGCGGCACCGACTGGGCGGACGCTGTCCCGGGTTTGTTGGTCACTCTGCTCTTTCAGCCTACGCTAAAGGGAATGGGCCGCCAGACTGGCGGCCCATTCCCAAAGCTCGGCGCACGAACCTACTGCTTCTTGGGAAGCCGTACGACGGCGCGCCCCGTGGTGGTCTTCTCACCCCGCTGGTTGTCGCCCCACATCTCGCACTCCGCCAAGTACTCACCGTCCTTTTCGAACTTCTTCGTCACCCGGCCCCGGAACCACGTCGTGTCGCCCACGATGTTGGGCCTTCGTATCTGCACCTCCAGGCGCTTGATGAAAGCGTCGTCGCCAGCCCAGTCGGTCACCAGGTGGGCCGCCCACGAGATGCGCTGCCCGCCGATGTCGTAGCCGCCGGGCAGGCCGCTCTGCTTGGCGTACCACGGGTCCCAGTGCGCGGCCTCAGGGAAGTCCGGCACGTTCGTCTCCGGGTTGACGATGCGCGAGCGCGGGTGCGAGTGCATGTACAGGTGCGCAATCCTGTCCGTCTTGCACAGCGGCGAGCCCCATCCCATGAGCCACGTGACCATGCTGTTGACCGTGAGCGGCCCCTTGACCAGCGTGATCATGTCCTGACCATCCTTGACGTCGTCCCAGTAGCGCGGCGTGGCGCCGCGACGCTGCGCGGGCTCCTTCGCGTACTGGTCCTCGATGGCGCGTATCTCTTCATCCGTGTACTTGTAGATGGTGATGGCCTTGTACTTGCCCTTCTCGCGGGATGGACCGCGCTCCAAGCGCATGTTCACGTGCCAGCGGTGCGCCACCACCTCGTCGCGCTGGTTGATGTACGTCACCTTGTCGATCTGCTCGAACATGCGGCCCGCGTACGAACTGCGCCTCTCGTTGACCGACTCCAGCTCCGTGTAGCCATGAATGACGTCGCCGGGGCGCGCGGGCCGATAGTACTCCCAGTTGTCGCCCGCCCACAGACCAAAGACGCCCGGCAGACCGTGTCCGCCGCCGCCGCCCGCGCTGGAGCAGCTCAGCAGGAACGTCGGCGAGGCGATGACGCCGCCCCAGCGGGTCTTTTTGGCGTATTCCGCGTTGGTGTAGAGCGGGTTGTCGTCGCCGTAGCCTTCACAGAAGTGCCAGATGTTGTCCTCGGTTATCAGGTGGTTCCAGGGCTTGATGGGATGCTTGACTCCAATGCGTGCGCGGACGGCGGCCAGTGTCTCCTCCGTCACGCGGGCGTCGCCGTGATAGGTGCCCTGAGCCTGGGTCATGTGCGTTCTCCTTCAAGGGTATCTGAGAGGCCAGTCGCATCATAGGACGCGGCCTCTTGGAGTGTCAAGGGCGCTTCCCGCGCAGCGCGGCCCCCTTCCGAAGCGACTCGCGCTATACTGGACGACGCGGTCAGCACGCAATGGGTCCGGGGACACACATCATGAGCGCTCATCATCGCGAGGCATGGCGGCTCCTAGACACGGGCGAGGCGCCCGGCGCATGGAACATGGCTGTGGACGAGGCGTTGCTGCTCTGCGTGGGCAGCCGCGGATGCGCGCCCGCCATCCGCTTCTTCCGGTGGCGTCCCGCCTGCCTGAGCCTGGGCTACTTCCAGTCGGCGCGGCGCGACGTGGACGTGGAGCGCTGCCGAGAGCTGAGCGTTGACATCGTCCGGCGGCCCACCGGCGGGCGCGCGGTCTTTCACCACCAGGAGATGACCTATAGCGTGGCCGCGCCGGACGGTCATCCCGCCGTGGCGGGAGGAGTGGAAGCAGCGTACAGGAACATCGCGGCGGGGCTGGTCGCGGGATTGCGCCACCTGGGGGCCGACGCGCGCCTCGCGCCGCCGCTGCCGCCTGGCGTGGCGTTGCCGCGCTCCGGCGCCTGCTTCGACGCGGCGGCCCCGTCCGAGGTCACGGTCCGCGGACGTAAGATGGTGGGCAGCGCGCAGGTCCGCCGTGACGGCGCCGTCCTGCAGCACGGCGCGCTTCTGCTGGACTTCGACGTCGCGCTGTACCTTTCCCTGTTCCGCAACGGGACACAGATGCCGGCGGAGGAGCTTGACCGCCGCGTCATCGGCCTGCGGGAGGCGCTGGGACGCGTTGTCGCGCCGGAGGAGGTGACGCAAGCGCTCCGCGAGGGCTTCCAGGAGGCGATGGGCGTCAGCCTTGAGCCTGGGGAGCTATGCGCCGAGGAACGCCGCACGGCGGACGAACTGATGCGACAGAAGTACGGCAACCCGGAGTGGAACCTGCACCGGTAACTGGCCGAGCACGGCGGGCGCTCTGCCTAGCCTACCCTTCCCCAGCGCTCGCGCGGCCAGTAGCGGAACCATGCCCTGCCCAGGATATGCCCGCGCTTCACGGGGCCGAAGGCGCGGCTGTCCCGGCTGTCCCTCCGGTTGTCCCCCAGCACCATGTACTCGTCGTCGCCGAGACGCCACTCGAACGAGTCGGACGCGCTTTCCGGCAGGCCGCCTGTGCCCGTATCGTCCGCAAGATGGCCATTGAGCCACAGCCTGCCGCGCTCCTGTCGCACCTCGTCGCCCGGCACGCCGACGATGCGCTTGACGCAGAGCACGTCGGGCCGGACAGGCTCGCGCGCGACGACGATGTCCCCGCGCGCGGGCGATGCCAGCCGGTAGGCGAGGCGACTCGCCAGCAGGTACTGCCCCGCCGTCAGCGCGGGCGCCATGCTGTCTCCGTCCACGACGACGCGCATCGAGGACAGGATATCGCTGAGCAGATAGACGACGCGCACGCGAAGGAGCGCGCGGGTTGCGCGCTTCCACCAGTGGGACGCCACAACGGGATGCGCTTCGTCGCCAAGACCGACCTGCGATGTCCGCTGCCGAGCTTTCACAAGGCTATTGTACCCGCTGGGCGTGACCAAATGGGAGCGAACAAGCCGATGTGCCTATCTGCGTTCGCGTTGCGCCGCGCCATGCTGTTCCTGTACACTAACCTGTCACACATTGCGAAATAAGGAGGGATTATGTCACTGCTTAACTCGGCCTTTCGGCTCGCCAACCGCGTTCTCCCCGCCACAGTCGCGCACGCCCACTGCGACGTCCCCTGCGGCATCTACGATCCCCACTTGGCCCAGATAGCGGCCCTAACCACCATCCGCATGAGCCAGCTCCTGCAGAACCTGAAGATGCCCGGGCCAGCCTCCACCCCCGCCGAGGTGAACGCGTTCGCGGCGGAGGTGAGCCGCCTGACGGCCGCCAAGGAGCACCACGCGGAGCTGTGCAAGCACGAGCTGCGCATCCTGTGGGGCGACTACTTCAAGCCGGAGCACCTCCAGCAGGTCCCCGACCTTCACGACAAGTTCTGGAAGGCCATGAAGCTGGCCTCCACCGTCCGCCAGAAGAACGACCAGAAGGCCGCCGAGGACCTTCTCGCCGCGGTCCAGGGAATCGCGGAGGCGTTCTGGAAGACGAAGGGCGCCAAGTCGGTCAAGCAGCCCTCCCGCCAGGCGGTAGGGTTCGAGCTCGTCTACCCGGCCTAGCAGTACCTCAGAGTCGGCGCACACTGAGGCGGCGCCGGACGTTTTCACGTCGTCCGGCGCCGCCTCGTCTTTCCACCATGTCGTCGGTTTCGCGACCCCTGACAGCGGCCTCGCCGCAAACAACGCGGAAATTCCCTCGCAGACCCCTTGACACCGCGTGGCTGGCATGCAATAATAGTAACTGTTATTATAAAGTAGGAATTATCATACTATGGCCGAGACGCTTCAACGCAAGATCATCCTGGAGGAGCTGCGGCGCTTTCGTCGCCACTATAGCGCGATGGAGGTGTACGAGCGCGTCAAGCGGCGCATCCCCCAGATATCGTTCGCCACGGTGTACCGCAACCTCAAGCTCCTGCGGGAGAAGGGCATGGTCATGGAGTTAACCCTGGGGAAGGAGGCTTCCCTGTGGGACGGCGTGTCCGGCCCCCACTACCACTTCACCTGCAAGTCGTGCGGCGCGGTCGCGGACATGCCCGTGGAGTACGACAGCGCGTGGGAGCGGGCCATCGCCCGGAAAGCGGGCTTCGCCATCACGGAGCACCGCGCGGAGTTTTATGGCTACTGCGATACGTGCCGGGACAAGGCCTCCGCTGCGGGGAAGCGCGCCGCGCGCCCTTCCGCACGCACCAGCAAGAAGCATCCTGACGGGCATCACGCCTAGAGCGACGAGGAGGTAGCGAACACAGGTCAATTACACCAGGGATAGGCTCTCTCATCTCGTACGGCGCGCCGGGGCCGTGGGGACGGCCCCGGGTCAGACGCCAGGCGATACGACAGCAGAAAAAGTTAAGGAGGAGGAATCATGACAACCAGGAAGGCCCTGAAAGACACGAAGACCCACCAGAACCTCAAGGACGCCTTCGCGGGCGAGTCCCAGGCCAATCGGCGCTACAACTACTTCGCCCGCGTCGCCGACATCGAGGGGCACCCGGACATCGCCGGCGTGTTCCGCGATACTGCGGAGGGCGAGACCGGCCACGCCTTCGGGCACATGGACTTCCTCAAGGAAGTCGGCGATCCGGCCACCGGCGTGCCCATCGGCGGCACGGACAAGAACCTGAAGTCCGCCATCGAGGGCGAGACCTACGAGTACACGCAGATGTACCCGGGCATGGCCAAGACCGCGCGGGACGAGGGTTTCACTGAGATCGCCGCGTGGATGGAAACGCTGGCCCGCGCCGAGCGCTCCCACGCCGGACGCTTCACCAAGGCGCTGGACGCGCTGAAGGCGGGACAGGCTTAGGTACGTCTCCCGGCCCAGGTCGTGAACGAGTGCCCCGCCGATTGCGCGGGGCACTCCCGTCTCATCCGCCGGAGCGGACATAGCAAACAGAGATGCTGCAACTAAAGGTCGTGAGAGAACGACGACGGGGAGACTTCGATGACCCTGGACATGAAAACGCCGGAGTACTGGGACGACAAAGGGCTGGACAAGGAGCTTCGCCGCGTCTTTGACATCTGTCACGGATGCCGGCGCTGCTTCAACCTCTGCCCCTCCTTCGACGAGCTGTTCAAGGCGATTGACGCCAAGGGCGAGGACGTGGCGAACCTGGAACGGAAGGACCTCCGCCTGACGGAGGACCTGTGCTACCAGTGCAAGCTCTGCTATAACCACTGCCCGTACACGCCGCCGCACCGCTTCGCCATTGACTTCCCGCGCCTGATGCTGCGGGGCAAGCTCATCCACGTCAGCAAAGAGGGAATCCCCCTGCGCGACCGACTCATGGCCGACACCGACGCGCTGGGCAAGATGGGCGTCGCGACGGCGCCGCTGGCGAATCTCGGCAACCACAACCCTGCCCAGCGATGGGTCATGGAGAAGACGCTGCGCATCCACCGCGAAGCGCCCCTGCCCGACTTCGCCCGGCAGAGCTTCTCCGCATGGTTCAAGAGCCGGAAGCGCATCGCCGCGCCGGATGCCGCCAACGGGAAGGTCGCCCTCTTCTACACCTGCTTCGTCAACTACTACGACCCGGAAGTGGCGAAGGCGGCGGTCCGCGTGCTGGAGCGCAGCAAGGTGGAGGTGGTCGTGCCGGAGCAGCGGTGCTGCGGCATGCCGTACATGGACAGCGGCGACCTCCAGTCCGCGAGGCGCAACGCGGAGGCCAACCTGAAGGTACTGGCGCCGCTTGCCGAGCAGGGCATACCCATCGTCGCGCCGGGCCCCACGTGCAGCCTCACGCTGAAGCAGGAGTACCCGCACCTGACGGACTCGCCGGAAGCGAAGCTGGTCGCGAAGAACACGTTCGACCTGTCCGAGTACCTGATGAAGCTGCACAAAGAGGGAAAGCTGGACACGACGTTCGCGCGGGGCGCGGGCAAGGTGAACTACCACGCGCCGTGCCACCTGCGCGCGCAGAACATCGGATACAAGTCGCGCGACCTGATGCAGCTTCTGCCTGACACGACCGTGAACGTGGTGGAGCGGTGCTCCGGGCATGACGGCACCTGGGGCATGAAGGAGCAGTACTTCAAGCTCTCTCTGCAGGTGGGAAAGCCACTCTTCGACGGCATGCGGGAGGGAGCGCCGGACGCGGTCGTGTCGGATTGCCCGCTAGCATGCATGCAGATAGCGCACGCAACCGGACGCAGGCCGGTCCACCCCATCCAGGTATTCGCCGCCGCGTACGCCCTGCCGGACGCGAAGCCGTAGAAAGGCGAGGGGCCTCTACGCGAGTCCTCGTCACGGGCGGCACGGGCTTCCTGGGCCGGGCCATCGTCGCCCGACTGCTGGCGCGCGGCGACGGCGTGGCGGTCATGGCAAGGCGCGCCAGCCGCATCCCGCCCGCGTGGGTAGGGCGCGTGGACGTGCGCTACGGCGACGTGACGGACGCTCGGAGCGTCGCGGCGTCGCTCCACGACGTGGAAGCGGTAGTCCACTGCGCCGCCCTCGTGACGTTCAGCGGCGCGCGGCGGGACGACTACCTGAGAGTGAACGTCCAGGGCACGGAGAACGTGCTGACTGCGATGGTGAACGCGGGCGTGCGCCGACTGCTGCACGTCAGCTCCGTGGCCGTATACGGGATGGAGCGCGACCACAGAGGCACCGTGGAAGCAACCCCCTACGGCCAGCGAATGCTTATCCCCTACGCCGCCTCCAAGATCGAGGCGGAGCGGCGCGTCCTGGACTACGGGCGCAGGGGCCTGCTGTCGGTGAGCGTAGCGCGGCCAGGCTGGATATGGGGGCCGGGCGACGGCTCAATCGTCCCCCGTCTCATGTCGTTCGTCCAGCGCGGCCTTGTCCCGCTGACGGGTACAGGCGACAACGTGCTGCATTTGTCTTATGTCGAGAACGTAGCCGAGGGCTGCGTGGCCGCCCTGACCTCGGAGCGCGCCGTGGGCCAGGTCTACAACCTGACCGACGGCGGATCGGTCACGTACCGCCGCTTCGTCGGCGACCTGGTGCAGGCGCTGGGGATGCAGCCCAAGTACGTCCACATCCCGTTCGGAGCGGCCTACGCCCTCGCCGCGCTCATGGAAGGGCTGTACAACGTCATACCCGGCGGGCGGCTGCCGCCCCTCTCCCGCTGGCTCGTGCTGAACACGGTGCGGCATATGGAATTCGACATCGCAAAGGCGCGCCGGGAGCTGGGCTACACGCCGCGCGTGACGTATGAGGACGGCATGAGACAGACGACGCCGTGGCTGCGCGCGCTGGCCCAGGGTGCCCGGGCCGCCGAAAAGGAGGCG
>Ga0082335_1004023_pt1 | contig 22967 bp, 21 predicted proteins | sample Subgrocontami58m_FD_72375 | JGI IMG/M metagenome (GOLD analysis project Ga0082335, IMG submission 72375) | Subsurface groundwater microbial communities from S. Glens Falls, New York, USA - GMW37 contaminated, 5.8 m (SPADES assembly) (version 2) ...
GGCCACTGCTCGACCAGGATCTGCTGTTGAATTATCAGACCACCTGCGATCCTCGCCTCAACGCCGAGCAGGCGGTGGAACTTGCTTTCGAGCTTGCTGAGATGCTCCACCCCTGAAGCTAGTTGGAAACAGAGACTTGAATGCAATGGACGAATCTTTATTCTTGGGTATAATGGACCTTGTGTTTGCTATGAATCGGAGCAGGTTATGAAACACTCTCTTGAAGATCTAGCCATCTTGGGAGGACCAACCTCCTTCATAGAGAAACTCCATGTTGGGCGCCCCAATATTGGGGATAGAGAAAAGCTATTGGCACGTTTTAATGATATGCTCGATCGCCGATGGCTGTCGAATGACGGTCCGTTCAATAAGGAACTTGAGGAGCGGTTAAGTGATTACACCGGAGCTAAACACTGCATAGCGATGTGCAGTGCGACTGTAGCGTTGGAAATTGCAATACGAGCCCTCGACCTTAAGGGCGAGGTAATAGTGCCGTCGTTTACATTCATTGCAACAGCGCATGCGTTACAGTGGCAGGAAATAACTCCGGTGTTCTGCGACATCAACCCACTAACCCACAATATTGATCCGGATCGTGTTGAGGATCTTATTACACCACATACAACAGGCATCATCGGCGTGCATGTTTGGGGTAGAGCGTGCGAAATCGAAAGACTTGAGGAGATTGCTCATAGAAGAACCCTTAAGATTCTCTTTGATGCTGCGCACGCCTTCGGTTGTACACACAGGGGACGTATGATTGGGAATTTTGGTCATGCCGAGGTTTTCAGTTTTCACGCCACAAAGTTTTTCAACACATTCGAAGGGGGGGCTGTTGTCACAAACGATGACGACCTTGCGGCGAAGATAAGGCTAATGAAGAACTTCGGCTTTGCCGGGTACGATGAGGTTATCTACATCGGCACCAATGGAAAGATGAGTGAGGCTTCTGCGGCAATGGGTCTGACGAATCTTGAGAGTGTTGACGATTTCATTGCAAAAAACTTCGATAACTACAAGATGTATCAAAAAGGACTGAGCGGACTTCAGGGAATCAAACTGTTAGAGTTTCGGGAAAACGAATCCTACAACTATCAATACATAGTGTTGGAAGTTGATGGTTACAATGGGGCGCTTACTCGGGATGAGTTGCAACAGGTTCTTTGGGCAGAGAACATCGCTGCACGCAGATACTTTTATCCGGGATGTCACAGGATGGAACCATACCGTTCATTCTTCCCTCATGCAAAATTATTACTCCCTGAAACGGAAAAGCTCTCACAGCAGGTGCTATTGCTGCCGACAGGTACGGCCGTTGATGCTTCACAAATTGATACCATCTGCCAGATTATCCGTCTTGCGGCGAACAATGCATATGAAGTTCGTGAGCGCTTGCGTATGGACATTCCACAGTTTGTTCAATGAGTTTTCCTGAGCGCTGGTAATGGGTGTCATTGAAACAAAGCGACCTAAGGTCAGCGTCGCAATCGTGACTTACAATCATGAGAAGTTCATTGCGCGAGCGATTGATAGCGTACTCATGCAGAAAACTACTTTCCCATTTGAGTTGATCGTCGCTGATGATTGTTCGACGGATGCGACTCCTTCTATCATTGAGCGATTTACTCAGGAATATCCTGATGCTGTGCGAATCATCCTTAGGGCATCAAATGTGGGCGTGAAGCAAAACGGTCTGGACGCATTGGAGGCATGCAAGGGGGACTACATCGCATTGCTAGACGGGGATGACTACTGGATTGATGAGTATAAGCTGCAGAAAGAGGTGGATTTTCTAGAAGCGAACCCTGAGTACGTTCTCGTTGGGGGCAACGCTCTCGCTATCAACGAAAATGAGGAGCACGTAAGGGCGTCACTCTTGTTCCCCAATTCTATAGACTCTTATGATTTTTCAACAGTTGATTTGATACAAAGGAATCACTTGCCAACACTTACAGCACTTTTTCGAAACCGCGTCGTAGAGGATTTTCCCCTTGAGTATTTCACGAGCAGTATCGGTGGTGACAGAATTATCTACATTGTGCTATCGTTGCATGGGAAGTGTCGCTTTCTGAACCAAGTCTTTGGAGCATATCGAATCCATAATGGGGGAGTCACAGACGTTTACAGGAATTCGGCAACAGGCCAAATCCGGCGGCTTGAAGACTTGTTTCTCTTTGCCGAACAATTGCACTCCTTCCTCAACGGACGGTTTGAGCAGGAGACAATGTCGGCTCGCAACAAAGCGGCAAGTGATATCTTTGCCGTTGCGCTTAAATCGGGCAGGCTCATCACTGCTTTGAGATATGCTCGGTACCTTGATCACTCCGTGTTCCAGAAGAGGCCCGTGCAGGTGCTTGCGCAGCTTGCAAAGCGCGTAAGCCGGATGCTACCGTTGCCAGTCAATAACCGATCGGCTTCCAAAATTCGATGAGGCACAAAAACCCTCGTACCTCAATCTAAACTGAGCAAGCCTGACGGAAAGATCTACCCGCCTTATAGAACTCGCTGAAGCAGGCGGAGCTAAGACCTTAGGCCTTTTCTTGGAGATGTTCTCTTGATTCCCGACCTGTAGCGGCGTGAAACCACTGAAGTCATCCTCGCCCCTTGCCTTTGCAGCGGAGAGGGGGAGAACGAAGTGCAGATTCTGGGCAAGCTCGGATTATTCACAATCTCCTTAGGACGTAGACGGCAATCTTCAAACAGATTGTACATGTGTGAGACTGTTATTTATTTCCACTGAAACGCGGCCTGTAATCGGTGGCATTTCTCGTGCGCTCGATGGCTGGCTTACAGGACTTGCGGAAGCTGGCCATGAGGTTGAGATGCTAAGCCTAATTCCGAGCTCACTTCATTTTGATCTAAGCTCACTGCCGTCGAGGAACTACGCTGAGAAATGGTACCCCCTTCCTGTTCGAAGGGACCATGTGGTGGATCGATTCTTCGTTTTGCGCAAACTTAGGAGTGCTGTTTTCTCACTGCTGAGACGGAGATTTATCATAAGCAGTTTTCGGAAAGAGATGGAGATTTTCAAACCAGATTGGGTAATATTTTCAATCTTGAATGAACTCTGCTGTGCGCCGCTTACGCGAGCGCTTGCACGCAACATTCAGTGTGCTGCAATTGCGTATGGTTCCGAGATTCAACCCGCTCGTGTTGAAAATCCTCTTTGGCTCAAGCGTATGATGCGGCGATGCAAGAAGATTATTGCTATCTCTAGTTTCACGAGGCAGATCGTGTCCAACTGGGGTGTTTCCGAGGACAGAACCTCGGTGGTACATCCGCCGCTCGCGCCGGACATCATCCAACGGGCGGGGTCCGCATTCGATCAGCCCATCACCAGAGAGAATGATGTCTTTACCATCTTAACGATTTGCAGATTGATCGAGAGGAAAGGCGTTCAAACGGTGCTCGAAGCCATTACCGAACTTCGCAAAGATGGTAAGCGCATCCACTATTTTGTTATTGGGGACGGACCGTTTCGTGCTGAACTAGAGGCACTTTCACAACGATTGGGTGTTAGTGAACATGTAAGTTTCCTTGGAGCAGTGGATGATCTTGAACGAGAAAAGTACTTGATGAGGTGTGATGTGTTTGTGATGGTCCCATTCAGAGACAATACATGTGATGTTGAGGGATTTGGACTTGTGTACTTGGAAGCTGGATTGTTTCGTAGGCCGGTGATTGGTAGCCGCTCAGGTGGAGTGGCGGATGCCGTCAAAGAGTTGGCAACGGGTGTTCTTGTTGAGCCTCAGAATCATTCGGCGCTTCGTGATGCCCTTGCTAGGTTGTTCACAGATAACGACTTGAGAGAAGGGTTGGGCGCGAAAGGTAAGGAATGGTCTGGGCGGCATACACCCGCCGCAATTGCAAAACAGTTTGAGAATGTTCTTTGCAATGATGTTACACTGCATACTAATACGATTTGATTTATGTGGCCGGTTCAGTCAGAGCCTTCAATACAGAATGGTCCAGGATTCACGTTCCCCACTTTGAAGAATGGTCGGTATTCGACCAGCGGCTTTGAAAAGAGTGTAATAGCACATTTTGTAATGCTCGTCCGACCTAAAGTGATTGTCGAGCTAGGCGTTTTTGAAGCTCTCACAACTCAATTTCTTTGTGAATTGGTGGCTTCAAATGGCATACCTACCAAAATATATGGTTTCGACCTCCCTGAGGTAATCGAAAAAATTAGAAGGACAAATGAAAAAATAGAAGCTTTCGAGAAGGACGGGTTATTGAGGTTGGTGCCCGGATGTTTGCCCGTATCTCTGGAAAAATGGTTGAAGATGGAACAGCCAGAAATAGGTATTGCCATAGTCGATGCGACACATGATTACCCAAGCGTGCTCGGAGAGCTTAACTTATTGTAGAAATATTTAGCGGCTGAAGGCTACGTGTTGTGTGATGATTATTGCCAAACATTTGAAGGGGTTAGATATGCCGTGGATTATTTCGCAGCAAAGAAAGGTGCACTAATGATTCCTGTAAACACATCAGCCTCAGCAAACGAATTCGGGTACAATTGTGAATTCGCTGTGCTACGTCAGCCAGCTCACCGTTTTTCCCGACTTCAATGGTTACATCATGTTTGGCTGAAGAAGAAGGTCGATCTCCTCCAGATGAGGCCTGTCAACTATCTCTGGCGTAGGCTTCGCCCCTTGTTGCGGAATGAATGATCCTCAACACCGCAGCAACCTTCGAGCGGATATATTTCCGCCCAAGATTCTCTTCATTGATCACACTGCCGAAATCGGCGGAGCTGAATTGAGCTTCATTGGACGTGTATTTGCGGAGACACTCTTCAAATATAGTGGCGACAAGGAATGAAGAATCCATTCACAGTTCTTATTGTTGATCATTCATCTGATATCGGGGGTGCTGAGCTGAGTATGGAAATGCTCGTGACTTCAATGCCGAAAGATAAGGTAACCTATGCGGTTGTCCTTCCGGATGCAGGCCCACTGGTTGTGCGCTTACGCGAAAAGGGGGCTACGGTTCTTCTGCATCGGATAGAAAGCTGGAGGTGGTGGGTTGAGTCATTTGACCGGGCGTTGAAGTTTTTCATTACCATTCCACTTCAGATTGTAAGTCTTTTACAATGGGTTGCTTTTCTTCGTAAGACTAGCCCCGATATTGTTCACTTCAACATCAATCGGCTTGTGGAGCCTGTCATCGCTGCTAGGTTTCTCAGGATTCCAAGCGTAATGCACTTTCGTGATATACCAAGTAGGATAACGCCACGGTTTGTTGCGGGGAAGAAGAACTTCTATCGCCTCATGAACCTTGCTGATTGGTGGATAGCGAATTCCGGCGCAACTGCGAATGACATATGGCCTCACGCTCGTCGGCCTCTCAGCACGATACCTAATGCTCTTGACCTTTCATTGTATGGCAATTCAGATATGCGCCCTTCTCACGGGAACAGGCCTACAGTTGCAATGATTGCTCTGCTTGTACCCTGGAAAAACCATCGCGCATATTTAGAAGTGGCTCAGCTTGTACACTCGAGAGTTCCTGATTGCCTGTTTCTTGTTGCGGGTTCAGGCGAAGCCGAATACGAACGTTCTCTTCGGAACATGGCACAATCCTTAGGGATCGAAAAGGCTGTTAGATTTCTCGGGCACGTTGAGGACATTCCTGCCCTCCTTGCTTCAGTGGACATTCTCGTGCATATGACCGACCGGGAACCGTTTGGTCGTGTGTTTCTGGAGGCAATGGCAGCAAGCAGACCTGTTGTTGCAATAAACAACGGCGGGGCGCGAGAGATCGTTGTCGATGGCGGCACCGGGATTCTCACCGAGGAGGGGAAGATTGAACATATGGCTGATGCTATAGTCTCGTTGCTGACGGACAAGGATTTACGAAGAAAGATGGGGCAGGCTGGCAGAAAGAGAGTAGAGGAGTATTATTCCGCAAAGAGCCACGTCGATTCTGTGTTTGAGGTGTATGAAAATGTGATTCAAAATAGGAACCGAACACAATGCCAACCAAATCTGATTCAATACAACAAAATAAGAAAAGACACACCTCAAAAGTTATGAACTCAACATTAGAAAAGCCCCTGGTTTCCGTCTGCATGCCTTTGTACAATACCGAGTTGTATTTGTCCAAAGCGATACAAGGCATCTTGAACCAGACCTACACCAATTTCGAGTTTATTATTTGTGACAATTGCTCTACCGATCGTTCCGTTGCATGGGACTCAGTCCCAACAACCACGTGTCGAGGGCGTCGTATGCGCATAGCGATTGATCTGGATGGGACGGTCTGTCCGATAAGGGGCGGGAAAACACCCTCATGACAAACTCAGATTCAAATCTTACGCTGTCCAGTGAGCATGCAAATATTGTGATCAGTGGAGCCTCTCAGGGGAAACGCGCCATCCACGTTGAGCCAATGAATGGTGATTTCATACCAGTCAGGAATTGGACGACGTCATACCCATTGGAGTTGATTGAACATGTGTTGAAGGTAAAGGGCGCTGCTTACTTGTGTGATGAAATCATGCGGGATGAGGACCCGAGTTATGTTCAGCACCATTTTGAATGGGATATTCTTTCTTACGTGGATAAGGAAACTTTTCGGGCCACGCGCATTTTAGATTTCGGCGCCGGCTGCGGTTCTTCTACGATGGTACTCGCTCGAATGTTCCCTCACGCAGAGATTGTTTCAGTCGACTTGGTATCAGAATTTATTGAGCTAGCTCGCCATAGGGCAGAACACTATGGTTTTTCTGATCGCGTTAAAGTGTTGCCATCTCCTGGTCCTTCCCGGCTGCCTCATGAGCTTGGTACTTTTGACTTTGTAATCTTGTCGGCTGTTTATGAGCATCTTTTGCCCTGTGAAAGGGAGGTTCTGTTGCCTCTTCTGTGGCAGCACTTAAAGCCTAAAGGCATTGTGTTCATTAACCAAACACCATATCGTTGGTTTCCAATCGAAGTGCACACGACAGGCTTACCTCTCATAAACTACTTACCTGATTCGATAGCACTTCTCATTTGCCGCCGCTTCTCCAAACGCGTGGCGAAAAACGAATCATGGAATGACCTTCTGCGAAGAGGAATTCGCGGGGCAACTATGAACGAAATCGGCAGGATCCTCGAGGGAAACGACTGCACTGGTGAGTTACTATTGCCGACAAAAAAAGGAATGAAGGATCATATTGACCTCTGGTTCGGGCTTTCAAGCACTACTCGGCAGCCGGCTATTAAGAAAGTAATGAAATTGATGTTCAAGGCTCTGCACACCATGTCCGGTGTTGTGATGGTTCCATATCTGTCATTGGCGATCAGGAAAATCGGTTGATTCGTATCAACTAGCATAAGGCAGCTCCTAATGCGCGTTGCAATAGATCTTGATGGGACACTCTGTCGGATAAAATCAAATGGACAATCGTACGCCGACCTGCTTCCAAGTCCGGGCGCTGTGAACCGCATTCGAGAGCTGCGCGCAGCGGGACACTATATTATCATCACGACGGCACGCAACATGGCGACATGCGAAAGCAACCTTGGCAAGGTGATGAAGAACGTCGGAAAGATAACGCTCGAATGGCTTGAGAAGCACGGCGTCGAATACGACGAGATCTATTTCGGCAAACCCAACGCGCATGTGTATATAGATGATAGAGCAATTCGGTTTTCTTCGTGGGCAGAAGTCACAGATGAGATTCTCGAAAGCGAGGCGCGAGCGCGATGAAAGTTGTTGTTCCCATGGCAGGACGTGGTTCTCGATTTTCTCAGAGAGGAATTGATCTTCCTAAACCTCTGATTCCTGTCGCGGGACGCCCGATGGTTGCTCAGGCGCTTGATAGCTTGACGGAGATTGATTACAGCGATATCCTTTTTGTTGTTCTACGCGAACATGAGGAACAGTACAACGTATCCCGCACTCTTCGAACGATGATCGGAGAGCGAGCGACGTTCGTTTTCCTTGCCGACGTCACCGAGGGCCAATTATGCACTGTGCTTGCCGCCCGCGAGTTTATCGATTCGGTTCGCTTGAAGAACTCTTACCTGTGATGGCAACCAACCAAACCAGCGTCATCTTCTGCGGCAGTTTTGACGATTGTTGCAGCCTCGGTCACAAACACGGAGTGAAGCTACAATTAGACGAAACCGAAACACACGAATCTAAGGAAAGCCATGCTACCGAAATCCAGTAGACCCTTGGTGTCAGTATGTATGCCTTTGTACAACACTCAACGTTATTTGTCCAGAGCGATACAGGGCATCTTAGACCAAACCTACACGAACTTCGAGCTTATCATTTGTGACAATTGCTCTACCGATCAATCCGTTGCCATCGCCGAAGAATTCGCTCGCAAGGACGCACGTATACGCTTGATTCAAAACAAACGAAACGTTGGTTACGCGGGGAATCTGCACAAAGTTACTTCTCTTGCTACAGGCGATTTCATGATCGTCCATTGCGCCGATGATTTTTCTCATCCCAAGGCTCTCGCCAGAATGCTGGATGTTGCTACTTCGAACGGTGTCAATAAAGAGAATGTCATAGTGATGTCCGACGTGAATGTTACGAATGCCGATGGAAATGTAATTCACATTTTGACACAAAACCCGAAAGGGTTTGAAAGTGCTACCACTCCCATGGCACTTTACGAATCAGATGGATTAGTCCGACGGTTTTCAGGAAAGGCTGCCCTCGCATATGCTCTTCCACGGCTACAAATCGTTGGCTGGCTCGGTGCTACTCTGTATTCCAAAAAACTCTTTGAATCGATTGAAGGCGTGTACAACGGACTACTCTACAATCCCGATCTTCAACTGAACTACCATTTGCTCAGCCGCGATCCAACCGTTCTCTGGATCAACGAGCCTCTCTTCTATTGGCGCCACCATGAAACGAATCAAGAGTCCCAGGTGAAAAAAGGGGCAATCATCAAGCAGGCTCTGGATACCTATACCTACACATTTCTTTTCTCCCCAAAATTTCTCGAGGAGCTTGGGGTAAAAAAAGAAACGATTGTGCGAGAGTTTATCGACGCGTATTGTATAAAGAAAGCACTTCAAGAAATCAACGATGGAAGCCTGATATTCGCACTGCGTCATTTGTTCTTTGCTCTGGCAACTTATCCAGGTGTTGCCCTTCGGAATATGAAGTTCTACCTAGCACTGGCTGGAATACTCACCGGTCCTCTGGGAAGATTTGTGGGGCGTGTCGGTTATGGTCTCGGGCTGATGCGTGAAAAGCCCGTTGACCTGAGGTTGCAATCCCGGATTCAGTCTGATGCTTTAGAGTCCACTATTCAAAGCATAGGAGCAAGGTGAGGATGGCACAGGCGAGTACAGTTATGCCTGACGGCTGGAAACCGAAGCACTTTCTTATCGATGTTGATGGGGTCATGACGACGGGTCAATTCTTCTACACGAAAGATGGTAAAGTAATGAAGATCTTCGGGCCTGATGACCATGATGCGCTGCTGCTTCTGAAGCCATACACGGAAATTCATTTTGTCACGGGCGACAAAAAGGGTTTCGACATTACAAGAAAAAGAATTGTTGATGATATGCACATGCCGCTTGACTTGATCAGCACGTTCAATCGGATTGAATGGATTCAAGAGCGATTTGGAATTGACCGGACAATTTATATGGCTGATGGAATTTTTGACATAAAGGTTTTTGAAAAGGTTGCGTATTCTATAGCTCCTGCTGATGCTTTTCCGGCGACGAGAGCAAGAGCAAACTTTGTAACTTTGCAGGGAGGCGGGAACCGGGCAGTTGCTGAAGCTGCTCTTCACATTCTCACAAGGTTCTTTCCAGAGGTGAAGCTTGATTTCACATTGGGCGAGGGCCAAGGGGAATGGGGCGTTTAGAAAACCGCCGAAAAGATGTACAAACAATGCACGGAGTAAACCTCTGAAGCGGTTGGCAGTTTGTTTTTCCTTTTCTATCCCCCGAATGAATTCGGGGGCTAACAAAAATGCAGCATCATCGTGCGTTGCGCTATTAAAAACTCAGAAGGTGCTTGATGTTTCATGATCTAGTAAAAAAGGTCACCGCCGAGATCGGATTCGTTCTGGATACCGTCAGTGAGAAGCAAGTCACGGAACTTGTGCACGGCATCCTGAATGCAAACAAGATCGTGGTGTACGGGGCAGGCCGCGTAGGAATGGCGTGCAAGGGATTTTCGATGCGGTTGGGGCATTTAGGAAGAACGTCATTCACGTTGGGAGATTCGACCGTCCCTTCTATTGGGAAAGGCGATCTGTTGCTTCTCAGTTCCGGTTCAGGCGAGACCCAAACAGTCTATGACATAGCTGGACTGGGAAAAAAGAACGGGGCACGTGTCACTTTGATAACCAGCAGGCCAGATTCCACGATTGGAAAATTGGCTGACTCGATTGTCACGCTCAAAGCGCCGACAAAGATTGGTCCTATCGAGGGATTGAAATCCATACAGCCAATGGCAACGCTGTATGAACAATGCCTGCAGGTGTTCTTTGACACCGTCGTACTACTACTAATGGAGGAAACCCGTCAGGATCACGATGATCTTTGGGCTCGTCATTCAAACCTGGAGTAGGAACCTATGAACGACAAAGCGGCCAAGCCGTACTTACTGTCAGCATCTCTTGTTTGCGCAAATATGCTCGACATAAGGAGAGATGTAATCTCACTTGAAAATGCCGGCATTGACTACATTCATTTTGATGTGATGGATGGTCTCTCCGTTCAGCGCTATGGATTACATCCGGAGATGCTTGCAGCCGTCCGTTCCATGACTGCAATTCCCGTTGATGTTCATTTGATGGTGGTGAACCCTGAACCGTACATCGGGATCTTTGCAGAAGCAGGAGCGAGTATTATTACTGTTCATGCAGAAGGGAATCATCACCTTCATCGAACGTTGTCGCTCATCAAGAAAAAGGGGATAAGAGCAGGTATCGCACTCAATCCTGCGACGAGCCTTCATGTGCTTGACTACATACTGCCGGATGTTGATCTAATTCTGCTTATGGCTATTAACCCCGGCATTGTGGGACACCCGCTCTGGGAAGGGGTCATGAAGAAAATAGAAGACATTCGCGAACTACTGGGAAATGGAAATGCCCCTTTGATTGAGATCGACGGAGGGGTGACTTTCGAGAGTGCACCGGTTATGATCCGCAAGGGGGCAAATATGCTCGTGTGTGGTTCATCTACAATTTTCAAAAAGAACGAGAGTATTGAGACGAAAGTTTTTGAGCTCCGGAATGTTCTGAGTTCGAGTGAGCCACTGTTGATGGCAGCCAACGTTTGAACTATCGGAAGGTGGACACATAACAATGGATGACTACAAAGTTCTTATTACCACATCAGGTATCGGGTCACGCCTCGATGAACTCACCAAGTACATGAATAAAGCCTTGGTGCGTGTTGGCAAAAGGCCTTCGCTCTCATACATCCTCGACAGATTTCCTCGACACGTGCCTGTTGTTGTAACGCTTGGTCATAGAGGAGACCAGGTTAGGCAATTCTTGGAGATAGCACATCCTGAAAGAACGTTCGAGTTCGTAACAGTGGAGCGGTATCAAGGACCGGGCACCAGTCTAGGGTATTCCATGTTGGAAACGCGAAACAATTTACAATGCCCGTTTGTATTTGTTGCCTGTGATACACTCGTTTTTTCTGATGTAGGAACTCCGGAATGCAACTGGATTGGTGTCGCACGCGGTGATAACAATGTCGAATACTCGACCGTTACCACAGCTCGCGACAAGGTTCGTTGGATCAATCCAAAAGGGGCAATGAATTATGACTATATCCACATAGGATTAGTAGGTATCAAAGACCATCAACTCTTCTGGGAAACTTTGGAAGAACTCTACAAACAAAATCCGGATGATTCTTCACTGAATGATTGTGCTGTGATAAACGAAATGATTCATAGCGGTGTGGACTTTGGCTACCGTCTTTTCCCGGATTGGCTTGATATCGGGAACGTGAAAGCCTTGCAACATGCTCGCACTGTTATTTACGATTCCTTCGAGAATCTCGACAAGTCCGATGAAGCGATATACCTGTTCGAGCCCAACACCGTGGTGAAGTTCTTTCATAATCCGGCTCTCGTCGAGAACCGCGTCGCTCGGGCAAAAGTACTTGGCCGTACGATACCGCAGGTTGAGAAATCGTCAACGAATTTCTATATATACGAATTCATTGAAGGGGACGTCTTTCGACAGGATGTGAACGAGTATAATATCGATTCGTTCCTGGAGTGGTGTTCAAAATATCTTTGGAAGCCGGTAATCCTGACGGACGAACAACGATCAAAGTTCGGGCAGGTGTGCCGGGAGTTCTATGATACAAAGACTCGCACCCGACTGGCAGAGTTTCACAAGACATGGAACATCCCCGATACAAATGTTTTTGTCAACGGTGAACGCATTCCGAGTGTCGAAGAAATGCTGCAGATGATTGACTGGGATTGGCTCTCTGATGGTATCCCTACAACATTTCACGGGGACTTACACTTCGAGAATGTCATCGCGAAAAAGAATGGGGTAGGGTACCAATTCAAGTTGGTCGATTGGCGTCAGGACTTTGGCGGCATTATTGAATATGGAGATATATATTACGACCTCGCGAAACTCAACCATGGGATGATAGTTTCACATGATATCATAAAAAAGAATCTCTTCACCATCAATGTTGATAACGATATTGTAGTCTGCGATATCATGCGAAACGAGAGATTGGTGCGGTGCCAGCGCCGATTCTACGAATACCTTCAACAGCATCGGTTTGATATTGCGAAGGTTGATATCCTGACCAACTTGATATTCCTGAATATCGCTCCATTGCATCACTATCCATACAATTGGTTCCTCTACTTTTTCGGGCGGGACCGTTTATGGACATGCATCCATAGGACACTCTAAGAGTAGGCACGGTTCAAAATAGTAAGGTGAGGAAGTGACCATCCGGGAGATCGCAGGTAGCATCGCCAACAAGGCTCTACTACCGTTTGGAGTTGAACTCAACACATTGCGCGGTGAAAAGCCGCTTTGGGAGAGTGACGAAGATTTCAATGCCATTTACGCGTCTATCCGGTTGCATACAATGATGCCAGTTGCTCGTCTCTATGTGTTGTATCAATTTGCACGCTATGCTCGCTCGCTGTCACAAACCGGACACACTGCAGAGGTTGGTGCATGGCGTGGAGGGGCGAGTTACCTGATGAGCAAAGTCACCATGGCAAGAGTTCATCATGTGTTTGACACTTTTGAAGGTCTGCCGGAGGCAGATGAACAGCGATTGGCGAAGGGTGCGTTTGCCGATACTTCTGCCGAATTGGTCGAAGAATATTTAGCGCCTCTTGGCAATTGCAAGGTTCATTCAGGTCTCTTCCCAGCGACGGCATCCACCCTTGGCGATTGTCAGTTTTCGATGGTTCATATTGATACGGACCTTTTCTCGGCAACCAAGGTCTGCTTGGAATACTTCTGGCCAAGGGTGATAGAAGGTGGCGTCGTGGTCATCGACGATTATCGTTCGCGACATGTCGGGGTGACCGAAGCTGTAGATGACTTCGCGACCACAGCTCATTTGGTTGTTCACTGCTTCTCAAATGGTCAAGCAGTAATCATAAAGCCTCCGACACCATGATCAACTCGGTTGCGCACGCAAGCGTTCAGGTCAAAGGTTTACAGCGGAAAGATAATGTAGCAATCGTGGAGAAGCGCTCGGCGGCTCACAGGGCTTGCTTAACGAATGATGTTTCCAGTCTCCCCTTCCCTCAATGAAACAATCTCACATACACAAACGGAGAAAAACAATGGATAGCACACGCTATGAGCTCAGGAGGCAGGCAATTGTGGAAAATTGCGCCCCTACCCCCGGTGTTCCTGCCACGGTCGAGGTTCCTCTTGGGCGTGTTAAGTCGGTTCTGCTGCGGGATGATCAGAGCGTGGTGCAGGGCCGCGGAACCGATCCCGTTGCGGAGAAGTATGCGAGAGAGCGCATTGCCCATTGGGATACAGTTGCAGAAACGATGGGTTTGAAGCGCGGCGCGAGCAAGCACTACTACCACTTGCTTGCTCAGATCTACAAGTTCCTCATTCCGCCCGGACAACGTGTGCTGGAAGTGGGGTGTGGCACGGGGGATTTGTTGGCGGCGGTGAAGCCGTCGTTCGGAGTGGGGATCGATTTTTCCAATGTGATGATTCACTACGCGAAAGAGCGACATCCAGAGCTACGCTTTGCACAAGTGGATGCGCACGAACTTAGTAAGGATGGAGAGATGTTTGATGCGATCATTCTTTCAGACCTCCTGAACGATGTGTGGGACGTTCAGAGGTTGTTGGAGCAGGTTGCCGCAGTGTCACATCCGGGGACTCGTGTCATTATCAATATCTACAGCAGGCTGTGGGAACTTCCGTTGTCTGGTGCGGTGCGGCTCGGACTGGCAAAACCAAAGCTGCGACAGAACTGGTTGACGGTTGACGACGTTGCCAATCTGCTCAATTTGGCAGGCTTCGAATTGATTCGGAGTTGGCAAGAGATAATGTTTCCTGCGCGTATTCCTATCATTAGTCAGCTCTTTAATCGTTTTGTTGTGAAACTCTGGCCATTCAAACATCTGGCTCTCACAAATTTCATTGTCGCCCGTCCCAAACCCCATTCCGGTCAGACTTCATCGGACTCTCGCGTTTCAGTAATCATTCCTGCGAGAAACGAAGCCGGCAACATCCGTGAGATTTTTGAACGAACACCCGAAATGAATGGAGGAACAGAGTTGATCTTTGTTGAGGGGCATTCAAAGGATGATACCTTTGCCACGATTGAACATGCGATGAGGGAATTCCCCCATCGCGACACCAAACTACTCCGACAGACCGGTGTGGGAAAAGGAGATGCCGTACGTTTAGGGTTTGCCAATGCTTCAGGAGCAATTCTGATGATTCTTGATGCAGACCTAACTGTTCCGCCGGAGGATTTGCCGCGATTCTCCGAAGCTATTCGATCCGGGAATGCCGAATTCGTGAATGGCGTCCGCCTTGTGTATCCCATGGAAGCACAAGCCATGCGTTTCTTCAATTTCCTCGGCAACAAGTTTTTCAGTCTTGCCTTTTCATGGTTGTTGGGCCAGAACATCAAAGACACGTTGTGCGGGACCAAGGTTATCCGGAGGTCGGATTACGAAAAGATCGCGGCGAACCGGAGTTACTTCGGCGACTTCGATCCGTTTGGGGACTTTGACCTGATCTTCGGTGCAGCAAAGCTCAATTTGAAGATTTTGGATATGCCCATACGGTATCGCGAACGGACGTATGGTACGACAAACATTCAACGCTGGAGACACGGCGTTCTGCTGCTGAGGATGGTGCTGTTTGCGGCAAGCAAGATTAAATTCATCTAACGCCTTCAGAGGAACGTTCTTAGTTCTCAGAGAGTATTGCAAACATAATAACGGAAAGCAAATGTCAAACACCTTATACCTACCGTCGCGTTCACTCTTGAAGATGACAAATGAAGAAGATCCACTGGACTACTACTATCATTGGTTAACTGGTGCAGCTTACAGAAAACGACTAGTCCTAGCGCTGAGCGCGCTTGGAGACGGCCATTTTGACTCTCTGCTGGAGGTCGGCTTCGGTAGTGGGATTCTTCTGCCCGAGTTAGCGCGTAGAAGCAAAGCCCTGTACGGGGTTGAAACGCACGGGGAAATTGAAGCAGTCCGACAAATGTTGCGTTCCGAGGGCATCAATGCCGAATTGGAAGCCGGTAGTATTCTTTCATTAAGCTATGATACAAACAGGTTTGAAGCGGTCCTCTGCCTTAGCGTTTTGGAGCACATGAACGAAACAGAACTGCCTATCGCAGTCAGCGAACTTAAGAGAGTCACCCGAAAGGGTGGCGCGATTGTTACAGGGTTCCCAGTGCGCAATGTCGCAACGGATGTTTTCTACCGGATAGTAGGATTTCGCCCTCGAGATATCCATCCCTCCAGTCACAGGGATATCATTAATGAAATGAAAAAGCAATTCGACCAAGTGACCATCACAACTTGGCCGTCTGTGCTTTCGTTGGATCTCTCGCTCTATGTTGTTTGCAAATGCATAAGATAGTCATAGAGCAGCAGAAGCTCAGCTACCGGCCATTCGAGAATAGGAGACGCGTCGGCGAGATGGTGGGAAAGGGGTATCCAATTCTTCTGTGTGTTGTGCTGGCAGGGTTCGTGTTCTTTTATCGAGTCTCGACTGGCTCTATGCAGCCTTTTTATATTGATGAGATGTTCTATGACCGATATGCCATGGAACTCGCCCAGTGGCTTACCACCTCGGAACCCATTGAGTTTTCCTATGTGCATCCTTCAGGGTATTCGCTTCTGCTGGCAGTTGTGTTCGGGATGTACTTCGTTGTAGGCAAACTCCTCGGTCAATTTCCGGACGTTGCAAGCTTCCTGATCCACTTCAGCACGCATCGGGAGGACTTCATTACCCTTGGGCGTCTGTTGTCGGGGGTTTTTGCACTTGCAACTGTTCCAGCTATCTATGCTCTTGCCCGGCGACTGTTCAATGAGCGCGCAGCTCTCCTCGCTTCATTTGCGTTCGTGCTCAGTTATCCGGTTATCTTTTATGCACACATCGCCGCAAATATTACGATGCTTATGTTCCTGACAGCTATGGCCATGTATCACATCGTCCGGGTGTCTGAACAGGGGCGTGTTAGAGATTATGCGCTGGCTGGCGCGTTCATCGGTGCTGCAATTGGAACAAAGTACTACCCAATTCTGCTTGCATTGCCGCTCCTGATTGCACATCTCTACAATACCGGATGGCGAGCCGGCGTTCGGGAACGCGCTCAGGTTGGGAAGCTTGTGATTGCGGGCGCAGCGGTTGTGTTCTTCGCAGTGCTGATGTTTCCTCTTCCGCTGTTGGAATTTAAGCAATGGTCATATTTTTTCAAGGATACCTACCAGTTTTACACGGGCGGAAATGTAGTCGAGAATGCCTACAGGCTTGTGTGGGGGAATGTGCCTCACTATGAAGCTACTGCTGCCGAGCCTTCGCCGTGGTGGTCAAACTCGCTCAGGTCTTTGAGTGAGTCAACGCTGGCATGGTTTGGCGTTGGATTGATGTATGGTGTGTATCGCTTCCCTCGCCGATCCCTCCTGCTGGCTTCCCCGTTTGTTGTGATGTTTGTGGTTCAGTGTGTCAAAGGAGGGTTAGGGTTAGGAGTAAGGCAGTTGTACTTTGGAATTCCTCTCCTCCTCATTCTCGCGTCCGCCGCTCTCGTGAATGTCGTTGAGAGCCTTCGCCTGCCTGCGAGGTGGAGGACCCCGCTTGTGGTGGCTGTTGGGTTTGTTCTCCTTGTACAGCCAATGATGTGGGCTACGCGCTTTCTCTCGCTTCTTTCAAAACCCACAACCGTTGAGTTGGGGAGAGCCTGGTTGCTCGAAAACATTCCGAAAGGTTCAGTGCTTCTGTGTGATGGAGGTGCAGCACCATTCGGGGAGATGGAAGGTTGGTGGGCTGACAACTCTATGCATACGTTTTCGGCAAACGAAAGTGAGAGATTGGTGAAGGATGCTCGAAAAAGAGCTTCCCCTTTCAAAGTGTTGGGGATGAAATGGGAGAACGCACGCGAAGAATGTGAATTGGCTCTTTCGGTGGGAACTCCTGTGTTCGTTGTAACTACCGACTATTTTTTCACTCACTACTGGCATCCTGAGACACTTGCATCATGGGGGAACATGGGGCTGAGCGTTGCCGAAAAGATGCGAAACTATGTTACCGAGATCATGCGTAATTCCAACCCAATTCACGTAATTGCCCCTCGAGAGGAGGACGCATTTGGGCCAACTGTGACTATTGCACGAATGGATACATGGACACCTCGCTGACAGTGCCGAGAAAGAGCAAGGATGTGGCGACAGTGGCCACACTTGTGTTCATTGCGGTTTTGATGTTCGTCTTGGCGGCTTGGGCTCCTGGAGACGAGTTGAGACTGCCCGTGCTCGTGACAGCATCGGTTGTGGTCTTGGGCCTCACATTCCTTGTCCCCAACTGGAGTATCACCATTGCCTATCCTCTTACATGGATAATCTGGTCGTTAAACATCGAGGCTGTCGGCGGCGGGCCTGAGAGGCTTATTGTTGTGCTTGGGTTATTGGGAATGCCAATAATGCTCGGGAAGTTCGGCAAGATGAGTTTGGGCGTTACGAGACTTGTGGGTTGGGGCTTGGCCACCTTTGTCTCAATGTTTGTTATGTCTTTCTATGCGAATCCTGTTTCCCCAGAAGGTGTAGAAACAATTGTGAGCGTAGCTTCGAGGGTCCTGTTCCTGTTCCTCGTCATGTTTCACATACGCACAGAACAGGATCTCAAAGTTGCAAGTATCGTCTACATAGCTGCCGCCTTTGTTCCTGCTATCCTTGCAGGATGGCTTGGTCTTCAGTTTGGGTTCGGGTTTATCAGAGTGAGTGAAACCTACATAGCAGCGCGTTCGACAGTTGATCCATTGTTGCTGAGCACTTCGTTCTCTGCAGGGTTTGCGACAGCTCCAGCCCTCTTCCTGCTTGCTTTCTACCCCTGGGTTCGCAAACCGTGGAGCAAGAGATTGTTAATAGTAGGAGTGCTCTTCCTTCTGGCGATGGCTTTCGTCTCACAATTGCGCCGGGAAATCATGATCGCTATCCCGGTTCTTCTTGGCATTCTCGCTCTCGACAAAGCTTCAGGGGTAAAAAAAATTGCATCTCAATTCTTTCTCGTTGTGGTGGTGGCGTTTCCGTTGCTAATACTGCCCAACTTCACAATTTTACAGATGCGCTTCCATGACGAGAACCCGCAAATTGCAGGCGGGACTGATCCGAGATTGATGAACTTTGCGGCCGGCCTCTCCGCGTTTGCCGAATCGCCGGTGTTTGGCACAGGTCCCGGGTCGTATACAAAAACCGTCATTCCTTTTCTGGGCTACAATCAACCGACGTTTCTCTACAGCCCCTATAACGTTTTTATTTGGGCGGCTGTCGAGACGGGCTTTCTTTCTGTGGTAGGGTTGCTGCTGATTTTGTACGGAGTTCTGCGCGAAGGAATGAAGTGGAGATCGGGAGCGGACGGTCTGAGCGGCTTAGTGTTGAGAATATCGCCGGCGCTCATCGCGCAAATCATCATTTGGTTTACGTTTGGCGCAGGGTGGGTATTGAGTCTTCCCTGGTTTCTTATGGGCATCATCCTGGCGGCGGCAAGAATCACGAAAGAGAAAACAGTGAGGTTGGTCCGGTAATGTGTGGCTTCTTCGGATCCTTCGGGGCGGGTGCCGCCGATCTCTCCGCGTTCCACGAAACGCTCTCCGCACTCTTGCGTCACCGCGGTCCCGACGACAGCGGCTATGCACGCGGTGAGAACTGGGAACTGGCTTTTCGGCGCCTTAGTATTCTCGACCTCACTCCTTCTGGTCACCAGCCAATGTGTACGGCTGATGAAAGGTATTGGCTTGTGCTCAATGGCGAAATCTACAACTACGTTGAGTTGCGACGCCAACTGGAAAGCAAGGGAGAGACGTTTGCCGGAACTTCTGACACGGAAGTTCTCCTGCGCCTTCTCGTGCGCGATGGTGTCTCTGCACTGTATGGGCTGAATGGGATGTTTGCGTTCGCGTTCGTTGATACTCAACAACGTACGTTCCTGATTGCTCGCGACCGTCTGGGAGTTAAGCCGCTGTATTACACTTACCAGAAGGGCCAGCTTCGATTCGCCTCCGAGCTGAAGGCACTGCTTGCGTGGCCGGATGCGGAGAGAACAGTCAGCTCCGAAGCGCTGGTTCAATATCTAGCACTCAATTACTTGCCGGCAGAATCATGCATATTCGAAGGGTATCGAAAGTTGCCGGCAGGCTCATATCTCCAAGGCTCTATTGACTGTCCGTATAAAGCGGAGCCGCAGGAGTATTGGAGTCTAAGAATCAATTCCGATGGCGAAGAGAATAACATAAGCGCAGCCGAACTTGATGAACTGGAGGAATTGCTGGTAGACTCAGTTCGCATACGGCTCCGCAGTGACGTTCCGATCGGCGTCTTCCTTTCGGGCGGGATCGATAGCGGCTTGGTTGCGAAGCTCTCCGGGATGGCGTCAAATGGCGCTCCGCCGCTTGCATTAACAGTCTCATTCTCCGACAAAGACTATGATGAGAGCTCGCTGGCACAAATGACCGCGCAAATGGCGAGGCTTGAACACCGTCTTGTGCATCAGCGACCAAGTAGTTTACAGGATGTTGACCGGATCATGTGGTACTTCGATGAGCCGTTTGGCGACGCATCTGCGCTTCCTACGTTTGCTCTGTGTGAGGCGGCTGCACAACACGCCACAGTCTTCCTCTCGGGCGATGGCGGGGACGAGGCTTTTGGCGGCTATCGTAGGTACATTGAAGCGCAACACTATCAGTGGTTACGAAACATCCCTGCTGTAGTGCGCTCTGCGTTTCGGTCTTCGGCAGCGTTTCTTCCGTCATACGCATCGAGCCGTTATCGTCTCACCAAAAGCATGTTGCCGGATGATGGGTTCGCTGCTGCCTTCGACGGCATTCCTTCTGATCCCGTGTTACGGAGGATTCTCCATCCTTCGTTGAAAGGATATTCCCGATGCGCAGGGAAGAATTTTTGGCGCCGTTGGTCTACAACACAAGGGAGCGATACACTCACCCGCCAGCGTCAACTTGATTATGATCTCTATCTGCCCGATGACATTCTCGTGAAAGTGGATCGAGCGTCCATGGCTCATTCGATTGAAGTTCGTTCGCCGTTCCTTGACTATCGGATTGTCGAGTGGGCGGCACGACTCTCGCGTAATAAGCTGATCAACAGTCGGGAAGGTAAACTCCCGCTTCGTCGCCTTGCTGATCGGCTGTTGCCCAAAGAAGTGTGTGCTGCAGCCAAGCGGGGCTTTGGTGTTCCGCTCGACTCTTGGTTTCGAGATCCGGAAGGGGCGGCATTCGTAAAGGAGCGACTCATCTCGCCGGAAGCAGCACAGCGCGGGTGGTGGGACATTAGGGAAGTCGAAAAAATTATTGGTTTGCATGTGGCGGGGAGTTCGCGTCAGTTTGATGGCTGGCTCTGGAGGCTGCTTGTGCTGGACGCGTGGGCGCGTCATTATGTCGGTGGAACAAAATTCTTAGAAGGAGCTCCTCTTGCAAAAGCTTAGCGCAGTTATTCCGGTCTACAATGAAGGACGGTTTGTCGCTGCCGCAGTTGACCGAGTACTTAAAGCAAATACATGCGGGTTGCATTTGGAAGTTGTAATCATAAATGACGGTTCGACCGACGGGACAGGCGGTATAATTGATGAGATTGCAACGAAGGATGCACGTGTTCGTGTGTTTCATCAGCCCGAAAACAAAGGAAAAGGAGCGGCGCTGCGGCGGGGATTTGATGAATCCACCGGCGATGTTGTAATAATTCAGGACGCTGATCTCGAGTATGACCCTGCCGATTATCCGATACTTCTCCAGCCGATTCTCGATGGCCGCGCAGACGTTGTATTCGGGTCCCGCTTCCTCGGCGGGACGCATCGTGTGCTCTATTTTTGGCACTCGGTTGTGAACAGACTCCTGACGTTGCTCTCCAACATTACGACAAATCTCAACCTCACAGATATTGAAATCGGCTACAAAGTTTTTCGCGCTGATGTCATCAAGAGACTGAAGCTTCGGTCGGACAGGTTTGGCTTTGAGCCGGAGGTAACAGCAAAAGTTGCACGTGCTGGTTGCCGTGTATATGAAACGCCGGTCTCCTACAGCGGTCGATCCTATGAAGAGGGGAAAAAGATTGGCTGGAAGGACGGAGTGCAGGCGCTTTATTGCATCATGCGTTACGCATGGCTGGATTGAATGAGCTATGGTTTGCGTAACGACGTAGCAATCCGCGCAGGCATACTAAGCCTGACGGTTCATGCGATCATCACCCTCTGTGCTCTTCATCCCTCGTGGCGTGGTCAACCGCTGCTTGCGCCGGACTCACACACCTACATTCTTCCTGCGGAGAATATGTTGCGTGCTGGAGCTTTTTCGCGTGAGACCGCTCCCCCCTTCATCTGGGAACCATACCGTACGATTGGTTATCCAGTACTGATCGCAATAAGCGAAAAGCTCTTCGGAAGTGTTGTGTGGGTGATGTTCTTTGCTTCTGTCACCGCGGGTGTCGCCGCATGGGTGGCAATAAAGATGGTTGAAGAATGGGGAGGCGGAAGAATAGAGCAAATAGTATGCGGGATAGCTGCCGCGTTCCTACCTAACTCTCTTGGGCTTTCGGCTCAGGTGCTTACTGATGCGATCGCAGGGCATCTGACACTCATTTGGATGTATGCCATTTATAAATCTCTTCGGAGTCCTGCCTTTGCCGTTGTTCTCATTGCTGGCGGACTTACTGTAGTACTGCAGTCGTTGAAGCCGACATTCAATATTATTTTCATACCGATCCTATTGTGTGGAAGTCTGTTTTGTCGATCGAAGAAAGGGTTGATTACTCTGACACTTCTGATAGCAATGAGTATTCCCGTTCCATTCTTCCATGCTGCGATGAACAATAAAGATCACAACATCTTTTCGCCCTCATTGCTTGGTGTTGAAACCATACGAGAATACTTTCAAGTGCGTGCTTTGGTTGAAGACAACGGGAGGGATTATGTTACAATAACAGAAGAGGTGCGTCGCCTCGATAGGCTCCGGGCGGATTCGTTGACCGTGCCTTCGAGTCCCTATGGGCGATTGTATCTTGTGAAAAAATCAGAAGTGGAGAATTTTTTCAAGAAGCAGCCTTTGCGAGTATTACGGCTTGCCGTGACAGAGATGATGCAACAGTTAGCCGCGCCACAGGAGTTTGTATTTCAGTTGTTTGCTGGTGATCTGCCTGTATGGGGGCGCGTGCTGGGCAGCCTTCTCACGCTCGTGTTCTGGATCGTAACTGCATGGGGTGCATTCATGCTTGGGCAAACAGGGGATTGGCGGCCCGGAGTTCTTGTCTTT